>ERZ1292630.4772-Hain-H41-02um-R3-4772-length-11382-cov-9_pt1 | contig 11382 bp, 11 predicted proteins | sample MGYA00564408_ERZ1292630 | MGnify/ENA primary metagenome ERZ1292630 (study PRJEB36523, sample SAMEA6512641) | groundwater metagenome | collected 2019-01-08 | study: AquaDiva: Metagenomics assemblies of 32 groundwater samples | reverse complement strand
AATGCCTTTCGTAGTCCGCGGGATTGTGAAGTCTTGACCCTTTTCCCAGGAGCAGGTCAGGGTTCGTTTACGATTAATTTCATCAGGAAAAAGCTCCCGTTTTCATCGTTCATGGTATTATCGTCAATCATGGGAATTGCCTGAGCGGTTCGGAAGCCAACCGCCTCGTAGAGTTGTATCGCTCCCAGTTTTACGATATCCACGTCCAGTTCAACTTCCCGAATATCCATTTCCCGAATTTTTTCGATGGCCTCTTCTATCAACATTGTAGCGATGCCCCGGCTCCGACAATCGGGATGCACCGCGATTCGCATGATGACCGCTCTTCTTTCGATTTCCCGGCAGCAGGCGATCAGAAAACCTGATATTTCTTTCTCCCCGGAGACGAGAAACAGATCCCTCAAAGCCTGTTGGAAATCGCTGCGATCCCATTGCTTCCGGATCGGGAAGGAGAGTCTCTCGATCTCCAGGATTCCGGTCAAATCGCCTTCCGTGGCGGATCGTATGAACACGCGGGAATCTCCTGGCGGTAAATTCCTTGGATACCGCCCCGCCTACCAGTCTTCCTTGAACGGAAGGATGGTGTCGTAATGCCTTTCGTAGTCCGCCGGATTGTGAAGTCTTGACCCTTTTCCCAGGAGCAGGTCGTTGATGGCGTGATGGGCGTACGAGAGGCCCGATCCATATATTTTACCGATTCAAAAGGCTCTTCCTCCGGTACCGCCATGGCCAGTTCCGCATAGGACTTGTCGATATTCACCCGCGCCCCTCGGGCTTCCTCGTGAGCGGCCGTCTCCTTTATCATCGAGAGGAGACGGGCGATCCGCTCGTAGGCCCTCCTGACATCGGATGCCTCCGCGTCCATCTTTCTCCATTTGCCGAAATAGATCTTGTCGTGAAGGGAACACAGTTCGGGGTAAGAAGTAGTGGAATATGGACATTCGGGGGGAGCCGTGAAGCCGGAATTCCGATATTCCATTGGCCCGGTTGAAAAAACGAATTTGCATGCCGGGCAGCGGAATGGGCGTTCCATCGTGCCAACCTCACGAGACGCGCTGGAATCGCGTACCGTCTCTTCGGCGGATATCGGGCAGGTTCCGGCTACTCCATCCTGGTCCCCGCATAAGCCGTTCCCGATTATTGCCTTCCCATGTCCGATGAATTTGCGGTTTTCTCTTTCCTTTCCAACTCCTCCTTGAATTTTCCCATGAACTCCGTTCTGAAATGATCGATTTCCATCGCCTCGTCGTAGTTACCGGCGAGATAGAGGGCCATCCCTTTATAAACCAGCGCGTCTTTCACTCCGGAATTAACCCACAAAGCCTCGTCAAAAAACTTGACGCTTTCACGGTACCTGCCAAGCCCCATCAGTGCGTATCCCCTCCCAATAAGCGCGAAAAGATCTCCTTTTTCCTGTGAGCAAACTTTTTCCAACGTATCAAGGGTTCCAAGCGCCTCATGGAACTGTCCGAGGTCATTGAGACAAGAGGATTTCAACCGGAGAGCCCATCGGTTTTCCGGATCGAGGACCAGCTCCTTGGCACAGCAATATACTGCCTCTTCCAGGAACCCCCTTTGCGCAAGTGCTGTAGCTCCCTCGATCCATGGGGTTTTCGTCTTCGCCTCGACCCCGATGATTTTCATCATCAGGCTTTCGTACGTCTCCTCGATGACCTTTCTGCCTGAAGAAACCACTGGGAACCCATGACCGGGCAATACATTTTCGATGTCCTTCTTGAGCAAGGCCCTCAGTCCGAACAGATAATGATCCAGCCTTCCTCCAGCATGTTCATCCGGCTCGGCCATGGCGTGGGGCAACACCGTATCCCCGGAAAAGACGGTTTTGCTCGGGGGATGATAGAGGCATATCCCGTCGATGGTATGGCCGGGCGTGTGGATCACTTCCCAATCAAGGCCGCTTAGCTCAAGAGTTTCTCCGCCCCGGACCTCCGTGACGCGGCAGCCGGATTTCCTGACCATGTCCTTGAGCTCGCGGGGGCTCGCTTCGTGGAGGATGAGCTCGAAACCGCCGTTTTCAATAATGGTCGGATACGATCTCAGGAGATCGAACACTCCCATCGCGTGGTCGCGGTGGCCGTGGGTAACGACGAATTTTTTGACGTCCGACGGCCTGTAACCTCGCCCGAAGAGATCGATAAAGGCCGTGTAATCGTTGCCGGGATCCACGATCGAGAGATACTTTCCCGTCGCGATGTATATGTTCGAGGAAAATTCGTATCCGGGCAGGAAGAGAACTTTTTCGAAAAACGGATCCGCCGCGTTGAGAAGACCCGACAGAGGCAGCCAACCGGGATGCTTCGTCTCCCACTCGTGCGAGGATTTCCCGTTCTCTGTCATATCCACCCGGTCCCTTTCCATGATCGGTGCCGGAACACCCCCCCGCATAGGATACCCCCTCCCCCGGACGGCCCGACCAGGAGAGGGGGATGAGGAGGGGAAGGAAAAACCCCGGCGATCGCGTGAAGCCCCGCCGCCGGAGTTTCCCCGGGCCTCATTCGATATAGCCCACCTTGTATTCGAGCTTCATTTTCTCCTCGGGCCACCATTTCATGCTCGTCTGCTCCTTCCCTGGATAGACCTCTTTGTCGCCGATCTTTTCAACGAGGAGTTCCAGGAAATGGAATGCCGTCAATTTGTACTTGCTGATCACCTCCGGCGGCAGAAGGACGGCAAGGCCCGACTCCTTGGCCGTCTTCCAGTTGAAGGCGTCATTCGGGGAGGCGATCTTTTTCCCTTCACCATCGTAAATCACAAGGATCTTCCCCGAGACCGGGGTCCCTGGCTTGACACCGTGTTCTTCGTACAGTTCATCCGATAGGTGCCACCACAGGCCTCGCTCCCCCGTCTTCAGGTATCCTCTCACGAGCATAGGGTCGAACCCACAGACGCCCACACGGCATTTCTCAGGCATATTTATCCTCCTTTTGCGGAGAGCTCCTTTGCCTCCATTTCCCCCAACGTGTTCCGAAGGTCCTCCACCTGAATGTAGCAGCTCTCCATGAATTCCTGAATCTCGGACGGACTGAGGTAGTCACACTCGTACATTCTTCTTATATAAGGAGATATGTGGGTCTCGATCTCCTCCAAGAGCTCGCGAGGCAGATACTCCCATCCCCCATCGGGGGGCGCCCAACCGAGATAATCCTTTTTCCAGTTGAGCACCATCCCCTTGAGCGTTTCCAGTTCCTTGCGAACGTTTTCTTCCATAGGCTAAAACTTCTTCGGGGTATAGATCCCCTTTTCCAAGGCGTAGCACTTCTTGACTACGTTGAAATCCGTGACGCACCAGTAGAAGGGCCAGTGGATCATCGTGCACCAGCCGATGAGGTCTGCGGGCGGGAACTTGGAGCCCTTCAGAACCGGCTTCAAGTGTTTGCAATCCCAGCAGATATGCCCGGTCTCCCGCCCCTTCTCCGGGACAAGAATCGTGGCCAGGTATTCTTCGGGCGTCAGTTTCGACTTATCCATCATTGAGCCTCTCCTTTCTCTCACCACTCTTTGACTTCGCCCTTTTTCCGTTTCTCCTGATACTCCGCCCATACCTCGGGAGACAACTTCTTGATATCCCACTTATACGGGAACTGACCGGCCAGGCCGGCACTCGGCGGCTGAGGACGCCATCCACGAACGGGCTTCCCCCGGATGCTGAACTTGACCATGTCCGCCTTGCCCAGGTAGATATGTCGGGGCAGGCACTCATAGGGCCTCGTTCTGCCCTTGACGCCCGGGTAATAGTTCCTGTAGCCTTCCAGCGGTTTGTCCGCATAGAGGGGACTCAAGTCCGGCTTCTCGCCCGGTTTTTCCTCCGGTCCTCTGTACATGTGCCCCTGGATCATGTAGATATAATAGACCGTCCCGCACTCCGCGCAGTTGGTCTTTCCCTCCCAGTTCCAGAAGAAATAGGGATCCAGGTAGTTGACCGTGTTACACGGTTTTCCACCCACCACTTTTTTACACCAAATGACATCCGCCACGGGGATCCCTCCTTTTTTTATTAGATCCAGGCCTTGTTGTACCACTCTTCGATCTTGCTCAACGGGATGCCGAGCAAGTCACGGTAGATCTTGACGTTGTCGCCGCCCACCGGCCTCCAAATCCAGTTGGTTCTCCTCGGGGTCTTGGTCATCATCCCCACGCTGTGGCCGCTCTGGAGCAGGACGTCTCCGTAGAGGGGATCGTCCAGCCACCGGATGGTCCCCCTCTCCCGGTAGTGCTCGCATTCGTAGACCTCCCGGTCGTTCATCACGGGAGCGGCCAGGATTCCCGCATCCGTGAGGGTCTTTACGACCTGCGACCGTGTCTTGTCCGAGGCCCATTTCTCCAGGGCCGCGTAGATCTCGACCTGGGGCTTGGCATCCACCCGGTCCTTGTGCGCCTTGTATCTCCCGTAGAGATCCTTCAGCCCGGTGATGTCGCAGAGTTCCTTGAAGTCCGGGTCGTTGAAGGCGGAAACCATCACGTACCGGGCGTCGAACTTGTCCTGAGGGTTCTGGGCATCGGGGAAGTCGGACTTGCCGCACAGGATGATCCCGTGGACGCTTAACTGGGTGTCCCAGTTGCCCCAGCGCTGTCGGACAATTCCGAACCGGCCGTAGAGTGGCACGCTATACTCGGAGAACCGGGCGGGGGTCTGCACCTGGGAGAACTCGATCATGGTGCCCAGGCCCGTCTTCCTCCTCCAGTGCATCGCCGCCAGTACCCCGTGGGTGATCAGGGTTCCGGAACCCCAGTCGATGATCCAGTTGGAGTGCTTGGCGCAGTGCCCGCCCATGAACTCGTGCATCCCGGTGATGGAAGCGAACCCTGCGTGGGCCTGGCCCAGGATGTCGTAGGAGCCGCCGAAGACCTTCGGCCCGTACCCGAAGCCGCCGCCCCACACGTAGATGAACCTCGGGTTGATCTCCTGGAGGTACCTGTAGCTCATCTTCCAACGGTCAAGAGTTCCCGGCCTGTAGAGCTCCGTAAGCCCGTCGCTCATCTTGACGAGCCGGTAGAAGACGTCCACCATCTCGGGGATGTGGTAGTCCATGCTCAAATAGAGCTCGTTGACGTTCGCGCCCAGGAAGCCGAAGCCGGTGCCAGTCATCGGCCTCGTGTCGTGCAGGGGATACAGGTACGCCTCGTTGAACGGGGAGGTGTGCCGCATGGCGTCCCCCATCCTCGGGATCTCGATCTTGACCACCTCGGCCCCGAGCTCGGCCAGGTTGGCCGCCGAGTGGGGCGTGAAGATGTACATGGTGCAGGAAAGCCAGCGGATCCCTTTGAGCGCCTCGGGCTTTGACCACTCGTTGCCGGGGTCGAAGGCCTTCCGGCAATACTCCTCGTAAGGCATCTTCATCTCTTCGAGCTCTCCCTTGCTTTTGGGGCCAGGAAGATCCTCGATCCTTGTCTCTCTGGGGTCTTTCGCCATCTAGATCACCCCCTTCTCTTTGAGTGCGTCGACCTTCGCCGGACCCATACCAAGCCACCTGCTGTAAATCTCGTTGTTGTCTTTCCCCAGCGCTCTGCCTATCCACTTGACCCTGTGCGGTGTCTTGACCTGGAAGGCGTTGTTGGGGGTAGCGTAAAGCAGCGTCCCGTAGTCGCTCTCCAGGGTGTATACCCAGGGTCGATACTTGAAGTGCGGGAATTCACAGACCTCATCGAAATAAAGAACGGGGCCTGCCGCAATTTCATAATCCATGAGCTTCTCTTCCGCTTCCACCCGGTTGATTTCCCGTAGCCACCGGGTGGTCAAGGTGTAGGTCTTGATCAGGGCGTGCAGGGCGTTCCTCGCCCCCACCTCCTTGAGGAAGGGGTCTTCATGGATCAGCCTGCCGAACTGCGGGTAGTCCCGCTCGATGCACATGCCGATCCGGTACCAGAGCCGGTCGCTCTGGCCGCCGATCATCATGTAGCCGTCCCTGCAGGGATTCCACTCGTACTGGTTGAGGTTGGGGTCCCAGCCCCCGGTTCTCGCCTTGATGCTGGCGTTGAAGCCGTACCAGCCGAGATCGAAGTCGAGGATGTCGAACAGGGCCTCGGCGCCGGAGAGCTCGATGAACTGCCCTTCTCCGCTGAGCTCGTCTCTCCAGTAGAGGGCCGCCAGGATGTTGACCGCCGCCTGCTCACCGGCGATATAGTCGGCAGCCCATACGCCGGACCGGGTGGGGTCGCCCCCCTTCCCCCTGGGGAGCTGGTCCTGGGGGAAGCCGGTGTTGTGGACGAAGGAGTTGGTGCACTGAGAGAAGGGATCGAGCTCCCATTGGCCGTGCTTGGAGATCCTGTCCTTGTAGGGGCCCCATTGCCCGCGGACACCCACCCAGCAGTAAACGAGCCTCGGGTTGATCCGGGAGATCTGCCGGTACCCCGCCCCGAGACCGTCCATGTACCCGGGGAGATGCCCATCGACGATGACGTCAGCATGCACAGCAAGTTTCCTGAAAAGCTCCTGGCCTTCCTCGGTCTCGATATCGAGCGTAATGGAATGCTTGTTCCTCATCTCGTTGATGAACCCGAGGCCGCACTTCTCCCCGGTCTCCTTGTCGGCGAGCATGTACTCTTCTCTCCCGAAGGGGGTCAGATTCCTCATCGGGTCCCCCCCGGGCGGCTCGATGCAGATCACCTCGGCCCCCGCCTCGGCGAGACAAGAGGAGGCGAACTTGTGCCCCAGCCTCCAGAGGCCGATATCAAGGATCTTGAATCCTTGAAGCGCCTCCGCTTTTCCGAACCCTTTCTCGAACCTGAGGTTGTCCTCGCACCATTTCCCGAACTCTCCCGCCTTCCGCTTTTCGTAGACCTTCATGACTTCCTCAGGCGGAGGGGGCGGCGTCACGGGCCAAGGCCTGACCTCGGGGCTCGTCAACGGAAGGGTATCGGCCCGGCTATTGATTTCGACGTCCCTTTTCTCTTTCGCCATTGTTTGACCTCCCATCCTTTCGTCACAGGAGACTTTTTAAACCTTGATCAGGGCCCGTAAGATCCTCCTCGCGAAAATGAATCAATAATGAGACTTTCCCAGCGTCTGCCCGGTATGCATCACCTCCTTATTGGCCCCATCGCCGTTTCCTGTTCACCGGGAGCAACGTACTCTCAGTTGACAGGCTCCACCCGGTCCGTCAGTTGTGGCCACGACCGGCCGCGGGCGCCCCGGGCCACATCGAGAATGTCACGGGCTACCTTCTCCAGGGTTTCTCCGAGCTCCAAGTAATCGTTCCGGAGACAGTTGAGGTAAAAGTTGTAGAGCATCTTCCCGACCCTGTCGCTGTTTCCGTAAGCCAGGAAGTGTCCCTCTTCGACGTTCCTCCGGTGGGTTACCAAGAGGAAAGCGTCGATGCCCATCCCTTCCTGTCCATCGAAATGGATATCGTCTACTTTTCCATCGACGATATGTATCGTGGCCTCTTTCAAGAAGGTCACCTCTTCCCCCGAGGCAAAACACACCCCTACCCGGTCGATTTATTGACGGACTCCCTAAATCGACGAAACGGAAACCGTATCTTCAAATCGCGCTCCACCGGGTGTACCCGGGGGAACACCTTTTTATCGAATATAGTAATCAAGGTGCGTGCCAAGCGGGAAACGCTTTGCTCCACGCCGGTTCCGTCGCCTGCTTCCCCGTTGTTTATCGGGGAAGTAGCGGCCCTCTCGGCCGGAACGAGGGAGCGGGGAGGCAGCCAGGGAAGATGCGGGGATTGTGCGGAATCGGGCCCTGTGGGGAGATAGGCGCTTGGATCAAAAGGGATTCATGTCCATCCGGGACTGTATGAAAACGGACCCTACGCCCCTCCTATCCGCCGGTCGCGGCCCTCTTTCCCAGGCCATAACGGCGGATTTTGCTGTACAAGGTGCTCCGGCTCAACTGGAGGCGGCGTGCCGCATCGTGTTTGTTCCAACCGGACTCCTCGAGGGCCTGCAGGATCAGGACGCGCTCGTTTTCCGAGAGGGAGATCCGGACTGGCGCGCCGGCAGCCTCCTTTAATAAAAAGGGGGGCATATGCTTTCTCTTTATGGTTTCTTCCTGGCTGATAATGACGGCATAGCTCAGGGCGTTTTCCAACTGGCGGACATTCCCGGGCCAATTGTGATCCATCAGGACCTTCATGGCGTCGGAGGATATTTCCTGGATTTTTTTCCCTTCCTTCAGGCAGAACTTTTTCAGGAAATGCCGGGAGAGCAGGGGGATATCTTCCTTGCGCTCGCGCAGGGGGGGCATGTGTATGGAGAACACGTTCAGCCGGTAATAAAGGTCTTCCCTGAGTCGCCCCTCTTCCACAGCCCGCCGGAGATCCCTGTTGGTCGCCGCCAGTACGCGGACGTTTGCCTCGATGGTTTCCTCTCCGCCTACCCGTTCGAAACGGCGGTCTTGCAGAAATCGAAGCAGGAGGACCTGGGTAGCCAGGGAGATGTCGCCGATTTCGTCGAGGAACAGCGTTCCCTCCTGAGCCCGTTCGATCCGGCCCTTTTTCTGGCGGATGGCCCCGGTGAAGGCGCCCTTTTCATGGCCAAAGAGCTCGCTCTCCAGCAGGTTCGGCGAATAGGCCGAACAATTGGCGACCATGAACGGCCCCTTGCGGCGATAGTTCTGCTTGTGGATGGCAAGGGCGACCAGCTCCTTGCCGGTTCCGTTTTCACCCGTGATGAGAACGGTGGCATCCGACATGGCCACGAGGTCGATCAGGTCGTAAATTTTAATCATTTTCTCGCTCTGGCCGATGAGTTCGCCATGGGAGATTTTCTCCGGGGATTGATCGCGGATCCGGTTGATTTCCGAGTCGTACAGGACAAGGTGCCGGATATGCCCGGCGACCTGGGCGAATAAGGCATGGAAGAACCGGAGGTCTTCCCTGGGGTAGTTTGTGCAGGCATGCGAGCCCAAGAGGAAGTAACCGATGCAATGCTGTTGCACGAAGATGGGCAAGCCGAACCAGCTCGGGTAAATCTCCGCGACGGCGTTAAAAAAGGGGTGCACGTTCTTGCCATCCGCAGAGGTGACGACCTGTGGGTCTTTCGTCGATCGGAGATGCCGTACGAACTCCAAAGCGAGCCCGGCCTTCTCCATTCTCTGATGCAATCCGCGCAACGGCTCGACCACGTCGGGGCGGCATTCTTCCAACGGAAGGAACCGGTCGCTGTCCGTATCGAGTATCAGGAACAGCGGATCGGAATCGGGGAAGATTCCTTCGGCGAAGTCGTGGAGGGAATGGATGAGTTCTTGAAGGGAGTCCTCGGCGCTCGCCCGCCGTGAAATTTCAAAGAGGGTTTCCAACTGGTGCTGGGTCTTTTGCAGTTCCTTGGAGCGGAAGGCCAGGGCCTCCTCCATCCTCCGCTTTTCCGTGACATCGCGCTCCATCCGGATGATCAACTCCACGTGGCCGCTGCTGTCGATGAGCGGGTAGGTCAGAATTTGCAGCATCCGCTCCTGCCCCTCGGCGTTGACGTAAACCTTGTCGCACTGGGCGGGGCGCTTGATCGCCGCCGATTCCCGGACGGGGCAATGGATTCCATCCTCCCAGCAGGGGGTCTTCCTGCCCAGCATGACCGCGTAGCAAGGTTCCCCCACGACCTTTTCCATATCAAGCCCCACCCGTGCAAGGAAGGAGGTGTTGACTTGCGCGATTCGGTGCGTCCCGGGGTCGACGACGACAAGATTCTCGGTGATGTTATTGACGATCTTTTCGCTGAATTCCTTGGCCGAGCGGAGTTCCGACTCGACCTGTTTCATGCGGGTGATGTCCGTGACGATTCCCACGGAACCCAGGAAGGTGTCGTTGACCATCAGCGGCGCTGCGGAGATCAGGCCCACGAGACAGGTGCCTTCCTTGTTTTTGAAGTTTAACTCGTATACATCCGATATTCCCTTGCGGCGGCGGTCCAGCTGGTCTTTCACCACGGCCATCGAACCTTCGCCCATGAGATCGAACAGCGTCTGCCCCATGATCTCATCGGGACTGTACCCAAGCATTCCGGCCAGTCGCCTATTGGCGAAGGTCACCCTGGCTTCGTCGTCCATGAAGAAGATGCCTTCCCTGGCCGTCTCCACGATGGTCTGATACCTCTCGTCAGATGCCTTGATCCGGTGTTCGAGGTTCTTCCGTTCGGAAATATCCCGGCCGTGCTCGATGGCCTGGATAACGTCTCCTCCAGCATCCTTCACAGGGTAGGCGTGTATCTCGAAATGCCTGAGACGCCCGTTCGGTAGTCGGATTACTTTTTCGCGCATCTGCGATTCGCCGCTCTGGAAGACATCCTGGATATGGCACTCCTCGCAAACGGCGCTGCGGCCGTGAAACACCTCGTAACAATGTCTGCCCATCAATTGTTCGGGTTCGCGATGATAGATGGTCATCAGGGCCTGGTTGCCCATCACGATCCGGAAGTTTCGGTCATAGATGACCAGGGGGTCGGTGATGCTGTTCAGGATCCTGTCCAGGAACTGTTCACGCGGAGATACCGGATCCATTTCCAGTTCCTCGAGGACCTCGTTACCGCCGACACGTCAACCGATGAACGGTGCTGCCAGCGGCTTACGCGCCGAAAGGGGTGCAGGAGGTGGACGAGTGACGTGTCTTCAGCCGAATCCATCGAACGTAACGGCACGTGCCTTCTCTTCTATACAATCTCAACAATATACTGTTACAGGAAAGCTGGCAAGGCGCAGCACCCGGCGAGGAGGGGCGGGTCTCCGGAACGCGGCCATCGGTTTCGAGCACTTGAAGAGTTTGCGGCCGGTATTATGTCAAGGATTTCCGGGGATGGATCCAATTTTCCGGCGCAAAGACCTCACGATAGTTGTCCTGTCGACGCCCAAGTGAACTGCGATACGGTTGGGGTTCATCCCTAACAGGTGCAAGTGCGCGGCATTCTCTGCGATTTCTTGGTAAAGCGGCGCCTTCGAGAGCTCGGTCAGGGCGACCTCGAAGGGTATTGCCCCGTCGGTTCGAATGCTTTGCGACCGTGTCCACCATGCAAAGAAATCGAACCGGCGAAGGGCGCCGCTGGGCGGGGACACTCCTTCCCAGCAGCGGGGGGCACTCTTCTCCTGATCCCCCAACAGATCAAGAATGTCCCCCTTGCCAGGAATGGCCGGGACGTCTCGTCACACGGTGAACCCCAGATCCTGAAACACATTGCCGCTACCGGCAACAACGACGTCACCATTTTTTCCGGCCATATCTCACCATCAAATTTTCCAGCGCAAAAGCCACCTCTCCATCCATCGGGGACTTGCTCCGCATTTTTTGGGTGTTAATGGGTGTGGTTTTGGGTTAGGCCTCGACAATGGATGTGATTGGGTGTATTATTGGTTCCATGATCCGATCCGACACCATCCAAATCACCCCGGAGATCCTGACGCTGATCGCCAGGATAGACGAGTTTAAA
>ERZ1292630.4769-Hain-H41-02um-R3-4769-length-11386-cov-7_pt1 | contig 11386 bp, 16 predicted proteins | sample MGYA00564408_ERZ1292630 | MGnify/ENA primary metagenome ERZ1292630 (study PRJEB36523, sample SAMEA6512641) | groundwater metagenome | collected 2019-01-08 | study: AquaDiva: Metagenomics assemblies of 32 groundwater samples | reverse complement strand
TTCAATTATTAATAGAAATTTAAAAAGAATAAAGACTGTTCAAAAATTTGCTGACAAACGTTTATCATTATTTAAAATAATAAATGACACTAAACTTAATGATGAAGATCGTTTCAAGGCACGAGAAATTTTGCAAAATCTTCCTAGAGACTCAAGTCCTGTACGTTTAAGAAATAGATGTACATTAACTGGCAGACCTCGTGGTGTTTACTCAAAGTTTGGTCTGGGAAGGAATAAGTTAAGAGAGATAGCTATGAGTGGCAAAATACCAGGAATTATTAAAGCGAGCTGGTAGCTGATTAAATCAAGAGTGTTAGATGATTTAACACAAATAACTTTATTATATAAATAAATAGGTACTGACATGAGTATGAGCGATCCAATAGCAGATATGTTAACTCGAATAAGAAATGCGCAATTGGCTAAGAAACAATCTGTAAAAATGCCAAGTTCGAATATTAAACTATCGATAGCGGACGTTCTTAAAGATGAAGGATATATTAATGACTTTAGTGTTGTGAACGATAATAGTAGAAATACATTAGAGATTACACTCAAATATTATTCTGGTGATCCTGTAATTGAACAAATAAAGCGTATTAGTAAACCTGGACTTAGAATATACAAATCTAGTAAAAATTTACCAGATATTATGAATGGATTAGGGATAGCAATCGTATCTACATCCAAAGGTGTAATGACCGAACGAAAAGCGCGAGTAGTTGGAATAGGTGGCGAACTTTTGTGCACTGTTGTCTAGTCTAAAGGATTTTTAAATGTCTCGAGTAAGCAAGAACCCGATAACAATACCAGCTAGTGTTGAAATTAACATATTACCATTAAGTGTATCAGTTAAAGGTCCTCTAGGGACCCTCCAGCAAGCACTAACTAATGATGTTGTGTTAGAAATTAATCAAAATATTTTAAAGATTCGAACTACCAACGAATCTAAGCATGCTAATGCGCTATCAGGTACAATTCGTGCACTTATTGCTAATATGGTTCATGGTGTATCAATTGGTTTTGAAAAGAAATTGCAATTGGTTGGTGTAGGATATAGAGCTCAAGCTAGTTTAAACAAAGTAAATTTAACTTTGGGTTTCTCGCATCCGGTTGATCATGTTGTTCCAGATGGTGTAACGATTGAAACACCATCACAAACTGAAATAATTATTAAAGGTATAGACAAGCAGAAAGTTGGCCAAACTGCTGCAGATATTAGAGCCTATCGGAAACCTGAACCATATAAAGGTAAAGGTGTGCGATATTCTGATGAAGTTATTGTTCTCAAAGAAACAAAGAAAAAATAATTGAGATAAAAATGCTGAATTTAAAAGATAAAAGAATTAGACGCTCACTTAAAACACGAATAAAAATTGCAGAACTGGATGTAATACGATTGACCATACATCGTACCAATTCTCACATTTATGCTCAGCTCATTGATGATAAGAATAATAAAATTCTAACCTGCGCATCTACCTTAGAGCCAGATGTACGTAAATCGTTTACTACTGGAGGTAATGTAGCAGCTGCTGCTTTTATAGGTAAAAGAATTGCTGAGAAAGGTAAAGATTGTGGTATAACGAATATTGCCTTTGATAGATCAGGTTATAAATACCATGGACGTGTTAGGGCATTAGCAGAAGCTGCGCGTGAAAATGGATTGAAATTTTAATTTAAGGTTTGATAATGGCGAAAATCGGTAAAACCAATGGTAAAGCAACTGGCATGGAAGAAAGTGGTGATGATTTGCGTGAGAAAATGGTTGCTATTAATAGAGTAACTAAAGTCGTGAAAGGTGGACGTATTTTAGGTTTTGCAGCACTTACTGTAGTTGGGGATGGTGACGGTAGCGTTGGTATGGGTAAGGGGAAATCTCGAGAAGTGCCAGTTGCTGTACAAAAAGCAATGGATGAAGCTCGAAGAAAAATGACTAAAATTAAAATAAAGGGTGGTACTATTTATCATCCTATAACTGCATCGCATGGTGCTGCAAAAGTTTATATGCAACCCGCACCAGAGGGTACTGGAATTATAGCTGGAGGACCGATGCGAGCGATATTTGAAGTTATGGGTATGACAAATATTTTAGCTAAATGCATCGGCTCAACTAATCCATATAATGTAGTTAGGGCGACACTCAAAGGTCTTAATGCCATGAATTCACCAGCAAATATAGCCGCTAAGAGGGGTAAAACGGTAAAAGAAATTCTTGGACAAGATAATGGATAACAATAAAAATAAATTGAAAACATTGAAAGTCACTCTTGTGAGAAGTCCTATTGGTACAAAACAATCACATCGTTCCACGGTTCGAGGCTTAGGTTTACGTAAAGTAAATAGTTTTTCAATGCTGATTGATACTCCTGAGATTCGGGGTATGATTCATAAAATTAACTACTTAGTAAAGTGCGAGTAATATATTATGTACTTGAATTCAATTAAATCCCCTGTTGGTTCTAAAAAAACTAGATTAAGAGTTGGAAGAGGCATTGGTTCAGGGATTGGTAAAACTTGTGGTAGAGGTCATAAAGGTCAAAAATCTCGAGCCGGTGGTTTCCATAAAGTTGGCTTCGAAGGAGGGCAAATGCCAATTCAAAGAAGATTACCGAAGCGTGGATTTTGCATAATAAATCGATATAAACCTTCAGAATTGAAACTTTCCGATTTGAATCTTCTGTCTGAAAATAATATCAATCTTTCTACATTGAAGAAATATAAAATAATCTCAAATAGAATAACAAAATTAAAGATTTTGAATACTGGAAGTTGTGATAAGTTGTTAAATATAAGTGGGATACTTGTTACAGGCGGAGTTAAAAGAGCAATTGAAGTAAATGGCGGCTCTATTACATAGAAGTATAAGGATATAAATTGGCTATAAAAGGAACAACAGTTAAACCAGTTGATAAATTTGCTGATCTCAAACGTCGTTTGTGGTTTCTATTGCTTGCATTGATTGTTTATCGGATAGGAGCTCATGTACCAGTACCTGGTATTGATCCAATCACTCTAAAAGAACTATTTGACTCTCAGGAAAGTAGTGTGCTTGGGATGTTTAATATGTTTTCTGGCGGAGCACTCTCAAGGTTTTCAATCTTTGCACTTGGTATAATGCCGTACATCTCTGCTTCGATCATTATGCAGCTAGGAACAGTCGCAATTCCTTACCTTGAGGCGCTAAAGAAAGAGGGAGAAAGTGGTCGAAGAAAAATTACTCAATATACTCGATATGGTACATTAGCACTAGCTTTAGTGCAAAGTTATGGGATATCAGTTGCCCTTCAATCACAGCCAGGATTGGTGATACAGCCTGGTGGCATGTTTGTTCTTACGACCGTCATTACATTAGTTACGGGAACTATTTTTTTGATGTGGTTAGGAGAACAAATCACCGAGCGTGGTATAGGTAATGGCATTTCACTTATTATATTTGCAGGAATAGCGGCTGGATTACCAAGTGCAATTGGTGGAACTTTAGATCTAGTTAGCACTGGTTCTATGCATTTTCTTGTAGCATTGGGTATTTTCCTTGCAGCTGCTTTGGTTACTGCATTTGTGGTTTTTGTAGAGAAAGGCCAAAGACGCATTTTAGTTAATTATGCCAAGCGTCAAGTTGGACAGAAAGTTTATGGTGGACAAAGTTCACATTTGCCGTTAAAACTAAATATGGCTGGTGTTATACCCCCTATTTTCGCTTCAAGTATTATTTTATTTCCTGCAACTTTAGCAGGGTGGTTCGCTAGTGGGGAATCTATGACTTGGCTTAAGGATATTAGCGGAGCCTTATCCCCTGGCCAGCCCATATATGTAATTCTTTATGCTGTAATGATTATATTCTTTTGCTTTTTTTATACAGCTCTTGTTTTTAATCCAAGAGAAACTGCTGATAATCTAAAGAAAAGTGGGGCATTTATACCAGGTATTAGGCCAGGTGAACAGACTACAAAATATATAGAAAAAATAATGTTGCGCTTAACTCTTACTGGCTCTATATATGTAACACTTGTTTGTTTATTACCTGAATTCTTAATTCTTAAATGGAATGTACCATTTTATTTTGGTGGCACTTCGTTATTAATTATTGTAATCGTAACTATGGATTTTATGTCACAAGTTCAATCTCATGTTATGTCTTCTCAGTATGATAGCTTATTGAAAAAAGCTAATTTTAAAACGAGTAGTGGAAAACTACCTGCAAGATAATTTAATTATGATAGTTAATGGCTAAAGAAGACACAATACAAATGCAAGGTGAGATACTTGAAACGCTCCCTAATGCAACATTTAAAGTAAAATTAGAAAATGGACATATTGTACTTGGACATATTTCAGGAAAGATGCGTATGCACTACATACGAATACTACCAGGTGATAAAGTTACTGTAGATTTAACGCCTTATGATTTAACCAGAGCAAGAATAACATTTAGAGCGAAATAATTTCAATAATTATATCGCTTTGTATATTCACTATCGATTTGTGGAATTTTAATAATGAAAGTAAATGCATCTGTAAAGAAATTTTGTAGAAACTGCAAAATAATACGCCGTAATCGGATTGTTCGAGTAATTTGTACTGATCCTAGACATAAGCAAAGACAAGGCTAAGTGTAATAAATTTTGTATATACAGAGACAGGAAAATTAAATGGCGCGTATAGCAGGCGTAAATATACCAAATCATCAACATGTAGGAATCGCTCTTACAGCGATTTATGGTATCGGAAGATCCAGTTCTAAAAATATATGTAACATTGTTGGCATAGAAATTGATAGAAAATTGAAAGATTTATCTGAAGATCAGATCGATCAATTGCGAGATCATATTTCAAAGCTTACAATCGAAGGTGATTTACGTCGAGAAATATCTATGAATATTAAAAGATTGATGGATCTTGGCTGTTATAGAGGATTACGTCACAGACGTGGTTTGCCAGTCCGTGGTCAACGTACGCGCACTAATGCAAGGACAAGGAAAGGTCCACGTAAAGCAGTACGTGCAAGATAACATTTTAATATAATTTTTATATACAATAATTAAAAGGAATTCATTTTCCATGGTTAAAGTTGCTACAAGAGTTCGTAAGAAAATAAAGAAAAATGTGTCTGAAGGAATTGCACATGTTCATGCGTCATTTAACAATACTATTATTACCATAACTGATAGGCAAGGTAACGCATTATCATGGGCTACTTCTGGCGGAGCTGGATTTAAAGGATCGCGCAAAAGCACTCCATTTGCAGCTCAGGTCGCAGCAGAAAATGCAAGTAAAGTTGCAATAGAGTGCGGTGTAAAGAATCTCGAAGTTAGAGTTAAGGGACCCGGTCCTGGTCGTGATTCTGCAGTAAGAGCTTTAAATTCTGCAGGGTTTAAAATAACAAGTATTTCAGATGTTACACCAGTTCCGCATAATGGTTGTCGTCCACCAAAAAAACGTCGTATTTGAGGAGAGTACGTTGGCTAGAAATCTTGAACCAAAATGTAAACAATGTCGACGCGAAGGCGAGAAGCTTTTCTTAAAAGGCGAAAAATGTTTTACAGATAAATGTGCAATTGAAAGAAGAAATTACCCTCCAGGTCAACATGGTCAGAAAAAAGGTCGATTATCTGATTATGGTGGTCAGTTACGTGAAAAGCAGAAGATTAGAAAGATTTATGGAGTTCTAGAAAGACAATTCCGTAATATCTATAAATCAGCAGATCAGCAACGTGGTGTAACTGGTGATAATTTGCTCCAGTTGCTGGAAAGTCGTCTTGATAACGTCGCATTTCATATGGGATTTGGTTCATCTCGATCAGAAGCGAGACAAATTGTTAGACACAACTGTATTCTTGTGAATGGCCACCGTGTAAATATACCAGCATTTTTAGTAAAGGCTGGTGATACCATAGAAATCACCAAGAATGCTAAACAACAACTACGAATAAAAACTTCAATAGAATCTGCCGATAGACGAAATTTCCCTGCTTGGATTGAGATGAATGTTAAAGAAATGAAGGGTATATTTAAATCTAAGCCTGAGCGATCGGAACTTCCCGCAACAATCAATGAATCTTTAGTTGTGGAATTATATTCTAAGTAAAAATAAATTATTGGTTAGCTTTTAGCTAAAGGACATTACTATGCAAGGTAATGAATTATTAACACCACGTATTATTGATGTTCAAAATATATCGCCTCTACATGCTAAAGTCATTATGGAACCTTTCGAAAGAGGTTATGGACATACTTTAGGAAATGCGTTAAGACGAATACTTCTATCCTCAATGACGGGATTTGCACCAACCGAAGTCAAAATTGCTGGTGTAGTTCATGAATACTCGGCACTTGATGGAGTGCAGGAAGATATAGTTGATATATTGCTGAATATTAAGGGAATAGTTTTAAAGCTTCATAATAATGATGAGGCCATAATCTCATTAAGAAAAACTGGAAAATGCGTTGTTACGGCTGGCGATATAGAAGTTGGTCATGATGTAGAGATACTGAACCCTGATCATGTGATTGCACATCTAACGTCTGATGGAAAGATAGATATACAACTCAAAGTTGAAAGGGGTATTGGGTACGTTCCAGCTACAGTAAGAAAAAGTAAAAGCGTCGAAACAAGTATTGGAACAATTCTACTAGATGCTTCATTTAGTCCCATTAGACGCGTTAGTTATACTGTAGAAAGCGCACGTGTCGAACAACGAACTGATCTTGATAAATTAGTAATGGATTTGGAAACTAATGGAGTTGTAGAACCAGAAGAAGCGATACGATTTGCTGCAAGGGTTTTAGTACAGCAATTATCTGTATTTGCTGATTTAGAAAGCACACCAATTCCTAAAGAACAACCGCAAGTACCGCAAATTGACCCGATTTTGTTGCGGCCTGTTGATGATTTGGAGCTTACTGTAAGATCAGCCAACTGTCTAAAGGTAGAGAATATTTACTATATTGGTGATTTAATACAGCGAACTGAGGCTGAGCTTTTACGAACCCCTAATTTGGGAAGAAAATCATTAAATGAAATAAAAGAAGTTCTTGCCTCTCGTGAGCTAACTCTAGGAATGAAATTGGACAATTGGCCACCGGCAAATCTTGATAATCTTGCTAAGGATTCAAATCATGCGACACAATAACGCACTAAGGAAATTAAATCGCTCTAGTAGTCACAGGGCGGCTATGTTTCGTAATATGAGTAATTCTCTTTTGCGTCACGAAGTTATTAAAACAACTCTTCCTAAAGCTAAAGAGCTAAGAAGGTATGTTGAACCTGTTATAACTTTAAGTAAAAATCCAACTCTCTCCAATCGGCGATTAGCTTTTAATAGACTGCGCGATCGAGAGAATGTAACTAAATTATTTTTCGAACTAGGACCTAGGTATAAAGCAAGGCCAGGTGGATATCTTAGAATTCTAAAATTCGGATATAGAAAGGGAGACAATGCTCCTATGGCCCTTGTAGAGCTTATTGACAGGCCGATAGTAAAGATACCTGAAAGCTCCCAAGAGATTGAGAGTTAATATTTTATCTTAGTGCAATTATTAGAAGAATATTTAATTTTTTGAACATATTATCCCCATTGAATTATAGTTATTGTAAGATATTGTGCGTTATGTATGAATCAGAGAACATTAGCTATTCTTCGGCTTCTAAATGACGGCCAATTCTGGAGTGGCGAATTTCTTGCCAAAAGGCTTTCTTGTAAGCGTGCAACCATATCAAATGCGTTAAAAAATATAGATTCGTATGGAATTGAAATTGTTAAGATTCGTGGACGTGGCTACTGCTGGATTAATCCAATTGTATATTTAAACAAAGATTCAATACTTAGTAATTCGTCAGTAGTACCAAGAAATTTTGATATAGCACTTTTTGACACCCTAGACTCTACTAATACTTTACTATTAAATAATCTGGATAGGGAAATAATAAATAACAACTGTATACCAGTTGTTGCCACAGAGTATCAGACAAAAGGACGTGGTCGTGCAGGAAGAACATGGCAAAGTGGTTATGGAGATAGCCTCACCTTCTCTTTTGGCTGGTGGTTCGACCAAGGAATATCTGCACTATCGGGGCTAAGTTTAATAATCGGTATTGCTGTTATACGTGTTTTGCGTTCCTTCTCTATTAATTGTGTTAGTTTAAAATGGCCCAACGATATATTATCTGGAAATAAGAAGCTTGCTGGTATATTAATTGAGCTTCGTGGTGAAATTTTTGGCCCTTCTTATGCGGTAATTGGTATTGGAATTAATTTTAAACTTACTGAGATTATTAAATCCACTATAAATAAAGAAATTACTGATTTATCATCAATCTCTGATGTAAGTATTGATCGTAATCAGGTCTTAGGTGCACTACTCACTGAGTTTTTGAATATCCTGCCTGTATTTAGAGACCACGGCTTTGCTTTTTTTATGAATGAATGGAATAGCTATCATTCTTTAGAAGGACAGGTTGTGAGTTTGATTATGCCAAATGGGAATGTTATCGTAGGCACTGTTAACGGTGTGATTGAGGATGGCTCAATCTGTTTAATTACTGCTTCGGGAAGAAACTCGTATCATGTAGGCGATATTTCTGTTTGCTTGAACACATTTTAAGAAATAGATGCCGTTTATCTTAGCGATTGACTCTGGTAATTCTTATGTAAAATGGGGACTGTACAATCATAGTCTATGTTTAAAACAGGGTAAAGTGCGTTACGATAATGTGCAGAATTTTAAAAATGATTTCAAAGCGCTGCAAGTACCCGATTCAATTATTATTTCACATGTTGCCCGTTCGGTAACAAAAAATCTAATCTGTGAGCAAATCTCCATTTGGCCGGTAAAATCTCAATGGATTCGTTCTTGCGCATTCCAATGTGGTGTTTCGAATAATTATTCTGACCCTGCGCAACTTGGTAGTGATCGCTGGGCCTCTTTAATAGCTGCTTGGGAAATGCAGCAGCAAGCTTGTTTAGTCATTAATGTAGGTACTGCTGTGACAATCGATGCGCTATCTGATTCTGGAGAATTTCTTGGTGGTATCATTCTACCAGGTATTCAATTGATGCTTAACAGTCTCCAACAGGGTACCCAACTATTTAATGCTGACATGAGTATTTATGAGGATTTTCCTGTAAGTACGAACAGTGCGATTCAAAGCGGTATAATACACTCAGTAATAGGTGCGATAGAACGAATGTATAATTTACTGTCAATAAAAATCAATCATTCTGTAGAAACAATTGTTATCAGTGGAGGAGGAGCAACTTTTTTATCCCCTTTTATCAAAATCCCAATTAAAGTGATTGATAATTTGGTGCTGAATGGGCTTGTTTTGATTGCTGAAGATTCTTTCTAAAACATTGAGTTGTTATTTGATGAAATCTTATGTCTCGATTTAACAATGTAACCTTCTACACGTCAGTTAATGATGTTAGAGATTTACCACTGCATACTGGCATTGAGATAGCTTTTGCCGGGCGATCTAATGCTGGAAAATCTAGCGCTATTAATACGCTTACGAACCGAAGTCGATTGGCTTTTGTTAGTAAAACACCTGGACGCACACAATTAATTAATTATTTTCAACTAAAAACAGATCATTTTTTTGTTGATTTACCTGGCTATGGTTATGCGAAGGTTCCTGATCCCATACGGTTGCATTGGCAAGATTTACTGAGCAGTTATTTGCAAACACGCCAGGCACTCAAAGGTTTAGTGCTAATAATGGATATTCGTCATCCCTTAAAGCCTCTTGATATTAAAATGCTTGATTGGTTTGCCCCTACAGGGAAGGCAATTCATATTTTATTAACAAAGTCTGATAAATTGAGTTCACAGCAGGCAAATATTACCTTAAAGGACGTAGCTTTATTTCTAAAGGGAGCTTACCCGCAATGCAGTGTTCAATTATTTTCAAGTTTGGCTGCCACGGGCGTTGAAGAAGCAACTACTATCATTAATGAATGGTTAGAAACTAATTAGTGACTAAGTGATAAATCATTTGCTTCGTTTATAAATTTAAGAGTCGGATAAAAAGCCCCCGGTTAAAGGGGAGAAAAACCGGGGGAACCGCTTCAATATCACTTAAGGCCCTGTCTCAGGGAGGAAAGACAGTAGGTACCAATATGCCCGTTTGTAAGAGCGCGGAATGACGGAGTTAGTTCCCCGAATAGTATTGTTTCTAGGAAAATTCTGATTAATTCGACGAATGTGATGATGTGCGTGGTGCACGACACACATCAATCCAGACATATCAATCGGATAGAAAGGGCAGCGAGTTCCGCGCAACGAAGCGATTCGATGATGCGGGCAATTGAACAGTATTTCCTTAACTTTTAATTCCCCGTGGTCATGCAACGGGGATATGTGCGGAGCGCGTGAAGTAAATTTATTTTATTTTTTATTCTATTTATTATGTTTTCTTATAGCCAATTTCCTCAAAGACGAATGAGACGTATGCGTGGGGATATATTTTCCCGTCTTCTTATGCAAGAAAATCATCTTCAGATTAACGATCTAATTTACCCAGTTTTCGTATTGGATGGGACAAACCGTACTGAGAATGTCAAGTCTATGCCGGGTGTAGTAAGACAGAGCGTTGATCTGCTAATGGCTCAGGCAGAGAATTGTTTGCAATTAGGTATTCCAGCTCTTGCTATTTTTCCGGTTATCGATGTTGAGCTAAAGAATCTGGCAGCGAGTGAAGCATTTAACCCCGATGGATTGGTGCCTAGAGTGGTACGGCAATTAAAGAAGAACTTTCCTGAATTGGGCGTGATTACAGATATAGCGTTGGATCCCTATACAAGTCATGGCCAAGATGGTTTGATTGATCAGTTTGGTTATGTATTGAACGATGAAACAGTGAATGTTCTTTGTCAGCAAGCATTGGTACACGCAGAAGCTGGTGCTGATATTGTAGCGCCTTCTGATATGATGGACGGACGCATTGCGGCAATTCGGAATGGTTTGGATAATAAACAATTTATTCATACAAGAATTCTGGCTTATTCTGCAAAATATGCTTCAAGTTTTTATGGACCATTTCGTGATGCAGTTGGATCGGCGGCAAGCCTTGGTGCTGGTAATAAATATACATACCAAATGGATCCAGCAAATTCAGATGAAGCATTATGGGAAGTTGGATTGGATCTGAATGAAGGCGCCGATATGGTGATGATTAAACCTGGAATGCCCTATTTGGATATTGTTCGCCGGGTGAAGGATCAATATGGCGCACCTACCTTTGTATATCAAGTCAGTGGTGAATATGCAATGCTCAAAGCTGCCGCAAGTAACGGATGGTTAAATGAAGAAGCCTGCGTGTTGGAATCTTTGCTTGCTTTTAAACGCGCAGGTGCTGATGGAATTCTAACGTACTATGCAGTAGAAG
>ERZ1292630.4768-Hain-H41-02um-R3-4768-length-11387-cov-7_pt1 | contig 11387 bp, 15 predicted proteins | sample MGYA00564408_ERZ1292630 | MGnify/ENA primary metagenome ERZ1292630 (study PRJEB36523, sample SAMEA6512641) | groundwater metagenome | collected 2019-01-08 | study: AquaDiva: Metagenomics assemblies of 32 groundwater samples | reverse complement strand
TTGGGGATTAAATACCGGCAATATGGAAGCAAGCACAATCCGAATAGCATATCGGGAGGCCCGATGTATTATCTGCGCGGCGCGTTTGATCGCCTACAGCAGCCGAAAATGGGCAGGTTTATGGCGGGATTGTTTGCGGTATGCTGTATTGGCGGCACTATCGGTGCGGGTGGTTTGTTTCAAGCTAATCAGGCCTATCAACAGGCATTAGTTGTAACGGGAGGAGAGGCCGGTTTTTTGGCTGGCAAGGGCTGGCTTTTTGGTTTGTTCATGGCCGTTCTGGTTGGCATGGTGATTATTGGCGGCATTCAGTGGATTGCAGCGGTAGCTGGTCGTATTGTTCCTGTGATGGCGATCATTTATATCATCGCCGGTTTTGTAGTGATCGGCGTTCACTATACGGAAATTCCTGATGCGCTAAGAACCATTTTTGAGATGGCACTGTATCCGCAGGCAGGCATTGGCGCTTTAATGGGTGCGCTGCTAATGGGTGTGCAGCGCGCTACATTTTCCAATGAAGCCGGGTTGGGTTCATCGGCGATTGCACATTCCGCGGTAAAAACCGATGTGCCGGTCAGTCAGGGAATGGTTGCAATGCTCGGCCCATTTATTGATACTGTGGTGGTTTGTATGGTTACTGCTTTGGTGATTGTCATATCCGGTACTTATGTGGAGGGTGGTGGCATTGAAGGGGTGCAATTGGCTTCTCGTGCGTTTGCATCCGGCATTTCGTGGTTTCCTTACGTGTTATCTTTAACGGTTTTTCTGTTTGCCTATTCCACCATGATTTCCTGGTCTTACTATGGACTAATATGCACGACGTATTTATTTGGTGAGCGGCTTGTCATAACAGGGCTATATAAAATTTTATTTTGCGCGTTCATTATCATTGGTGCCTCAGCGCAATTATCCAATATTATTTTATTTACCGATTCGATGGTGTTTGCTATGGCGATTCCCAATATCATTGGGCTATATATGCTGGCACCCGAAATCAAGAATGATCTGCGGGTTTACTTGCAGGATCTGAGGGAAAAAACAGAAAAACGAGCGTGAGAACGCATATAGCGCAATATTTCGAAAGAAAGTGGATTAAAATTGCGACTCGCCCGGTTTTACGGATAATCAATCAATTTATAGCGCGCCAATTTCAAAGCCAAATCACCGTATGACAGCTGAAACTCTAATTGAGGTCAATGACCTGAATTTTTCCTATGGCACGCGCGCGATTCTGAAAGGCATACAAATGTCTATGCCGCGTGGCCAAGTCGTGGCCATTATGGGAGGGAGCGGATCGGGTAAAACGACGCTACTCCGATTGATTGGCGGCACAATTCAGCCGACTTCCGGCTATGTGAAGTTTGACGGAGAAGTCGTGCACGAGCTCAATCGCGATGCGCTATTCAAGCTGCGACGTAAGATGGGTATGCTGTTTCAGTTTGGCGCGTTGTTTACCGATTTGTCGGTTTTTGACAATGTCGCATTTCAGATGCGCGAACATACTAATTTGCCGGAATCGATGATTCGTGATTTGGTATTAATGAAATTGCATGCAGTGGGTTTACGCGGGGCGCATCACCTAATGCCTAATGAGTTATCCGGCGGTATGGCGCGACGCGTTGCTTTGGCGCGTTCCATCGCGCTGGATCCGATGTTGATTATGTACGATGAACCCTTTACCGGGCTAGATCCGATTTCATTGAGTGTGATCGGAAACTTAATACGCCGGTTGACCGATGCACTGGGTATGACGTCCATCGTGGTGACACATGATGTGCAAGAATCTTTGAAAATTGTGGATTATGTTTATTTCATTGCGGATGGCGTGATAGCCGCCGAAGGCACGCCAAAAGAAGTGCGAGAATCGATCGCGCCTTTCGTGCATCAGTTTGTTCATGGTGAAGAGGATGGGCCGGTGCCGTTTCATTACCCTGCACAGACTTATAAAAAGGATTTGAATCTGGAGGATAATTTTGCCTAATCGGATCGTGTCCAGTATTCAGAATATCGGGCATCGGGTGATTGAAAGCGTTTGGCGGCTGGGTGTTGCCAGTCGCTTTTTTATCCTGGTTTTATTAAAATCCGGCACCAGTTTGCGCCGTTTTAATCTGGTTATCCGTGAATTGTATTTCACCGGTGTCTTGTCTCTGATCATTATTGTCGTATCCGGATTGTTTGTGGGTATGGTGCTGGGGCTTCAAGGCTATGAGACATTGCAGAAATACGGTTCGGAATCAGCGGTGGGTACACTGGTCGCTTTGTCATTAGTGCGTGAACTGGGTCCTGTCGTCGCCGCGTTATTGTTTGCCAGCCGCGCCGGTTCTGCGATTACCGCAGAAATAGGATTAATGAAAGCGACGGAACAACTGGCGGCTATGGGGATGATGGCGGTTGATCCGATTGCACGTGTGGTGGCGCCGCGTTTCTGGGCTGGCGTGATTTCCATGCCGTTTTTGGCGGCGATATTTTCTGTAATGGGTGTGTTTGGCGGTTATCTGGTGACAGTGGTATTCATTGGCGTGGATGAAGGCTCTTTTTGGTCGCAAATGCAAAGTGCGGTTGATTTTAGATTTGATATCTTAAACGGTTTTATTAAAAGCTGTTTTTTTGGGGTGGCCGTCACAGCCATTGCGGTTTTTGAAGGCTACGATGCACCGCCCACGGCAGAGGGCGTGTCAGGGGCGACGACACGAACTGTGGTCACTTCATCGTTAGTGATTTTAGGACTTGATTTTATTTTGACCGCTTTTATGTTTAGAGGGGTGAGTTGATGCAGCGGACAACAATGGACTTGTGGGTGGGATTATTTGTGGTCACGGGTATTATTGCACTCATGATACTGAGTCTCAAAGTGGGTAATCTGAATGTTTATAATCCTTCACACAGCTATGTCATCACCGGAAATTTTGAAAATATCGGCGGATTGAAAGTTCGCGCACCGGTAAAAGGTGCTGGCGTTGTGGTTGGGCGTGTAACCGATATTCAATTCAGCACGCAAACTTATGATGCGATCGTTACCATGAGCCTGGATAGCCGGTTTACATTCCCGAAAGACACTTTTGCCAGCATCTTGACGTCAGGTTTGCTGGGCGAGCAGTATATCGGATTGGCTGCGGGCGGGGATGACGTGATGTTAAAAGACGGCGATAAAGTCATGAAAACCAATTCAGCCATGGTGCTTGAAGAACTGATCGGGCGTTTTTTATTTGATAAAGCGGCTAAAGATGATTCTTTATGATTGAACGGATATTTGTTAATTTTATTCTTGTTGGTTTAGTATTGCATATTACTTAAAATTTTGGTGAGGGAACAATGAAAAGATTTCTTGGAATAACTGTATTGCTACTTTCTAATTTGTTAGTTTTTCCCGCATGGTCAATGGATTTGGCGCCTGACAGACTGGTTGATAAAACCGTTAAGGAAGTGATGGAGATTATCCAGAAAGATGAAGCATTGAAAAATGGCGATCGGGATAAAATGCATGATCTGATTGAAACTAAGATACTGCCGCATTTCAATTTTTCACGCATGACCCAGCTTGCAATGGGGCAGCACTGGTCAAAAGCAGCGCCGGAGCAACAAAACAAACTGGTGAATGAATTTCGCACACTGCTGGTGCGCACGTATTCCAATGCATTGACCAGTTATAATAAGGAAACGATTAATGTAAACCCGATCAAGCAATTGGGCGATCAGGTGGAGACAACAGTCCGGACTGTCGTCATTCAAGGGAACGGAAAAGAACCGGTGCCAATTGATTACAGCATGGAAAAAAAACCGGATGGCTGGAAAGTTTATGATGTGACGGTTGCCGGGGTGAGTCTGGTAACGAACTATCGCGGAACTTTTAACAGTCAAGTCCGCAAAGGTGGTGTCGAAGGATTGCTTAAGGCATTAACAGATAAGAATAAATCTTTGGAAGGTAAGAAATAATACCGGCGGATGAATAATCTGGATGATTTGGTATCAATAGTTTTTCGCGATGACGATACAGTTATCGTGCAAGGTCCGGTAACCATTGATAATGTTGTGAAGCTGACTGAGGATGGGATTGCATTGTTCGACGACCATCCCTTAACGATTGATCTGGCTAAAGTGACTGAAGTGGATTCAACGATTATTAGTATGTTACTGGAGTGGTTGCGTGCGACACGCAAGAACACTTATTCTTTGCAGTTTATTAATATGCCAGAAAGCCTTAAAAGCCTGATCCAGTTATATGATGTGGTGGAATTGTTCCCGGTTTCAATCAAACCACAAGTAAGCGCGCTATCTGATCAGGCTAAATCCTGCTGATCTTTGAAACCCTGAGCCAATCTTCTTCTCATCTATCCATTGAATGTTGCCTGCCATTGAAGTCAAGCAAGTGTGTAAGCACTTTGGTAATTTACGTGCATTAACCGATATTGATCTTGAAATTCATGCGGGAGAATTCTTTGCTTTGCTGGGACCTAACGGCGCCGGTAAAACAACACTGATCAGCATTATTGCCGGTTTGACTCTTGCCAACAAAGGCTCAGTGCATGTGATGGGGCACGATGTGCGTACACAATATCAGCAAGCCCGCCGGAATTTGGGTGTGGTGCCGCAAGAACTGGTTTTTGATCCTTTTTTCACCGTACGCGAAGTACTGTTAATCCAATCCGGCTATTACGGCATCAAGGAAAATTCCCGGTGGGTTGATGAGATTATTGAACGCCTGGATCTTTCTGACAAAGCGAATGCAAACATGCGTGCACTGTCAGGCGGTATGAAACGCCGTGTTTTGGTTGCGCAAGCGCTAGTGCACAAGCCACCAGTTATTATTCTGGATGAGCCGACGGCTGGTGTGGATGTTGAGTTACGCCAGACACTCTGGGATTTTATCAAGCAGCTCAATCAAGATGGACACACAATCGTTCTGACTACGCATTATCTCGAAGAAGCGGAAACGTTGTGTCATCGGGTTGCGATGCTGAAAGAAGGAAAAATAGTTGCACTGGATAGTACGAAAAACTTGATTGGAAAGATGGTCGCCGGGAAATCGGTACGGCTACGATTGGTGCCGGACAGGTTGCCACCCACATTGCAGCCATTACAAATCAGTCATCACGACGGAATAGCCGAACTTAGAATTGAAAACTATGCACAAGTGGAATTTATTTTGTCGTCATTGCGAGTCGCGGATATCCAGATACTGGAAATGCATTTGCAGCAGCCGGATTTGGAAGATGTTTTTGTCAGCATCATGAGAAAAAGCGGGAGTCAATCGAAATGACCGGATTTCTTACGTTGCTCTATAAAGAATTGCTGCGGTTCTGGAAAGTCGGTTTTCAAACGATCCTGGCGCCGATGGTCTCTACTTTGCTGTATTTGCTGATTTTTCTTCATGTGTTGGAAGCGCATGTGGAAGTTTATCCAGGTGTTGCTTATACCGTTTTCCTGGTTCCGGGTCTGGTGATGATGGCTGTCATACAAAATGCATTTGCCAACGCATCGTCCAGCATGATTCAGTCAAAAATCAGCGGCAATATTGTGTTTATCTTGTTGTCACCATTGTCTTATCGTGCCATTTTCTTTGCCTATATTCTGGCATCGATTGTGCGCGGATTGTTGGTCGGCTTGGGTGTTTATTTGGTGACACTGGTGTTTTTTGATATTCCGCTGCAACTGCCATTCTGGGCGCTGTTGTTTGTTATATTAGGTAGTGCGATTTTGGGTGCGCTGGGTTTGATCGCTGGTATCTGGGCCGATAAGTTCGATCAATTGGCAGCTTTTCAGAATTTTATCATTATGCCGCTGTCATTTTTATCCGGTGTGTTCTACACCATACACTCATTACCCATCGCCTGGCAGTACCTGTCTCACCTCAATCCTTTCTTTTATATGATCGATGGATTCCGTTATGGCTTCTTTGGCGTATCGGATATTTCGCCTTATATTAGCTTGTTGATTGTGGCAATATGTTTACTGGCCATTTCCCTATTGGCCATTCGTATGCTCAAAGCCGGGTATAAATTGCGCTACTAGATTCATTGTTTTGATACCAATTGCTTATTTTGCAACCTAATAAATTGCGTGAAGGAGACTGAAATGCTGACAGCTGAAAACGTAAAAATCTATATCGAATCCTCGTTGCCGTGTGAATACGTAGCGGTAGAAGGAGATGATGGGAATCACTTTCACGCGTTGATCGTAAGCGCGGAATTCAACGGGAAAAATATGATTCAGCAACATCAACTGGTGTATAAGTCGCTGGGTGACCGGATGAAACAGGAAATTCATGCGCTATCGATGAAAACGCTGACACCGGAGCAATGGGCTAACCAGTCTTGATCCGGGAATTGAGAAAACTTGTTTTAAGGTGGCAATACAAACCTTAAAACAGTCTGATCAACCGGTAATTCGTTATAATCTCCTCTTTTTTTGCTAAATTTGGAATTCCATTGTTTAGAATACTTGGTGCCTTAGCGGGCTTCTTCATCCTTGGTTTCTTAGGCATTTTCCTAGGTTACTTTGTCGGAAGCATCATTGATCGATTCAGAGCTTTTGGTTCGGCTGGGATGAATCCATTGAATGCTTCGCGCCGTCAGTCGATTTTCCTGGAAACTGTTTTTATTTTGATGGGAAAACTGGCCAAATCGGATGGTCGTGTTTCAGAGACTGAAGTGTCGCATGTGCAGCAATTCATGCAGAAACTTGGCATGACACCGGATCATCGGCTAAAGGCAATTGCATTGTTCAAGGAAGGTGCTTCAGCAGACTACGATATCCATCCAAAAATTAATGAATTCCTGGCCGTATGCGGCCCTTCCAATAATTTGAAACAAATGCTGCTGGTTTATCTCATTATCATGGGATTATCCGATGGCCAATTAAACTCTGCCGAAGAAGAGCTTCTTATTGTAGTTGCCGGGCGCCTTGGATATAGCCCGGCCGCATTTAAGCAATTGCTCGACATGGTGCTGAATCAGATGCATTTCGCCGGTGGTCAAAGCACATCGGCCAGTGCTTTGGAGGATGCGTACAAAGCTCTGGGTGTCAGCAAAGAGAATACCGATCAAGAAATCAAACATGCCTATCGTAAATTAATGAGTCAATATCATCCTGATAAATTAATGGGGCAGGGTGTACCGGAAGAAATGATCGCAGTGGCGACCGAACAGGCCCAAGAGGTGCAAACAGCCTATGATTTGATCAAAAAGAACCGGGATCAGAATCGTGCCGCAGGCTAAGGAGTTTCTGAACAACCCTCCTGTCATTCCGAATGTAATGAGGAATCTTTGGGAATCAACAGAATGGATTTCTCGCTGTGCTCGAAGCGGCCTGTTAGAAGCTTGTTAACTAATCAGTACTTGCTAAACGTTACAGAATAATGAAACCGCTGCTATTTAGTTTCCGCCGTTGCCCTTTCGCGATCCGTGCCCGATTGGCGATCAAAGTCAGTGGTATTGAAGTGGATACGCACGAAGTCAGTTTGCGTGCCAAACCCAAAGAAATGTTGGAATGCTCACCGAAAGGCACGGTACCGGTACTAAAGTTTTCTGACGGCAGCGTGCTCGAACAAAGCTTGGATATCATGCAATGGGCGCTTTCCCTGAATGATCCGGAACACTGGCTGGATAGCGATCCGGGCGCTTCGGCTGAGATCATGTCACTAATCAAGCAGAACGATGAATCATTTAAACCTGCGTTGGATCTCTACAAATATGCCGTTCGTTTTCCGGAGCATTCAGAAGCGTATTACCGGGAGCAAGCTGAGCCGATTCTAGCCGAGTTGGACACACGCTTGAGCAAGGACGGCTATCTGCTGGGCGGGCGTTACACACTGGCGGATATGGCAATTTTCCCATTCATCCGGCAATTCTCCAATGTCAACCAGGATTGGTTTTATGCCTCGCATTATCCTCATCTGATTGCATGGTTAGACCGGTTGATCAGTTCAGAATTATTTCAAAAAATCATGCGGAAAGAAGCTGATTAGAAAGTTTTATATATAGATCTTTTTATTGATATTATTCTCGCTAATAGCCCTCAATACCCGCCAATAATCATCAGATCTGTCATGCCCCGTTCTTTGTTAATTTATTTTTGGAAATCGGCTTTGCTTTTTTTAAGATTTGATAGTTAAAAGTCAACAATGAATCAGCGCACGTATTCGGCGATTAGGAGAAGGGCTTTATGGCGTTTCTGATTCGGTAAGAGAAGGTGTTTCAAAGTTGCGAATGTTTTTTGGCCCTGGATACCGGATTTATTTCAATTCTAGACCTGTCTCTTTGTGTTCCCTTGTGTCATGTCGTCCTCCTTGTGTCGCATACCTCAGTGCATAGTTGAATAACCTGAAAAGAATTATTTAGCCAAACAGGATTGAGTGCTAATTGATATAAGTGTTTACACGTATTTTATCTTTATTATTTTTTGCTACAATTTCGGCCGAACAGGCTAGACACTGTTTGAATGATAAGGGCTCGACTAATCCTGTTTTATTAATGAGGAAATCATGCTTATAAAAATATTTTTGGCTGCCGCATTGAGTTTAAGTGTTTCATGTTTTGCTGAACCGGGAGGAGACAAATCAAAATCACCCACTGATTCAAATCAGCAACAACAGGCATCGCAATCTGGTTCATCAACATCTGATCCTGCAACTACAAAAGAAAATCCTCAACCGACCCAAGATTCTAATGCAGATAAGAAACCACCGATGGTTGATTTTTGTAAAAAGAATACTTGCTAAGCTTGGTAGAAAGACTTAATAACATAGAGAGGTGCGTCAATGAAGATAATCAAAATTGCTTTAATAAGTGTGGCGTCTATTTTAATGTCTGATATCGTTATTGCTAATCCGGAGTGGACTCATGCCGAGCAATCAACGTGGGGTGCGATTCAAGATCCATCCCAAACAGTGGTACCGCTAAATTACCCTTATGCGGAATGCAGTTTAGGTAAGCACCAATCTCCGGTAGATTTTGCTGCCGCGACATTTAATAATGCCAGGTCACTAAATAAATTAGAAATCTGGTATGACGTTGATAAACCAACATTCTTCAATAGCGGCCACGCTGTACAAGTAAATACCTCGTCTGGTTATGCGGGTGAGTTTAAAATCGGAGAAGAATCTTACCCATTAATTCAGTTTCATTTTCATGAACCAAGTGAGCATGTAATTGGCGATAAAAAATTTCCAGCTGAATTACATTTTGTTCATGTTGGAGAAGATGGAAAGCTTATCGTTTTGGCTGTTGCTGTTAATGTGGGAGAAGCCAATGCAACATTCCAAACCATCTTGGATAATACCCCTCATTCCGCAGGCGCGCAAAATTCGAATTCGGGTATCCAAATCGATCCTTTATCCATACTTCCTCCTATTAATCATCAGAATCTGAGTTTTTATGCTTTGGCGGGTTCGTTAACAACGCCACCTTGTAGCGAAGGTGTGCAGTGGTATCTTTTGTCAGAAGCTATCACGATATCATCAGCGCAACTTGACCAACTTAAGGGGTTCTACACTAACAATGCGAGAACACCTCAAGGGCTAAATGGACGAGTGATATCGTCGAAAAATTAATCTTTTTATGATGCAGAGCAAAGCTATGTCATCGTTGAGATATGAGGGGATATCGCAGATTTCTTAACGATTGATGATATTATTCTGCAACTTAATGTAAGCGACCCTTCCCCAGTTTAGGTTTTGAAATCGGGGAAGGTTAAAAATACAAACTATCCACTTGATATAATTCCCGCTAACCTTCTTTTTTACAGCAGTAAATCGGAAATTTTATTTTGGTTAGAACAATATTGAATTTCTTGATATCTTTGACCATCTTTTAGCAGATGTGGCCCTGATATGAATACTACTTGCGTAGATTTGGTTAATCTGATCGTTTATTCGATTAATCGATTAATCTACCGTCAACCTCACCGCTACAACATGTGCTACGTTAACTTTATTATAGATTTACTGATGATGCCGGATTTGAAGAACGCCACTGCTCAGGCTGAACGAATGGACGGCTCGATTGTGGGGACGCATGTTCTAAAAAGTGCTGGATAGATTGACCCAATGTATTCTCATCCCAGTAAATCAGATTGCTTATCCATCTTTCGTAGCAAAATCAGGTCAACATCCTTTGCCAGTTGAGGCTGATAATAGTTACCCGAGCGAGTTAAATCCAGTAAGCAGCATTAGCGAACACGACTTAGTTTGCCGTTCAGCTCAATTAGCATCTTGCGTTCCGCCATCAATTGCCCGATGCCACGGTGTAAGCCGTCTGTGGTTTGTCCGTTTTCTTTGTTAGCATTGTTGCTTCTGGAAAACAATTCAGCTGCATGTCGGCGAATGGTTTCGTCCCCCGGTTACGTAGACAGCTCTGCCGTTGCCTTGAATTCACTGAGATCCTTATAGAAAGACCTTAATCGCTGGATCGATTATTACAATAATGAAGTTTACGTGTATTGCGCGATTCGCGCGATATGTGAGACGTTTGCGCTGCTTGTACCGGAGTCAAAGTGGAAATATCAACTTGGACTTCGGTACATTAACAGGCAATAAAGCGCCATTACAAGGATGGAATTAACCTACGAGCTGCTCCAGCAGGGATATTTGAATTCTTTGGCGAAGGATCACTTGGATTTACTCCAGATGGAAGCTGCATTTCTTCTTCCGAAGTTTTTACTTTTGCTGCTTTCTCTTTGTCGATTACAAAACCGGTTTTAAAATTTGGACCAATACTTTCTCTGTCGACAAATTGATGGTTTGGATGAAAAGCTTTATCGAAAGCAGATGCACTGCCTGCAAAAAAAACTGTACAAATAATAATCGCTATCGTTAATATTTTTCTATGGATCATCATTATTCTCCTTAATTTTGGTTAATGTAAGTTTTCATAATCCCAAAATTTACATACTTGATCGGTGCGTTACCGAACAGACTGACCGTGCTTACGCATATATATCTATAAATGGCGATTGTGGACGATATTCACTGTTCTGATCATCCTTTTAATTAAATATTACTGGAGTAATAAATGAACAAAAAAACTATTATCATCTATGCAAGCATTCTCATCATGGCTCTTTTCTCATTTGGCGCAGTTGCGGGGCAAAGTCATTTAGATGAAGCCATTCAGCACGCTGAGGCTGCGGTTACATCAGCCGATGGAAAAGCTTTAGCCAAACATGCACAAGAGGCTAAAACCCACGCGAAAGCCGCCAAAAACGATAAAACCGATGCCAAGCACGTGGATGAAGGGATTAAATGTTTAGATGCTGCGATTAAAGAAGGTAATGAGGGAAATTTAGATGCAGCTAAGAAAGAGGCGACTGATGCTGTGAATCATTTTAAACAAGCTGTAAAATAATCCAATAAGCTCCGAAATATAAAAAGCAGTGGCTAACAATCCACTGCT
>ERZ1292630.1661-Hain-H41-02um-R3-1661-length-21501-cov-55_pt2 | contig 11389 bp, 8 predicted proteins | sample MGYA00564408_ERZ1292630 | MGnify/ENA primary metagenome ERZ1292630 (study PRJEB36523, sample SAMEA6512641) | groundwater metagenome | collected 2019-01-08 | study: AquaDiva: Metagenomics assemblies of 32 groundwater samples | reverse complement strand
CGAAGAATGTGATGGGCATTTTCATGCCCTCGCCCTATACCTCATCGGAAAGCGGCGAAGATGTCCAAGATCTCACACGGCGATTGACGATCGACTATCGGACGATTCCGATCACGCCGACGTTTCAATCCTACCATGACGCACTCGCGGAGGAGTTTGCCGGCAAGCCGGTGGATACGACGGAGGAAAACCTCCAGGCACGCATTCGCGGCAACATTTTAATGGCCTTCTCCAATAAGTTTGGCCACCTCGTGTTGACCACCGGCAATAAGAGCGAAATGAGCGTGGGCTATGCAACTTTGTATGGCGACATGGCCGGTGGATTTGCCGTCATTAAAGATGTGCCGAAGACGATGGTCTATGACCTCTCCCGGCTTCGGAATGCAAGGGGGGCGACGCCAGTGATTCCCAAGCGCATCCTTGATCGCGCGCCGACGGCGGAATTGCGGCCGAATCAAAAGGACGAAGACAGCTTGCCGCCATATGCCGTCCTGGACCCCATTCTCAAGGCCTATGTGGAAGAGGATCGGTCCCTTGAAGAAATTGTGGCCAGGGGATGTGACCGTGCCACAGTGGCCAAGGTCATGGCGATGGTGGACCGAAGCGAGTACAAGCGTCGTCAGGCGCCGATCGGCATCAAGATTACGCTCAGGGCGTTTGGGAAAGATCGGCGGATGCCGATCACGAACGGATATCGAAACGTCTAGCGTTCCGCGATTGTTCCGCCTGTACCAGTCGGATTCAGTTGACAGTGTCGAGGACGCCATGGTACAAGATCCGATCGTTTAGAGGGACAACGACGTTCCTCTGACGGCCGATTCAACTGTATGGCAAGGACAATGACGTCCTCCGGCCTCTTTCAAAGAAAGAGACCAGAGGGCGTTTTTTTTTGCCATGTCAATGCGTGGAGGATATGCACAACGGCGTGCGTGACGACGATGATGTCAAGGAAGCTGGTACGCGACCCATGGACCATCATCACAATCTGAAGGAGGAGATCGTCATGTACGTTGCCAAGTGGAAAGTGTTGCTCCTGGCCATAGGTCTGCTCACTACTATGCTAGTGGGTGGTCCCTCTGCCCGGGGAGAGGTCTCTGCTCCACCTGCACCGGCTTCTGCTGCGCAGCCGACCCTGGAAGACCGGCTGGATGCGCTGGAGAAAAAAACCGAACCGGCGTCGCTCTGGAAGACTATGGGGTTCAAAATAACCGGGTTTCTGGACGCAGCCTATACCCATAACTTCAATAACCCAAATTCGAATCTCAATCAACTTCATATCTTCGATACCAACGCGAATTCCTTCTCTCCGCACATGGTGCAATTCATGCTGGAGCGCCCCGCGGATGCCGCAGGGAGCGGGATGGACCGGCTCGGCTTCCGGACTAGGTTGAACTTCGGGGTGGATGCCAGGGTGACGAGAGCCCGCACGAATTTCGCGCCGGGCACTAGCAATAACGAACTCGATTTTCAAGAAGTCTACGGCGAGTACATCATTCCCATCGGCAGCGGCTTGAAGGTTCAAGCGGGGAAGATCAATACGCTGATCGGGTACGAGGTGATCAATGGTTTTGAGAACGCGAACTTTTCACGCAGCTTCATGTTCGGCCTGGGCCAGGCCTTTACGACGACCGGTATCCGGCTTACGTACACGTTCAATCCGATCGTGACCGCGTCAGTCGGGGTGGTCAACGGCTGGGATAATGTGGACGACAATAACAAGGGTAAAACCTTCGAGTGGTTAGTGGCACTGACGCCACATGAGAAGGTCGGGATCAGTTTCTACGGTTCCTACGGAGCGGAGCAATCAAACTGTCAAGGAAGTGGCGGGGGGTGTACGCCGTTTACGACGGGAAACGATCCCCGCGCGAAACGAACTGTCGTGGGATCGATCATCACGTTGAAACCGACTGACAAGGACACTGTCATTCTGGAGCCCTACTATGCGAACGAGGCCAATGCCAGCACGATCAGTCAATCACGGAATGCCCGATGGAACGGAATCGCCGGTTATCTCATCCATGACTTCGATGAGCAATGGAGTGCCCGTTTCCGCGGAGAAATCTTCGAGGATGCAGGAGGGGCGCGCACCTGTACGGGATTCTTCGGGTTCGCCGGAGGCACCAATACCTGTGCGGGGGCCACGGCCACGGCTGCGGCTGCGCCGGTCGCTCAAACGCTCTGGGAGAATACGTTCACGCTCCAATACAAACCGTTCCCCTCGCTGATCACGCGGGCGGAATTCCGGTATGACCATTCCGATAAGAATGTCTTTCTGTACGGAAGCCGGCCGGCCAACAACCAAGAAACCATGTCGTTCCAAGTCATTTACCTATTCTGAGCAAGGAGGAAGGAGGCAATGATGAAGCAACTATGCCGTCTCATGACCGCGATGCTGCCCGTCCTGGCCTGTCTTGCCCTGATGGCAGGGACGACGGAGGGGTTGGCCCAAGAGGTTGGTGTCCCGGCGGCGTCCGCGCCGGTTGCAGCTGCGCCCGAAGCTCCGGCGGCGGCGGTTCCGGCTCCGCCGAAGATCGATACCGGAGATACCACGTGGGTGCTGGTGTCGACCGCCTTGGTGTTGGCCATGACCGCCCCGGGGCTGGCCTTATTCTATGGAGGAATGGTTCGAGGGAAAAATGCGCTGGGCACCATCATGCAGAGCTTCATTATTCTCTGCCTGATCAGTGTTCAGTGGGTGCTCTGGGGGTATTCACTCGCGTTTGGGCCTGATAAGGGGCACGTGATCGGAGGACTCGAATGGTTGGGCCTGAACGGCGTGGGGCTTGAGCCCAATGCCGATTATGCGGCCACCATTCCGCATCAGGCGTTCATGATCTTTCAGATGATGTTCGCCGTCATCACGCCGGCGCTCATCACGGGCGCGTTCGCCGAGCGGATGAAGTTCAGTAGCTTTCTCGTCTTTACGCTGCTCTGGTCGACGCTCATCTATGATCCGCTGGCCCATTGGGTGTGGGCGGTCGGCGGCTGGGTGCGAAACATGGGGGCGTTGGATTTTGCCGGTGGCACGGTCGTTCATATCAGTTCCGGAGCCTCCGCACTGGCCTGCGCCATCGTGCTACGGAAGCGGTTGGGCTATGGCAAAGAACATATGATGCCGCACAACCTGCCGATGACGGTCTTAGGCGCTTCACTGCTCTGGTTCGGGTGGTTCGGCTTCAATGCCGGCAGTGCGGTGGCCTCCGGGGCGTTGGCAACCAGCGCGTTTGTGGTGACCCATGTGGCGACGGCGACGGCGGCGCTGGCTTGGATGGCGGTGGAATGGATCTATCGTGGCAAGCCCACGGTACTTGGCGCGGCGAGCGGTGCTGTGGCAGGATTGGTCGCCATTACGCCGGCGTCCGGGTTTGTTGGTCCAATGCCGGCGGTGATCATCGGGCTGGTTGCAGGAGTGGTGTGCTATCTGGCCGTCCTCTGGAAGGCCAAGTGCGGGTACGATGACGCACTCGACGTCGTCGGGATCCATGGAGTCGGAGGCATCTGGGGCGCGCTGGCAACAGGGCTTTTTGCCTCGAAGGCCATCAACGCCGCGGGGGCGGACGGATTGTTCTATGGCAATCCGGCGCAGTTCGGTATTCAGGCCATGACCGTGTTGATTTCGGTGGGGTTTGCATTCGTGGGGACCTTCGTGATTCTGAAGCTTGTCGGAACCATGATGCCCTTGTGCGTGAAAGAAGAGGAAGAGCGAATGGGCTTAGATCTCAGTCAGCACGATGAGCGGGCCTATTCGTGATGCATTGAGCGACCGGAGAGAAGGAGGGAGCAGGTGACTGACCCGAACAATGAGCGTGACTGTACAAGCCGGCATGTGGGGTGCCACAGGATGGTCGCGCTGACCATTGCGGCCGTGATGTTGGGTGCCTTGGTATTGGGTGCCGGGTCAGTAGTCATCGCCCAGGACTCATCGGCAATCGCCGGTGGAGCCGCTCCTGTACTGAAAGTCGATACGGGAGACACGGCGTGGGTGCTCATGTCCTCCGCGCTGGTCTTGGCGATGACGATGCCGGGGCTGGCGTTATTCTATGGGGGGTTGGTCCGGAGCAAGAATATTTTGGGCACGATTATGCATAGCCTGATTATTCTGTGCTTGGTCAGCCTCATCTGGATTTTCTTTGGTTATAGCTTGGCCTTCGGTCCGGACAAGGGAGGCTTGATTGGAGGGTTGGACTGGATCGGACTCAGCGGCGTCGGAAGCGACCCGCATCCGGTGTATGGCCCGACGATTCCGCATCAAGTGTTCATGTTATTCCAACTGATGTTTGCCGCCATCACTCCGGCGCTGATTACGGGCGCTTTTGCGGAGCGCATGCGGTTTTCCGCGTTGCTGCTGTTTGCGGCGCTCTGGTCCGTGGTGATTTACGCGCCGGTCGCCCACTGGATTTGGGGTGGAGGCTGGCTGGGTAAGATGGGTGCGTTGGATTTTGCCGGAGGTGCCGTGGTGCACATCAGCTCCGGTGTCAGCGCATTGGTCTGTGCGATCGTACTTGGGAAACGGAAGGGGTATGGGACGGATTACATGGCGCCCCATAACCTTCCCTTTACGCTGTTGGGGACCGGCCTCTTATGGTTCGGCTGGTTCGGCTTCAATGCCGGCAGCGCATTGGGCGCCAACGGATTAGCCGGCAGTGCGTTTCTGGCCACGCATGCAGCGGGTGCGACCGGCGCGCTCGTGTGGATGTGCACGGAATGGATGCATCGGGGTAAGCCGACCGTCCTGGGTGTTGCGAGTGGAGCCGTGGCCGGGTTGGCAACGGTGACGCCGGGCGCCGGATATGTCGGACCGATGTCTGCGATCGCAATCGGCGCATTTGCAGGGGTTTTGTGCTATTTCGCCGTTGTTTGGAAGGGGAGGATGGGCTATGATGACTCCCTTGATGTCGTGGGAATTCACGGCGTCGGCGGCGTGTTTGGCATCCTGGCGACGGGGCTCTTCGCCTCCAAGGCCGTCAATGCGGCCGGGGCGGACGGGTTGTTCTATGGCAACGCGGCCCAGTTGGGTATTCAGGCGGTCATGGTCGTCGCCGTGGCGGCTTTTTCTGTAGTGGGGACCTGGTTGATTCTGAAAGTGGTGGATGCGAGCGTCGGATTGCGAGTCTCCCCGGAGGACGAATCCACGGGGTTGGACTTGAGTCAACACGATGAGCGCGCATATTCATAAACAGCTGATGACACTATTGACTACACGATCATACCGGGGCTTGGGGTGGCGGCGTCGAGAGCGGGCCGTAAACTCGCAAGACTGTCGGTGAGGAGGCTGAACCATGAAAATGATTGAGGCGATCGTCAAGCCGTTCAAGTTGGATGAAGTGAAGGATGCATTGCTGGAAATCGGTGTGCAAGGCATGACCGTGACAGAGGTAAAGGGGTTCGGTCGTCAGAAAGGCCATAAAGAAACCTATCGTGGCCAGGAATACACGATCGAATTCGTGCCGAAAGTCAAAATCGAAGTCGCAGTGCAGGACAGCCAGGTCCAGCGGGTGCTCGATACGATTACACGCACCGCCAAGACCGGAAGTATCGGGGACGGAAAGATTTTCGTCCGTGATCTGGCGATGGCCGTCCGGATCAGAACCGGAGAAACCGGAGACACCGCGCTGTGAGTTCCAGTTCCGACCAACGGGCGGGAGTATTGTCTGGCACCGACGGCGTAGCCGTCGGTGCCGTACTGGCGGAGCAGCGCCAGACGATTGCCCAGCGTTTGCTGGACGGGGCGTCGGGCGCAGAGGTGGTCATCGCACAAACCGATCTCGTCGATGCCCTGATTATCGGCCGGTATCGCAATGCCGCGCGTCAGGGTGGCGATGCCATGATGACGGCGGGCTTTCAGCACTGTTGCCTGGTGGCGATCGGAGGGTATGGACGCCGGGAGCTCTCGCCCTATTCAGATATCGATCTGATGGTGTTGTTCCGTCCTGATGTGGCGAAGATTGTGCCGGATTTTGTGAGACAGGTGCTGCATCCCCTCTGGGACATCGGCTTTCAAGTGGGTCACAGTGTGCGCACGATTCCGGATTGCATCAGTCTTGGGCTCAGCGATGCGACGGTGCGGACGTCGATGATGGAAGCCCGGTTTCTGACCGGGAATGCGCAGCTCTTCCAGGAATTCCATTCTGCCTATTTCCGTAAGGTCGCCACGGTGGCGGTCGACAAATATCTGGATCAAAAGCTGGTCGAGCGGCATCGGGAATATGAGAAGTTCGGTGAGACGGTCTATCTCCTTGAGCCGAACGTGAAAAAAAGTCAGGGGGGCTTGCGCGATCTGCATTTGTTGCAATGGGCCGGGATTGCCCGGTATCAGGCGCCGACGATTCGCGAGCTGTCGGATCGGGGCATGCTGTCACGCCAAGATTATGTAGTGGTGAGTGAAGCCCGGGAGTTTTTGCTCCGCGTGCGCGGGCTGCTACACATCCATGCGGGAATGGCGCAGGAGATTCTCTCCTTCGAGGAGCAGGTCTGGTTGGCGGCAAAGTTCGGATTTGAAGACCGGCCGCATCTCCTGGCCGTCGAGCAGTTCATGCAACAGTACTATCGCCATACCATGGGTCTGCATGAAGTGGCTGCCAGGTTTGTGCAGCGGTGCAAGTCGCGGTCGATCTGGACTCGACTCGCGGGCTGGTTGCCGACGACCAGGGTGGAGAAGTATTTCGTCCTGAGCGGCGAAGTGCTAACGGTGCCGGATGAGTTGCGGCCGCGGGTGATTGAGAGCCCGGCCTTGCTGATGCGGTTGTTCGATCTGGCGCGTTCCAAGCGCGTCGCGATTGAGCCGGCCTTGGTGGAAGATATCCATCGCCATATGGAAGGGCTCACGGACGACGGGTTCCGGACTCCGGACGTAAGCCGGACGTTTTTGAATATTTTGTCCGGGCCAGGCACCGCCGCCACGTTAGAGGCCATGCACCGCGCCCATGTGCTGGAGAAGTTGATTCCCGTCTGTTCGTCCGTGCGGGGCCTGATGCAGTTCAACCAGTATCATAAATACACGGTGGACGAGCATAGCCTGCTGGCGGTCGCGAAGGTCGAATCCTTCGCGCAGGATCAGGGGATGTTGGGCGAAGTCTATCGAGAAGTGAAACGGAAAGATCTGCTGCACCTCGCGGTGTTTATCCATGATATGGGGAAGGGGCAGGAAGAAGATCATAGCGAAGTGGGGCGTCGGATTGCCGAAGAGATGGCCACGCGATTGGGCCTGGATGACGCGGAGCGCCGGACCGTGGCGTTTCTCGTTCACCGGCATCTGATGATGGCCCATACGGCGTTTCGCCGGGATCCGAACGACGAAAAGGTCGTGCTGCCGTTCGCTCGTGAAGTGGGAACCCCGGAAGTGCTGCGCAAGCTCCTGGTGTTGACCGCTGCCGATATTGCCGCTGTCGGTCCCGGCGTATTGACGAAATGGAAAGAATCGTTGCTGGTCGAGCTGTACGTGCGGACCATGCAGGAAGTGTCCGGTGAGCGGGAAGCGGCCGATGCCCCGGAGCGGCTCAAGAGCATTGCGTCCGAGGTGATGCAGCAGCCGGCGCTGCGCGGGCAGGCGGACGTTTCCCCGCCGTGGGTGGAGGGGCAGTTGCGCCAGTTTCCGTTGCGTTATGCCTACGGCACATCGCCGAGACGGATTGCGTCGCATTTGTCGACCATTCGACGCTTGACGGCAGGCGAGGTGCTGGTCGATTCGGAATTCAACGATCTCCTCGGGACCTGCGAGTATGCGGTGGTGACGTTCAATGATGTGATCCCCGGCATCTTTTCAAAAATCGCCGGCGTCATGGCGGCGAACGGATTGCAGATTTTGGATGCCCAGATTCTGACCAGACTGGATGGCGTGGTGGTCGATACGTTCCAGGTAACCGACCCTGACTACAAGGGTGCGCCGCCCCGGGATCGGCTGGAGTCGATCGGGGCCATGATTCGGTCGGTGTTGCAGGGGAAGGAAGCGGTGGAGGCCGTGGTGCAGCGGGGCACCCGGATGTCCGCATCACGGTTGATCGGCCCGTCTCGTCAGGCGACGGAAGTACGGATCGACAATGAGACGTCGGAGCGGTATACCATTGTCGATGTGTTTGCCGACGATCGGCAGGGGTTGTTGTATGTGATCACCAATGCGATTTTCAGGCAGGGCTTGTCGGTGCATGCCGCGCGGATCTCGACGCGGCTTGATCAAGTGGCCGATGTCTTTTACGTGACCGATGCTCAGGGCAAAAAGGTCGAGCGCGCGGAGCAAATCGAGCTGGTGCGTCAGGGCATCTGGAAGGAAATCGAAGAGTTCCTGGGTGTGAAGGCAGCATAACCGTCGAAAAGGTCTCACGCAGCTTGTTGTGAGGAGCCTGAAAGGAGGAGGGGATGAACGTTCGTGAAGTGTTAGAGTTTGCGAAGAAGAACAAGGTTCAAGTGGTGGATCTGAAATTTGTGGATCTCATCGGGACATGGCAGCACTTTACCATTCCGCTGGGGGAGCTGACGGAGGACCTGTTCAAGGATGGTTCAGGCCTCGATGGTTCGTCGATCCGCGGCTGGAAGGCGATCAACAACAGCGATATGCTGGTGTTGCCCGATCCTTCGACCGCCTGCATGGATCCCTTCTGTGCCGTGCCGACCCTGAGCCTGATCGGCAACGTCGTTGATCCGATCACCCGCGAGACCTACAGTCGCGATCCCCGTTTCATCGCCCAGAAGGCGGAGAAGTATCTGCAGAGCACCAAGATCGGCGACACCTCCTACTGGGGGCCCGAAGCCGAATTTTTCATTTTCGATCAGGCCCGCTACGACCAGACGAACCACAGCGGATATTACTTTATCGATTCCGAAGAAGGTGTCTGGAACATGGGCCAGGATGGCGTCAATCTGGGCGGGAAGATCCGTTCCAAGGAAGGCTACTTCCCGGTTCCTCCGACGGATACCCAGCAGGATATCCGGACCGAGATGATTCTGGAGATGGAGAAGGCCGGAATCTCAATCGAGAAGCATCATCACGAAGTGGCCACGGCCGGTCAGGCGGAAATCGATATCCGCTTCGATTCGCTGGTCAAGACGGCCGACAAGATGATGATGTACAAGTACATCGTCAAGAACGTCGCGCGCCGTCACGGCAAGACCGCGACCTTCATGCCGAAGCCGATTTTCGGCGACAACGGATCGGGCATGCACACGCACCAGAGTATTTGGAAGGACGGCAAGCCGCTGTTCGCGGGCAAGGAATACGCGGGCGTGTCGCAGATGTGTCTCCACTACATCGGCGGTATTCTCAAGCACGCGCCGGCGCTGGCGGCGTTCACGAACCCGACGACGAATTCGTACAAGCGGTTGACCCCCGGATTCGAAGCGCCGGTGTTGTTGGCCTACTCCAGCCGGAACCGGTCGGCGGGTATCCGCATTCCGATGTATTCCCCGAGCCCCAAGGCGAAGCGGATCGAAGTGCGCTTCCCGGATCCCGGTGCCAATCCGTATCTCGCTTTCGCGGCCATGTTGATGGCGGGTTTGGACGGCATCGAGAACAAGATCAATCCGGGCGAGCCGGCCGAGAAGGATCTCTACGATCTCGAGGCGAAGGAAGCCGCCAAGATCAAGACGATGCCGGGCAGCCTGGACGAGGCGTTGAACAACCTCGAAAAAGATCACCAATTCCTGCTCAAGGGCGGAGTCTTTACGGAGGATCTGATCGAGGCCTGGATCGGGTACAAGCGCACGAAGGAAGTCGATACCATGCGGTTGCGTCCGCACCCGTATGAGTTCTACTTGTATTACGACATCTAGAGCGTCGTCGGCCCATTCGAAAGTATGAGTTGACGGTCGGGCCTGAGGCGTGTTACAAATCGGCCATAGGCTGATTGAGGCAAAGGCGCCTCGGTCGAGGCTTTCGACATAAGGCAACGGACAAAGGCGTCCGTCATTCTGCAAAGAGTGGCGGACGCCTTTTTAATTTCTGAGCCAGCGAGGCTTCTTCGTCGAAGCCTCGCACGTACAGGCAGGTCGGGGCAGACCTGTCGTGAGGTGGACAAAGGCGTCCCTTCTCCCGCGAGGGAGGGGGACGCCTTTTGTGTTTTTGAGGCGGTGCAACTGGGCAGGTCGATTACCGGACCCTCAAACCGAAGGGGTGACATATGACAGCGATGGGGAACGGCAACCTAGGTACAGTAAAGAACGGGGACGAGCCGGCGGCCTCGCGGGATTCCAATCCCCATCATTTCAATACGGCCATCGAGCGCGCGGTAGCCGGAGCGGTCCTGCATGCCGCGGATCCCACCAGGCGTCGACTGCTCGCACAGCTTGGGGCCGTCGCGCTGACGGCGTTCATCGCCGACGTGTTTCCGCTCGCTCGGCTGGTCGCCTTCGCGGAAGAGTCCGGCGGGAAACCGGAAAAGAAAGATCTGAGCATCGGCTTCATTCCGATCACCTGCGCCACACCGATCATCATGGCGGAACCGCTGGGGTTCTATAAGAAGTATGGTCTGAATGCGTCGGTCAAACGAGCGGCCGGGTGGGCGATGATCAGAGATTGGGCGATCAACGGGGAAGTCGACGCGGCACATATGCTGACGCCGATGCCATTGGCGATTTCGATGGGCGTCGGATCGGTCCCTAAGCCGTTCTACATGCCGGCCGTCGAAAACATCAATGGGCAGGCCATTACCCTGCATATCAAGCACAAGAATGTGAAGACCGCTGCCGATATGAAAGGGTTTCGGTTCTGTGTCCCCTTCGATTTTTCGATGCACAACTATCTCCTTCGTTACTACTTGGCTGAAGGAGGAGTGCATCCCGATAAGGACGTCCAGATTCGTGTGGTTCCGCCGCCAGAAATGGTGGCTAATTTGAAGGCCGGTAACGTCGATGGATATCTGGCCCCCGATCCCTTTAACCAACGGGCGGTCTACGAAAACGCGGGATTCATTTTTAAGCTTTCCAAGGAGATCTGGGACCGGCATCCCTGTTGTGCCTTCACGGTGTCGCAGGAGTTCGCGACCAAGTATCCGAACACATTTCATGCACTCTTCAGGGCGATTGTGGACGCGACGCACTATGCGTCCGATCCGGCGCATCGCAAAGAAATCGCGGCCGCGATCGCTCCGACGAATTACCTGAATCAGCCGGTCACGGTGCTCGAACAGGTCTTGACGGGCACCTATGCCGACGGGCTCGGGAGTATCAAGAAGGAGCCGAGCCGGATCGACTTCGATCCCTATCCGTGGCACTCCATGGCGATCTGGATTCTCACGCAAATGAAGCGCTGGGGGCATCTGAAGGGCGAGGTGAATTACAAGTCGGTGGCCGAACAAGTGTATCGGGCGGCAGACTGTGACCGTATCGCAAAGGAGTTGGGGTATCCGACTCATCAGGCGACTACGATGAAGCACGTCATTATGGGGAAGGAGTTCGATCC
>ERZ1292630.255-Hain-H41-02um-R3-255-length-57446-cov-5_pt1 | contig 11391 bp, 10 predicted proteins | sample MGYA00564408_ERZ1292630 | MGnify/ENA primary metagenome ERZ1292630 (study PRJEB36523, sample SAMEA6512641) | groundwater metagenome | collected 2019-01-08 | study: AquaDiva: Metagenomics assemblies of 32 groundwater samples | reverse complement strand
AAAACCCGAAAGATTTTCTAAATTTTAAAGGTTTCCAGAAAAAGTATTTTCGTTAATGACGTGATGAAAAGACGGGAACTTGTCTATTTTATTCACTGTTACCCAATAAACATGCTAAAAAAATTAGTGGTAAAGCCGAATCAGTCAGTACTTTTTTAAAGAGGTAAATCAGATTCGTAAACAGTACCTATGATGTATAAAAGTGGTGCATCTGTCAACCTTGTAATCTTTTTCTTTGGAAGGTTACGACCACGTGAATCAAATAGAATTTCTACTGTTGGGCGTAAGGGAGAATTCTCATTAATCTCTACCACCTTGCATATTGCCTTTGAATTTAATTTAACATAGCTTCCCAATGGGAAGCATGATAGTTTTGTAAGCAATAACCTCTTGACATTATTAGAGAAAAAATCTTTTTGATTGCCTAATATTAACTTTACCGCCTCATGAGGCATATAGCCCTTTCTCTGTGGTCTATGATGTGTTAAGGCTTCATATACATCAACTATGCCTATAATCTTGGCATAGTCGTGTATTTCATCTCCTTTAAGTCCCCTCGGATATCCCTGACCACCCTCTCTTTCCTGTTCTTGATAAGCTACCTCTGCAATCCACGAATATTTTTCTCCAAGGGTTTGGAGTATTTTATATGTATAATACGGATGTTTTCTGATCGTCTCCAACTCAGATGCTGTCAGTTTTCCACTTTTGTTTACTATTTTCTCTGGTATAAAAACCATACCAATGTCATGCAGGAGAGCCGTTGTCCCTAATTCAATCAGTTGTTCACGTGAGTAATTAATCCCCATTCCCAGCATTAGGGCATAAACACAAACATTGACAGAATGTGCAGCGAGATTGTCCGGTATACCTTTGCCCTGCACCGCCTTTCCATAAAGAATACTAGCTGCTTTTTCTGTATTTACTATTTCGCTAACAATTTCCAACCCTTTTTCTATAGTAAATTTCTGTTTTCTTTTTAAATTGTTAAGAATACCTTCTATAAAGTTATAAGTAATTCCATATAAATCTTCTATTTGTTTTTGTTTTTCTAATTCCTCTGATGTTACTTCTTCCTCGCTGGGCAAAGAAATATTATTTAATGTTTTTACGTCAGGTTTTTCAAATAAACCTTCTTCCACGGCCTCAATAGGCAGGTCCAACTCGCTTATCTCTTCTTCCCTTGTCTCAGCCGGCAGGTCCATCTCGATTATCTCTTCAGGGATCGATTCCTCTTCTTGTGTTATTTTTACTACTTCTTCTTTATCTTCCTTGAGACTTGCCAGATTTCTTATTTTAACTTCTTCCTTCTGTTTTTTCTCCGGAACTTTACCATGTTTAATTAAATCTGATAGTCTTGCCATAACTTACTGTCTCTTATCTCTTTGTATCATCGATTAATTTTTGAATTATTTTGGAGTTGATTAATTCTGCTTTAGTACTGAAGCCGTCTAGAAGGGCCAGATCGCAAATATTATTAATCTCTCTCGGCACCCCATTGGTGTAGGAATGAATCTTTTCGATAGCTTCTTTTGTAATTATATTTTTCTTCAAACCGGCAACCTTCAATCGAAATATTATATATTTTATGGTGTCGTTAAGATTAAGATGTTGTAAATGATATCTTATAGATATTCTGGAATCAAGTTGCTTTATCTTTACAACCCTTTCCCGAAGTTCAGGTTGTCCTATAAGGATTAATGTTACGAGAAATTTTTCATTCAGTTGAAAGTTTAAGAGCAGCCTCAATTCCTCGAGGGTTGTTTCGCTTTCTATGGCCTGAGCTTCATCGACTATAACTATGGTTTTTTTGCCATTATTTAGATTGTCCAGCATCCTTTTGTTAAGCATGTGAAGCATTTCGGTTTTATCTTCTACTGATTTTTCAATACCTAATTGGAAAAGGATTTCTTTAAGAAAGCCAATAGGAGAGAGGCATGGATTAGCGATAAGTCCTATTTCATATTCATCACTTGAAAGTTCCTGAATAAAAGCCCGACTGAGAGTGGTCTTTCCACAACCAATCTCACCTGTTAACATTGCGGCCCCTTTCTGAGACTTTGTTGCGTATACAAGCCTCATTAATGCCTCTTCATGTTGTGACGAACGATATAAGAAGCGGGGATCTGGAACATTCTCAAAAGGAAGTGTATTAAGTCCCCAATATTCTTCGTACAAGCAACTATCTCCTTATTTGCCCTTAGTTTGACTTAATGTTAAGAAACTTCAATATTACGATTTTGTCATGGACTTGATTAAGTGAAAATATAGTAACAGGTTCGTGCCGCTGCAGGCGGCACGAACCTGTTACTGTCATTATAACGATAGCAAACTCGTTAATCTGAGCAAAGTCCTGAGCTATGTGAATATGCAGAGAAGATCAAATACATTAAATAGCCTCCCCACTATACCCGGTAAGACGTTTTGATTTAATCATAAACGGAATATCTTGTCAAACTATTTTAATCAGTAAGCCCTTTGTTTTGTTATAGATAGCTAAAAAGAATATGATTAATTAAGGATATCAAAAATTTGAAGAAGTTTGACTATATACGAAGGGAATAACAGTTAATTTTGGATTTGACGTTTTTATGGAGGATTGTTATTATTCAGACAGAAGTAGTGATATTTTAAGAAGTTAAGAAGCTTTAATCTATAAAAACGGAGAATATTGTTGATCAAAGCTGGAATCATTGGGGCTACGGCATACACAAGCCTGGAACTAATAAAAATTCTATTACGGCACCCTGAGGTGGATATAGCGTATCTTGGTTCCAGAAGAGAAAACAGTGTCAGGATTTCTGACATCTTTCCGGTTTTAGCAGGTAGATTTGATAAGTCTTGTTCGTTGATGACACAGAAGGATGTGCCAGAGGGTGTAGACATGGTTTTTGTTACACTACCTTCAGTGATTTCTATGCAATATGTTCCTGGATTCCTTAATGCGGGGATAAAGGTAGTGGATTTGAGCGCTGACTACCGATTTCAGGATAAATCTATTTATAAGACGTGGTACAAGGCGGAACATACAGATCCTTCGGGATTGGAAGCTGCAGTCTATGGCCTTCCAGAGATATTCAGAGAAGAGATTAAAAAAGCAACCTTAGTTGCAAATCCAGGATGTTATCCCACCTCTGCAATCATTGGTTTGGCTCCGTTGCTTCTAAAAGATTATATTCACACAGATGACATAATCATTGATGCCAAATCCGGAATCTCCGGCAGAGGGCGTGAGTCTAATGAGGGCACCCATTATTGTGAATGTAATGAGAATATCGAGGCTTATAATGTGGGAGAACACCGGCATACGCCAGAGATTGAAAATATACTTTCTGTAATTGGTAAGTCAGTGGTGACAGTTTGCTTCACTCCGCATTTAGTTCCAATGGACAGGGGCATTCTGTGTACAATATATGTTAGAATGAAAAAGGAAATCTCTAGTAAAGAAATCATAACTTTATATAATGATTTTTATTCGGAAGAACCTTTTGTTCGAATCAAAACAGATTGCAAGCTCCCAAAGACTAAAGATGTTGTTAATACAAATTTTTGTGAGATTGCAATCAGGACAGTTGGCAAACGGACTGTAATTTTATCTAGTATAGACAACTTAATTAAAGGTGCGTCCGGCCAGGCAGTTCAAAACATGAATATAATGTACGGTTTTGATGAAACAACCGGACTTTTGTAGAATAGATTTTTTTATTTCTATTCCGGTTCAAAAATATAGTTTAAGAAATAAAATAATGACTTCAAAAGTAAAGGTAAGGTTTCCTCCAAGCCCAACAGGTTTCCTGCATATTGGAGGTGCAAGAACGGCTCTTTATAACTGGCTTTTTGCCAGGCACAATAACGGGAAATTTATTCTGAGGATCGAAGATACCGACCAGCAACGTTCTACTGAAGAGGCGACTCAAGCGATCCTGGATAGTTTGACATGGCTGGGTTTGAACTGGGATGAAGGCCCGTACCATCAGAGCGAAAGACTTGAGATTTACAGGGAATACGCAGAGAAATTGCTGAAGGATGGCAAAGCTTTTCACGTAGACGATCCTGAGAAAGGCAGAGCCGTGCGCTTTAAGATAACAGGAGAGCTTACAGGTTTTGATGATTTGGTACATGGAAACATAAGTTCCGACACCTCGCTTATTGAAGACTTCGTTATCCAGAAAGCGGATGGTTTTCCTACATATAATTTTGCATGTGTTGTTGATGATGGGGTAATGGGGATAACACACGTGATTCGGGGTGATGATCACTTATCTAATACTCCAAAGCAAGTTGCCCTTTACAAAGCGTTGGGTTTTGAGTTGCCAAAGTTTGCACATATTCCGATGATTCTTGGAGAAGATGGTTCCCGCATGAGCAAGCGTCACGGGGCAACGTCTGTGACGGAATATCGCGAAAAAGGTTATTTGCCTGATGCTCTGGTTAATTTTATTGCGCTTCTTGGCTGGTCGCCCGGGCATGATCAGGAGTTGTTAACCAGGAAGGAAATGATAGAGAAGTTTACCCTGAAACGAGTCAATAAGACGAGAGCTCGTTTTGACAATACAAAACTTGACTGGATGAACGGCAAGTATATTCAGGACTTGCCGGTTGAAAAGCTAGTCAGTGAATTACGTTCATATATAAAAGATGCAAATTTGGATAGTGGAATAGTTTCAGATGAATGGTTGCACAAGTTAGTAGAATTATATAGGGAGAGATTTAAGACATTACCGGAGTTCGTGACACTGGCAACCCCCTTTTTTACTGATGAAATTGAATACGAAGATGCTGCGGTACAAAAACATCTGAACAAAGGCAATTCTTCTTTGATAAAAGATGCTTATAATAAACTGAAAGAGGTCAATGATTTTTCATCAATTACAGAATTGGAAGATTGTCTGCGATCGATAACAACCAAATACAGTATTGGCTTTGGCAAGTTGGCCCAGCCGATAAGAGTTGCCGTTATTGGGAAGAGCGCAAGCGCGGGAATCTTTGAAACTTTAGAACTGTTAGGTAAAGAAAGAACACTAAAGCGGCTGGAATATACAATAAATACTTTCTTGTAAAATTAAATGACAATCAGAGCCTTCATTGCAATAGAAATTGATAACGGAATAAAAGATAGATTATCAGAATACCTGCGTCAGTTAAAGAAAACTGATGCTGATGTTAAGTGGGTTACCCCTGAATATATTCACCTGACTTTGAAATTTATTGGATATATTGAGGAGGAAACTCTTGCCAGTTTGAATAAAATCGTTAGTGATGCTGTTTCTTGTCTGGGCCCATTCAGCATTAGTATAGGAAATATTGGTGCATTTCCAAATCTTAAGAAGCCGCGTGTAGTTTTTGTTTGTGTACAAGATGAAGGAGATAACCTTTCAAATATCTATGAAAAGCTCGACAAAGGTATTGAAGAACTTGGCATAAAAAGAGAATCCAAAAAGTATGTCGGGCATATTACACTTGGAAGAATTAAATCACAAAAAAACATATCCAAACTCAGAAGTGCTTTAAGTTCTGGAACAGAATGTTACTTTGGGCTTGAAAAGGTGAGTTCTATCTCTCTGATGCAAAGCAAATTAACTCCAACAGGGCCAATTTATACGAGATTAAACAATTTTATGCTAAATTAAAATGGAAAAAGTGAAAATCAAATATTCTCTGGAACACAATTGGATTGAATTAAAGAGAAAAGTTGTAACAATCGGAATAACTGATTATTTTGCAGAGGAACTTGGTGACCTTATAGACCTTTGCCTGCCAAAAGTCAGTGAAGAAATTATTTCTGGTATTTCTTACGGTGAAATAGAATCCATTAATATTCTTCATGATTTAATAGCGCCTCTAAGTGGCGAAATAGTAAAAGTGAACTCGGATTTGGTTGCCAGTTTAAAGATCTTGCAGAAAGACCCCTTTGATACCGGTTGGTTAATTAAGGTTAGAATAGCGGATCACGGGCAACTTGATACCCTTATGGATGAAGACGAATATGAAGAGTACAGGAAAAGTATTAAGGGGAAAGAGAAGGAAGCAGGAAAGAAAAAGCAGAAAGTAAAGATAAAAGAGGAGGTAGATGGAAAGAAGAAAAAAGAGGAGAGAAAGAAGAAAGCAGAGAGTAATGGTGAGAAGCGGTGAGTGAGTGTCGCTAAAGAAAAGAAATCTTATTTCCATCGAGAAAAAGTACTTGACTTGAAAAATGCCTGATAATAAACGTTGGAATCTAGGAGATATATTTAAAGTTTTCCTGTTTCATTTCTCCATGATGCTGGTTGGAATACCTGTTTTTTTAAGAGTGTCAAAACAAATTTTTGGACTGGATTTAGTAGAAGTATTTGGGCAGAATACTATACTCCTTAGTTTATCGCTAATCGTAAATATTTTAACCTGTTTTTATGTTTTCTATATTATTCGGGTAGAATATGGTTTGCCTGTAACATCATTAGGTTTTACGACCCGTAACTGGAAAAGTGATGTAATAATTGGTCTTAAACATTATCTGATAGTTCTTCCTGTTATAATCATAACCGGCGTTGTAGTAGATTTTGTTTTAAGAATGTTTGGTATAGCGCCTGAACAGCAGGACATTATTAATAAAATTTTGAATGAGGATTCGTTCGGGGTTCTTACTTTCATGTTTTTCTTTGGCATGTTAGCCGCACCTGTTGTGGAGGAGCTTCTTTTTAGAGGATTTCTTCAGTCTGCCGTTAGGACTACTTTTGGCAAACTAAAAGCAATCTTAATTAGTGGATTTCTTTTTGCTTTGATACATTTAAATGCTCATGTGTTTTTACAGATATTTATTTTAGGACTTTTGTTGGCTTATCTATTTGAAAAAACCGGGTCGTTAATAGCGCCAATAACCGTCCATATCTGTCACAATACTGCTACATTAGCTTTCTTGATTTCTTTTAAACACATTCTGAAAAGTCATGTTTAAGGGCATTGATGAACAACTGAATATTATTAAATGCGGAGTAGTAGAAATCGTCCGCGAAGAGGAACTCATCGAAAAACTGCAGAGGTCAATAAAGACCAAAACCCCCTTAAGAATCAAGTTAGGCCTTGATCCTACCGCACCGGATATACATATTGGAAATGCCGTTCCGATTCACAAACTGCGTAATTTCCAGGAACTTGGCCATACGGCAGTACTGATAATTGGAGACTATACGGCAATTGTAGGTGATCCGTCTGGTGTGAATAAGACACGGCCTCAACTTTCATACGAAGATATAGTAAAAAATACAAGAACCTATTTAGATCAAATAGGGAAGATATTGGATATAGACAAGACCGAAATCCGTTACAATAGTGAATGGTTTAAGGAAATGAAATTTACCGATGTAATTACATTAGCTTCTAAAATGACAGTAGCAAGAATGATGGAGAGAGATGATTTTTCGAAAAGATATACTTCGAAAGTTCCCATAAGCCTCCACGAATTTATTTATCCATTAATGCAGGGATATGATTCAATAATGGTGAAAAGTGATGTAGAAATTGGTGGTACAGACCAGATCTTCAGTCTGCTTGTTGGCCGCGATCTCCAAAGGGATAAAAGCATAGAACCTCAGGTAGCGCTTACTACTCCGTTACTGGAGGGAATCGATGGGAACAAAAAGATGAGTAAAAGTCTGGACAATTATATTGGCATATATGAAGATCCAAAAGAAATCTTTGGTAAGACAATGAGGATTGGCGACGATCTTATGCCTAAGTATTTTGAGCTGGCAACTGACATGACTATGGAGGAAATAGATAGTACATTAAAGGGGCATCCGCGCCAGGCAAAGATTGTTTTGGGGAAGGCTATTGTAAGCCGGTATTACAATGAGGAAATAGCCAGTGAAGTGGCGGAAGAATTCGACAGGGTTTTTAAAGAACATAAACTTCCGGATAATATTCCGCAAGTAAAGCTTCCTTCTGACGAGTGTCGGAATCACAAGATATGGATAGTCAGATTACTGGTTTTAAGCGGCTTTGCCGCTACAAACGGAGAAGCAAGAAGGCTTATTTCACAGGGAGGAGTAAGTATCAACAATAATGTTCTGACCGATCCGGCATGTGAAGTTGAAATGGAAACTGATATGATATTGCGAGTAGGTAAGCGCAGATTTGCACGGATAGTCATGAATTAGGATTGGGGGACAGCGATCATTATTTGTTGACAAGCTAAGATCAAATGGTTATATTTTTTATTCATGCCGCGAATGGCAAGAACTGTAGCCCAAGGTTATCCACATCATGTAACTCAAAGGAAAAATTATCAACAGAAAGTTTTTAATGACGAAGATGATGAAGAAATCATAAAAAACATAAGGAAGTGTTCAACGACTGGAAAACCATATGGTAACGATAGATTTATGAAGAGGCTTGAAAAATTGTTTGGAAGAAGGTTAAGGGCGTTACCATGGGGAAAGCCGCGTAATAAATAGTCGCTCTCCCTAATTTCCCTTGCCTGTGAAATTCTAGTAGACTGCGACAATATCTCAACCCTTAGGAGGAGGGAAACGTATAAAGATTTGATTGCCGGCATAAAAGAGTTTTTAAATACGTGTTAGTAAGTTGAACATGGGCTAGATTGTATTAATGGTAATTTTCAAATTTTTTTCTGGAGGGGAAAAATGGATAGAACATTTGCAAGTAGAAAATTATGGGTTGGTGTTTCTGCAGTCATTGGAGTGATTCTTTTCGGCATATTTTATGATACAGATACTGCACTGCGAGTTAGTAAGGCTACCTTTATTATTGTTGGTATCTATTTTGTGGGGCAGGGGACAATAGACTTTATACGTGAATATAGAGGAATAGCAACAGACAGAGTTGTGGCAAGCCGGAAACTATGGATTACTGTCTCATCAGTAATTGGAGTTGTGCTGGCAAACTGGACGGGTTACGACGATCTTCAAGCTTCACAGGTTACAAAAGGCATAGTTATAATTGCCTTTACCTATATAGCTTCCCAAAGTGGCGTAGATTTTACCGCAACGCTAAAAAATTTGAAGGTTGAAAATTTAGTTACAAGTAGAAAATTATGGACGGCTGTTGCTGCCATAGTAGTGATTGCAGTTTCAAATGCAGTAGGTTTTGATGCGGCGGCAGCAAGGCAGATTACTCTTGGTACAGGAGGTATTGCCACACTTTACATAGGAGTTCAAGGCGCTGTTGATATTTCAAAGCAAATTTTACGGGCTAGAAGATAATTCTAGTTTTATTTTTTTTAAGAAGCAAAAATTAAACAAAGAATTTTCATTTAGCAATATTTGCTGAAAAAATACAATCTGGTCCATGATAACTTACTGGAGTAAAATAGGGACATTGTTTGTTGACAAGCCAAGATCAAATGGTTATGCCTAACTACTGCAAACAAGGTAAAGCCTTGTTTGCAGTAGTTAGGTGTCAATAATATCTTTTGATTACCACATTTTTTCTCAATTCCTCTAAGTATTCTTTCCTCTTTTTAACAAATTCTTCTCTAAAGAGAATATTGCGGATTTCATTTTGTGCCTGCTGAAAGGTCAATGTTTGAGCGGGAATAATCTCTTCTATCTTAAAGATATGGTGGCCTAACGAAGAATCTATTATTGGACTTATTTCACCTTCTTTTAATTTGGAAATTTTATCAACCAGGTCTTTTCTGAAGTTCTTTACTTCATCGGATTCCCACAAGCCTCCTTTATCAGAATGCGGATCTCGTGAGTGTTCTTTTGCCAGGCCTCCGAATTCTTCTCCATTCTTTAATCTATTTAAAATATCTTCTGCAGCAGATTTTGCATCTTCTTTAGTTTTATATCCGGAAAACTTCAACAATATCTGTCTAAAGCTCAAGCTTCCTTCCCTTGAAAATTCATCTGTGTGTTCCTGGTAATAACGCCTGATTTCTTTTGGTGTAACTATTATTTTTCTATAAACATTATCACGCATGATCTCTTCGATCAACAGGTCTTCCTTTAATTCTGCCCTTTTTTTGAGAGGGTTGATTCCTTGCTTATGAGCCAGTTCATAAAACTTATAGAGAGAACCTACTTCTTTTACAGCGCCCTTGACAAATGCATCAAGGTTCTTTTCAATCTCTGCTGCCTTTTCCGGATCTGCAAGCACAACCTTCTTTGCCTCCTGAACAAGTATTTTCCTGTCAATTAATTCATCAATACCGTTAGAAATTATTTCGCGTTCTTTCTGCTGGAACCCTATATCCCCGTACTTTTCTTTGGCAATCTGCAAGGCTTCATTTATCTGTCTTCTAATATCAAATTCTGTAATTATCTCACCGTTGACGATTACCCGTACGGCATTTAAATTATCGGCGTTTGTTTGATGTAAATAAAACAGTTGCAGAACAGAAAAAACCAGGCATAATTTTAGAATTAGAATCTTCAAGTGTTATATCCCTCCTGCGCTGTTGCTCAAAACCTCACACGGTTGGCCAGACCGTTCGTGTAGGTGAATTTTAAGCAATCAATACAAAATGTAAATTCTTCCCTATCACTCCTTTAGCAAAAGAGGAATTGAGGGACTGTAAATTGTAAGTTTTGAATAGTTACAGTATACAAACCAGTCTATGATCTGTCATCTGCCATTTCCAAGGTACTAAAAAGTTTAAAGCGCCGAAGGTTTAAAGTGAACTAAAGTTGTGGTAAAACCGCGCTCAGCGTGTCAAAAACAACTTTTTAACTTTAGGCGCTTTAGTTCACTTAAGACTCTTCAAACTTAGTTGCTTGCCTGAATAAAGCCGTTCGGATGGGCTTTGCAGCGCTGCATATAATCTACAGCTATGTATTTGGGTTCAATAATTTTTTTACGAACTCTGCTGATTCGTGAGGCGACATCTTCTTCCCTGGCAAAGTAAGATGCAGCTCGTTACTATCAACTACCTTTACCAGCTTTTTTGCATTTCTAAAGAGTTGCTCTGCTTTCTTCAAATTTTCGATTTGAAATATAATAGTACCGTTTGTTCTCACGAGTGAACGTATATTAGAAGCTTGTGCCGCAATCCTTACTTCACTTTCTATTAACAGATTTTTAACCTGCCTGGGTATTGGGCCGAATCTATCTGCAAGCTCTTTTTTCATTTCCTCTACCTCACTCTTATGAGATAAACGATTAATCTTCCTGTATATTTCTATTTTCAGTCTCATGTCAGGAATATAGTTGTCTGGTAGATACGATTCCAGATTTAAGTTTATGTGAACATCATTGTAATCAGGGATTGGCTCATTTTTAGCCTTACGAATTACGATTGCAAGCAGCCTGCAAAACATTTCATAACCGACCGCTTCAATATGTCCGTGTTGTTCTATGCCTAAGATATTCCCTGTTCCCCTGATCTCAAGATCCCGCATCGCAATCTTAAAGCCTGCGCCAAGTTCTGAGAAGTCAATAATAGCCTTTAAT
>ERZ1292630.2945-Hain-H41-02um-R3-2945-length-15370-cov-4_pt2 | contig 11392 bp, 10 predicted proteins | sample MGYA00564408_ERZ1292630 | MGnify/ENA primary metagenome ERZ1292630 (study PRJEB36523, sample SAMEA6512641) | groundwater metagenome | collected 2019-01-08 | study: AquaDiva: Metagenomics assemblies of 32 groundwater samples | reverse complement strand
TTATGATATGCGTCAATGGAGGAGGAAATTCAGACGGTGGGAACTATGAAGTTTTTAGGACATCGATACTCGGATTTGCTTTAAATTTGTTATCGTGGGCGTTTGTGCTGGATACCATTAATACTCACGATTAAGATTTCGTGAAATATATGCTAGTTTTTTGACTGAAATTTCAGTCAAAAAAATATGAGCCTTAATTACACATGACGCATTGGATGTATGCACCTTTCAAATAAAACAGGCTCTTCTTCTAATCGTAATATAAATTCGTATTCTGTAGTAGTTTTAAGTTCTGCCTCGCATAAATGCTTGGTAGGAATACCTCTTGTATTTAAAAAATCGAGATTCCAAATTTGATTATTTTCATCAACACCTCGTTTTTTAACGACGACAAATTTACCGACAATTAAGCTATTTGATCTACGAATATTCATTCACAATTATGGATCACTCACTCTAAAATTTAGGGAACCTAAATAAAATTTCCATTTTTATGATCGAATATATATGATTAATTAAAATGTAAATAAAAAATGATTTGCCGAATTTTGATTTAAAGAAATATAATTCGCTTTAACGTGATTATTTTGAGTTAGTAGAATTCCATTATTTAATGAATATTACACCATTTGAAAATCTTTCAACTTCAACAGCGACCGTCATGGTGTATTCAAATTTGAGATATGATCTCAAAAAAATATTTGATCATATTCCAGTGTATAGTATGTCCCCGCCGTTAACTAAAAAGAAGAAAAATATTAATAAAAAAGAGCTCGTATCGCCTTATGGTAGAATCATAAGTTTACAGCATAGTATATACATTAGAGGGATTCGAATGAGTAAGAAAAAAAAATATTGGTGCCCAACATGTCAACCAATTGAAATATGCGAAGACGAAGAAGAAAAAAAGATTTTTACAGTTGAAGAAGAAGTTAAACCTCTCGCTGAAGACGACGAAGAATTTGGGACTTTTCCGGATGATACGCAAAAGATACATTTTGTATGCAGAGATTGCAAAGGCGAGTTTAAAATTAAGCAATTGCAAAAGATTGTACCTTTTTTAAACCAAGTAACTATCGTATTGTCCATTGGAACAGTAATTGTAAACATTATGATGTTTAAAGACAATTTCAAGTTGGTCGGTAACAAATCCATAGAAAATGCGTACGAAGCTATTATGATTCTATGGGAAAATTATATTACCGCCACCCCTGATGGATGGGCTTTTAGATCTGTAAAAAGTGAAAATGCAGATACTGCAACATTAGCGACAGACTCACATTTTTTATTCGATTTGGTTATGCGTAATGTCGATTTTAATCTTGGATTTTCGATTGATAAAAAGAAGCTCAATATGCTCATGAATTTGCCTGAATATAAAAATCAGGTTCATTTGTCTCAGTGCGAAACTACTTCTGCTACACATGTTAATATTAAAATGTATACTAAACAACCTGATAATTTCACATACGATATGCTTGTATACGATAAAGGTGAAAATCATGGTGCATATTTTTCGAAGGTTTCGGAAAAATTATACGCAAAGAAAAAGAAACCCGTACCCGCATACATTACTTTTATTGTATTTTCGTCGGCAGAAATTATATTAACAGGCAGATATTTTGCAAATATGAAAGAACGATACGAGTTTTTTGTTAAAACTGCTCAAAAAAATAGGTCAGATATAGAAGAAATTATTGATAAACCAAAAATCTCAATAAGAGATTACCTGTCTAGCATTAATAATAATGTCGGTTCAAAGGCTATTGAACTTCGATGTTGATTAAGTTTTAGCTACTTTTCCGTTAAAAATATTAACGGAAAATTTAAAGAGGCCGTGTTTATAGTTCTATAACATTATCAAAAATACCGGCGATTTCTTCGTGTGAAATGACCAAAATTTGTTTAGACGGACATAAATCCTTTAAAAATCCCAAAGTTTCAGTGTGTATTTCACTATGAAGATTGTTTAAACACTCGTCTAATAACAAGATGGAACTTCCAAACAAATCATTTACGCCCAAAAGTAATGCTAAATTAATTCTTTGCCGTTCGCCTACACTTAAACTAGGGACATGTATATCTTGTACCCCTTTATAATCGACTCTAGTACCAATAGATACATTCGCCGCCAGATCACCCTTTTTAGTATGGGTCTTAATTTCTAATTTTACGACGATTGGGTGATCTGAAAACATTTGATCAAGGTAAATTTTTGCATGTTCGTTAATATTATTAATAGTTTTAACCAATGTTTGCATATGGGCAATTTTAGATGCTTTTTCTACAGCATAAATACCTTGAAGGTGCGAAAATATCACTTCTTCTTTAGATTGTAATCTATCAACATCCTCTTTAGCTTTTTTATATTCTTCCAATATTATAGCGCAAGACAGTTCTTTTTGAAGCGAAAGAAAAAAATCGTTGCATGCGTTCATCTCTTTTTCCAACATTGTGATGTCTTTTTCGACGTCAGTTGATAATTTTTGTTCAGGTTCATTTGATTTTACAAACTTCTTTTTGACAGCATCAATTGTTTTTTGTCTCGTGTTAATCTCTCTCGTAAATTTAGAGTAATCTCCTCTATTTCGCCAATCAATACCGTTTTTAGTTTCTAATTGTTTTGCTTGCTCTTCGATCATATCAGGATCAAGCTGTATGTCTAAATTTTTTGGTATTCCTACCTTTTTTCTTTAATCTCGTTTCTTAACCTAATAGCCGATTTAGGAAAGACTCTTGTTGTTAATTGTTTATTAATATCTGCGATGGATGCCGATATATCTTTTTGGGATAATACCTTGGCGCTTAAATATTGTAGTTCTTTCATAGTCATACATACCATTTCAGTAGTGGCTGGATGAGGCAAATTGTTTAATATAGCAATATTTTCTTCAACAATTTGTAACAACCTATTACATTCGGTAAGAGTTTCTCCTATTTTTAAATTCTCGGATTCTAGAGCGGGTAAATTATCAGGAATTTTGCCTTTTCTTTCAGAAAGAATATCATTGCATAAAAACAAAGGAATATTACACTTTGGACATTCCCAGCATTTACTTTTAGCAAGAGTAAGTTGGTCGCTTACCTTACCCAAATTTTGAGTCAAATCTTTTACCTTTTTTTTTAAAAATGTTACTAATGTAGTATTGGTACTCACGCTTTTAATAGCCGTTTTAGTCGTAAGTTTAAAAAGTAATTGAGTTGCAGATCTAGCTTCATTTATAGCTACCGTCGATTTCTCTTTTAATAATTCTGTTTCACGTGTAATTCTCTCTTGATCATCTATCATTTTACGTGTTTCTTCGTATTTTTCTAAACTTGTAGTAGCTACTAAAAGTTCTTCGGGAGATAATACCGTTTTATTGAGAGCGTCAAGCACTTTATTAAGTTTATCTACATGTTCTTTCTTAATAGTCTCCAATTCGATCTCTAATTTTAAAGCATCTTTAAGTTTTCTAATATTTGAAGCTTGGGTGCGCAATTCCTCAGTTTTTTCTCTAGATTTTTCGATATTTTCTTCAGTTTCAATTTCACCAAGGGCGTCTCTAAGAGCTGTAAAATTATCGAGTTCTGTTTGAATCTTAAATTTTGTTTCTTCAGTTTCCCTTTGAGCAGTTTCGGCTGCTCTTAATTTTGCCAAGAGAGTACGTTTAGTTTTTAATTGAGTCTGGATAGTGTTTAGTTTTTTTAGGGTTGTATCATTCAACCCTTTTAATTCGCCGGTGGTAGTTTTTATTTCGGACTCTACTGTAGTATTTTTCATCTGCAAAGCTCTTTGTTCTAATAAAGTTTCAAATAATGACGTTTGGGTTCTGATCTTGGTCTGTTCTGTTTCTAAAAACTGTATCCGTTCTTTAATTTTAGCTCGATCTGCTTCATAATCTTCCGTTAAACCTGCTATACGTTCTATAAATAAAAGTTGCTCTCTCGGAGCTAATGATAAAATAGATCCATGGTTATCTTGGTTAAAATGGCTAGATACCTGAAACTCTTCAAAAGTCATACCGTAGATTTTATTAATAACCCCTTGAGCCGCTTCATCTTCAAATGTTTTACCCTTATACTTTGCTATCAATCTGTTAGGTTTACAAGTTCTTGTTACTTCTAAGCCCAAAGCTGTATTTTCTAAAGTTACACCACAAGTAGTAGCTCCATATGTATAAGGATGCATCAAATTACCGTATAATGCAAAAACGATAGCATTGAATAAGCTGGACTTGCCTATCCCAGAAACACCTTTAATGAGAGTTAGGCCTGTTTGTGGAAATTCGTAAATTTCATCAGTGTGACATCTAAAATTAGATAATATGAGTTTCATTTGTTACTTCTTGTAATGGTTCATATTTTAATCTTTAAGAATCATACAAGATTGCATTTTTTTAAATAAGTATAAAGTAAATATATCGAAAAACTTCGGTTTAGCGAGTTATAAAAACCGAATATATAGATTTAAAGATGAAGAGTTGAGTTAGTAATTGTTAAAAGTTACCTCATAAAAAATATGGAAGCTGTGTGCCGATGCGATCCTGCTATGACAACTGGTTTTGTTTTGGGGTTGTTTGCGGTTAAAATTATAGAATCTCTTGTAAAATTTTACTCTAATCTAGAGGATGATCTCGATGATAAACTCAGAGAAGAGATTCGTGTAGAGTTTGAATTGCAAGAAACTATTGAAAAATTGCTGAACAAGAACGGAAAATTAGAGGAGCAAGAACGAACGTTAACTGTTGAAAAAGTACAAGCCTGGAAGGAACTTAGACGAGAAATAGAAACGCCTAAGGTACATTTTTTACCGCCTTCTGGTAATTCAAAATATGCGTCTTTGGCTAGTATTTCTCAAGATGTAGAGGATAGAGCTTTAAAAAGAAAAAAATTCGTAGAGTCTCTCCCTCCGTCGGTTAACCCAAATCTTAGCAATTATGGACCTCATAAAAGTAATGCAATCTTTGAAAAAGACCCAAAGTATTACAACGTGGTCGATGGAGAACAAAAATATAATCCGACCGCAGAGCTGGCTGATGTTATACTTTTTGATACTGGGGCTTTTATTTCTAAGAATGTACAAACATCACCCGGTGATAAAACCCCTGAAGTCGTAAAATCTCTAAGATCGGAACTTCCTGGTATCCTAAAATCTCAGGGAATGTATCCTACTGCAGAATTTACAGCAATGGACGATTTTGGAGGTCGTATATATACGGATAACATTCCTCGCAAAACTTTAAACGAACCACTTATAGATAACAAATCTAGTAGTAAGTATAGTTTTATCGATGACGACTACGATATATCTCGACGCGACCTACAAGCATCTTTTATATAGAGCAAAACTTATGTAAGTTTTATATTCACAAAATTGTGAATATAAATAGGATAGGCTTTTTAAAGTCTATCACATGCTGGAAGAGTATCCACACCCATTTTATATACGTGTAATAATATAGAATTTCTCGCTCTTTTATCGATGACTCCATTTTTCTTGACCAACACTTCATTGAGTAATTCTCCAAACCTCGGCGAACTCCATTTGGCGTATTCTACCAATTCTGTAATGTTATTTATATTTTTGGCTCTAAATTTAACTTCATACCCTTCTCCTAGATATTTAATTCTTTGCAAGGAGGTCACTGGGAGATTTTTCGATCGTTCGGTCATTAAACCTCCTCCAAATCCTTTTTGCATACATTCATACCCCGTACCCATCCTATTATAATACGTTTCATCGCCTCTTTTTCTAGCTGGAGCATTAGGAGCATTACCGCAGTAAGCTACAGGAATCGCGCAAAGTTCAGTGTCAAATCGATTCATTTATAGTATATATTACATAAAATTATTTTAATTTTACAATAAATTTTCTATTCAATAATAACAAAATGTTTTCGCAAAATTCGTATTTTGTCGATGTTATCGCTCCGCCAGGTAGCCTTAAAGCTCCTTTCGGGACTGGTCTTAGCGGTCTTTCCCCTTCTTTAACCCCGAACGACGGATGTATCGCTTTAGATATACCAACCGGGACTCTTTATTACGCAGGTGGAAACGTATGGAAACCTGTGAGTAGCGGAGGAGGCAGCGGTGGAATATATGATGCTATCGCTCCGACTTTAGCCTCTGATAATAATGGCGTGATTATCGATAATGTTTTAAACCAAATACATATGGAATTTGCTGACGCAACTCATAATGGGATCGTTTCGACTGTTGCTCAAACGTTTGGAGGCACTAAAACTTTTTCAGCAATTGTGGCTCCAGGTACTAATTATACAACCTTAGCTCCTATTACAGCGACTGATAATAATGGTATAACCATCGATAACGCTTTAAAACAAATTGTATTAGAAATGGCAGATATTACACATAATGGCATAGTTTCTACAGCGACACAAATCTTTGGAGGTTCTAAATCGTTTGCCAATGGGATTCGTACTAATTCTATAGATTCTTATACGGCTTCTCCGTTAGTTATTGGAGGGATCGCGCCTTTTCCGACTGTCATTAATTTTAGTTCTAACGATATTTCTAATTTTCGAGGCGGTGTACTAGATATCGTATCTATCGGTAACAACATGGGATTATCGGGTGCTGGTTCTGTTTTCATAGGACAATCGTCTGGTAATGTTAATACAGCTGCAGGTACAATAGCTATAGGAAATCTGGCAGGAAGTTTAAATACGATTAATACAATAGTCGCTATAGGAAGTGGTGCATTACAACGTAGTACTGGGGATAGTAACACGGCTGTTGGATACAACAGTTTAAATCAGGCAACTACAGGTCCGTCTAATACCGCTTATGGTTATGAATCATTAAGTTCGTTGACTACCGCATTTGGATGTTGCGCATTTGGAACGAGAGCTCTGGCTTCGGCCACTATTAGAACAGGATTATCAGCTTTCGGAGCATATTCCCTTGAAAATAACACTACAGGGTTAAATAATACAGCTGTAGGGTTTGAAACATTAAATGCTAATATTACAGGATCCAGGAACACAGTATGTGGATACCAAGCTGGTAGTGCCAATTTAGGGTCTGATAATACGGCATTAGGTAATTTGGCGTTAACTGATAATACTACTGGAGCTTTTAATGTCGCTCTTGGTAGTTCTGCGCTGGAAAGAAATACTACAGTATCAGGGCTAGTCGCCATAGGAGGTACATCATTATTAAGTAACCTCACGGGTGCTAGATTGACGGCATGCGGTTATCAATCGTTAAGAGAAAATGTCAGCGGGAATGATAATTCTGCATTTGGCCATAGATCGCTATTTTCATGCACTACAGCTAATAGGTGTACAGCGTTTGGGGCATTTTGTATGGAAGGTGTAACAAATAATACCGACTGCTGCGCATTTGGTTACAACGCATTAAACGGTCCGATCGACATCGGTGAAATAACAGCATTTGGTAATTACGCTTCTAGTTCAAACGACTATGGTACAGAAAATACTTCTGTCGGGTTTAAATCGCAATGGCTAAATACATCCGGAAGTAAAAATACTTCGGTCGGACATTCTTCGTTAATTACGTGTTTTGGCGGAAATAATCATACAGCAATAGGATTTAATACTCTTAGCGTTAATTTAACCGGAAAGGACGATTGTACTGCAGTAGGGTGCAGAGCTGCTTCAGTGACAACAATCGGAGGTGTCACAGCAGTAGGAAGTGACGCTCTACGATTAAATACAACTGGTGTTAACATGGGTATTGGTACTCATGCATTATTTATCAATACCACAGGTACGCTTAATACAGCCGTTGGTAATCAAACACTCATAAATATAGATACAGGTAATGATAATATCGCTTTGGGTAATTTAGCTGGATCTTCGCTGACTTTATCAGATAGTAAAAATATATTGATAGGCCATACCGGTATTGCTGGTAATAATCAAATCATTAGAATAGGTGACACTACCGCTGTCACTGGTCATTTGAAAAACTTTCAAGCAGGTATTAGAAACGTAACTACTGACACAGCCGATGCAATTGCTGTTCTAATTGATTCGTCAGGCCAATTAGGTACAATTTCCAGTACGAGAACTAAAAAGGATAACATTACAAATATGGATGATTTTAGTAGCGGTATCTTAAACTTACAACCTAGAACATTCACATGGAAAGACAAACCTCAAAACGGCACCCAAGGAGGTCTCATTGCAGAAGAGGTTTTAGAAGTTATGCCTTACTTAGTTGCATACGGATTAGATGGACAATTGGATTCAGTAAAATATCATGAAATTCCAACATTATTACTTAATGAAGTTATTAAATTGAAAAAGCGAGTTGATGACCAACAACAATATATCGATCGATTTAACGGATTTTTGGCTAAAATGGAACTTTAATTATTTAATACATGATTGGATTTTGCAACTAAATAAATTAGTTGCAAAAATCATTACAGAGAAAGTTTCGCAAATTAAAACTTTCACACCTCAGTAACTCTATTTGATCGGATATGAATAGCCGGCTTAAGTAAGTCTCTAAAAACTCTGAGTAAATTATCGTATTCTTCTCTTTTATTATAAGCTGCTCTATAAAAAGGATTCATATCTTCTAATATAAGAAAATATTCATCAAATATCTTTTTAGCATCAGCGTGTCTTTTTGATTTTGTAAACTTATCTGACTCTAAATCCATAATCTTACGCGCATCATTAAATGTATCGTTTATAACCTTCATATACTCGATCATTTTAGGGATAAACAACCCAACAACTTTAGAACAAATGGATAACCCATTATCTGAACTCCAACTTCTATCTTCAGCGAGTAGGTGACATATAGTCCTAGACATATCTGTACATACTATATTTCTTTCCATGACACCGTCAACTTCTAAAGTAGTAAACGGAACTATTATATCAACTATACCTTGATGTTTTCTTAAAAAATGACTCCTTGTGTAGTTAGGGACTAACTCGGCTATATGTTCAATAGTAAAAGGTTTAATGGTAGTAATCTGTATATTTGAAAGTTTTGAACTCATGTTACAATTTTTATTTACAATATTAGTTGGTCTGTTATTTTTTAGCGCGTCCGACTGCCCTTTTTCGTAAGCCAACTCTTCTTTTAATTTTGATATTTCTAGAATTTGCGCCTTAATAGTTTTGTCACGATCTTTAATAATTTCATCGCGATGTACTAAATCTCCATTTCTATCGGCGAGACATTTTTCTAACGCTGATATTTTTTTGGTTGATTTTACAATGGTGGTTCTTAAATCAAATATTACGATAGAATTGGTTTGTATTACAGATTTTAAATGTCCAGTTTTTGATTGATCAGGTGATATTATATCAGATTGGGGTTGGTCTTTGTCAGTCGGGGATTGTTGTTCTTTAGCCAGTTCTTTTTTAGCTTTATTTTTCTCATAATATCGACGCATAGCTTCTTTATGAGCTTCCTTTTTTTCCTCTTCGGTCGTATATTTTTTGCGACGCGTGGTAAGTTGCGTGGTCATTTTGAGATATAAATATTCTTTTATATCTTTTTCATATATCTTTATATAATATGAAAAAGATATAAAAGAATATTTATATATTTTCATATAAATATGAAAATTAATTCATATAATTTCATATAATTTTCATATAATTGATCAAAAATGCTGAAATGATTAAAATCGCGAAATATACGAAATAGTCTAACTTTTTGAATTTATCGAAATAAATCGATACTTTACCCTTCCCAAAATATTTATGAAAAAAAAGGTCAAAGAGTATTTTCAATTTTGGCCAACACAAAACATTTCTAAAATGTTTTGTGTTTTAGGATTTGAAAAATCAAATTCAAACCAAAATTACAAAAACTCGTCCCGTGTGAGTTTATTTTCCGTTATTTTTACCAGGAATTCCTGGTAATTCAAAATATTAAAAGATTATCTAACCCAAAATTAAATATTAAATTTTTACACCGAATATGATATTTAGTACCGCATTTTTAGGTTAAAATACTATAGCGATTTTATGTTAAAAGCTATTATCATCACCTTAATTTTTGGCAATGATACATATAAAAAATTGCCAAAAAAATTTAACATTTTGCCTTAAAAAGGTGCTTGTTCTAAAACAGTGTTATCATTTAAAAACTAATTCTTATATACTATTTAATGTTTATTTTCGGTTCAAATTTATCCAAGATCTGCTCTTCAAGAGCTGCAGTGCTACCCTATACCGTCGTTAGAGATACATCTAAAAACGAGTGGTCTATTAAATTTTTGGTAGGTATCGATATAAAAAGTGGTGAAGTTACAGACACTGGAGGAGGCGTAAAAAAGAAAACTGACCTAAACAATTTAGCTGCAAGCTTGAGAGAGTTAACAGAAGAAACCAAGGGTATCTTTGAAAATTATATAACTTTAGACACTCTTTCGACGTGTGTCGCTGCAACGCAATCTCCCAGTCGTAGATTTCCTTTAATACAAAATTCTGTAGACCAGATAACTTATGACATCGGAGGGTTGTCTGTTATTTTCGCGCCAGTCGGAAACGAATGGATTGAAAAGGCTCCGAGACTCTTTGTAGAAGCAGGGATTCACCCGACCGACGAATCTTATAATGAACTTTCATCGCTAGTATGGGTCAGCGAAACTGAATTTTTAAATATGGCAAGAGGAGGAATAGTACCGCATGTAATGTGGCCTCGGCTTCAAAAATTTTACTCAGCCATTTATACAAAAGAACTTCACGATTTATTATATATTCGATATTGGTGGTTTACGCCAATGTTTACAGCAGAAAAACCCGAGATGCGCGATACTTCATCTACAATTATGTGTAAGTCATCGTCTCCGTTAAAAACAATCATTACAGCTACTGTACAATATATATTACAAAAAGAAACTCCGCCGTGTAGCGCGTAAATCATACGGGTTAATTCGCATAAAAACACACTCTTCGTATTTTATTTTAATATACGAAGAAAAATGATATTTTAGATCAACATTTTCATTAAAATTATCGACTTGGATAATACATTACGGATGAACACAAACTATGCACTTCTAATAGATAGTACAGAAGCGATGATTTACATATCTGAGCCTCATAACGGGCGTAAAGTTATAACAAAGATATATCATTCAAATATATCTTCCGTTAAAAAGAATTCAGAGTTTAATTTTTTAAAAACGTGCCAAAATACTGGATATGTTCCTGTATTATATTCAAGTATGTTAGAGCTCACATTATCGAGCTTCATCGATATGGAATATTTAGAAAACTACATAACTTTAGGTAGGGCCAAAAAATTCTTAACATCTAATGATATTAAAACGAGCCTTTGTATGGAATTAATAAAAGGGAGAAAACTAATAGGTCAAGGCATTCATTATTTGGATCTACATAAAAAGAATGTCATGGTAAAATTCGCTGATACTTACGGTGTAAGTGTT
>ERZ1292630.3325-Hain-H41-02um-R3-3325-length-14219-cov-7_pt1 | contig 11395 bp, 7 predicted proteins | sample MGYA00564408_ERZ1292630 | MGnify/ENA primary metagenome ERZ1292630 (study PRJEB36523, sample SAMEA6512641) | groundwater metagenome | collected 2019-01-08 | study: AquaDiva: Metagenomics assemblies of 32 groundwater samples | reverse complement strand
CCCCTACCGATCGCTTCCGCGCCGGCAAACATGCCATCCACGCGGCGCGTGATGAACGCCGCGCAGGGTAATGCGTAAAGGGCGAGGAGCCTTTCCACCACATCATCCCCCTTTCCCGCCTCAGGCGCCTCCGCGACGGTCATGTAGCTGACGGCGTGCTCGGCCAATACCACGTCTCCGGAGCGAAGCGCGCTTGCCGTGAACAATCCATAGCCTTTCTCGCCAGCGATGCCGACGACCCGTGGCGCGAAGTACTCGCCTAATGGGTGAGCATTGCCGCCTTTGGCCAGCGAGCCAACGTCATACGCACCAAGAGACTGCTCGCTGAGTAGCTTCTCAACGGTGGAATCCAACTGATACGCGAGGCAGGCGGCGTCATCCACCAGAGCCAACCCCAGCCGCGCCCCCGCCAATGCGAAGCGCTGCCGGTTCTTTGCGGCCAAGTCTGGTTGAAACAAGGCTGCCCCTACCGCGGCCACGACGCATTGTGGCCAGAGTCTCGCCTGATAGAGCGCGTTCGACAAGTTGCTGAAAACATTGCCCACCACGCTAGGCACCGAGCCACCCCGAACCGACGCCACTTCACTCGACGATGACGATATGGACCACAGTTCAGGTAGCAAAAAGACCGATGCCAACGCGTGGACAAATGGGACGTGCTTTCGACAACTCAACGGGGTGGCATCGGCGTTGTCGTTGTTTTCGCGACCATCTTGCGACAGTGAAATGCGCTGCGTCGCTGAGGAAAACAGCCGAAGCAGTTCCGTGTCCTCAGGCCGCGCGACGAGTCCAACCGCAGCCAGGGCCAACGCGAGAGCAGGCGCCATCGAAGCGTGGAAGGACGACGAGGTGACGGCCCCGACAGCGTGCGAAATGGCCGTGGCCACCGAGTCGCGTTGCTACGCGGAGAGGTAACGGGCGATGGCGTTGCCGTAGTCGTCGAACTTTAAGAGCTGGTCTGCAGCGGCCTTGTCTGCCAATAGCAAGGCTTCCATTATTGCTCGGAAAAAAGTGCAAAAAAAACTCTTCCGCCGTTCTCGCTACTTTTTTTTTCCTTTCAGTCATCCGAGGCCTCACCTGCGTGACACATCGCACTGCCGCCCTCCTCCCGTGCGTGCTCTGTGTGTGTGTGGACCGTTGCATCTTGGTGGGTCACAACTCACTTTTCTCTGTGATAGACCCGCGGCTGCCGAAGCACCCAGCGATGTATGCCTTGGCACGTGCTGCCACTGCCCAGGGACGGATGGCAGCGTGGTAGCGGATGTCGCAACAACGAACAATGAGTAGAGCCGAGGCAAAAGTAACAACGATGGGGAGAGAAAGTTGGTCGAGGGGGGGCTTGAATCGCAATAGACGTCGCACGTTCAGCGACGAAATGGGGGTTGGCTGGCTCGGCGGACCGTAAACACAGCAGCGACGCGGGCGGGTTTTTTTCAAGTCGTAATCAGCTGCGCTCGGCTGGTGGAAAAGAAATCAGGCGCTCGTACCGGCTGACTGGGATCCATGTTCCAGATTCGAGTCGTCTTGTCCCTCGATCCGCTGAAAATTCTATGGTCGTCCGCGGCAATCGCCGTGACCCAGTGCTCATGTCCACCGAGCTTCGCGAGCAGCCGACGCATCCGTAGATCGTAGACCTTGACGAGCCTTTCGGGCCCACCCGTGATGACGATCGTGTCATTCGCGTAGCAACCCACGATGCCAACCTTGTTGTCCTGCTCCTGGAACGATGACACCACCGGATTGCCCGCGGCATCGTGGTCGAACAGCTCGCAGATGAGTCTGAAATTGTCGCGGGCATCCCACAGTTTGACGATGTTGTCCAAGCTGGACGAGCACAACATGGTCGGCGTTGCCTGCAGCCCGAAGACCCCTTTCTGGTGGCTTCGAAGGCGCGTGATACACCGAGGCGCGCCGTTGCCAAGATCCCAGACGCGAACCGTATTACCTGCCGAACCCGAGACGAGAATCGCACCATTACTCCCTGGCATCAGCCGCAACGCCGAGATGGACGTTCGGTGATCCATGAGGGGCGATGTGGTCTCCAGCTGATTCGAAATCGACCAAATGCGAATGGATCGCTCGGTGCCTCCACTAAAGACCCGATCCCCGTGTGCCTCGCAGCACCAGACTTTGTCTGTGTGCCCGTTAAAGACGACGTTGCAATTGAACGTGTGTCGGTCCCAAACGCGCACCGTCGTGTCGAGAGATGAGCTGACGAGCAGGTCGGGTGTGGCCAACGCGATGCTTGTCACGGATTGGGTGTGGCCGTTCATGCCCGCATTGCCGTCGACGCCTTTCAGAAAATGCCCCTTCGAGAGGCGAATCGCCATGATTTCGTGATTCAATCCGGATCCACAGTAGAGCACGTCGCGGTCGCATATGAGCGAGTGCACGCCGCGACCTTGAAACGATACGTGCACTTCGACATCGGTGTGCTCCGTCAACGTCGAGCACCACGTTTGATGTAACTGCGCGCGTCGGACGCCGATGTATCTCCACGGGCAGACATCGGTCGGTCCGCGTTCCGCCGGCGATAGCGTGTCCGCACCCGATGCGACGCGAAAATGACACATGCTAAAAGTATTCTTCAGCGCTGCTTCCCAGAATTCGCTCGTCGAGTTCACCAGTGCCTTCATCGAGAAGCACACGAGACACAGCGAGAGAACGTCGCGAAGAGGCAAATAGGAGATGACGTGCCGAATGCACTCCGGGGGCATCGTGTAGAGGAAGGCGCTCGTGGTCCGGAAATTTCGAATCCGCGTGTTTCCCAGGTTGGACGGCGGAGGCGCGGCGGCACGGCCGGCGTCGTCGCTTGATCCCACGATTGACGGCCTTTCGTCCGTTTCTTCCTGCAACACGCGAAAGCATCGAAGCAACGCCTCTCTGAGAGTGGTCATTTCGCCGCTGTCCTGTCCGACGTCGACAAGGACATCGGGGCAATGGTGCATGATTTCGATGGACAAGCGTCGTAGCTCCCGGTGAAGTGGAACTAACACTTGAGGGGCGGCGCGGTGCGTAGCCGCAGGCGCACTCGTGGTGGCTGCTGCGGCGACGGCGTCTATTGGTTCAGGGGTCGCAGGTTGCGCCATCACGCCACCCTGTTTCACCGTTTAAAGGGCTGTTAGATCTCTTCGGTTTGCGTCGAAAGGCTCAACGTAAGCAACGGGAAAATGTCAAGGAAAAGTGTGACACATAAGAAAACGGCGGAGATATTTCTTCCCGCGTCCCCTTTGGGTGCGAAGACATCGCATGATCCCCTCTCTAATGCCGCGAGCCAACGTCTGCTCTGGAACACACAATCGGGAGCTTTTGCGCGCGCCTGGCGGCGTGACCGAAAGAGAGGGGGAAAAACTGCCGGCTGCCGTACTGTGTTGCCTGCGCGGGAAGGAAGGGCTGTTCTCTACCGGAACTCAAACGTGACACCGAGGACGTTGATCATTTGGGTTGCGCGTTCGCGGATTCGCCCTCCTCGACGCCTGCCTGCTGCATGAGCTCTGCAATGCTCTTCTCGAGATCGTCGATCCGCGCGCCCATCTCATCGATACGGCTAATAATTGCATCCGACATTTCCTGGAACCGGGTCTGCATTTGCTGCAAGAGATTTTGCACGAACGCGGTCAGCTCCTGTGTGCCTTGTGGCTGCGCACCGCCAGCGCCGGCGGATGACGCGGCAGGCTTCGACGACATCTCAATGTTGAGGGGTAGAGACTGTGAGAACAACTAAAGGCTGAACGCTGACCGAGGAGTGACCGACATAATGAAACACAGAGAACCGTTTCTACGGATGTGCCGGGTACGTCTTCTTTCATTTCTCATCCCATCTAGTAACCGGGAGGCGTGCTTTTGGACTCATCATCGCTTCTGACCCTCCTGCACAAGCGTCACGGCCGCATTTCCCTTCATGGCGACCGCGAAACGAAACCGCGGCGCGGCTGGTAAGTGAAGAATGAGCTCCGAGCGGTCGTTGATGAAAAACTCGACGAACCGATCGTCGAGATCCGCCGTCACAGTGACGCGGTCGTTCAAGGCAAACTTTTGCAGTCCATCTTTTCGAAAAGGGGCCTCGCCGGTGCCACTCACGTGCGCCGATCCAGTGTAATAATAGACCACGACTCCGGGCGACCTATGGAACTCGGCGTCGCTGAGAACCACCGACTCGCTGGCAACGCCGATGCCGATGTAGCCAGTTCGGACGATTTCGAACGTTGCCGTGTGCCGACCGGCGATGAAGAAGCGATGCCCCACGAAGGCAACAAGGTACGGTGACCGGAAGCGAACGCCATCCGAGCTAACAGACGGTCCGAGCTGAAACCGGTGCGGAACCACCATGGCAACGTGAGAATCGGGCATTGAGGACGACACGGGACACTGGTCCGCCGGGAAAGCTGCTTGATCGTTTTCCGTTCCACCAACGGTCCGAACGATGGCCTTGTCCATCTGGTGAAACGCAAAGCGGCTTCGGAGGGCGATAGCAGTTCGCCCCCAAAACCGCCCGCCCTCCAGCCTGAAACTCGCTTGTAGGAGTAACTCCTGATCGAGCAACGTCAATAGCCGGGGCACGCCGTAATACAAGGCGTCTTCTGCGAGAAATCCAACTGCCTCGATAGATTGGCAAGGCAGCCGAGGGTAGCCGCGTAAGAAGTTCAGGATGTGACGAAATGTCTGCCCGTCGCGGTTGAGCAGAATAGCACCTGCCCTGTCGCGTTGGACAAAACCTTTGCGGGGACGCCAAGCAACCCCTTCCGTCGCACTGGGTCCGGCAACGCTCTTTAGGTCATCACGGTCGGCGGTATCACCCAATGATGTGGTCAACACATGGGTGTCCACTCGGCGGTCATCATAAAGGCCATCATGATGATTATCCTGCTGCGGTTCTTCCAGATTGACGAGCCGATACAGAACGTGAAATAGGCTATCCGGCTCACGCAACAAAGTCGTCCACGGCACACAGAAAACATCCCCACCGATGTTGAGATGCGCCGCGCACAGTGATGTTCCAGAGACCGAAAAGCAATTGTCGGCTGCGAGAGCCCCAGTGGACGAATTTGTGGTCGGTTGCTCGCTGCGGACGAAACGACTTTCTGCCATCTCTTCGAGTTTCCGCAGCACATGGGCTTCTTTCGAACGGACGTGACGGCGAAGCTCCTCCAAGTGACGATCGTGTAACTCTCGTAGGTGGGTAGACCACATGCCATGGGCACCAATGTCTTCCTCCGCAACAGCCAGCGGCATCGCCGCTACTGATTCCCGTGCTCGCTTTCTATTCGAGGAATGCATTCGGCTGGAAAACGTCGCAAGGGACTGATTGTAAAGAGTAGTGATCTGAGCGACCATCAATGCGCATGGACCCAACGGGAAAAAACGAGTCGATTAGTCCAGAAATTGCCATGTGAAAGCGAGATAATTTGAGTGACCGATGTCTACGAGAATAGGAATTTTCTTGATCCATCTAGACACTGGGCGAGGGCGGGCGAGGCGCCATCACGGGGGCCGTTTGCTCTTCAGCCCACTCCGTGGCAGAAGGGTACAGTTCTATGGGCCCGAACGGAACAATAATGGTGTCCGACACATCAATCGCGAAGTCTGGCGAGGCGGGCAGCGTGCCACGACGGGTTGGTGAATCCATTGCCGAATCGCTTCGGGCGCAGTACAACACGCCGCGTATACAAAACCTCGGCGAGGCTGAGTTGGTCAGTGCGGCCATCGCGGGCAGTGACAACAGCATTCGCTCGGCTGGTGCGCTCACACCTTTGACGCGGGTGGTCCCTGTGATGGGCCTTCGAGAGAGTGGCACCGCTCCCACAATTTCTGTTAGAAGCTTGGACGAAGCCTCATAGACGTACAAGTGCGTGTTCAGGACGTGTAAATCCGAGAGCGGTGCGTCATTGCCGATCGAGAGACGAAGGTGCCATCGAGCGGATGGCGACGCGGATCTTGACGACGTTAGGGACATCGCCGCCCCGGCGCCATCGTCACGCTCAACCCCGGCCTCCTCTCGGTGTGCAGACGGCCGGCAGCGGAGCTTGCCGACCAAGATGTGATCGATCGTGAGCCGAACGGACACAGCCGGAAGGTCAATGCACGTCGATGAATGCGTCGGCAGCGGCATTGGTAAAGTCGTTGACACGCCTTCAAAAATGGACGAAAAGGGAAACGTGCCATGTTGTAACAACGACGGACCGTCATCCACAGCGCTGACGAAAGGGGCGGCAGCAGCGCTCGCGACGCGGCTATGCCGAATATCCTCCAGCCGCTTAATTGCCCAGAAATATTCACCCATTTGACTGCCCCCGGCGGCAGCCGACGCCGTGTTGCGAAAGGCCGACCGAACAAGCCGCGTCGCACGCTGGCAGAGCACACGCTGCCGTTCGCTCAGGGACAACAACGTATTGGCTGCAACGGCTCCTGCGGCAGGTTCCCTGGGCACTGCCGGACTAAGCGGCGCGTAAAATAGCTCCCTCCGCTTGGATGGCTGCGAGGCGAAGGCGCGCGGAAGCTGCATGCATGGTGGATACGCGCGCTCGAAGATCGGGGTAGTACTCGAAGCGGTTGCGTTCGCGTCGTTGGGGATGATCAGCGGACGAGTCAGCTCCAAGACGTCGGCCAGCTGTTGCGGCCAGCGACCCGCGCAGTGCCGCACATCTCGCAGTAAGGTCCGGTACAGCGAGCGAGCGGGAAGGCCTGTGGCCATTCTTTTCTCCTTCTTCACTTGAGCAAAAGATGAACGCCCCATCAAATAAAAAAAATCGAAAACAAATTGGCACTATTCGCATTCCGCCTCCCCTCTTAAAAAGGAAACGGAAATGTGATCAATTCGCCTTACCGTCCTGAGGCAAAAGAGGATTGTGTTTCAAGAGAGGAACCGGCCCAGAGGCGCCAGCAAGAGTCAACAAGGGCTCGTCTGGAGTCACGACACTGAGTTCGCACGCGGAACGTTCTGACCGTGTTTTCGACAAAAAATGGTGAACGTTCAGTCCGATTGCCAACGCGAGGTCGCCGAAAAAAGCGCATGTCGCAACGAGGGTCAACTGATCCACCAACCGCATGTCGCCAACTGTTGGAGGCTCCGGCGCGGCGCGGCCAATGGCGATGCTGCTGACGGCGCTCACCGCACCGTTGGCGACGAGGAGAGCCACGGCACTTGCCATGTCGATGCGGGTGACGAACGGGCGGACCGAGATAACATACGCCAACTGCGCGACGAACATGAGCGTCATCACGACCGTCGACGCGAGGCAACTCACTTTGGCAGTGATCATGGGCAGCAAACTCACCACACCGATGCCCGCGGCTGACGCCACGTCGACCACAACGTACAGACGAGCCGCAGTAGACGGTTTCAGTCCGTCAACCATTGGGGAGTGACATTCGCGTAACGCACGCGATATCATTGTTTGGCACGAGGATGCCGGCGAGAGGCCCTCCTGTGGCCCTTGTGGTGTCTCTTGCACACGAGCCGCGGCGGGCGATGCGGCCGTCCCGACAGTCATCGCGACCGTGACGGCAGCCGCCACGGCAAGGCCGAAGACACCAGCGACTCGCTCCGGAGCACTCGTGCCCGTCGACAGCATGAGGTAAACGGACCATGCCGCCACGTTCGGGGTGTAGTACACGCCGGTTGCGATGTAGCTTGCCCGAACGAACCGGATGAAGGCATGCGGCTTGTCACTGCCGCCCGTGACGGTGGTTTGCGAAGGCGCGTCACCGTCGTGTCGACGACGTGCAACGAACCTGCTCGCAACGCACCCGGCGGTGAGCAGCATCAGTTGTAGGCATGCTGTCGACACGACCGCGCCGCGGAACTGACCTCCGCCATCCCATACAAACTGCTCCCAGGCTGGCTCCGGTGGTGGCTCATCCCGAGTGCTGCAGGCAGACATCAAGCTTCGCGTTCGCGAAAGAGTCGTTCCTTTGTTGGCGCGAAAGGGCCAGAGGGCCGCTCCCGCCACGATGCCTTGCGCCGCTGACGACGCCGCCAGTGTCCTCGTCACCGCCACTACCAGCGGAGTGGGATCCGCCGTCGCGTTGACCGTTGATGTCGCCGTTGTCACATTGATGAAGGCCGGCCGCGTTGTTGCGACGGCTTCCGTCGTCACTGACGTGGAATGATTGTCATTCGAACTGTGCTGTAGTGCGGTCGTTGGCGCGGAAGGTGACGACACACTTACCGTGCTTGCAGAGGGACGACTCGCGGTCGTTGACGGCGGGTTGGTTGCCCGAGAAGAACTAGCGGTGCTGGAAGTCGTCGCCGTGGTGAGCCAGTCGTCACCAGTTGTGGATGCGACAGCAGACGTTGCCGCAACGAGTGTGGCCGTCTCGGTGCTTGTCGCCGTCAAGGTCTCGGCAGGCGGGTCAAGACCAAAGCGTTGCAACGCATCGACAATTACGAGCGACATAGCGACGACCGGACGGTTCACAAAGGCCCACTGGACCGCGAAACAACCTTGCTTGTCAAGTCCCATTCCCGCTGCGGCGACGAAGTCCTGTCGGCTTGCAACAACTTGCAGCCAAGAATTGGAAGGGACTGCTGCGTCAGTCCTCGAGATTGGGCCATGCTGATCCGAAACGTTGAACCCAATGCCTCGGGGCGACGCAGCGGTGGCGGGCCAACCCACATTGGCACAATCCAACACGCTGTCAACCACCAGCAGCGCGGGCGGTGCCTTATCCCCTCCTATCTTGTCGCTGCCAGCGAGAGGAGCGGCCCCTGGAACGGCAACAGGGGAGGTCAGACACTCGTCAGCGTCTTCAACCGCGAGCCGGGACACTCCGCAGGAAATGGTATCATCCGGTCGATGGGTGGTTTCGTCGAGGCGGATGCCGAAAATGACAGACTTCCGGTGGCTTCGAATGTCGCTAGCACACACCCACATATTTACCAAGGCCGGATGAACTTGACGCGCAGCAATCATTTCGACGGTAAACAACAAGCTCACGGAGATGCGCGAGACACGGATCGACGCATCTCGAACGAACGCCACGAATCGACCGACGCGGAAGGGAAAAGCTACGGTGTCGTTTACTGCAAATGGTGGATTTCCGGCGAGGATAGCGACAATGCCAAACTGCACTTTCAGCGGACAGTTGTTACAGGAGAGAGCGACAGGCGTCGAGACGGTGACATTTTCCACGAAGAACTCGAAATTGATGGGGAATTCGTAGGAAGGCCCCGCACTCGGGTTGATCACGGCGAGAAGCACCAGAGCGGTATCCGTGACATTGAGCTCTAGGATCGTGTGCCGGATCATTTGTGACTTGTCGATCGACGGGGCCCCACGAACGCGACTGATGGCCCCATCGCCCTCTTCACTGCTCCAGGTTCCCATGCCAATGGTTTGCAGGTCCGAAGTCAACGTCAGCAACGCGACCATGGCACAAAGAACGGTGACGCGGGATGCCAGGCAAGTACACGAGGACGACAACACCAACTCGTAAACCTTTTGATGGGCCGAAGGCAACGTCGTGTACGCTACGATGATCTTCGCGAGAGGCGAAACGCATGTGACATCTGACGCGTCGACGACGATGGAGGCGTTGAGCGCTATTTTCGAGGAAATGCTGCTTCCGCCCGCGCCGGTCGGCGTGAGGGCACAGACACTGGCCACCACGCTGACGTCACTGGCCGTGGAAATGACGATGGCAACGGATAGGCGCGACTGATTCAACAACACTGTTCCTTCCGTCACCAGCAACGAACTGTTTGCTTGAGGCAGCATGACCGAGCCAATGGAGAAAAGGATCACGCTACGCTGAGCGCTCACCGTGACGAGTGTCGTCGGCGATGCGACATCGCGCTGGGACGCACCGACGAGAATGGAGGAGTCGCGAACGCTGCTGGCCGTACCGTTGCTTTGAACGATCCAAAGAGAAAACATGACCATGTTCCCCCCCGTCACGGCAATCGAAATGGATGGGGTCGTGGCAGCCAAGAGGATCACGGAATTCGCCACCGTCACGTCGACTGCAGCGTCCGAGAAGGAAATGTATGTGGATCCGATCACGCACGACCTGTGAAACGCGAGTTGCGGGTCCTCGCCTCGCCCGACTGCCAACACCGCGCCGTCGAAATAGCCGACCAGAAACGACTGGACGCGCACAACTCCGGGCGACGCGCCCGCAACGTACAAGGCCAGCGCGGCCCACACGACTTGCAAAAAACTAATCGTCACTGACGACGCCGATACGATGACCGTCATGGTGTCGACGGACTCGACGATGATGGCATCACGGACATCGTTGACATAGCACGCTGACAGCACGCAGGCTCCCACTTTTCGCTCTAGCGGCGCGGTGACAGCGAGTGCCCAGGCACCGCGTTGATTTTCCACAGTGAGGTCAGCACCTCGACTGACCGATACGTTCAAGGCCGACGTGCTCACATTGACTCGTTGACCGTTCACGTACAGTGCGCCCACGCACGCGAACGTACCGAACGACCCATGCACCACGCTCTGTTCGACCGAAATGGTGAGGCCGTGCACGGAAAGATTTACTGCTCGAGTAGTCTCGTGCAAAAATGAGAATGCTGTGAGAGACCCCCGGAACGCGACAATGTCGACGTCGCTGTCTTGCCACACCGATACATTGAAGTTCGACAGAGCGACATCAGATTTCGATGTCGAAAGAGCCATACGCGACCATGAGGCGACGCGAACAGAGGTGCCATTCACGCCAAGAATGGTTTTGTTGACGATCGCCCAGGTGACGTTGCGACCGCTCAAAGCGACCTTTTGACTGCCCACGGAATACACCGACATGACGTCGACTTCCGTGGCCGACACGGCCACCACGTGAGCGTCATCTCGGAACGTCCAAATCACATCCTCAAGTGCCACGATAGCCGCTCCACCGCGGTGGTGCGTAGGGCAACGACTCGAGCCACGCTTCCGGCCCTGACTTCGACGGTGCTCGAGGCGACGCGGATGACGACTCGCTTCAACCGCAACGAAGGCGCCCCGTCTTGGCCTGACCCTTTCGCGTACACTGAGATGAAACTTGCCTCGTTGGTCTTCGCCGTGACGGACACGACACTCTCTCCTTCGGCGGCAACCGTGACGTCCTCCAGCAAAAGGGGCGCCAGGAGGTTTGCGGACGGCGCCAGGAAACACAAAAGACAGGCCAGTGCGCCGCTCGTGACGTTGATAGTCGACTGCTCGGCGAAGATAACGGAAAAATTATTGACGCGGAGGGACGTCGCCGAGCCGGCCACCGGCCACGAGAGGACCTGCGCCGTTGCGCCGGCTACGACACGAACGGTGCTGCCACCAAGCAGCGCGAAGAGAAATCCACTGACGACATGTGAGACGGTATCTCCAGCTGCAAATTGGGTAAACACTGTCGCTGATCTGCCGGCGATGACTTCCACGTGACTTCCCTCGTCGATGATGTACACAGC
>ERZ1292630.4764-Hain-H41-02um-R3-4764-length-11399-cov-4_pt1 | contig 11399 bp, 4 predicted proteins | sample MGYA00564408_ERZ1292630 | MGnify/ENA primary metagenome ERZ1292630 (study PRJEB36523, sample SAMEA6512641) | groundwater metagenome | collected 2019-01-08 | study: AquaDiva: Metagenomics assemblies of 32 groundwater samples | reverse complement strand
CTATCAGACCAAATCTTCTAACGGCTTCTCCGTGCTTGCCCGCCGGCGCAACAATAGCCCCCCCGCACATTTAACACCTCCTCTCATTTAGGTAAGGTAAAGGAATAAAGAACAATTTTTTATTATTATTCCCTTAAAACAGAATAAAATCAAGAGCAAACCCCACTTGGACATCGGATGTCCAAGTGGGGTTTGTAATTCTTAATAATTTCTAAGCCTGTTTATTTTTTCGTGGACGCGAATCTTCTCGTGAGCTTTGGCCTCTATCTGCCTGATGCGCTCTCTGGTCACGCCGAATTCTTTGCCGACTTCTTCAAGAGTGTGTGTTATTCCATCAGTTAGACCATGCCTCATTTCAAGAATTTTTCGCTCTTTAGGAGAAAGGTCGCCAAGAATTTCCTTAACCTGGTCAGTCAAAATTCGCCTTGAAGCGTCCTGGTCGGGAGAAAGTATTTTATCGTCCGCGATAAAATCACCCAAGGTTGATTTGCCGTCATCACTATCATCGCCGACGGGACTTTCCAAAGACACCGTATCCTGGTCAATTTTTTCTATGTTATAGATTTTATCAACTTCCAACCCCATCTCGGTGGCAATCTCTTCCGGCATAGGCTCTCGCCCGAGATCTTGGGAAAGTCTGCGAACAACCTGCTTGTACTTGGCGATAGTTTCAACCATATGAACTGGCACTCTAATGGTTCTGGATTGATCCGCCAAAGCTCTTGTTATCGCCTGCCTAATCCACCATGTGGCATAAGTGGAAAATTTGTAACCTTTCGTCCAGTCAAATTTATCAACCGCTCGGAATAATCCGAGATTGCCTTCTTGAATGAGGTCAAGCAGGGTTAAATCAGCGCTTCTGCCGACATATTTTTTGGCAATAGAAACAACGAGACGAAGGTTGGCTCGGGCAAGAAGATTTTTCGCTTCTTCATCGCCTTGTTCAATCCTTTTCGCCAACTCTTTCTCTGTGTGCGCCGAAACAAGCGGGTACTGACCTATCTCGCGAAGGTAAATCTGGATTGAATCGTGGGCGGTGTCGCTTTTTCCACCATACACATTTTTCTTGCTCGCGACCTCATCCTGTTCAAGACTAAGAATTCCTCCCCCCTCAAGAACATCAATGCCGGCCGTGGACAATTTGCCGTAGAGATCATCCAAAAACATTATATCGTCTTCAATATGAGGAAATTCTTTCAATATTTCGTCATAAGTCACGAAACCTCGCTCTCGCCCCTTGGCAAAAAGCCTGTCGGTCCTAATCTTATAATCTTTAGCCTTTTTCGACATCTTCGGGCTTGATTTTTTGACCTTTTTTTCTTTCTTAACGGTCTTCGTCAAGGATTTTTTAGAAATTACTTTTTTCTTTAAAACTTTTTTTTGAATTTTCTTTTTCATATTTTTTATGATTAAAATTTTAAAACCCATCTCATAAATAACCTTGCTTCCCTTTTTTTCTAAAATCTTCCAACTCTTTCGCGAGGTTCTGGCACTTATTTAATATTTTCTTCAGCTCGTCCTCGCCGCGCTTCGATTTTTCGGCTTCACTTAACTCTTTAACCGCGGTGGCGAGATTAATTTTCAGATACTCTTCTTTGATATTTGAAAAGAGGTTCTCTAATTCTTTCTCCAATTCTTGCTTGCTTCCATAATAGGCTTCGGCTTCAAAAATAAGTTCGCTCTTAGCATCCCCCGTCATTTTAGATAGTTCGATAAAATCCTTACTGCCAACTATGCCATCAAGGGTCTCCCTTGCCTTATTTATTGAAATGAGCGGTTTTTCTTTTGATTCCTGCCAGAATAATATTCCGATAATTCTTCTTAAAATTGAATCTTTTCGAATCAACCGCGGTTCTTCATTATTTTCTCGCGTCTTATTTTCCAAATCGATGAGACCTTGCTCATTGGCGGCGACTTTGACTTTCTTCAGATCGTCCCAAATCGCGTCTTCTTTTATTCCCGTCGCGTTTCCGATCTTAGCCACAAAATGAGATTTTTCTATGTTACTTTCAATAACCGCCAAAAAAGGAAGAATGTCATTCTTGATTCTTATAGCTCGCTTTCTTTCGTCAGATTCTTCTCTAAGAACACGCTCCAAATAAAAATCTATAATATGTTTTGACTCCTTAAGCGCCCTTACCCACTCATCTTTATTCTTCAAAATTAAATCTGCCGGATCAAAGCCTTTGGGTAATTCCGCGATTTTCACCTCCATCCCGAGCGAAAGCGCAATCTGCCAAGCTCTTGTGGATGCATTAAAACCCGCGTTATCGGCATCAAAAGCCATAATTACGCGATTAGACAAACGCTTAAGAATTTCAAGGTGACTTTTTGTGAGCGCGGTTCCCGATGATGCCACGGTATTGGCATAACCGGCCTGGTGACACGCAATGAGATCCATCTGACCTTCGACTAATATCGAATAGTCCAGTCTTTTTATAGCCAGTTTCGCTTTATCAAATCCATAAAGCGTTCTCGACTTTCTAAACAATTCCGTTTCAGGACTATTTAAATATTTCGCTGATTTTCCATCATCGTGAAGAATCCTTCCGGAAAACGCGATAACTCTACCCGAGCTGTCGAATATCGGAAATGTGACCCTCCCCCTGAACCTATCGTAAAACCTTTCGCCGTCTCTTTTTATAAGCCCGGCCTTTTCCATTTCAATGTCCGAAAAACCTTTTGATTTAAGATGACTGCCCAAACTCTGCCATTCCAAGAACGCATACCCAATCCTCCACTCCTTGATTGTCTTGTCTTGAAGTCCTCGTTTTTTCAGATATTCGCGAGCTTCTTTTTCTTCAGAAAGATTGTGCTCAAAAAATAGGCTCGCGTTATTCATGACATCAAACAGCCGTTCCTTTTCATTTTTTAGTTTTGGATTTTCCGGAATGAGTTCAACGCCAGCCCTTTCCGCGAGAACTTTAAGAGCGCCTCTAAAATCCAGCCCCTCAAATTCTTCCGTGAATGTGAATATATCCCCTTTCGCGCCGCACCCAAAACAGTAATATGAATCGCGCTCGGGAGAAACGAAAAAAGACGGAGTTTTTTCATTATGAAAGGGACACTTCGCCTTGAAATTGCCGCCCGATCTTTCAAGTTTTATATAAGAGCTAATTACATCAACTATGTTCAATCTCTCTTTTATTTTATCTACGGAAGATGACATATGTTAGGTTGTAGGTGGTAGGTAGTAGGTGGTAGGTTTAAGATAAGAAAAAGTTAATTTCTTTCCTACAACCTACTACCTAACACCTACAACCTTCTGCTTTATTCCCCCTTCTTCTCAATAACCTCCTGAATCATTTTGTATTTTTCGCTTCCTTTAAACCCTGTACCTGCTGGAATCAATCGTCCTATTATCACATTTTCCTTAAGCCCAACAAGTCTGTCAGTATTCCCTCGTATGGCTGAATTAATAAGAATCTTAGTTGTGTGCTGGAACGAAGCGGCTGACAGGAAGCTCCTTCTGGACAAAGAAACTTCAGTTATGCCCATCACGATTGGTTCTGTTTTTGCTTCTTCGCCGCCTTTTGCCTTAGCTTTGTTATTAGCGTCAATCATTTCGAATTCAGTTATCAAATCACCGACTGACAAACCGGCATCTCCCGAACTTACCACCCTCCTTCTTGAAAACATTTGTCGGACAATAATTTCAATATGTTTTCTTGACACGGTTTCTCCCTGAAGCTCATACAATTTATTAACTTCCGAAATGACATAATTCATCGCTCTCTCCTTTCCGGCGTATTTGAACACTTCTTCAATGTCGGCAGATCCGTCAGTGATTATGTCGCCCTTTTTTACCGTGTCGCCGACTTTAACCAGCGCCATTCTCTTGTAATTCATTGCGTACTCGACTTCCGCTGTTTTCTTGTTTCCTTTTGGTTTGTCTGATATTTCAGGAATAATTGTCACGATTCTTTCTTTGTCCAAATCCTTTATTGATGTGACGATTCCGTTAACTTCCGAGACGACAGCCGGAGTCTTGGGCTTCCTCTTTTCGAAAACCTCTTCGACTCTCGGCAAACCTTGAGTAATGTCTCCTCCGACTGACGCGATACCTCCGGAGTGGAAAGTTCTCATTGTCAGCTGTGTTCCGGGTTCGCCGATGGCTTGCGCGGCTATTGTGCCAACCGCTTCTCCTAGTCCGATAAGCTTGTCCTTTCCAAGGTCGCTTCCGTAACATTGCGCGCAGATACCTTGAACGGATTTGCATGAGAGCGGGGATCTCACAAGCACCTCGTTTATTTCCGCCTTTTCAATCTTTATGGCGTCATTCTTTGATAAAAGATGTCCCTTCTTAAATATAATGTTCTTGTTTGAATCGACGACATCGTGCGCCAAAACTCTGCCTCTTATATTTTTAACAATTGAAGTTTCCATGCCTGAAGCGCTTTCATTTTTAATTAATATGCTTTCTTTAGAACCGCAGTCTTCATCCGCGATTATCACATCTTGTCCGACATCAAACAATTTTCTCGTGAGATATCCGGCCTTGGCGGTGTTCAAAGCTGTGTCTGTCAGACCCTTGCGTGAACCGTGAGTCGTAATAAAGTACTCAATCGGAGTAAGTCCTTCCTTGGTGGAACTAATTACGGGAAATTGAATCGTGTCTCCTTTCGTGTTTTGAATCAATCCTTTCATACCCGCCATTTGAGTAATCGCGCCAAGCGAACCTCTAGCCCCCGATTTCCACATGTCATAAACGGACCCTTTCGGATCAAGGCTTTCCGGGATTAATTTCTCAATTTCATTCTTCGCGCCGTGCCAAATTTCAATATTCTTTCTTAATTTTTCATCTTGGTTAAGCAAGCCTTCTTTGTATTGTTCCACAACTTCTTCGTATTTTTCTTTAGCCGCCGCGATAACCGCCACTTTTTGCTTAGGAACTTGAATGTCGTCAATGCCCCAGCTGACTCCCGAGTGTGTCGCGTATTTGAAACCAAATGCCTTAATCTTGTCCAAAACATCCGGAACTTTGTCGATTCCGTAGATATTAATCACATCGTCAACGATACCCGACATCACTTTCTTGGTTATCTCCCTGTTTTCATAAGGATAATCGGCGGGCAAAATGGAATTGAAAAGTAATCTTCCAACCGTAGTTTCAAAAAGCTTGCCGCCAAATTCTTTATATTTAAGACTTTCTGTCGGCATAACTTTTATTTTTGCCCTAAGTCCAACGGCTCCAAAATCGTGCGCCGTTATAGCTTCATTTGGTGATGAAAAAATTTTCTCTTCACCTTTGTCGCCGGAAACCATTTTTGTAATCCAGTAACAGCCTAAAATAATATCGAGGAGTTTTGCGGAAATTATAGGCTCGCCGTTTCCCGGCTTTAATATATTTTTATCCGACGCCATAATCTCTCTCGCTTCCGCTTGCGCTTCTTCTCCCAATGGAACATGAACGGCCATCTGGTCGCCGTCGAAGTCCGCGTTAAAAGCGGTGCAAACCAGAGGCTGCACTTGAATGGCGTTACCTTCAATAAGGACGGGTTTAAATGCTTGTATACCCAATCTGTGCAAAGTCGGCGCTCTGTTCAATAAAACATATTTGTCTTTTATAACATCTTCAAGAATCGCCCAAACTTCCGGAATACCTTCATCTATAAGCCTACTTGCTCCTCTTATATTGTACGCGAGTTCGCTTTTCAAAAGTTGTGAAATAACAAATGGTCTGAACAACTCAAGCGCCATATGCTTTGGAAGACCGCATTGATTCAGTCTTAGTTCGGGTCCGACGACAATAACCGATCGTCCGGAATAATCCACTCTTTTTCCAAGAAGGTTCGCCCTGAAAAGACCTCTCTTTCCTTTAAGATTATCAGCGATTGATTTTAGCGGGCGCTTTTGAGCCGGACTCATTGAGGTGAACAAAGAACCGCCGCTTTTTATAGAATTATCGATAAGAGAGTCGACAGCTTCTTGCAGTATTCTCTTTTCATTTCTCAAGATAACATCCGGCGCGCTGATTTCTTTCAGTTTCTTTAGTCTGTTATTTCTGTTTATGACTCTTCGATACAAATCATTCACGTCGGAGGTCGCGTATCTTCCTCCGTCAAGCGGAACCATAGGTCTCAAAGCCGGAGGTATTACGGGAACTCTAAGAAGAAACATCCACTCCGGTCTTATTGAAGACGCTATCATTGCCCTAATCACGCTTAAACGCTTATTGATTTTTTCTTTTTCAAGAGAGCTTGATTTATCAAAATTGGTTTCAAGTCTCAAGGCAAGTTTCTTTAGGTCGATATTTTTCAAAATATTATAAATCGCTTCCGCGCCGATTCCAGCCTCAAATAATGTGCCGTATTTCACTGAAAATTTATGATACGAAACTTCATCAAGTACTTTCCCGGCTTGTATGCTTTCAATATCTTTTTTAGCGTTAGACAAAAGTTCCTTTAGGGCCTCCTTTGTTTTATCGTCTTGAGCTGATTTCACCTTAGATCTAAATTCTCCGTCCAACTCCTTAAGAAACTTTTCTTTTTCCAATTCATTGACCTGAATGATAATATAGCCGGCAAAGTATATGACCTTCTCCAAATCAGATGAAGTCATCCCCAGCATTAAACCAATTCTTGACGGTGTCCCTTTCAAAAACCAAATATGCGACACCGGGCTGGACAATTCGATGTGCCCCATTCTTTCTCTTCTTACTATTGACCTTGTGATTTCAACTCCGCACTTTTCACAGATAATTCCCTTGTATCTTACGCCCTTGTATTTACCGCAATAACATTCGTGGTCTTTGTCCGGTCCAAAGATTTTTTCGTCAAACAAGCCGTTCTTTTCGCTTCTCTGGGTTCTATAATTAATAGTTTCCGGTTTTGTGACCTCTCCAAACGACCATTCTTTTATTCTTTCGGGTGAAGCAATCTTTAAGGTAACCGTGTCAAAGTCTGTCGACTCCGACGGTCTTGTTTTGAAATTAAATTGATTTTTCGATTCGTTTATATTGTTCATAATCATTTTTTATTGTTCGTTACCATAATCCTGCTCGCTCTTTTTCTCTTTTTTTAATTCGACATCCAAGCACAAACCTCTCAAATTATTCAAAAGCACATTAAACGACGCCGGGGTGTTTGGTTGCTTTATCTTTTCACCTTTGACTATGGAATCAAACGCGGCTGACCGCCCGACAATGTCATCCGATTTTATCGTAAGCATTTCTCTAAGCGTGTGAGCCGCTCCGTGACCCAAAAGCGCCCAGACTTCCATTTCTCCAAACCTCTGCCCTCCGGCTTGAGCCTTGCCTCCAAGTGGCTGTTGGGTTATTAAGGAATATGGCCCGATAGATCGCATGTGAATCTTATCTTCAACCATGTGGTGAAGCTTGAGCATATACATATAACCGATTGCGACATCTTGGTCGAAAGGAATTCCCGTCCTCCCATCGAATAGTTTTATCTTTCCATTTTCATTATATCCCGCTTTCTTAAGCTCATCCTTTATTTCAGCGTCAGTCGCTCCTGCAAACGGCGGAACTATCGCTTGATAATTGAGAGTATGCGCGGCAAGCCCAAGATGAAGCTCCAATATCTGTCCTAGGTTCATACGGGAAGGCACGCCAAGCGGAGTCAAAATTATATCAACCGGTCTGCCGTCCGGAAGGTAAGGCATATCTTCTTCGGGAAGAATTCTTGAGATAACTCCCTTGTTGCCGTGGCGTCCGGCAAGCTTGTCTCCAACCGACACATTTCGGAGTTGAGCCACCTCTATATGAATTCTTTTTATGATTCCGGAATCAAGCTTGTCGCCTTTCTCTCTTGAGAACACTTTAACGCCGATAATTCTTCCTCTTTTCCCGCCTTCCAATCTCTTAGAAGTGTCTTTAACATCTCTAGCTTTTTCGCCAAAGATTGACCTTAGCAAACGCTCTTCCGGAGTAAGTTGAGTTTCTCCTTTGGGAGTAATTTTTCCGACAAGAATATCGCCCGGGCGAACTTCGGCGCCAACGCGAACTATTCCATCTTCATCAAGATTTTTTAATTTACCCTCTCCAACATTTGGAATATCATGAGTCGTGATTTCCGGTCCGAGCTTGGTATCTCTCACATTCACGACAAAATCCTCTATATGGACTGAAGTGAATTTGCTATCTCTGACAAGGCGTTCGGAAATAATGATAGCGTCCTCATAGTTGGAACCGAACCACGACACGAACGCGACGAGGACATTTTGTCCAAGGGCCATTTCACCATTCTTGCTTGATGATGTGTCGGCTAGAATATCCCCCTTCTTTATTTTTTGCCCAAGATTCACCGCCGGTCTCTGATGAAAAGCCGTGAAGTTGTTCGTTCTCGAAAATTGAACCAGATTGTAAGTTTTTTGTTTGCCTTTGCTGTTTTCAATGACTACTTTTTTGGCATCAACATAAGCAATAATTCCATCTTCATCGGATACTATTACTCTTCCCGTGTCTAAGGCCGCCTTTGCTTCAATGCCGGTCGCGACAAGAGGAACTTCCGGTATTATGCAAGGCACTGCCTGCTTCTGCATGTTTGAACCCATAAGCGCGCGATTCGCGTCGTCGTGGTTTAAAAATGGAATCATAGATGTCGCTATGGAAAATGCTTGGTTTGTGGCCACATCGATAAAATCCACCTCGCTTCTTTTCACAAGTTGGGGTTCTCCATTTAAACGAACTTCTACATCTTCGTTGATTATTAATCCGTCTTTATTGTATTCATTGGCCGCATGCGCGATATTATGATTCTCTTCTTCCAAAGCGTTTAAATAACAAATTTCTTTGGTAATTTTACCGTTTTTTACTTTAGCGTAAGGAGTTTCAACCATGCCGAACTCATTGATTCTGGCGTAAGTTGAGAGTCTCAAAATAAGACCGATGTTCGGACCTTCGGGAGTATGAATAGGACAAACTCTTCCGTAATGCGAAGTATGAACATCTCTCACCTCAAAACCGGCTCTTTCTCTCGAAAGACCTCCTTGTCCGAGAGCCGATAAAGTTCGCAAATGTTCAAGCTCGGTGAGAATGTTTTCTTGCTGCATAAACTGCGAAAGCTGGTTAGTCGTGAAGAATTCTTTTATTCTGGCTTGAAGCGGTCTTGGTGAAATAAATTGAACAGGCAAAGTAACTTCAGGGTCTATTATGGACATTCTATCTTGAATGTTTCTCTTCATCTGCGACATACCGACTCGCATCTTCTGCTGTAGAAGTTCTCCGACAAATCGGACTCTTCTTGAACCAAAATGGTCAATGTCGTCTTCAGTCGCTTCGGGTGTATTATTCAATATCGCGATATTGCTTATGATGACGGCGAGGTCATCAAGAGAAATCGTCTTTTTCTCTAAATCTTTTTCTTCTAAACTTTTATTAAAACGCTTATTAAATCTGAATCTTCCCACCTTAGAAAGGTCGTATCTCTCTTCATTGAAGATAGAGCGAATGAATTCTTTGGCGTTTTCCACATTGGCCAAATCGCCGTCACGCAGTTTTTTGTGTATTTCAATAAAGGACTCGTCAAGCGTCTTAGCGTGATCTCTTACCAGTGTCTGCTCCATGGATTTTCTTCCATTTTCATCACCCTTAAAAAGATCCAGAATGTCTTTATCGGTATGCGCTCCAAGAACTCTAAGCAAAGAAGTTACGGCGAATTTTCTCTTTTTATCAATCTTCACATATACCGCTCCGTCAGCATCTGTCTCAATTTCCATCCACGCTCCTCTGGCTGGAATAATTTTCGCTCCAAAATAATTCTTGCCCTTAATTTCATTCGCGGTAAAAAATATGCCGTATGACCGAGCGAGTTGCGGAACAATAACTCTTTCAATGCCATTGATGATAAATGTCCCATGAGAAGTCATCAATGGAAGATCCGCCAAGAATATTTCCTGTTCCTTAACTTCATCTAGCGTCTTGTTCTTGAGCTTTACTTTAATCTTTAATTGAGCTTCGTAAGAAATTTTATTTTCCTTAGCGTAATGCTCATCATATTTAGGATGCGATATTTCGAAACTTGTAAACGCCAGTTCAAATTTCTTATCTCCATAATCCTTGATCGGAGAAAAATCTTTAAAAACTTCCGCCAAGCCATGCTCAAGCAACCACTTGAATGAATTCAATTGAGGCTCAACCAAGTTTGGCGTGGCTGTTAGGGGCTCCTTAAATTTACCAAAATACTTCTTCTCTCTTTTCCCTTCAAAAATAACCGGTTTTATTTGTTCTTTCATATTTTTTTAACATAGAACTTACGCAGTTTGGTGCAGTAAGTTATATAACAAACAAAAAACTGCCTTTGCCGGAGGCATTGACAATAATTTTAAAAATTATTTCTTTATATTATAAAGCAAGATTTGTAAACTGAAAATTGCCCTAACACAATAACTCAATCTAGCAATTACTTTCGGTAGTATAAACAAACCGTTTATTTTGTCAAGCAAAAAAATTCTGCGCTATTTCTACTATCACTAATTTAGCCTAGGATTTAGAAAAATGGCCCTACACTAATTCTTTGCTATAGCAAAGAATTGGTGTAGGGCCATGACTGGTTTTAATATAACTAAATGGGGAGCACTCCCACTTCATTGAAGGTTCTTTATGGCAAAATCACATCTTCTCGAAAAACCAACACTCTCATAAAAGGTCTTTTGTTTTTCGTCGTCCCACTTTGTCGCAAGAGACATTCTTTTACATCCTCGCTTCTTAGCATATCGTTCAACATATCCAATAAGCGCGGTGCCCCTTCCTCTCCCTTGATATCCTTCTCTGACATACAGTTCCCTAATAACGCACTCAAGACCATTGACATGAAGCGCTGGATGAATATTTATGGCCATATAACCAATAAATTGTTTATCATTCGCCGCGACAAATAACTTAGTACTTTGATCTTGCATAAGTAATTCGAGAGTTTGTCGAGTTTTTTGAACAAATGTATTCTGGTCTTCAATGCCGACATGCATCGGTTTTTTTAGAAAACCATGGGCAAGTCTAAGGTATTCTTCTTCGAATCCCGTCTTGAGCTGATCAATCAAGAACCAACCTTCTGTGTTTGTAAATAAATCTTCACTTGATTCTGACGCGCCACTTTCGACCAAAGTAAATTCTGGATTATAAAATTCAGTAATCGAAGCGTATGGTAAATCTTTGATCTTATAGTCAACCTTTCGGCTCACGCAGAAATTCTTTTTTGTGTCGAACAAGAAAGATAAACCGAGATTTATCTTGATCGAAAATCGTTCGGAAACTAGCCTTTCGTGAGATATGCCAGAATTCTTTATTGTCTGACCGAGCATTTTTCCAGAAAGAATCTGATTATGAAATTCCTGACCAAAAACGGCAACTCCCTCATCATAAAATATGACATTGTTATAGACTACAGCCGCGTTATCGGACGATTTCCGAATACATGTTGTTCTAATATTTTCTTTCTGAG
>ERZ1292630.4449-Hain-H41-02um-R3-4449-length-11867-cov-4_pt2 | contig 11400 bp, 8 predicted proteins | sample MGYA00564408_ERZ1292630 | MGnify/ENA primary metagenome ERZ1292630 (study PRJEB36523, sample SAMEA6512641) | groundwater metagenome | collected 2019-01-08 | study: AquaDiva: Metagenomics assemblies of 32 groundwater samples | reverse complement strand
CCGTCAATGAGCCACTTCGCTCTCTTGATCCCCGGCTCAACGCCCTTCTTCTCCCTCACCGCCATCACCTCCGCCCTCTGCCTCGGCTTGAGCTGCCGGATGTAGCCGAGGTAGCGGCCGCGGAGCTTCGGGGCCGGTCGGCAGAGGGCGTAGAGCTGCACCTTCCGCCCTACCTCCATCCCCTCGATCCATGGAGGCGGGGCTCTGAGCCTCCAGTGCGGGAGCGAGCACGATCCATCGCTCGAGCCTTCGCAGGGAGCGCTGAACTGCAGCGATCTTCTCAGCGAACCCGGTGTACCTTCGTATTGCCATCCATGCTCCTCAGAGGTGAAATCTGTAATCGTCCGGGGGCCGGCAGTTCCATGCCAACGGTTGCATGGCTAAGTCAGCCAAACACGGAATCTACACGATCTCTCGCCACCGCTCGCTCTCAATCGCGAGTTGTAACAGTCCCGCGCTGCCAGCATGCAACTGGCCATTCGCTAGCAGCGATTGAAGTTCATCTGGCTCGACAGTCCTGATCTGTCTCGCCTCCCAACTCCCAAGGACGGGCCGCTTGCGGAACCCGTCGTCCGAGATCACAATGAGGAACGAGAGTTCATGCCGTAGTACTTGAAGATCCACGACGACGCCGAGGCAGTCCACCGTCGCCTTGTTTGACTCAATGAGTCCCACAAGGTACTGCACGTCTGGATCTAACAGGACCGAAGTAGGATCCCTGGAGTCAGGCCGGGCCTGAAGATGTTTGGCGTCGAAGAGCTCTTCCGCGTACTCTCGAAATAGCGCGCGTCTGACATCGAATGCGTCCTTCACGAGGTCGTCATCCTCGTCCGACTCGGCTCCATAAACCTCGAACCCTCCAGCGGGATGGAATTGAAAGAAGCCGGGCTTAACGACGACATCGTCCGACCGCCTGGCGGTGACGATCCGCCATTGAGACTTCGACTGCGCACTCCGATCGCGGAAGACAACCATCGCCTGAAGGCCGATCAGGGGAAACGCATTCGTAGGCTCAAGGATCGCCAAACGACCCGAGCGCTCCCCGTGGTACGCAGCGCGTCGAGGCAGGGCTCGGAGGAGATCCGCTCCGCCATGAGGTGGTACGCCCCGTGGCCGATTCAAGTACACCTTATGGAGCTCCCACTCGAGAATGTGTGCCGTGGCGAGGTTGTGAATGAATCTCGTCGTGGTAGCCTCGATCATGTGAGCGCGCCCCTCCTCGTCCAGGCCGAGGCGCTTCAGCGCGAATCCCTTCATCTGGGGCCATTTCACCGACGTCCCCAGGAGTCGACGATACGTCCTCTGATCCGCGCTCAGGACTAGGGGAGTTGGCCGCAGCTCTGCCAGCTTACAGAGAGTCCCAAAGGGGTACGTCCAGCTGGGAGAGGCTCTGATGAGTGCCGCAGGGTATCGCCGTCCGTAGACAGACACGATGTCCAGCCCTTCATAGAGCACTTCAAGGGCTGCCTGCTGCCATTGAAGATAACCTGGTTCGCCGAGGCCCCGAAACAACTCCCTCCCCCGCCTCTGCCACCGCAACTCCGTACGAGCTCTCACAAGGCGGAACACCCGACGCGCGGCCGGGAATCCCGCAGCGAGAGTCGCAAGCATGATTATGAGGGGTTCAAACGGACCCGAGGGGTCGCGCAGCCACTGTACGGCGAAGAAGAGAGTTCCGAACAGGAACGCGAGTTCGAGAAGAATAACCAAGGCTTCCATCCGTCTACCGCTCACTGTTAGTGGCGGCGCGAAGTGTCGTCCGCTCGAAGCGGGCTGGACGCCACCCATCCCGCCCCATACGGTTGAGATGGTCCGGCCGCCTCATCTCGCTGGGGCGCGCCTTTCCACCGCCACGGTTCGGTGCGGGACGCCATAAGCAAACAGGGGACAGGCCCCCCTCCTCATCTGGGACGATCATCCGACTTGCACTCACCGCATAGTCACATCTCAAAGCATACCCTTGCTACCCCGCCGTCATCCTTCGTGCCCTATTGATCGCCGCGTGGACGCCCTTCTTCTCCCTCACGGTCTTCACCTCGGCCCTCTGCCTCGGGTTGAGCTGCCAAATACGGGCACGGCGGCGCCCGTGCAAGGGGCTGGCACTGCTCCTACGGATTCGCCGGCGGCGAGGGTGGGGTGGCCTGCCTCCTTAGGTCCTCCAGGATTTCACCGATCGAGCCGCGGTGACGACCTCGCCATGCCTTCCATATCGACCTGCACGACCATATGAGAGCGTAGCCGCCTGCAATCATATACGTCGCCTGCCATGTCGCCGACGGCACGAGAAAGTCGCGGAACGTTGTGGCCCCGAGGGTCGTCACGATGGTTACAAACAGCGCCGTCGGGGTTACCCATTCCCCCTTTGACGTCAGGCAATCTCGATTCTTCATCAGGCTCAGCTCAACCTTGTCCATTGTGATGAGGATCACCTCCCCAGCAATGGCCGAATGCACAACGAGCTTTCGAGTGAACTCATCAACGATCTGAATCTGCCCGGGGCCGTTCATCGGTGAGCTGCCTTGCCGAATACCGAGAAGAGGTCCAAGGCTCCGATGGCATGATGGCTGATGAAACCGCAATTCGAACAGATCACCGCAATCGTCGGCATATTGCTGGACGGTGAGGGCACGCCGGGAAGCACGTGGTTGATTACCTGTGTATTAAAGTAGCCGTCCATTAGGACAAAGGAGTTCTTGCCACACATTGGGCACCGGCCCTGGAATCCGCGCGCGGCTAGCCGCGCTACAATTGCGTCCTTCTGCTCCTGAGTCCACGCTTGCCAGTTCCCCATTCAACCTCCGTCGGCTTCGTCGTCTGACGTTCAACAGGCGACGCTCGCCCTCTTGATCGCCGCCTCGGCGCCCTTCTTCTCCCTCACCGTCTTCACCTCCGAACGCCTCGGCTTGGGTTAGCCGAGGTAGGACCCAGGGGCCGAAGGCTACTGCGAATCGCTTCGCATTCGTTGAAGACGACCTGTGTCGCAGCAGCGTGAAGAAACTCGTCTGGGTCCTTCGCAGCCCACCGGAGGCGCGTTGCCATCTGCTGCATATAACGCGACCACATGGCCTCGTCTTCCGTTAGCATCCACAGCCAATCCTGACAACTCGTAGCGCGGTACTCACTATGATCCAAGCGCCGTATCGGAATTAGGTAACGTTCTCCTACAGGAATTCGGACCGCAGCACGAAGAACGTCGTCGACTAGCGCTTCGTCAATCAGGACCCTCATGCCCTTGAAACCAGATCGCTCGAGCGAAATTGCGTCCAGAAACGGCGCGGAATAGCGGTGCACCGACAGACGCTCGACCGGTGGCCTCATTGGTGCCGGGGTTCGGAGTGGACCGACCTCCAAGACTCTGACGATCGCGCCTCGGATCCAAAGACGGTTTGGCTCCTCGCTAGGGTCTTGCGCCAAAAAGGTTGCGGTCAAGACTGCTCGGCTGAGGCGGAGGGCAAGCGGCTCGTCGGCACAAAGGCACGCAGCGGAATCAGCTTCGATTCCGCCGTCTAGAACTCCTTCAGACCCTGCTTCGGCAAGCCCACGAGTAACTAGATCCTCGAAGCGACTGAACGCAGCCTGGACTGCTGCCCTTCCGCCCCTCTCCCACTTCTTCCGAGTGCCGAGCAAATCGAGATAGACGATATTCATGCTTGGGCGCCCTCACCTGGCCCTTGGTGTTACCCCACAGCGATTCGCTTCGGCTTCTTGATCGCTTCCTCCACGCGCTTCCTTTCCCTGACCGCCTTCACCTCAGCCCTCTGCCTCGGCTTGAGCTGCCGGATGCAGCCGAGGTAGCGACCATCGAACCTTCTTGGGCGCGATGCGGCTTGCTGGCTCAATCGAGTTCGTCCGCTGTCAGCGACGCTTCCCACTCCAAGTGGCGGCAGAGCCCATCGATATCCGGGTACAGCGAGGCAGCATTGATCCCAAATCGATCTAGATCCCAGCGCAGGTCTGCAAAGCGCGTGGACCGGATTATCACCTTCAAGAGTCGGCGATTGAAGCGTGCGTTCTTCTCAAGCGGTACGAACTCCTTCTGGCCCGTGAGGAGTTTGTGCGCGGTGAACCATCCGGATTGCGCGATGATCCGACGCGTTACGTGGCGCGGCTGAAATACTCTGGTCCGGGCAATGTCGAACGGAGATTCGGCCTCGTCCAGGCTCGCGTAGTCATCCCCCTCCGGTGATAGTACCCATAGGACCCCGTTCGCACCGAGAGACGGCGGCTCCCTCACTGCAAACCACAGGGCCGCGAGAGGATTTGACGTCCAGTCAAGAAGCCGCGTCGGTAGTCCATGGTGTCGCGCAAGCGCTAGCCAGTCCCAATCGCTCCCTGGGCCAACCTCAAGATATGGAAGCGCCTTACGTTTGAACTCTCGAAACATCCGCTGCTCGGCCCTAGCGCGAGGCTCTTTGAACTTCAGTAATGCGAGTCGAGGCAATAGCGGCTTGTCCTCCGGCTGCCCACGGAAGAGGGCCCCATCTCTATCGCAATTATCATCAAGGAACTTCAGGAACCTTCCGAGGCTCCCAACATAGAATGGCTGATGATCTGAAACAGCCCTATCTGATCTACGCCCTTCCAAGTTCGCGTCCCTCACTGATCATTCGCTATTCTCCGCGGGGCCAGTTGTCCGGCACAAGCTTCAGTCCGCCGCGCCACCGCTCTACGATCGCACCCCGATACCAGTCCTCGCTGATGTCCGCATGCTCGGTAATTACGACCTGGAGGCCCGGTGTGATCGCGCCGACGACATCGAACACGAATTTGAACATGCGCGAAACGGCGCGACGGTCATCCTCGCCGACCATGGCCATTGATCCGTCCACATCCCTTTCCGGCGGGAAGTACACCTGCGACGGTTGGTCGAGGAACAAAAACCTCGGCACTGGCCGGCCGCGCTTTGTGAACCACTCATGGAGGGCGAGGTGCGCGATGAGATGGTAGCCGACCCAGTTTTCGCCGCTTCCCATGCGATCCATGGGCACCGGGCCATCCGCAGTGTCGGCGACGATTGTGAGCTTCTTGATATCTAGTCGCAGTGGGAATCTCGAGTGCTCGAGCTCAAGATCTCTCGCCCATTCGGTCATTCGTTGGCCGAGGATTGATGAAATCGAATCGATGCGCTCCTTGACCCGCTCGTCGCTCAACTCGTTCTCAAGCACGGCGCAGCGCGCCCGAAGCCCCGCGGCTTCCTCCTCGAGTGCCAGAGTATCTGGCAGCTCCGGTAGGCTCTCCAGGTAGAGGCTGATGCGCCCCAAGATGAGTGCGCGCTTCGCCGCCTCGTCCTGAAATCGTTGGAGGCTGTCGCTCGCGTTTCGGACAGACTCCATTTCCGAACGATTCTTCGCCAAGCTAGCCTGCACACGCTGGATGCGAGCATCGATCTCGGCTATGGCCTTCTCCACCTGGGGCGCTGCGCGGGTGACAGAATCAAGACGCGACGAGACGTCAGCCAGCGCCTCCTTGATTTGCGCCGCGCCGGGCAGCGCAGATGACTCAGGTAGTTGTTGTGAGCATAGGGGGCACGCAACCCCCGGCTCCACGCCCTCGAAGATTCCTATGCAAGTGAGCCGGGCGCGCTGCTCTGACGCCTCCCGTGAGAACCCCTTCTCATCGCGTTCGAACGCCCGCGCTTCGGCGATCTCCCCTCGAAGCTTTCGCTGCTCCTCAAGGAGTCGGTTGCGCTCATCGGTAAGCCGTGCGTATTCCTGTCCATCTGGAAGGCTAACGTCCACGGAGCCGATGGGAGTCTGAGCGCATTCACGAAGGGCTGCCACCGCTTCCTCCCACGTAGTGGCAATGACGGCCGAAAGGCCGACGTCCCTCGCCTGCGCCAAGAGCGACGCCGCCTTGCTGATGCCATCTCCACGAACAGCCTTCAGTTCGGTGAGCTGTCGTTCGCACGTGCGCAGTTGCTCCCGGAGGCGCCGAAGCTCCTCGCGCCCGCGGACATACTCATCGTCAACAGCCCCGAGGAAGTACGGCAGTGTATCTTTCAGCGCCTGAGCGAAGAATGGCTCGCCCATCCCATGGAAGAGTTGCTGGCGCCTTATGATCTCGTCCTGTGGCTGGAAGCACAGCGCAAGAGCGTGCCTCACCGTCGCTGAAAGCGCCGCCCGAGTCTGACTGGCAGATGGTTCGTGAAGGTTGTCCTTGATGCCCGCCCAGCTTGTCAGCAGCGCACCTAGCCCTTTAGTGTTCGTCGTCTGCCGAAGCTGCCCGGCATCCGGAAGCTCCACTTCGGCTCCCACCTCGACGAAACACTCCTCGCTCGAGACGCTGTGCGCACCGGGACACCGGCGGGCGACAAAGGCCCGCCCAGAATCGAGTTGGATTCTGAGCCCGAACCAGGACACCGACCTTCGAATAGGCCCTTCTGGAACCTTGCACTCCCCAGCACCGAAACAGTAGTCGACAATGTCGACGAGTGCCGACTTCCCGGTCTTTGATGCTCCGGTGATGATGTTCACTCGCCCCGTCTTCAGGGGTAGCGCCCGCCGTTGCCCATCGTGGCTGAAGACTACAATGTCGAGCAGCTGCATGGTCATGGTCGCATCCCCATCACCGCGAGGACAGTCGGCGCGCTTCCGGCGAGGGCAAACCACTTCCCCGCGAACTCAGCCCGCTTTGAACACATACGGACTTCGTCACTCGACGATCTGAGTGTGCGACTGACAGGTCGCTTCCACGCGGCATCACCTCGAAGCCGGCCGTCCTCGAGGCGGATGAAGCCGTGCAATCCGCCAAATGTGATCCCTTCCTTGGTGAAGGGGACCAGTAGTCGAGCCCGACTCGCAATCCGGCCGCGTGTCAAAGGGTTGTCCTCCAGCCAAACAGCCAGGGACGTACGTGTATCACGTGGTAGGGCCTCGCGTGTCTCCTTGTGCAGCGCGATGGGCAATACTAGGAATGCCTCCTCGAACGACAATAAGCCCTCGCGGGTGCCGGCGTAACCCTGCGTGGCATGCCAGAGGAGGCTGGCACAGAATGCCGGATTGAGCAGGGTCCGTTCCTCCCGCGACCTACGGGACCAAGCCGTCATTGGTTGCTCCCCTTGGCACTCAGGAGGAGCGCGAGCCGATCTCGAAACTCGGGATGCCATCCGATCCGTACGTCGTCAGCGAGCATGTGAAACGACCCTCGACTCACAAACGGTTCAGTCACGCTTGCACGTATCGGGATCGCAGCGCGTTCTGCCCATGTTAGGACGGAGCGGGCGGCGAACTCCTTTGCCTCGTCTGCAGCGCCTGCCCCGAGATTATCGCGCATGGCCTCGAAGACTAGCTCCCATTCCTCGGTGAGCCGCTTCTCGTACTTGTGTAGGTCGAAACCCACGACAAGGTCATCTCGTAGCCACCGGGATCGTTGCTCAAACGCTCGGTAGTAATCGCGGATGGCGTACGCTATCCGATGCTTACCGGCTTTGACCAACTCGAGTTGCCGAACGAAGGTGGAGTCTGCATGCGCAGCGCTCGTAGCATCGTCGAGTGTGAATTCCAGCAGGTCCTCGTCGATGGGCAGCGCTTCTTGTTTGAACTGCTCCCGCAGATCGGACATCTGCGCCTCGAGTTCGACGGAGCCCGCCCGGTCCGATGCAGCCCCGTTGAGTTGACGGAGGACACGGCGCAGCCACCAGCCTTCCAGCCTGTCGAGAAACGCCGCGTGGTGCTCCTTGCCGGCTGCCCAATAGACCTCCGTCCTGAGTTCGCCGTCGAGATCCGCCACCGATGGCGATGCATCAATGATCACGACCTTGGCGAGAAGGGAGGCTCTCTGGGCCGCGCTTGCATTGAGGTAGGCCTGATAGGCGTTCTTGTTGGTCTGGCTTGTGGAGGAGGACGCGGTGGCATCCAACGCGCTCTGGGCTGCTGCTGAGTCGCGGCCTGATGCGCGGAGACGTGAAGCAGCACTTCCGTCAGGTGCTAGCCCAGTGGTTACGAGATAGAGATTTGCAGGCGGTGGGATTGCGCCAGACGCTCGGCCTTCCACCCAGATCCGAAGCGTCTTCCAAAGGTCTGGACTCGCGTCAGTTAGGGACGCAGTCCTCTGGCGGTGATGTTTCGTCTGAAGGAGGTCGGTAACGTCACCGCCGACGGTCTCGAAGGTGACATCGTCGAGGGTCTCGATTGAAACGAGGAACTCGGGCTCGACCTTCAGCCGACGCAGGGCACCCAGGAGAGCCGAGCGCACCTGGTACAGGTAACCCAATGTCGCATCAACTGCCAAGAACTGGCTTCGTGAAGAATCGGTCATCAGCGTCCCATTTGCGGATCCCTAGGGCAAACCTACCGCGGCAGGCGATTAGCCAGACACCTGCGTGCACAGGGAGAGAGCCAGAGAGAAAGAGATATGCATTGTGGCGGGAAGGGAGACGGCGGCGCAACCAGTTGGTGACGCAGAGGCTGGCGTGGGCCGCGGTAAGGCGCCCCTAACGCGAGCCTGCGCCCCAAATCGCGCCCCCACGCCCACATACGCCAAGACCCCAGCAGCTCTCGCCGCCAGGGTCCCGCGCACCTACGCGAACCCGAAAGTTCGCGATTCGTTTTTTGGCTCCTGAGGTAGGATTCGAACCTACAACCCTCCGGTTAACAGCCGGATGCTCTACCATTGAGCTACTCAGGATCTGAGACCCGCTCGCTCCCGGCAGTCAAAACCATCGCCGGCAGCCAAAGCAGGTCGAACTACTTGAAACACAACAACTTATCGACAATCACCCCTACAACTTGAGTCAATAATTTTACCCCGATTCCCCCGCCCGCGCAACCACTTCCACCGCACGCCTTTCCCCCCATCCCAGACGCGCCACGGGACTATACTGCCCCGGAGGGGGTTCCCACGATTTGATCGGTCAGGTCATTTCCCACTATCGAATCTTCGAGCGGCTTGGGCACGGCGCCATGGGCATCGTTTACCGTGGCGAGGATACGCGCCTGGGCCGCGCCGTGGCCCTCAAGTTCCTCCCCGAGGACGTCTCCGAGGACAAGCAGGCTTTCGAGCGGATGCATCGCGAGGCGCGTGCTTCCTCCGCGCTCAACCATCCAAACATCTGCACCATCTTCGACATCGCCGACTACGAGGGGCAGCCGTTCCTGGTCATGGAACTGCTCCATGGCCAGACGCTGCGCGAAGCGATCAACGGTAAGCCGCTCGCGGTGACCGACGTCATCGAGTACGGCATCCAGATCGCCGACGCGCTCGACACCGCGCACAAGCAAGGTATTGTCCACCGCGACATCAAGCCGACGAACCTCTACATCACCACGCGCGGTGTGGCAAAGATTCTCGACTTCGGCATCGCGAAAATGACCGAGGAACGCCGACACCGGCGCGCCGGCGTCACCGCTACCGGCGCCGCGGCAACCTCCACGCAGACCAATGAAGATTCGCTGACGAAAGTCGGCGCCGCGGTCGGCACGGTGGCCTACATGTCTCCCGAGCAGGCGCGCGGGGAGAAGCTGGACGGCCGGAGCGACATCTTCGCGCTCGGCGTGGTCCTCTACGAAATGGCCACCGGCCAGCAAGCGTTTCGCGGCGACACCACCGCGGTCATCTTCGACGCCATCCTCAATCGGATGCCGCCCGCCACGCACGAACTCAATCCGAAAGTCCCGGACGAGCTTGAGCGCTGCATCACCACTTGCCTGGAGAAGGACCGCGAACTCCGCTATCAGACGGCGGCGGAATTGCGCGCCGATCTGCGGCGTTTGAAGCGCGATCTGGAAACGGGACGCGTTCGCCCCAGCAAGAAGAAGGGCTCCTGGGCGCTTCCCGCCGCGATCGCCGCAGGACTGGCGCTTGGGATCACCGCCGCGGTCTTGCTGCTAGGCGCGCGCTACGGGCTCTTCGGCGCGCGCGCCGCGCAGTCGGGCGGCCTTCGCTCGCAGCCGCTCACCGCGAATCCGCCGGCGAAGCCGCTTTTGGACGCAGCGATCTCCCCCGACGGGAAGTACCTCGCCTACGTCGACTCCTCCGGCTTCTACCTCCAACTGATCGGCGCCGGCGAGGTCCATCGCCTTGAGATGCCGCCGGGGCTCCGCGGCCACAGCGTCTCCTGGTTCCCCGACGGCGCGCGCCTCGTTCTCGGCGCCTTCGAGGGCGAGGGCTCCGCCTCCACGCTCTGGCTCGCCTCCATCTTGGGCGGCGAGGCGCGGAAACTGCGCGATGACGCTTCCGCGGCGGCGGTCTCGCCCGACGGATCGCTCATCGCCTTTCTTCCCGGACGCGGGGGGAACGAGATCTGGGTGACCGACGCGAAGGGCGCGGAGCCGCGGCGCGTCGGCACGGCGTCGGCGCGTACCCGCTACGCACGGCTCACCTGGGCGACCGACAACGATCGCGTCGTCGTGAGTGGTTGGAAGCAGGTCGACGAGGGGAATGTAGGCTTCATCGAGAGTCACGGCGTGCTGGACCACAAGGTGAGTACGCTGGCCGAGGGAACTGACTACGCCGCCACGGTGGATGCGGGACTCTGGGGCGCGCCGAAGGGACGCATCGTCTACTGCAAGGCGGAAGCGCCTCCCCACGAGACAGACAGCAACCTCTGGGAAGTGCGAATCCATCTCCGCTCCGGAGAGCGCGTCGGAAAGCCGCGGCGCCTGACCGACTGGGCGGGCACCACGCTCCTGGCGCCGAGCGTCACCTACAACGGCACACGGCTCGTCGTTCTCAAATCGCATGCGCGGACCGACGTCCTGGTCGGCGATTTGAGCCCGACGGGTGCGGTGCTCTCCGGCGTACGCGCGCTGACGAAGGGCGACGGCGACGCCATTCCCACCGGATGGCGTCCCGACGGCGGCGCGGTGCTCTTCCAGACAGACCGGAACGGGACTTCGGATGTCTACGAGCAGAGCCTCTCCACGCAGGCTTCGGCGCAGGCCGCCGCGGCGGTGGCCACGCTCCCCGACGAGGAGGGAGGCGCCTTCATCGCAGGCGATCCTCCCGACGTCTACTACTGGTCGTGGCAGCGAAGCGAAGGATCGCAGGAGGGGGAGGCGCACCTGATGCGCATCACCAATGGGGGAATGACGTCGAAGGTGGTGCTGGCGGGACTCCGATCGCGGATCGCCGTCGTGGGTCCGCGGAAGAGCGGCGAGCCGCTCCTCGCCTTCGCGCTCGATCCCCGGGAACGGAAACTCTCGCTGGGCGCGGTCGACCTTGCCAAAGGGACTATGTCGTCGCGAGCCAAGCTCGACGTGAACCCCGACGAGTGGCTCCGCTTCACCCCCTCTCCGGACGGAACGCGCATCGCGCTCCTCTCGGCGGACGGGAGGGTCCGAATTCTCCGCGTCGATGGAGCGCCGGGGAGGGAGATCGTGGTGAAGGATTGGAGCGACGGACTTCGCGCCATCGTCTGGTCCGCCGACGGCACGCGGCTCTTCGGTACGTGGGGAACGACCG
>ERZ1292630.2153-Hain-H41-02um-R3-2153-length-18537-cov-13_pt2 | contig 11402 bp, 9 predicted proteins | sample MGYA00564408_ERZ1292630 | MGnify/ENA primary metagenome ERZ1292630 (study PRJEB36523, sample SAMEA6512641) | groundwater metagenome | collected 2019-01-08 | study: AquaDiva: Metagenomics assemblies of 32 groundwater samples | reverse complement strand
GTTGGTAAGGCTGTCATTGATTTCTACTGCTGTCTCGCCTGACTTCTTCCCAACCGCACTGACAATAGCAACGCCATTTTTAAAGTTAAGCGACGCGCTCAGGACCTCCAGAGTTGTTGTTCCTCGGGATGTTATTTTTACGCCCTCGGTTTTTTTATAATCGGTTACAGTATTATTAAATATATCCTCGGCAATAATCTTAACATCAAATCGCTCCCCTGCCTTTGCAGATGATGGCGCCTCTACCGCAAAGTGGTTCAGCTTATTATGAAGAACCGTGATGTTTTCTGTAACTATCGTCCCGGCGCTTCCTGTTTCCGATATTGACAGGGTAATCTTTTCTGCCTTCTTATCAGTCAATGTAACTGTTGTCCCGCCGCCGACAAAGGAGGACGCCTTAAGTATTGAAGGTTGAACATATGCCGAACCTGACACAGTTGCCTCAAAATCCTTTTTTGAGGTTTTATCGAAGTCCTTTATCAGATTGCCATATGCATCATGAGCCTTAATCGTTACAACAATCCCTTCGCCTGCTAAAATCTTTTCAGGCATGTGTAGGACAAAAGTCTTAAGCTTACCGGGTTTTGCCACAATGCTGCTTCCATACAAGGTATTGCTGGACATGACAAAGATAAAAATAAAAAGTGCATGAAGCACTAAATATCTTCGCAGCGATATAACTTTCATTTCACCCTCCTTCTATAATGCGGTTTATTTTCTTAGCTCCCCGACAGATAGGACATGGTAAATAATAAATAAATACGCCCTATTAGTCAAGTTTTTTTATAAGTTTACGCTCTTATAGTCTGTTAATCTAAACGCCTCAAAAGACATATCATAGTCAAAGGTGGCAAAAGTGACTCTTGGGCGAAAAATAGGGCAGCGAATAAAGGAAGCACGGAAAAAAAGAAAGCTCACGCAGGAAAAATTTGCAGAACTCTGCGGGTTAAGCGTAGACTATATAGGCAAGATAGAACGGGGTAAACAGTTGCCAACCCTTAAGACCTTGTATCAGATGGCAAAAATGCTGAACACCACGCTATCTCACCTCCTTGATTTCGATATAAAAACAGGGCGCCTTTATGAGGCGCAGCAACTCCTTAAGAAACAATCGCCGGAAACCATCCAGCAGGCAATACAGATAATCAAAATCCTCACAGGAAATAAACCCGGTTAGCAAGGATTTAGTATGGTCAACGCCAGAAAAAAGTTGTCATTGCGAGGAGTCCCGAAAGCCTTCGGGACGACGAAGCAATCTCTAACCCATTGATTTTATTAAATGCGAGATTGCCACGCTTCGCTCGCAATGACAGAAAAAAGAAGCCTCTTAGAAGGCCTTCGCCATTCTAAAGGGGTTTACATTGCCACTTTAAACGGCATCGGTATGAATGTAATAATAAAAATTATTGCTGTAATCCAGCCGATAGACCTTCTGTTTTTGTCTAACGGTGTTTCCCAGTACAAAACAGGCGGATGCCGCAGTCCCAGTATTAACAGCAGCACTCCCCATATAATCCAGCCTTCCCACAGAAAAAACCCGAGTACTATCAGTACCGGCACAAGGACCTTTGATATATGTATATGTTTTTCTCCCATGATGGCATATGCAATATGTCCTCCGTCGAGCTGTCCTACAGGGATAAGATTTAATGCTGTAACAAAAAAACCGATCCAGCCTGCAAATGCAATAGGGTGCAAAAGGACGTCATATGAATCGGGTATCTCTCCCAGGATAAGGCGCGAGAGCAGAGAAAAAAGCAGAGAGTCACCGAGGGCCAGGCTGCCCTTTATTCCTTTTGTGAGTATGACTTGTGATAATGGGAGGCCAATAAGTGTTGCTATCAGGGATATAATAAAACCTGCTATGGGTCCTGATGCGCCAATATCTATCAGCGCCATTCTGGTTGTGATAGGAGATTTCATTTTTATGAATGCGCCCATTGTCCCGATAAGCGTTGGGGCAGGGATGAAATAGGGCAGGGTTGCTTTTATGTGATGCTTTTTAGAGGCAATGTAATGCGAGAGTTCATGACAGAGGAGTATAAGCATCAGGGTCAGCGAGAATGGCAGCCCTTTTAATATCTTTGATGGGTCTTTAGTTATATTTTCTATTGGCTGGACTTGAAGCGCACCCACTGCAAGGGTTGAGAGGAATGTGGCAATAAATAAGACTATATGAAGCCATGGAATCTTTTTCATGCAATAATACCTTTCAAGTCATATTCAAATGCCTCAGTAATCTTAACAGTCACGAAGCTGCCTGTGTTGGACCCTTGGACCCTTGGATCCATTCTCCGTAGCACTGCGAAGGATGAACCCTTTGACCCCTCTTCGATTATTACAACCCCGTCTATTTCAGGCGCATGGGAATACAGCCTTCCAATTGCTATCCCATTAGTAACCTCATCAATAAGGGCCTTAAATTGTCTGCCGATAAGTTTTTTGTTTTCGTCTAAAGAGATATATGCCTGATGTTTTATTATCTCATTGACCCTTCTGTTTTTTATTATATCTGATATTTGTCCCTTGAGTTTTGCCGCAGGCGTGCCTTCTTCTCTTGAGTATTTAAAGACGCCCAGCCTGTCAAATTTTACTTCATCTATGAAATCTAAAAGAGAATGAAATTCTTTTTCTGTCTCAGATGGAAAGCCTATGATAAAAGTTGTTCTGAGGACGATATCAGGTATTGTGCTTCTGATTTTTCTGATAAGGTTCAGATATCCTTTTCTGGCGCCTCCTCTTTTCATCAATTTAAGTATTCTGTCCTCAGAATGCTGAAAGGGGATATCAAGATACTTGCATATTTTATCCTCCTCTGCAATTACTTTCAGGAGGGGTTCACTTATTGAAGCAGGGTAGGCATAAAGCAGCCTTATCCAGAAATCACCTTTTAAGGAACAGATATCTTTCAGAAGTTTTGAGATATCATAACCATTGAGGTCCTTACCATAACATGCGGTGTCCTGACCAACAAGGATAAGCTCTTTGGCCCCTCTTTTTACAGACCGTTTTGCCTCTTTAAGTATCTCATCGGGTTTTATGCTTCTGTATTTGCCCCTGATTGAGGGGATGACGCAGTATGAACATCTTTTGTTGCAACCTTCAGAGATCTTGAGATAAGCGTAAGAAGGTGAACTGAAAAAAAATGATTCATGATTCACGATGCACGATGCGCGATTTTTTTTATCCTGCATCATGTATCCTGCATCTTGCATCTTTCTTTGACTTTTGCAATACTCAACAATCTTTTCATCCTCTCCAACTCCGAATATTGCGTCTATTTCAGGTATCTCCTTCAATATTTCATCTTTATATCTCTTTGCAAGACAGCCGAATACAATGAGTTTTTTTGTCGCCTCGTTCTCCTCAGCGAACCCGCCTGAGTGCGGGGGCGACTCGCCGTGGCGAGACCCCTTTTTTATTTTGGCAAGCTTGAGTATTTCTTCAATTGATTCTTTTTTGGCAGCCTCAATAAAGCCGCATGTGTTGATGAGAAGGAAATCCGCATCCTCAGGGGTATTAAGATACAGGAATCCATTGCTGATAAGTTTTCGTGTGAGGTTATCAGAATCAACCGTATTTTTCGGACAGCCCAGGCTTATGACAGATATCTTATTTGCCAAGGGAATGAGCCTTTTTTACTGTGTGGTAGATGATGAAATATCCGATAACCGCAGAGATAAAGCCAACAAGCAACGTGCCTAAGACAAAAGGCATAAGGAGAGGTTTAAACTCGTGAAGAAGGTAAGTGAATGTAATGTGTGCCCAGTCTATTTCCGGAATTATATTTTTTATACCGAGGCATTTTGCTCCAATATAAGTGCTGAAAGTATAAATTGGAACAATAGTCCATGGGTTTGTTACGAATACCCCTGTAATAGTGACTATCCTGTTTAATCTGAATGCCCATGCTATTGCAAGGCCAAGAACTGTGTGGAGTCCGAGCAGAGGAGACATCCCTATGAAAATACCGGCAGCAAATGCCATTGCCAGCCTGTGAGGGGAGTCTTTGAGACTCAATATATCTCTGAGCCTATCTCTGAATCCCATAGTGTTGGTAACCCTCTGCTTTTAATGCTGATTCTTTTCCGTATTTATCAACTGCAACCATGCCTTTTTTTGTGATATCACCTATACAGGTTATCTTTACCCCCCCTACGCCCCCCCTTAATAAGGGGGGGATGGGGGGGTGAGGAGGCGCTGTAAAGAGCAGTTCATAATCTTCTCCGCCTGAAGTGGCGAGTTTAAATAAATCCAGTCCTAAAGCTGATGATGCCTTTTTTGCCTGACTGGAAAGAGGAATATGCTCCATGTAAATCCTTGCGCCGACTTTGCTTTCATTGCACAGTCTTGATAAGTCAATAAACAACCCATCGCTTAAGTCAAGCATTGCTGTGGCATGCCTGACAAAATTTTTGGGGTTTCTTGCCTCCGGCATGAGGTGTCTTTTCAACAGCGGCGCGATAGTGTTCCATGTGAGTCCTATTTTTGAAAGTTTGGATTTCAGGTGTTGCTTAGATGCACGATTCATGATACATGATTCACGATCTTTTTTATCCTGTATCCTGCATCCTGCATCTTGCATCGTTCTTTTGATATGAAACGGTTGTTTTATCCTCTTAAGTAATTCCAGTCCGCATGCAGAGTCTCCGAGGCTGCCTGTTACATATATTTTATCCCCTGGTTTTGCACCTGAACGCTTTACAGGTATTTCTGCGTATCCTATGAGAGATGCAGCTGCAACCATGTCATTTTTTGAAGAAGAGATGTCTCCGCCAATAAGCGATATCCCATATAACTTTATGGCATCCTGAATACCGTCAAAAAAACTATTAACAAATGATTCCTCTGTTGTTTTATTCATTGCAATATCAAGCAAAAGGTAATGAGGTATCCCCCCCATTGCATAGATGTCACTTACGTTTACAGAGACGAGTTTGAATCCAAGCTGGTAAGGTGTTGTAAAGCTTAAATCAAAGTGCACTCTTTCAACCATCATATCAGTGGTGATAAGGAGTTTTTTACCCCGGGGTTTTATTACGGCTGCATCATCGCCTATGCCGACAATAATACCTCTGGATTTATAGGCAAACCTCTTGCGGATTGTTTCTAAGAGAGAAAGCTCTCCAATATCAGAAAGCTGCATGTCAGTTATTGGCTGTCAGTGGATAGTATATTTAATACAAATGCAATAAGTAAGGTGTCATTGCGAGGAGTGAAACGACGAAGCAATCTCATAGCTACAAGTGAGATTGCCACGCTCCCGTTGGTCGCTCGCAATGACAATGTAAAAGGATTTATTGCGTTTTTGTTAGTTAAAAAACTATTCACTTCTTTGTTTTCTTTTTAGTTTTAAGCGCTGCCTTGAGCACATCGTTCATTGTATCTGCGAAGATAAACTCCATATCCTTCTTAACATACTTGGGAATATCTTCGAGGTCTTTTTTATTTCTTTTTGGCACAATTACCACTTTGATGCCCATTCTTTTTGCAGCGAGCGCTTTTTCCTTGAGTCCGCCTATTGGAAGAACCCTGCCTCTTAAGGTGACCTCACCTGTCATTGCAACATCCTTTTTTACAGGTTTCCCTGTGAGTGCAGATGCAATGGATGTTGCCATTGTTATACCTGCCGAGGGACCATCCTTGGGTGTTGCGCCTGCAGGGACATGTATGTGAATATCTATTTTTGAGAATACCTCATCCTTTATCCCAAGTGACTTAGCCTTTGAGCGGACATAGCTTAAAGCTGCCTGTGCAGACTCCTTCATAACGTCTCCGAGCTGTCCTGTTAGCGTGAGACTGCCCTTGCCCTTCATGGTTGTTGCTTCAACATAGATTATGTCGCCTCCCGACTCTGTCCAGGCAAGGCCGGTTGCAACACCAACCTCATCTTTTTCCATCTCCTCTTCAGGCAGGTATTTTGGAACACCAAGAAACCTGTGAAGATTTTTGGCGTTTATGGCGAATATTTTCTGTTTGCCGTCTGCTATTTTTTTCGCAACCTTTCTGCACAGATTGGCTATCTCCCTTTCAAGGTTTCTGACGCCTGCCTCCCTCGTATACTGGGATATTGTCATTAAAACAGCAGGATCCGTTATCTTCAGTATCTTATTTGTTATGCCGTGCTCTTCGAGCTGTTTAGGGATAAGATAGTTTTTTGCGATCCCAAGCTTCTCCTCTGTTGTGTATCCGGAAAGATGAATTATTTCCATCCTGTCCCGCAAAGGGCTTGGTATTGTGTCGACAAGGTTCCCTGTTGTGATAAACATTACCCTTGAAAGGTCAAATGGCACTGTGAGGTAATGGTCAACAAATGTATTATTCTGTTCAGGGTCGAGAACCTCAAGTAGAGCGGATGAGGGGTCACCCCTGAAATCCGTGCCTACCTTGTCTATTTCATCGAGCATGAAAACGGGGTTGTTTGTGCCTGCAGTCTTTATTCCCTGTATTATTCTGCCGGGCAGCGCTCCAACATATGTCCTTCTATGTCCTCTTATTTCTGCTTCATCTCTTACCCCGCCCAAAGACATGCGGACAAATTCTCTTCCCAAGGACCTTGCTATTGATTTTCCCAAAGATGTCTTGCCGACCCCGGGAGGGCCTATGAAGCAGAGTATCGGGCCCTTCATTTTTTCTTTTTTCAATTTTCTTACGCTGAGATATTCCAGAATGCGTTCTTTTACCTTTTCGAGATCATAGTGGTCATCGTCAAGCACCTTTTGGGCTGCCTTTATATCCAGGCTGTCTTTAGTTGATTTGGACCACGGAACCTCAACCATCCATTCAAGGTATGTCCTGACTGTTCCGGCTTCAGCGCTGTCAGGATGCATCTTTTCGAGACGCTTGAGCTGCTTTTCCGCCTCCTTCTGGACTTTTTCCGGCATCTTTACTTCCAAAATCTTTTTCTTGAATTCCTTTATCTCTTCTGAGCGCTCATCTATATCGCCAAGCTCTTTCTGTATAGCCTTTAACTGTTCTCTGAGGAAATATTCCCTCTGGTTCTTGTCTATTTCACCCCTTACTTCTGTCTGAATCTTCTGCTGGACGGTCAGAAGCTCTATCTCCCTGTTCATTATCTCGCTGACTTTTTTTAATCGCTTAACATTGTCTGTTATCTCAAGCACTGCCTGGGCCTGCTCTGTCTTCAGACCTATGTTTGACGCAATAAGGTCGGCAAGTTTTCCAGGATCGTCGAGGTTTTCGATAACGATCATTATATCAGGGAGGATTGTTTTGCCGAGAGAGACTGCCTTGTCTATCTGTTCCCTTACACTTCTCATTATGGCTTCTATCTCAATTGTTATTTCTTCCGGCTTCTTATCAAATATTTTTTCTATGCCTGCTGTAAAGAATGGCTCCTCCTGAGAAAACTTTACTGCCCTTGCCTTGGCAAGGCCCTGCACAAGTACCTTGACCCTTCCATCAGGAAGTTTCAGCATCCGCATTATAAGTCCCACAGTGCCGATAGAATACAGTTCATCAGGTATCGGATTCTCTGCATTAAGGTCCTTTTGCGTAAGAAGCATGACCATCTTGTTTGTGCTCAATGAATGTTCTATAGCCTTTATAGACATATCTCTTCCAACAAAGAGAGGCAATATCATATAAGGGAAGACAACGATATCTCTTACGGGAAGCACGGGAAGGCTATCAGGTATCTCAATCTCTTTCTCTTCTTTTTCTGCAAGATTTGCCATTCTAAGCTCCTAACTTTATTTTATAACAATTTTAGTAAAAGTTGAGACTGCTGAAAAACCCTCACAAATTGTCATTGCGAGCAGGTCCCTCGCTTGTCATTGCGAGCCGAAGGCGAAGCAATCTCGATTTTATCGCTCGGGATAAACTCCGCAATCTCGCCTTTATATAAATCAGCGTGTTAGAGATTGCCACGTCGCTTACGCTCCTCGCAATGACAGCCAAAAAGGACTTTTTCAGGGATCTCAAGTTGAATTCCGAATTTTTTAATGTGTTTTATCTTCATGATGTTTTTTGTTTTTTAACATGTGTGCAATATCAAGCAAGTATTTACCGAATGCCTCTGAAACCTCTGCATTTTTCAGCGCAAAGTTAACTGTTGCCTTGAGATATCCCAGCTTGTCTCCGGCATCGTATCTTTTGCCTTTAAAGAGGTAGCCGTAAATGCTCTGTTTTTTGAGAAGTTCTCTCAGGGCATCTGTAAGTTGTATTTCGCCTCCTCTGCCCGGCATCAGTTTTTCAAGGGTGCTGAATATCTCCGGTGTAAGAATATATCTTCCTATTATTGCGAGATTGGAAGGCGCCTTTTCTTTTGAAGGTTTTTCAATGAGGTTATTAATCTTATACAGCCCGTTGCCTAAATCTGTTCCTTCTATTACGCCATACTTGTGTATGTCTGTCATGGGAACTTCTTCGAGCGCCAGTATCGGGCATTCAAGTTTTTCATAAAGTTTAATCATATCCTTAAGAAGCGTCTCCTCAGGTTCTATTACATCATCACTGAGAAGGACTGCAAATGGTTCGTCCTTTACAAAGGGCTTTACGCAAAGGATTGCATGTCCAAGCCCGAGTGCTGCCTTCTGCCGGATGTATGCAAAGTTCAGGTGATTGAGTCTTGTTATTTTCTCCAGGAGCTTTTTCTTGTCGAGTTTCCGGAGATTTTCTTCAAGCTCATATGCAGAATCAAAATGGTCTTCTATGGAGCGCTTGTATTTTCCCGTGATTATTATGAACTCTTTAATATTGCATGCCATTACTTCTTCGATTGCATACTGGATCATGGGTTTATCAACAATAGGCAGCATCTCTTTGGGCGAAGCCTTTGTTGCAGGCAGGAACCTGGTCCCGAGTCCCCCTGCGGGGAATATGGCTTTTTTTATTTTTTTATTCATAAAATTATATTATTGCACTAATATAAACTAATACCATAAATTATAACACACCGCAATGCTTGTTTTTTTTACTTCCAATAATATAAGATTTCCATGTGAACAAGGATTCTGCTTTTCTGTCCTGATAAATGGAAAGACGGGTCTTTTCTGAAAAGACTGGAAAATAATAAGAATTCTCTGTTAAAATTATAGCCGACTTTTTTCCGGAGGAAAAAATGGACTTTAGGGAACAGGTTGCTGTTGTAACAGGAGGTGCGCGTGGTATTGGAAAGGCAATAGCAGATGCGCTTGCCAGAAAAGGCGTTAATCTTGTTATTGCCGATATCAGCCTTGAACAGGCAAAAGATACCGCTGCCGAGCTTGAAAAACTTGGCGTAAAGACAATGCCGGTTAAGCTCGATGTTTCGAAAGCAGATGAGGTAATTAAAATATTTGAAGAGATATCAAAAGAATTTGGTAAAATAAACATTCTCATAAATAATGCAGGCATAACAAGGGACGGCCTTATAATGAGGATGAAAGAAGAGGATTGGGATACTGTAATTAACATTAATCTGAAGAGCGTGTTTCTTTGCTCGAAAGAGGCAATTAAGATAATGGCAAAGCAGAGATATGGACGGATTATAAATATAGCATCTGTTGTTGCATTCATGGGAAATCCGGGACAGGCAAACTACAGCGCGTCAAAGGCAGGGATTGTCGGCCTGACAAAGACTACTGCAAAGGAATATGCAAGCAGAGGCATAACTGCAAATGCCGTTGCCCCCGGCTTCATAACAACTGCGATGACTGATGCCCTCCCTGAAAACGTTAAGGATGAGATGAAGAGGGCAATCCCGTTAGGGAGGTTCGGCACGCCCGATGATGTTGCAAATGCCGTTGTTTTTCTTGCATCGCCGGAGGCAGGGTATATAACGGGACAGGTAATACATGTCAATGGAGGAATGTATATGTAAAATAGTGTCGGTGTCTGTGTTCAGTGTCAGTGTTTCTTTACTGATACTATTCACTGTCACTTTTTCTTCACTGACACTAATCACTGGCACTAATCACTAATAAAACGGAGGTAAGTAATGGTTGACGAAAAAGTAAAAGAGATTATATCAAAACAGCTCGGGGTTAATTCTGCTGAGGTGACGCCCGAGGCATCTTTTGTTGAGGATCTCGGTGCGGACTCTCTGGATACTGTTGAACTTGTAATGGCATTTGAAGAGGCTTTCAATATAGAGATACCCGATGAAGATGCTGAGAAGATAACCAAGGTAAAAGACGCAATAGCATATATTAACAGCAAAAAGCCTTGATGGGAAAAAAGAGAGTTGTTGTAACAGGGGTGGGGATTGTCACGCCTCTCGGGATTGGAGTCGAAAAAAGCTGGGAAGGACTTATTGAAGGCAGGTCAGGCGTCAGAAGGCTTACCCACTTTGACTCTTCAGCATTTGCAACGCAGATAGCAGGCGAGATAGAGGGCTTTAACCCTGAAGACTACATAGAGCCTAAAGAAGTAAAGAAGATGGACCGTTTTATCCATCTCGCTATTGCAGCTTCGGATATGGCGATGAAGGATTCGGGTTTAAAGGTAACGGAGGCCAATACTGAAAAGGTCGGAGTTATAATCGGTTCAGGCATTGGCGGGCTGCCTGCTATTGAGCATTATCATTCTGTCCTGCTTGAAAGAGGCCCCAGAAGGATCACGCCTTTCTTTATCCCTATGCTGATAATAAACCTTGCAGCCGGTCAGGTATCTATAAGATTTGGCGCTAAAGGCCCGAATTCTGCAGTGGCAACTGCATGTGCCTCAGGAAGCCATGCAATCGGAGATGCCTTTAAGATGATTCAGCGGGGTGATGCCGAGGCAATGATTGCAGGAGGCTCTGAATCAGTCATAACTCCATTGGGCATAGGCGGTTTCAATGCAATGAAGGCTCTTTCGACACGAAACAATGAACCTGAAAAGGCAAGCAGGCCTTTTGACAGGGACAGAGACGGTTTTGTAATGGGAGAGGGCTCCGGCATTATGGTGCTTGAGAGCCTCGAAAGCGCACTTGCAAGAGGCGCAAAGATACAGGCAGAAGTTGTCGGATATGGAATGACGTCAGATGCATATCACATAACTTCACCTGCGCCGGAAGGCGAGGGCGCAGCGCGGTGCATGACAATGGCTTTTAAAGACGGAGGTGTTAAGCCGTCAGATATTGACTACATAAATGCCCATGGCACATCCACGAAATATGGTGATGAACTCGAAAGCATTGCTGTAAAAACGGTTTTTAAGGAACATGCCTATAAAGTTGCAATGAGTTCGACAAAGTCCATGACAGGCCATTTGCTTGGCGCTGCAGGAGGCGTGGAGGCTGTCATAAGCGTCCTGTGCATGAGGGATAATATTGTGCCTCCGACAATAAATCTTGATAATCCTGACCCGCAGTGCGACCTTGATTATGTGCCTAACAAGGCAAGGAAGATGGAAGTGAACTGTGTGATGTCGAATTCCTTCGGCTTCGGCGGGACAAACGCCTGCCTTATTTTCAAGAG
>ERZ1292630.4761-Hain-H41-02um-R3-4761-length-11405-cov-3_pt1 | contig 11405 bp, 10 predicted proteins | sample MGYA00564408_ERZ1292630 | MGnify/ENA primary metagenome ERZ1292630 (study PRJEB36523, sample SAMEA6512641) | groundwater metagenome | collected 2019-01-08 | study: AquaDiva: Metagenomics assemblies of 32 groundwater samples | reverse complement strand
ATATCAACAATTACAAACCACCACTCGTTTTCATGGAGGGTTTTTCTGATTTGTCTGCCTTTGAAAAGGGCTATCTGGGTGGTTTGCATATATACTAAAACTATAACAAAAACTTGCTGGCTAGGCGAGTTTTTTTCTATTCACTTTTTACTGCACCGGGGCGGGGATTGGTTCGAAATTTTGAGGTCGCACATTTCTGGGGGATCTACCATCACGGTAACTAGAGGGTCTTCTTTTGTAATTCTTCTAGATAGCATGGGCAAAAAGCTCCTCCAGGGTTTTAGTGCGTGCGATTTTTCTTTGGGTTTCAAGATGGCCTTCCCGCTCCGCAATTGTACGAATGGCTTCAACTGTGTTTTTGACCAATTCTTCGAACTGCTTTCGATCTAAGGTGCTATTTGGATCATATTGCTTAAGCAAATCTTGATATGTATTTAGACGGATCGATAACAGTAGCCATGGCCGATTCGGACCTGGCTCGATATGGGCGTACGCACCATCGAGATCATTTATTACCGCCTCTTGATAAAGTGTGAACGCTTCAGCTAAAAGCAGGTGGTTAATGCCCGTTCGATCAATGACGTGCGGATCAACCGTATGCAGCGTTTCATGATCCACGATTTTTTTGTAGGGCTTGCTGATGATAATCCCCGTTTCTTTCAGTATTTCGTCATTTGATTGCCAGCGCATAATATAACCTTCGCTGTCGTCCGGTTCGTTAAAAAATAATTCTCTGAATTTATCATACTGAGCATCAGTATCAAAAATAAAGACAGGCCTACGAATCTCTTGTCCAGCCACCTCAGAAGCCGGTTCGCACCTGTAATCAAGATAATGCATGCTGGATAGGTCTTCCATCGAAATACTCTCACGTCCAGCTTGTTGCAACAGAGGATTAAACGTATCCTGTATCCATTGGCGAACAGCCCCCTGGCCACTAGTCTGTTCCAAATTTTTAAAAATCAAGTTGAGTTCAATAAAGGCGGCTTCGCGTTTTTTATCGAGCCATTCTTGTCGTTTTTCATGTTGCTCGGTTTGTTTAGACCCCAGCTCCAAACCACCCCCTTTTGATTCCAGGTCAGGAGTAGCTGTGGCTTTTTCATCTTCTCGCGGATACCTTTCAGTCGTTCTCGCGGTTGGAGCCGCTTTGGACTCTGGTTTAGTTTGTTGTTCGAGCCTTGGGCCTTTATCTATCGCCCGCTGGAGTGCGTACCTAGTAATGTTGGTAGAAGGGCTGTGAAATCCTAATATGGCGGGAGCTAAAAACATTGCCTGAAGTCGCGATTTTGCAGTATCTAAATCAGAGGTGCCAAACATTGCCTGTCGATCCAACCTACTATCCAATATACCAGCATATTGCGCAAAAGAGGAGAGTTTTTTTTCGATCTCCTCTTTTGAATGAGGTGTTTCATTTCGGGCAAAACCTGACAGCTTATTTAATTTTGACAAAAAAAAGTTTGCAACGAATCTTGATATTTCAGTACCCGCATTACTTCTTTTGCTAAGTTCTAGTTTTAATCTGGCGATATCATCAGAATGGAACTGACTATAGAATTTTTTTGCTTCGTCACTAAATAGAGCCTCGATATTTTTCTGCAAATCTATATAAACTTTGTGTGCATCAAAAACGACTTCAGATTTTACCGACTGTTCAGTCGTTGCCGAAGGAATTTTTTCCGCAGCACCTGTTAAAACAGGGGATCGTTCTAGAGGTCGTTCCGCAGGCGGTTCGGGCGATGTTGGTTGCGGTAGCTCGGTAATTTTTGCAGTAAGTTCGGCGCCTTTTAGAAGAGCATTATATTTTTCCCCGACTTCACCGGTTTCCGCTTTATGGAGAAGCTCGATCGATCTAATCCGGCTGACAAGTTTAGAATCAGACCCAGCCAGGGCGACCAAGTCTTCGGATCGTTTTTGAGTGCTAGCGCTTTCCTTTTGAACGTTAGAGGCAATCTGCTGCTCTGCTTGTTGTAGTCGTCTAGCCAAAAATTCCGAAGTTGTAGCCTCTTTTGATTCCATGGTTTCTGAGCCGTGAAGGGACTCAGCGCCTGATTCCTTTTTTAATTTGTTTCGTTCAAGATTTAGAGTCATGGTATTTAATCGATTGTCTGATGTTTTCAATTCGATCCTGTTCAGATAAGTGCGTTAAATCGTCAAATTCATTTTTATGTCGTTTACGCAATTTTTTTAGAGAGCTTGAAAAGGAGCTATAAATTTTTTTTATTTGCTCTGAACGAATTCGTAAAATAAGTTGCATATTCATATCCCTATTGCACGGGCTCAAAATGGAATTCTCTTGATCAGCAGATTCGATTTCATCTCTCCATGATACACAAAAAAGGATTCTGTTGTAAACCCGCGAAAAGGCATTTTTTTGCAAACGCCAAAGGCTGGCAGGCTATACGGGAATTGGTTAATGTTAACTTTTATTTGTTTCTTACTGCGCCGGAGCGGGGGTTGGGGGTTGATTTAAACCCGGCTCCATGGATCCTGGCGGCCTAAGCTGAATCATTTGCGCCGTGATACTACCATCTTGATTGGTTGTACCGCTGATGGTCACGTTACTGCCTTGAGCCACATCATCTAACGAACCTTCGGCCATTTTGTTGACTGTAGTGGAAGCTGAATAAAAAACTATTTTTGATCCGCCGTCGCGCAGTTTGATGGTCAGGCTTTGCGCGTCTTTGGATAAAACTTCGCCTGCGGTCATGCCGCCCAGCATGGCGCGGCCGCTACCGGCCATATTCCCATCACGACCAGCGCGAAACGCCATAGCGCCCGGCGGCATTTGCCGACCGGTCGGCGTCTTATATTTGGCGTATAAAGTTCCGCCGTAAAAACCCAGGCCCGCGGCCAGCAAGACACAGACGATCAGAGCAGTGAGGTGTTGTTTTTGCATACCCCGCACATAACTTAAACCACGCGACCAAGTTTAAGGCGCTCTTTGGGCAGACGCTTTAAATCTTGGCGGGATGGCTTAAATGTGTTAATTAATAAATACATTTTTAGATTAAGTAGGCGTGGTGGTAGATAAGAAGTTTTTATCGCATGGCACGCTTTCATGCATCCGAGCTGTTTAAGTTATGTGCGGGGCATAGGATTGAGGATGAAGGATTAAAATATTTTATTCGTAACGTAAAGCATCAATGGGATTCAATCGGCTGGCGCGCTGGGCCGGATATAAACCGAAAATCAATCCGATGGCGCAAGATACGCCGAACGCCATGGCCACGGACGACCAAGAAACAGTGGTAGTAAGCGATGCGAAGGTACTCACGGCTTTGGAGGCTCCATAACCAACCAGCACGCCTATGGTTCCGCCTAACAGCGTCAAAAATATGGCCTCGCCCAGAAACTGCGCCACGATTTCAGCGCGATCAGCGCCAATGGCTTTGCGCAAACCGATCTCGCGCGTGCGCTCCGTAACCGTGGTGAGCATCATATTCATAATGCCGATACCGCCGACCAAGAGCGAAATTCCGGCGATAGATGCGAGCAACAGTGTGAGCGTATCCGTGACGCTGGAGGCCGCGCTCACCAAATCTGATTGGTTCATGATGCTAAAATCCGCCAATTCAGCCGAGGCGATATGATGTCGATCCAGCAGAAGTTGGGTCACGGCCTCTTGGGTTAAAGTCATGGTGGATTGATCCGTGGCCTGAATGCTGATAGAGCTCACATAATCTCCGCCGCTCAAATACGCCTGCAAACTGGAAAGTGGAACATAAATTTTATCGTCTTGGTTGGAAAAACCTGATCCGCCTTTGGCTGTTGTTACGCCGATTACCGTAAATTGTGCGCCATTGATACGAACGGTCTGGCCGATCGGATTGGCATTTTCTCCAAATAAATCCACGGCCGTGGTTGGGCCGAGCACTGCGACTTTGGAGCGGCTGGCGACTTGCGTGGCAGAGAAAAACGCGCCCGTATCCACCGCTACATTGCGCACGGCTAAATAATCCGGAGTGGTACCCAGCACTTGCGTGTTGGTATTGGTGCCGCGCGCCGTAACTTGAAACCGGCGAGATGATTCAGGCGCTACGGCTTTAACACCCGTAATGTCTCTGATGGCATCGGCATCATCATTGGTCAGGGTTTGCGAGGAGCCGCGGCCTGAACTTACGGCCGCACCCTGGCTGCGCTGAACGCCGGGCATGACCATGAGCAAGTTGGAACCGATGGATTGAATACTGTTTTCAATTTGCAATTTAGTGCCTTGGCCGATGGACATCATGGCAATAACCGAAGCGATGCCGATGACCACGCCCAACATGGTCAGGCCTGATCTGACTTTGTTAGACAAAACCCCCAAATAAATTTCTTCCAGTAAATCAGCTACGATCATATATTTTTAGTTTCTTGGTCGGCGTGGTTTTTCCGATCTTCAATAATTTCTCCATCGCGAATCACGATTGTGCGTTCAGCGCGAGCCGCCACTGAAGGCTCGTGCGTAATGATGATGATGGTGCGGCCTTGTTGGTGCAGGCGCTCAAAAGTATCCAATACCAACTTGCCGGTTTTGGAATCAAGGTTGCCCGTGGGCTCATCGGCCAGAATGATGGCCGGATTATTAATCAACGCGCGAGCAATGGCCACGCGTTGCATTTGGCCGCCGGACAGTTGGTTGGAAAGATGCTCGTAATGCGATTCATCCAGACCCGCGGCTTGGAGCGTTTCTTTGGCGCGGCGTACGCGTTCTTCGCGCTTCACTCCCAAATAAACCAAGGGCAAAGTTACGTTGCGCAAAACCGTGGCGCGCGGCAACAAGTGAAACGATTGGAATACGAAACCGATTTTATTGCGCCGGATGGCCGCTAATTCGCCGGCGGACAGCTTGGCCACATCTTGTCCGTCCAAGTGATATTGCCCAAAAGTCGGCGTGTCCAAACATCCAATGATGTGCATGAGCGTGGATTTGCCTGAACCGGACGGTCCCATGATGGCCACGAATTCTCCCTTGCGAATCGTAAACGAGGCATCTTTAATAGCCGAAGTTACCTCTTTTCCGCTGATGTAATTTTTAGTGATGTTTTTAAAATCCAACATAACTCAACCGATTAATCCGGGCGCATCATGGCTCCGCCAAAACTCCCCATACCCGATCGTTGACTGCTGGTTTGCGTCGTGGTTTTAGCGGCGGTGCTGGGATCAATGGTGCGTACCACTACTTGATCTCCGGCTACCAAACCCTCGGTAATTTCCGTTTGTTGATCATTGGCCAGGCCGATTTGTACGGTTTTGATTTCAGGTTCAGTAGCCGAGGCTATGCCCTGCGAGGTGACTTCGCTTGTAAGTTCAATGCCATTCAAAACTTGCACGGTGGCGCCGCTCGCACCTTGTTGCACGGCTGAATTCGGAATGAGTAAAGCGCCGGCTTTGAAGTCCGTCACGATGGCCGCGGAAACGCTCATACCGGTTTTGATGCGGTCGTCTTGAGTGTTGAAGGTGATGGCGGCTTCATAATTGACCACGCCTTGCGCTACTGTTCCCAGCGGATCAATTTCAAATACTTCACCCGCGATTTCTAAATCAGTAATTGCATCAAAGGTCAGCGTAACTTTTTGTCCAGCCTTGATTTTGGCCGCATCCACTTCGTTCAACGAAACCTGCGCGATTTTGGCGTTGGTTAAAAGAGTGGCCAGCACCGTGGAGGCTGAAGCCTGGTTAGTGGGGTGGACGTGAAGGCGCGCGATCACGCCGTCAAACGGCGCGCGCACCGTGCAATCGCGGAACGCCTCTTGCGCATCCGCCAGATTATTTTGCGCTGCGGCCAAACCGGCGCGGCGTTGCGCCACCGTGTTTTGTGCCGTGCGAATTTCAAAATCATCAGCGCCCGTTTGCAATTCAGCTAGCGACTCCTTGACTTCGGCTAATTTTTCCCGCGCCGCGGCAATATCTTGCGCGTCAGCTCCGGCCTTGAGTTCGTCCAGTGCGGTTTGCGCTTTTTCTGCGTTTAAGAGCGAGGTCGTATAATTTGTTTTCGCTTGATCAACGGCTTGGCGCGCAGAAGTTAGCGCAGTCAGCCGCGAAGATACGCTGGTTTGATCCGATCGGATGGTGCTCTGCAAAGAGTTCAAACTGCTTTGAGTAAAATTGTACGCGGTTACGGTGTTCAGGAGCACGTCATAAGTTTTTTGCAACAACGGTTCCATTAATTTCATAGTGGTTTCCGCCTCGTTTTGCGCCGCCTCGATATTAGCCGCGCTCTCACCCAGAGTTTTTAAATTATCAGCCCGAGTCTTTAAACCGACCGCAGCGGTTTTGGCGGCCGGGTAGAGCGCATTCGCCTCCCATAACTTTCCGGAATCCAAAGCGGACAGCAGTTTTTCGTAGGTATCATTAGTCCATTTATTATCAATGCCCAAAATCGTATCCGCATCCAAAATTGCTTGTCCGGCGGTTTGCGCCGCATTTTTTATGGTGGCCGCATTGGCATCGTACGCATCCTGAACCACTTGCGGAGTTACGCCGTCAGCTGACATTTTTATGGCGTTTTGCTTGAGTGCCAAGTCAGCTTCAGCTTGTTTGACTGCGGTAGCATCAGGCCCGGCCAAGAGTTCATCCAAATTGCGCTGGGCTTGATTGACTGAATTTTGCGCTTGTAAAAGCTGGATGGAATCAGGTGGTCCCTTAAGTTTATCCAAGGAAATTTGTGCTGATTCCAAAGCCAGCCGCGCATCAGCCACGGATTGCACGGCATTGCGTACGGTCTTAGCCGCATCCTTTGAATCGATTTGGAACAGCGCATCGCCGGTTTTGACCTGATCGCCATCTTTCACCAAGACTTTCAAAATTTCACCCGAAGCTCCGGGTTTAATTTCCAACTGGTTTTGATCGGTCACTTGGCCGCTGGTTTGCACCGCAACCACCAGACTGCCTTGCTCGGCCGCGGCCAGCACATAGCGCACGGGCTCGACCGGGCCATTGATTGAAGTCGCATAAATGCCGCCGCTGGCTGTCATAGCCAAAAGTGCGATCACGGATTTCTTTTTTAGAAATTTAAAAACTTTAGCTCGCATAGAGGCAATAATTATTTATTAAACAAGCGGATGAGCCGCGCTTCAATTTGGCCTTGTTCGTTGGGCGCGCCTAAAACTGAAACCTCAGTCTCGGGCTTAAGGTCTTCAATTGTCCCGATGCGGCGATCAATTCGAATGGCGGTTGAAGAGGTTATGAGCACATTTTGCTCCACATTGTCTTGACCCTGGATGATTAGGCTGTTATCGCTCACCGATAAAATTTTGCCAAACACGCCGTGAGCATTGGGCAACATGGGCATGGGCATATTGCCGGGCGGCAGACCCGGGCCGGGGCGGTGCGGTGCGGGCGGCAGCATATTTTGGTTGTAGTTATCAAACCAGCGCGTGAAATGACGCGATTTACGTTCGCCGACTGACACGCCTAGTTGGAAAACTCCGGCCAGTATGGCGAGCGTGGCCAAGGTTGCCAGGATGATTATGATTGCGCGGGAGTGAATGAATTGCGGCATATATTTTAGATTAAGAAACCAATGAATGAATTATGAGTGGCGACTGGCTGACGCGGCGTTTTGCTGTTAAAAATTCCACCATGCAGATGAAACAAAAGATTACGCCCAAGCCGAGCGCGATCAGGCCGAACGGCGTGCTTTCAATCAGGCCCAAAAAATAATCTTGGGAATTGGCGAAAATAATATCCGGATCGGAAAACGCCAGGCGCAGAAATCCGAGCGCGGGCAATTGATTAACCGCCAACCAAAGAGAGCGCCACTCAACGCCCAGATAAGCGAGTCCGGCAATACAGCCGGCGGATGATAACGCCAAGCGCAAATACAAGGCGCGCACGCGCGAATGTTTAACCCGAGCCATGATTTGATTGCCCAAATCAGCCGGCATTTTTGGCTCTGGCAGATGGATTAGTATTTTTTGCTCAAGAGTCTCCATGCTTATTAATACGAAACTCAACCGCGTTTTGGTGCATATCCGTAAATCTTGTAGGGGCGGACCCATGCGTCCGCCTAACAAACATGATGAGGTTTCGCCTCTTAAAGACGAGATGCCAGTATTTTGCGCAAAGCGGCCACTGCGCGCAGGTAGCGGCTTTTGATGGTATTCAGGGGTTCGTCCAGCGCGTCGGCTATTTCTTGGAAAGTCATGTCTTCAATTTGATGCAACAGCATCACAGTTCGCGCTTTGGGTTGCAGATTATTGAGCGCCACAGTGAGCGCTATTTGCGTTTCGTTTTTTTGAAATAGTTCATCCGGCAGGGGAGTTTGGTCAGCTAAATTTTCCAACGGACTTGCCTCGTCCTCATCCTCCAGCGCCGAGAACGGCAAAGCGCGGCGTTTTTTAAACCAATCAAAAGTGGTGTTTTTAGCAATAGTAAATAGCCAAACCTTAAACGATTTGGTGGGGTTGAATTTTTTTAAATTTTTCCAAACTTTGATAAAAGTTTCCTGCGCCAAATCTTGCGCCACGGCCGCATCGCCGGACAGGCGCAGAATAAAACGATAAATGGGCTGGAGGTGGCGGCGCATTAATATCTCAAAAGCCGCGTCATTGCCGGCACGCGCCTGCGCTATCAACTCCTGATCGCTCAAATGATTTATAGGCGTATGCAACCTTAATAGCACAAAATTGGAAATTGAGAAAGGGTCGAGGCTGTAAAGATTGATCGCGCCGTCCATCCTTACCTCTAGCGCACCTGCGCTCTTTTTTTAATTCCATTATTTTTTCTGCCAATTTTTTTGAGATTAAAAATTTCCCTGCCACGCAATTGATACGATCGTGTCGATTGTGTCGTAGCTGATAAATTTTCAGCTTGGTTGAGCCGAGAAGTAAAATTTTCAAGCTGTGGATAAAATAACCCCGCAGCGTTTTTCTTCTTAAAAAAATCACCGCTCGTTCAGGCGGTAATTAGTTTAATCTTCAGCCGTCCGTCAGAGCTATGGAGGCCGACTCGGTAGTTGCTATTCTGATGCTTGAAATTAGACTTTCGTACGAAGTATTCCGGATAGTAAGTGGGCTTACCGATTGATCGAAAAACCTGTTCAACAGTGACGTATGACATGACGTCCTCCAAAAAGATATTAGCATCTATCTCGTATAACAAAACCAATAGTAGATATGTGATTGTTGCCATGGTACCTATCAATATATTTGATAATATATTCTGATCCCGTAAAGCAAAAAGCAAAACGAAGACGACGCAGATCAGAAGAATAAGTATAAACCAATGGATCGATTTGACCACTCGGCGCGATGCCAGCAGGGCTGATTGTCTCGTCTGGGTGATGGTGTATTTATAGCTATGTAAATTTTGGAAGACGGACAAAACAGTTTCGTTTGCCGGCTTAATTGAATCGATAACGCTAAAAAGTTTTGTATATTCATCATACGAATTTCTAACGTAGTCAGCAAAATCGAATTCCAGGCAGGTAATCAAATACCGATCTATGGCTTCTGCTAAGGCCTTCCGCTTTGAAGGCTGGATGAAGCAGCCAGCATTAAAAATGCCGATCAGAGCACCATCCTCTTGGGCGATCAGGGACTGTAAGTTCAGATAGTTGGAGGTTGCTGCGGCGATAAAAAAACCAATAATAATCGTAAATAAGAAGGTAACCGTGGTGAGCAGATAGGAAATATCCAATTGCAGATCAAAATCCGGAATTAGGAAGACCGCAATAAATATAATTAGGGGTACTAAAAAAATTCTTATTATCCTCCCAGACTTCATATGATTACGAGTTGATGAATATAATTATACATCATTTAATCCCAAATAACTTCTCTAACTCCGAATGAGTACAAAAGATTCATTTCAACTTGCGGGCGGCAGCTGCACATGGCGATTGACACGCCGGCCCAGCCTTCAATGGGCGGAATGTGGATTGTTCCGTCGCGCATTTCAAAATTAAGTTCTTGCAGAGCGCTCCGGCAATTGCCTGTGGTGGCGGCCAGAACGATGGTTTTGATCAATTCCGCTTGGGTTAAATTAGCCGCGGCGAGCTCAATGGTTTTTTCTTGCGTTATGGTTTTGCGATATCCCTTGCTATCCAGGTCAGCGCCATTGCAGTATTTGTTCGCGTCTTCCGTTGAGACCATGATCGTGGTGGTGTCGGGGTTGACGACCGGCGCCTTCTGACACCCTGCGCCAAGAATTATTAAAGAGGCGAGCGCGGTAAAACAAAGTGTGAGTCGGATATTCATAAGGGTAAAATTGGAAATATTATTGCAACCAGATAAAAATTGCCCCCAGGTTTAACAGAACCCCCACGGCGGTTAATATTTTTTTCGGCGTGCGCAGGCCGCTCAAACCCAAGATCGCGCCGACCACGCCGATAATCAAGAAAAATAGGTTGCTGTCCATCTTGGTGGTGAGTGCGTGAATGCCGGGGTGGAAGAATCTCAAAAAATCGCCCAAGGCTCTTGGTATGGGTCGGAACATCAGGAAATTGCTGATCCCCAAAAGCAAGTTAAAAAATCCAAAGGCCAGCGAGGCGATAATTGGTCCATCATTGGCCGCCGAGGCGCCATCCCCCTTAATCTCTTTGGCGGTTTTTTTATTTTTTCTTCGGTTGGCAAAAATCTGTTGGCCGCTTACGATGAGCGAAGCGATGATTATGACCGCCGCAAAAGCCGCGAGCAATTTCAAAATATTCCGCGTGGCTTGTTCGGCGCTGGTCTTAAGCCACCACGGCTCAATTTTCTCCGGGTCATACGGAGCCGGGTCGCTGGGCAAGCCGCCGCGTTTGATATAAGTAAATTGGCCGGCCGCCACTTCCACTGTTTTTTTAAAATTTAAATCAGCCGCGCTCAAGGATCCCTCTAGGACTGAAACCGTGGTGCCGGATTTATCCGTGTCCACTAAAAATTCCGTGCCCGTGATCCCCAAAATCGCATCGCGAGTTTTAACCTTGCGGCATTCCTGCCTGACCAAATTTTGTCCGACAATGCACATCCCATTCTTAAACGGTTGCCACATGTATCGGTAACGGCCAAAGACGCTCTGCACTTCGTGATCTGAAACCGGCGTAAAGGTGGAATTGGCATCCAACTGAACCCGTGATCCGTCGGGCATGGCGATTTCAATCCGCTCATTGTCGTCGGAAGTAATGGGTTTGCCCGAAGGCAGATGATCATACTGGAGCTCGCGGAGTTTAAAGGCGGGTGCGAGCGTTGGTTTCGAAACAGTCGGCTGGGATACTGGTTGCTCCGGATGCAATCTCTGACTGCACGATGAGCTAAAGTAGTCCGCACGTCCGAAGTATAAGCCCGAACTATCCAGGCAGAATTTATCTCCCACGTAATGCGCGTGGATATAGCCAAAGCCCGTGTTGCCATCGCCCACGCGAATCAAGCAACTGCTTTCAACATTTTGTTCAACCTTGCCGGTGGGATAAGCGGCTTTGTAATATACGCAGGCTTCGC
>ERZ1292630.4760-Hain-H41-02um-R3-4760-length-11406-cov-6_pt1 | contig 11406 bp, 7 predicted proteins | sample MGYA00564408_ERZ1292630 | MGnify/ENA primary metagenome ERZ1292630 (study PRJEB36523, sample SAMEA6512641) | groundwater metagenome | collected 2019-01-08 | study: AquaDiva: Metagenomics assemblies of 32 groundwater samples | reverse complement strand
AGTTCGGAGTAGGGGAGGAAAGACGGAAGACAGTGGGAAGAATTATGATTGAGGGATTAAAGAATTAATGAATTGAGAAGCTAGAAACAAGATACAAGAAACCAGAAGCGGGAATCTAGTCCTTCTGATTTCCGGATTCACGCTTTCCCGTCCCAGCCAGAATGATTGCCCGCCCGGGAATGACAATATCGCTTAATAATCGCTCAATTATTTAGGTTTTATTAAAATTCTGTTTTTTTATTAACTATGCAAACGACCGGGGGCTATAATAGGACTCTTTTGAAACTCATTTTGGAGAACCTTCTGAGGTTATTTATCTAAAGAAAGCATCGTGTGAATTTAATCCAGTTTCTAAAACAGTTTGTTTTACATACAACAAAGACGGGGGCAATCGCGCCCAGTTCCAATGGTCTTGCAGATTTAATTACTGACACTGCTGATTTACATAACACTTCTGCCGTTATAGAATTTGGAACCGGGACAGGTGTATTCACAGAGAAAATCCTTCAAAAGATACCTGATGAAACCAGGTTTTTTGCATTGGAAATCAACCCGGATTTTGTAGCGGCTACCAGAAAAAGATGCCCGGAAGCAGTAGTTTACCATGATTCCGCATCAAATGCGAAAAAGTACCTTGCCGAATTTGGAATCAATGAGTGTGATTGCATAATATGCGGCCTTCCCTGGGCTGCATTTAGTGAGGAATTACAAAATGAGTTACTCGACACGATTATTGATGTTCTGAAGCCGGGCGGAAAGTTTCTGACTTTCGCCTATCTGCAGGGTTTACTTCTGCCAGCCGGTATGAGGTTCAAGAAAAAACTGTCCTCAAGATTCAATAAAGTAACTAAAACACGCACCGTATGGCTGAACTTCCCGCCGGCATTCGTTTACTGCGCGGAGAAATAAGAAATAACTCAAATAATCAAACTTGTCGTTAAAACTAAATTACCTGGAATTTTTATCTTTCTGAACGTAGCGTACCGGACGGATATAGTTGCCGCCGAAGTTGCCATAGTTTCCCCAACTCACGCTGCCGCCGTCGAAGGCAACACGCCAGGCAATCACAGGATTGTACTGATCACCAGTCCATATAGAGGTGATGGAATAGCAGAACAAATAATTTAATGTATAGGAAATTCAAAGTTATGTTTGCAATGTCTCAAATAAAACCCTACCCGCCCGAACGTCCGCCTGTACCTATTCGGGCAGGAAGCCATTCCGCTACAGTTAGTAATTGTAGTCCGCCCATAGGGCGCTAACTTAAGATTTGGGGGTTTATTCTAAAAAAGTAAGATTTGTTTAGTTTACTTAAATAATAAAAACATGTTTTTTTCGTCATTTATCAAAGAAAATTTAATATATAGGGTTTTTATAAAGAAATATAAGAAGTACTTCATACTCGGGGCCATCTCCCTCATAATAGTAGACATAATTAACATCGTCCCCCCACTTCTCATAAAAGAGGTGATTGATACTCTTACATCACACGGAAGCATCACGAAGATATTGTATATTTCCGGGATTTACATTCTTGTCAGCCTTGTACAGGGTGCAGGACGGTATTTTTGGAGAATGTACTTTATCGGCACCTCTTTCCGTTGCGATTACGATCTAAGGATGGCATTTTTTAAACACATAGAGACGCTGTCACAGTCTTTTTTCCAGAAATATAAAACAGGTGACCTGATGTCACGGGCGACTAATGATTTAAATGCCGTAAGGATGGCTGTGGGACCCGGTATGCTCATAGGACTCGATGCTCTATTTTACTTTTTTCTCATACCGCCCATAGTCATTTATTTATCACCCAAGCTCGCACTCTACACATTTTTGCCTCTACTGCTGATGCCATACTTTGCATACAGGATAAAAAACGTTATCGACAAAAGATTCAGAAGAGTTCAGGAACAGTTTTCCAACATAAGTGAAAAGGCACAGGAAAACATATCAGGTATCCGCATAGTAAAGAGTTTTAACATGTCCAACCAAGAAGAGAGGACGTTCAGCAGATTATGCAAGGACTTTGTGAATAAAAATCTTTCACTCGTAATCCCGCAATCACTTATGGGACCGGTTTTTGAGTATATTACATATCTGGGAATCATCATTCTTCTTTTGGCTGGTGGGAATATGGTACTGGAAGGCACGATCACATTAGGTACATTAATAGCATTCCAGAGGTATATATCCAAGATGGTCTGGCCTATGACGGCAGTAGGCTGGTGTCTATCATTATTCCAACGTGGAAAAGCATCTATGGAAAGGGTAGATGAAATTATGGACATAAAGCCTGAAATAATAAGCAGTAGGTCTGCGATAAAAAATATCCGGCCTGCAGGGAAGGTAGAATTTAAAGACCTGAGTTTCAGATACAATAAAAATGAGGATTTTATTCTCAGGAATATAAGTCTAGAGATAACACCGGGTCAAAAAGTTGCTCTGATTGGACCGGTAGGCTGTGGCAAGACTACGCTGGTTAACTTAATACCAAGGGTTCTTCCCGCCGGACACAACAAGATACTTCTTGACGATATTGATATTAATAAAATAGACGTCAGGGAACTCAGGAGCCACATTGGTTTTGTTTCGCAAGACACATTCCTGTTCTCTGAAAAGATTAAGAACAACATATCATTTGGTAATCCGGATCAATTTGATGAATGTAAGGTAAGAGAGTGTGCAAGCATGTCTATGATATCGAATGAGATAGACAATTTACCGGAAGGTTACGACAGTTACCTGGGTGAGAGGGGAATAAATCTCTCCGGTGGTCAAAAGCAAAGAGTCTCCATTGCAAGGGCGCTTGCCATAAACCCCAGAATCTTAATATTTGACGATTGCCTTTCCGGTGTAGATGCAAGGACCGAAGAAGCAATAATCAAGAATATCTCTACAGAAGCAAACGGACGCACTCTTATAGTGGTCACACACAGAATACCGGCTATTATGGATTTTGATCTCATTGTTGTACTGCAAAATGGGGAAATCATAGGGACGGGTACGCATCAGCAATTAAGTGAAAAAGAAGGATTATACAAATCTTTATACGAGAATGAAGTTGTAAGGGAGAGTTTGGCGGAAGGTTGATCAGATAAATTTCTTCATCTGGCCGTGTGTGTGGAAATCTGCCTGCCAAACAAACCGTCGGGTAAAAAGGTCTCCGCTACACCCCGCTAAGCGGGGTACAGTTGGCATGTGTAATTGAATTGTTATGAAAGAGTATTTAAGTGAAGACATAATACGGGGAAAGATGTATGACAGAACCATTATAAAGAAACTCATGTCATACATAATGAGATACAGATTCTCAGCAATACTTTCCATTCTAATGGTATTTCTGGCAACGCTGATGTTCCTTTTAGGTCCATATATGTTTGGATACGCTATTGATCACGGCATAGTCAAGGCAGATAAAGGGATGGTTGTTAAAATGGCCTTACTCCTGTTAAGTGTTGAGACCTTTAGAACCCTGCTCGTAATAGCACAGAACTACAATATTCAGAATATTGGTCAAAAGGTGATGATGGATCTAAGGATGGAACTCTTCTCCCACATACAAACGCTTCCCGTATCTTTCTTTGATAAGAATCCTGTGGGAAGGTTGGTCACGCGCTTAACAAATGATATTGCTGCACTTGGAGAACTTTTTTCTGCAGGGATTATAGTCGTAATAGGAGACGTCTTTATTATCGTTGGCATAATAGTAACGATGTTTCTATTAAATGTAAAACTCGCCCTCGTGGCTTTATGTGTGCTTCCCGTAATGTTTGCTATCTCCATTTTTTTTAGCAGGAAGATAAAAATAGCCTTTAGAGAGATAAAGAGAAAATTAGCCCGCATAAATTCATACTTAAATGAGAACATAACGGGAATGGAAACCATTCAGCTTTTTAATAGAGAAAAGAAAAACTACGAAACATTTGATTCTGTAAATAAAGATTATCTGCACGAACAGGTCAGGTATGTTCGATACTATGCCATTTTTCAACCTGCTCTTAACATTATGAATGCACTCTCTGTCGCACTGATCCTCTGGTACGGCGCAATCAGATATTTCAGTAATGACCTTACACTGGGTATCCTTGTGGCATTTTTTGCATACATACAGGGTATATTTGATCCGATAAGAGATATAGTAGAAAAGTATAACATTTTCCAAGGCGCCATGGCCTCCGCCGAAAGGGTCTTTGGACTGATGAAGGAATCTCCGGAGGATGATTACGGCAAATTGACATTTAGTAAAGGAAAAGCCTTACAAAAAGTAGAAGGAAAGGTAGAATTCAAGGATGTCTGGGTTACATATAATAATAGTGATTACGTCCTTAAAGGATTATCATTTAAGATTGAAGCAGGACAATCACTTGCCATTGTTGGCGCAACGGGCAGCGGGAAAACCTCTGTGACAAACGTTTTGACAAGACTTTATGAAATAGATAAAGGCGCTATCCTGCTGGACAATAGAAATATTCAGGACATTGACAAAACACAATTAAGGCAGATAGTAGGAATGATAAGTCAGGACATTTTTCTTTTCTCAGGAACAATAAGGGATAACATATCACTTTTTAATTCCATCTCAGATAAAAGGATTTTAGAAACCATAAATGAACTGGGACTTACTCACTTCATAAACAGAATGCCGCATGGCCTTGATACTAAGGTAGCAGAAAGAGGCTTAAACCTTTCTGCAGGTGAGCGTCAGTTCATATCCTTCGCAAGAATCCTCACTTACGACCCTGACATCTTAATCCTGGATGAAGCAACGTCTAATATTGACCCTGTCTCCGAGGTCTTAATCCAGGATGCCATACAAAAGATAACGAAAGACAGGTCTTCCATAATAATATCTCACAGGCTGTCCACTATCCTAAACTGTGATCATATCCTGGTATTGAAACACGGGGAAAAGGTTGAGGAAGGAACTCATGAAACCCTGATGCGGACAAAAGGACTGTACAGCCAGCTTTATAAATTGTATCTAAGAAAGGAAAGTGTATAGGCATTTATAAAAACCACAGTTGAATAGTTACTTAATTATTTATATCCAAAACGGCTTAATGCGGCTTCATCTTTTCGCCAGTTTTTACTAACCTTGACCCAAAGATCCAGATAAACCTTTTTGTCTAATAGTTCCTGGATACCTTCCCGTGATTTTCTTCCTATCTCTTTTAACATTCGTCCGCTTTCACCAACAACAATCAATTTATGGGTTGGTTTCTCCACATGTACCGTTGCAGAAATATAAACAAGCTCGTCACTTCTTGGCGTAAACTCTTTTATCACCACCGCCACTCCATGCGGTATTTCCTGCCTTACAAGAAGCAGTACCTGTTCACGGATAAGTTCTGCAATTGTCAGCTTTTCCTGTTGGTCTGTAACGGTGCCTTCCGGATAATAAGCGGGACTCTCCGGCAATAGCTCAAGTATCTTATTGATCAATAACGGTATATTTATTTTTGTTACGGCAGAAACGGCAACACCGCCTTTAAAATCTCCAAGTTTTTTGTATTCTTCGATACGGGCTTCGAGATTTGGCATATCGGCAATGTCTATCTTATTAATTATGAGCAGAACGTCCTTATCGATGTTGCGTATCAGTTTTGCCGCACGCTTATCGTCGCTGTGCGGAGGGGTGGTGCTATCCACAACGAATAAGACTACATCCGCATCTCTCAGACAAGAGCGCGCCGACTTTACCAGATACTCATCCAGCTTCTGCTTTGGCTTCAATATTCCCGGTGTATCAAGAAATACGATCTGCCCTTCTTCCGTCTCGCAAATTCCTGATATCCTGTTACGTGTCGTCTGCGGTCTCGGCGTAACAATCGCTACCTTTTCACCAACAAGCATATTGAGCAGAGTTGACTTGCCTACATTAGGCCGTCCCCATATCGTTACAAATCCGGACTTGTATTTCTTTTCTGCTCCTGACATGTTTTATTTAGATCAGATATTAATTGGTTTTCTGCTATTTCAAAATTTATTTTGATATTCTGTAACAGAACATGAAATATTACTTGAACCTAAATTGAGCGATTTTATATTACATGCCGTTGTAGCCGCTGGCTTCCTGCCCGAATAGGTACCCGTCCGAACGGCATTGCCGGGCGGGCAGGCGGGTAGCCTGTGTTTCTCATTACTTGATGGGTCTACGTAAGTTACGCAACCCTCAAGGTTGCGGCTACAAAATCGTTCAATTTAGGTTCAAGTCATCAGGCCACAAAGACCTGGCTTATTATGACAGCCGCTATGTGTTATAAAAAGAATCTTATTTTGCCGGCAGTCTTGATTGTGAGTTTTCTACAGTTGCCCATACGCCCCGTAAAATCTTCTCCATCAATCTGGATTAAAACCTTATTATGAGGCAAGTTTATTTCCACTTCATCTGTTTTATAAACATCAAATTTTCTTCCAGGCAAAAGGGGTTTTGGTAATTTACCGCTAAACAGGAAGAAAAGCATTTCCGGGATTCCATTCATAAACATCAGATGGAAAGTATTTCCTTTCAGGTCTATATCCTCTATTTTTATAAGACCGCCTCCGTAAGAAGGTATGTTGATTAATAATAAATTTTTGAAATTTTCAATAGTTTCTTCATAAAGCCGGGATTCCGTATCCTTAAAAGATATTTTGATTTGTTCTTTTACTTTAAAGTGAAGGTTGTTGATTATACATATTAGATAGATTAAACGATTATAAAGAGGCAGGGATCTTTTTTCATGAAATTTCCTGGCGATTCTGGCATCAAAACCGATTCCAAGATAATTTGCAAAATAGACTTTACCATTCAATGATAAAATGCGGCAAAATCGATATTTTGGTTTTTCCATTCCCGCTATAAGATCATTCATATACATTAATGGATTATTCATAAACTTCTTATAGTAACCCAATGCCCTCGCAAGATCATTGCCAGTGCCCAAGGGCATGATTCCAATAATCGGATTACGGGTAGAAATCATGACCCCATTTATCACATCTCTAACTGTCCCATCCCCTCCGGAAACAATTATACGGTTGTAACCTTTCTCGCACAATTCCCTTACCTGCTCTGAAACAATGTCTTTGTCTGTACACAAAGATTTAAACTCCCATCTTTTATTAATTAATTTTTCGAAGTCATCCAGGTGAAGCGAAGCCTTGCCGGCGCCGGCGGCAGGGTTATAAATAAAGACGGTTTTAGGTGGAAGGGTTTCATCCATTTATTAAAAATGTAATAGTTTATTAAAAAGGTCAAATGCCATGCCAGTATTATAATATTCTCCTGCCGCTTTGGCTATACTATTCAAACCTTCTTTATATTTTCCTCATATTTATACATAGAGAAGAACCAATCAGGGTCAAAGTTAGAGAAAAAGATTGTTTTTTTCTGATTGTGATACTATTATCCTGCTAATAATAAGTACAAAAAAACTTTTTTTGACCAAATCATCTTTTAAGATTAAAATTGAAATCCCGACTCACAAACAACTGTCCATGGGCTAAATACTCAAAGCCCATTCTTTTCCTGCTGGCGCTGTTAATTTTCTTTACCACTGCCGGTTATACCAGTTTCAAACTGATATCGGTTAAAACGGAATTAGATACAGGGAAGATAGACAATCCTTCACCTTTGATTACATCGAATGGACGAATGCTCGTGATACTCCTGGATTCTACACGTAAGGACTCCGTGTTCAGTGAAGCGATGCCATTTATTTCCAGCCTTCGCAAACAGGGAGCCTGGGGCATTTCCAGAGTAGTTTCAGCCCCGTTGTCAGTTGCGGGGGACCATGCAATCTTCTCCGGAGTTATAATGAGCCCTTTATCTATTGTTGACGATTTTTCAGATTCAGTAAGACCTTCCGCTTATGACAACCTTTTCAAGCGCATAACTCAAAAGAAAAAGCGTGCGGCGATTTTTAGCTCTGATTGTCTGCGTGGTGCTTATGGCAGCGACACAGACCTTTCCGCATTTGTTCCCAAAGGCTTCCTTTTCAGTCAATACCGGGAAGACGCAAAATATATTTTTGACCAAACCTATGATTTTTTGAAGAACCAAAAGTGGGACCTTGCAGCGGTTCAATTTGTTACGATGGACTTTATAGGCCATCTTGAAACTCCTCTTTCATCCAACTATATGCCCACTCTTAAATTGCTTGATAATTATGTGCGCCAGCTTGTTGAATTAACTACTGATGAGGATACGGTCTTGATTACCGCTGAACACGGCATAGACAACAACGGCTTCCATGTAGACCGAACTGAATTTGTTATAGATACCCCATTTATTCTTACAGGACCTAACGTAAATAGAGGCGGTCCCAGAGAAGTTCTCCAGATCGATTGGGCGCCGACCCTTTCTATCTTAGCCGGTGTTTCTCCGTTTTACAAATCCACTGCCTTGCCTGCCCTTGACTTGCTCTCGTTGCCTCCTGGATACCGTTCTATTTTGATAAGTAAATTTTCCCAAGTTATTGCCGGAAATCCTGAAATATCAGAGCTGGATGAGCTTCGTCAGATACGTCTCACTAAAATGGGAAGAGAGAGTTCTCCTCTCTTATGCGTGCTTATTGTTCTGGCAACTTTATTTTCTTTAACACTTTTTACGTACGTTGCTCTTTCCAATGATGACTATAAAGGGGGTATACGTTCCAAGATCAAATATATTGCTGTCTGGGGCTGTTGTCTTTGCGCATTGACTTGCATTGAATTGTATTTCGGAATCTTAGACTATATATCCAATAACTTCCCATTCAGCGCTAATAATATTCTTGATCATCCTATAAAGATTGGCCTGGCCTTAATCCTGATAGCAATCTTGCCGATGTGTTACTATCAGATTATTAGAAAAAGATGTTCCGATACAAAAGATTTTTCTCTGCCGTTTCTTTTAACGCTCATATTTTCTGTAACTTTCATAGCGACTAACCCATATCATCCTTTAAACTGGGCAGTGGTAAGTTTACCTCTGTTAGGCTGGGGAATGTCACGTCACCCGGCCTGGGTGGTTATTTTTTTCGCAACACTAACAGGTATGGCTATCAGAAGGCTGACATTCTACCATGTTTACCATCCGATAACCATGCCGGACAGGTGGGTCTTGTCATTAATCGTGCTATTCGCAGGAGTCGCATTTCTTTTGTGGAGATTACGGCTTGACAAGAAAAGAGCAACCATTATCGGATATGGAATACTTGGCATTCTTCCGTGTATCGTGATTATTGCATGCACTGCCAGCGCAGGGGTAAAAACCGTATTATTGATCTTAAGCTTGATTCCTCTGATTATTGCATGCCGGCGGACGCCTAAAACAGTCGATGTATGGTTGGCCTTGTGGATTGTCTTCTTCTTTCTGGGGACATCCGGTAGTATCAATCATGCATCGCACATAGTTACCTTCCCCCTTCTTGTGGCCGTTTGGGCTATCTCTGAAAAGACATCGGTAATAGCGAAAGGGAGCATGGCGACTCTGATAATCTGGACTCTATATCTTTTGCCCGGAAACGAGTTTGACCTGAAAATCTACGAATTGAGAGACAAATTTATTATGGGTTCAGTTATAGCCAAACAGATAGAAATGACTGTTATAGTAATTAGCAGCAGGTATATTATTCCTGTAACCATCCTTATCTGGATGATGAAACGGACATCTCCGAATACATCACTGCTATCAATGTTTTCTGTCACCATCTTACCGGTAGTGTTTGGAATCGGCATATGCCTGGCAATATGGGCATCAACCGCCTTTGTCGATTATCCCTGGGATATGTTTGCTAAACTGACAATTCTTTTCGGATTTTTGTTTATTATAGCATGTGCATTCTTTGCTGTCTCGACCTTCACATATTTTATACATCCGTACTATCTAAAGTTGCCGAATAAAACAGAGGAAATTCAATGCTGTCAATTGTAAAGATCAGCGACCAGAACGAATTTGCAAATCTAAAGAAAGATTGGGCCGTACTCTTGAAGAAGAGTAAAAGTGACACGGTCTTTCTTACCTGGGAATGGATGTACGCATGGTGGGAGTGTTTTAAAGAGAACAAACAACTCTTTATCCTGGCCGTATACGGCGAAAATGAAGAGATGGTCGGCATTGCGCCATTCTGCATGGATAAAAAAAAGATAGCAGGCATTTCTGTCATGGATTATATAAGATTTCTTGGAACAATGCCCGTATCTTCTGATCACCTTGATTTCATCATTCATGAGGAAAGGGAAAAGGAGGTTTTGGAGACAATAGTTGAGTACCTGTTTCGGGTGAATAGTTGGGATATGTGCCTTTTGAGCAACATACCCACATCTTCTTTGACAGGCAAACTACTTAAAGAGATTATGGGAAACAGGCCTTCTCAATACGAGATTTCTCAAGTTTGTCCCTACATACCATTGCCAACCCGAATCGAAGATTTTTATGCCTCCTTAAGTGGAAACATGAGAAACACAATAAAGAGAAGGAGGCGTAACTTACAAAAGAAATATAATGGTTTTGAGTTTGTGACGTGGAAGAATCCGGATGAAATTGACAGCGCCATGGAAAAAATGTTTAAACTGCATGGAAAGCGATGGATGGTTGTAAACCACAAGGGAAATTTTATTAATAGAAACATCAGGAGGTTTCATAAAAAGATCGCCTGGACATTTCTGAATTCCGATATGCTGAGGCTATACTTTCTCAGGGTGCAGGGAAAGGACGTGGCCACGTTGTATACTTTTAAATACAATGACAAACTTTTTTACTATCAGGGAGGATGGGATCCGGAATTTTCAGGAGACCGTGTTGGAAGTGTATTGACAAACCTGGTAATTGAAGACGCAATAAACAATGGATGTTCTGAGTATGACTTCTTGCGCGGAACGGAAGATTACAAAACGCGATTGACTGATAAGAAAAGAGAAGATATAGATATCTTTATATTAAATTCCTTTAATGCCAGAGTGTATCTTCTTTTTAGAAATCTTTATCATAAAATGAAAAAGTCTTCGTAACTATGAAGATTTTAATATAAGCGGCTTATCAAAAACCAATACGCTTTAAAACTATATTTGAGAACTCTTGCTTATACATCACTAAAGTGGGAAGTGGGTCCTTCCACGACCATGTTATATGATGTGAAGCCTTTAAGAGTGTATTTAGAATCTTAAGAAACCAACTGATTCCCTGTAAGATGGAAATCTTCCTTTGTTTCAGTTCCCTTAACATACCGGACATATCTCCTAGTAACCAATGAATACGTTTACCAACCGGGTAGTCTCTTGAATATTGCAGGAGCGAAATGGTTTCATTCCTTAAATATTGATGGACGTCTATTGCCTGTCTCGGGAAATCAACACCACAGAAATACGGTAAAGCACAATTTGCATCCATCCTTGGATTGAATTCCAGAAAATAAGAATTTCCATCTTCTTCATTGGCAAGAA
>ERZ1292630.4759-Hain-H41-02um-R3-4759-length-11410-cov-4_pt1 | contig 11410 bp, 8 predicted proteins | sample MGYA00564408_ERZ1292630 | MGnify/ENA primary metagenome ERZ1292630 (study PRJEB36523, sample SAMEA6512641) | groundwater metagenome | collected 2019-01-08 | study: AquaDiva: Metagenomics assemblies of 32 groundwater samples | reverse complement strand
GTGCCGATTCCCACGCCCAACGGCGTCTGCATCCTGCTCGACGCCGACGCCAACATGGACTGCAAGCCTTGGCACCTCGTCCAGTTCGCGATGATGGGCGCGCTGCTCGCGCGCCACGTTTACGGCGTCGCCTCTCCGACGGTCGGCCTGCTCAGCAGCGGCGAGGAGGAAGGGACGGGCAACGATTTGACCAAAGAGGCCTTTTCGTTGCTTAAGAGTGCCGGTGTGAACTTTTCTGGTTGCGTGGAAGGACGGGATGTGCCGGCCGGCAAGACCGACATCGTCGTCTGCGACGGCTTCGTGGGCAACGTCATTGTAAAAACGATGGAAGGCACGGCCCTTGCCATGATGGCCCAGCTCAAGAGCGAGCTTATGGCGTCCTGGCGCTACCGCATACCGAGCCTGGCCTTGCGCGGTCCCCTCTCGCGCTTGCGGCGCAAAATGAGCTACGATGAATACGGAGGCGCGCCTCTGTTGGGCGTGGAAGGCACGGCCGTTGTCGCTCATGGATCGGCAAACGCTCGAGCCATCGCCAATGCCATCCGAGCGGCGACAAAAATGGCCGAGGCGCGTCTGCCCCAGGCTCTGCGCGAGGTCGTGGCCCGCACGTCGCAGGCCACGGCGTCGACCCAACCCGTTGAACTTCAGGAGAACCCGGTATGACTACTGTGACAACGACGCAAACGGTTCCAACCACGGGCGTTCGTCTCAAAGACAAGGTCGCGATCATCACCGGCTCTGCCCAAGGCATCGGCTACGCGACCGCGGAGCTCTTCGCCGCGGAAGGCGCGAAGGTGGTCATCGTCGACGTCAACGCCGAGCTGGCGGCCAAAGCCGCATCAACGCTGGCGGCCGGCCGCGAGGGCGCGACCTTGGGCCTGGCGTGCAATGTCACCAAGCCTGAGCAATGCGAGGCCGTGGTTAAAGCGGTGTTGGATAAATTCGGGAAAATTGATATATTGGTAAACAACGCGGGCATCACCAAGGACAATTTGCTCATGCGCATGTCTGAGGCGGACTGGGATCTCGTGTTGAACGTGAATTTGAAAGGCGCTTTCAACTTCGTCAAGGCCAGCATTCGACCGATGATGAAGGCGCATTACGGACGAATCGTCAACATCGCCTCCATCGTGGGGCAGGAAGGCAACGCCGGGCAGGCCAACTATGCCGCATCGAAGGCCGGTCTGATTGCGCTGACGAAATCGATCGCACGGGAGTTCGCCTCGCGCAACATCACCGCAAACGCCGTGGCTCCGGGATTCATCAAAACTCCCATGACGGATGTCATTCCGCAGGAAGCAAAGGATAGGTTCGTGGCCAGGATTCTTCTGGGCAGGATGGGCGACCCGATCGATGTCGCCCGTGCGATTCTTTTTTTGTCAACGGACGAGTCGACGTACATCACCGGCCAAGTCCTCAATGTGAACGGCGGCGTGTACATGTAAGACGGTAGACGTATCAAGGAGACAAGACATCATGGCTGATGCCAACATCGCAGACCGCGTGAAGAAGATCATCGTCGAGCAGCTCGGCGTCGATGCCGCTGAAGTGACCCCCACGGCTCATTTCGTCAACGACCTCGGCGCGGACTCGCTCGACACCGTCGAGCTCGTCATGGCCCTCGAGGAGGAGTTCGACACCGAGATCCCCGACGAGCAGGCCGAAAAGATCCAGACCGTCGGCCAGGCGGTCGACTACATCTCGGCTCACCACAAGAAGTAAGGGGAGCGTTTCCGATGCCTCGACCTCTCGAAGAGGTCGTCGGGTACCGGTTTAAGGATGCCGCGCTGCTCAAGCAGGCGATGTCGCATAAGTCATTCGCCAGCGAGAGCGGGTCCGGCGTTTATAACGAGCGTTTGGAGTTCCTCGGCGACAGCATATTGGCGGCCGTTGTCGCGCACGAACTGTACGTCGGCTATCCGGGCGAGGCCGAGGGTAATCTCTCCAAAAAGAAATCGCTCCTCGTCTCCCGGCCAAGCTTGGCCGAGTGGGGCGAGGAGCTCGGTCTGGGCGCGTATCTGTATCTCGGCGTGGGAGAGGAGTCCACGGGCGGACGCACGAGGCAAAGCCTGGTGGCCAACGCGGTGGAGGCCCTCATCGGGGCGATTTACCTCGACGGCGGCTACGAACGCGCGGCCGAGTTCATCCGCTCCTGGTACGGCAGGAAGCATGGGAGCTTGCTCGAGACGGACCATAAGAGCCGGCTGCAAGAGATTCTTCAGAAGCGCTACAAATCGCCGCCGGCTTACGAGCTGACGGCGTCGACGGGGCCGGATCACGATAAAAACTTCAGCATCCTGGTCCGGATCGGCGAGCGGGAACTGGGGCGGGGCGCGGGCAAGAGCAAGAAGGAGGCGGAGCAGGCCGCGGCCTGCGACGCCCTAACTCGTATAGATGGAGTGGAGGAATAACATGGATTACGAACTAACGGAGCAGCAGGAAGATATTCGCAGCCTCTCCTATCAATTTGCGGTCCGCGACATTAAGCCCGTGCGCGAGATGCACGATTAGAAGGAAACCTTTCCTTGGGACGTGGTCAAGAAGATGGCCGCGGCGGACCTCTATGCCGTGTACCTTCCCGAGGTTTACGGCGGCATGGGCGGCGGCTTAATGGAGCAGGTGCTTGTCATCGAACAGCTCTCACGCATTTGCGGCGGCATCTCGTTGGCTTTCGCCGCGACCGGCCTGGGCACGCTCCCCATTCTTCTTCTCGGCAACCACGAGCAGCGAGACAGATACATCCCGGATCTCGCCAGCGGCAAAAAACTGGCCGCCTTCTCCATCACCGAGGCGAACGCGGGCTCGGATGCGACCGCCACGCAGTGCACGGCCAAGCTTGACGGCGAGCACTACATCCTCAACGGCTCGAAGACCTTCGTCTCCAACGGCGAAGTCGCCGAGACCTACGTGGTCTTCGCGACCACCAACCCCTCGCGCGGCGCGCGCGGAGTCACGGCCTTTATCGTGGACAAGGGCACTCCCGGCTTCGGCTTCGGTAAAAAAGAGCACAAGATGGGCATCCGAGCCAACCCGACCTACCAGATCGACTTCGTCAACTGCCGTGTCCCTAAGAAGAATCTCCTATATAAGGAAGGCTACGGGCTGTTCACCGCGCAGACGACCTTCGACTGCTCCCGCCCCGGAGTGGCGGCGCAGGCTCTGGGCATCGCACAAGGCGCGCTTGATGAGACGCTGGCCTATATCCGCCAGCGCAAGCAGTTCGGCCAGCCGATCTCGAGCTTCCAAGCCATCCAGCATATGATGGCCGATTGCGCCACGCAGATTGAGGCCTCCAGGGCGCTTCTCTACGCCACGGTCAAGGCCATGGATAAAGCGATGATGCCCGTCTATCAAAAGGCGATCGCCGACAAAGCCATTGTTTATGACGTCTTGAACAAGATGGACGTCAAGCGCTGGACCAAGGAATCGGCCATGTCGAAGTACTTCTGCTCGGACGTCGCCATGAAGGTGACCACCGACTGCGTGCAGATGTGCGGCGGCATCGGCTATATGCGTGATTTCCCTGTCGAGAAGTTCATGCGCGACGCGAAGATCACTCAGCTTTACGAGGGAACCAATCAGATCCAGCGCAATGAAGTCGCGATGATGATGGTCAAGGAGCTCGCCTCCGCCGCCAAGGCGGAACCGGTCGCGGCCTAATGCCCCTGACGGATCGGGAGTTTCTCGGCTGCGGACGCAGGACGCAGGCGGGAGCTCCCGATCCGCACGTGGAGGAGGCATTGCTGGGAGCTGCGGCGGTTTATGCCGCGGACAGGCCTTTCGACACCATCCACGTGTTCCTGGATTTGGACGTAGACTTGCGACGACGGCGTCTGAGCGGGGTGTGCCGAACGACCCTCAAAGCCCGCCGCGCGGGCCTAAAGACTCTGCAGTTTGACGCCGTTTCGCTTCGCGTCCAAAGCGTTCGGATCGATGGGAAATCCGCTCGTTGGACATCCTCCAAGGACAAAATTATCGTGGCCGCGTCCCTTGAAGAGGGCGCGCAAAGCGAAGTCGAAATTAAATACTCCGTGGAAAATCCGGCGGCCGGGCTTCATTTCGTCCGGCCTGGACCCCACGCCCGGGATAATCCCGTACAGTTGTGGAGCCAAAGTCAGCCTAACGACGCGCGCCGCTGGTTCCCCTGCCACGACGCTCCAGGGGAAAAAGCCACCTCCGAGATCAGGGTGCGCGTTCCCAAGGGCTTTCGCGCCGTCTCCAATGGAACGCTTATCGAACATTCCGCTGCGCGAAGCGGGGAATTATGGCATTGGCGGATGGAGCGCCCCCACTCGATTTACTTGATCATGCTGGCCGTCGGGAAGTTTAGCGAGGTCGTGGAAGAATGGGACGGCATCCCGCTGGTTTATTACTGCGAAAAGGGCCGTGAAGACGACGCCCGCCGTGGTTTTGCGAAAACCGGCGCCGCGATGCGAATCCTCTCTGAAAAAACCGGTGTGCGCTACCCTTACAGCCGCTACGCTCAAGTCGCCGTCGCCGAATTTCCAGGCGGCATGGAGCATACGACTGCGACGACTCAGACGGACGCCTGCTTGATCGACAAGCAGGCCGCGCTCGATCATGACCTGGACACCTTGGTCGCCCATGAATTGGCCCACCATTGGTTCGGCAATCTGGTGACCTGCGCCGAATGGCCGCATGCCTGGCTCAACGAGGGTTTTGCCACCTATTCGGAAGTGGTCTTTCTTGATGCCGACAGGGGGATCGACGAAGCGCTCTACGAGCTGTGGCTCAACCGCCGCATCTATCTCGATGAGGCGTCCGGCCGCTACCGCCGCCCGATCGTCTGCCGGACATACCGCGATCCGTGGATGATTTTCGACAGGCATCTTTACGAAAAAGGCTGCTGGGTCCTGCGCATGCTGCACCTCGAGCTGGGCGACTCTCTCTTCTGGAAGGGCGTCGGTCATTGGCTGCGCAAACATGCCGATGCGACCGCCCAAACGCAGGACCTGGTCGTCGCCTTTGAGGAAGCCACCGGACGCAATGTGCAGTCATTTTTCGACCAGTGGGTGTATCGTCCGGGACACCCTATTTTGAAACTGCGCTGGGCCTGGGACGGCAAACGCTCGAAAGGAGAGCTCCATCTCACCCAAACTCAAAGCGTCTCGGGTCAATCGCCCGCGTATCGATTTCGCGTCAAAATTCACGTCACGGGCCGCGGTTGGATGCGCGATTTCGTCATGTCGGTCGACTCCAAAGAACATCGATTTCTCTGGCGCCTGCCGGGGGAGCCCCTCGACGTTGAATTCGACCCTGACCTCGAATTGCTCGCCAGCCTTGATTTCGAGAAACCTCTGCCCATGTGGCGCCGCCAGCTCGCAGGGGGAAAAACCTCGGTGTCGCGCGCGCTCGCGGCCAGGCCCGTGGCCCGGTGGGGAGGGCGCCGCGCCGTCGCGGCCCTTGAAGCCGCCGCCAAGAGAGAGACGTTTTGGGGGGCGTCGGCGGAAATGGTCTCAGCTTTGGGCGACGTCCGCGGACACGAGGCGGTGGCGGCTTTGCGACGGCTGCTTGCAGACATCTCCCATCCCAAGGTTCGCCGGGTCGTCATCGAGACCCTCGGCCGCCGGGGAACGGCCGCAGACGCCCGCCTCCTGGCCCCTTTGGCCCGCCGCGCGCCATCTCTTGGCGTTCGCGCCGCGGCCACCAAAGCCCTCGGTCTTCTTGATTACGCCCGTCATCGCGGCCTGATCGCTCAGAACATGAAGACCCGAACCTATCGCGATGTCCTCGCCGCCGCCGCTGTTGCGGCCGTTGCCGCCTCCCGCGACGCCGGCGCGGCTCGGCGCCTTCTCAAAGCGACTCGACCTCCTTTCGCCTTTGGCGCCCGTATCGCCGCCATCCGAGCCATGGCCGAATATGCGATCGATACGCCTCGTGCCGTTCCGACTTTATGCTCGCTGCTCCATGAAGACGACGAGCGCATCAGCCTCATCGCCTGCGCGGAACTTGGACGCACGGGCGATGAGCGCGCGATTCCTTTCCTGGAAAAAGCGGCCAAATCCGCCGGCAATCCTCGAATCCGGGTCTATGCGGCCGAATCCTTGGCGCGGATCAAGGCCGGATCGACGACGCGAAGCCGTCTCCTAGGTCCAAAGACCTCATCGCCTCTGAGCTAGGTGGCCCTGACAAGACGCGTTCGCCTAGGGTAAACTCACTGCGTGAGAAGACGCTCCCCGATCATTGCGGCGGCTGTCGTTTTTTCTCTGTTCATGGAGTCTGCGGGCCGTTGCGCACACGCCGTCGGCCAAATCGCCACAGCCGCCAGGGGTGTTCGCGCCAACGGCGTTGCGCCCGTTTCTTGGCAAGTCCCCGGAGCATCGACGCTCGCGCCACCCATCGCCGGACTGCCGCCCGGACTGTCGGCTTCGAACGCGGCCAACGCCCGCCCCCTCGGGGTCGCGGGAAGCCTGCCCTTGGCCGCTGCAAGGCCGGCCGGACATCGCCGTCCGACGGTGGCCGCCGTTTTCGAAGGGGGTACCGCCGCCGCAAGGCTGCGGGCGGCCACAAGCCAGACGTCGTCGCCCGGCATGGACGGTCTCGCGCAGAACCTGGAAACGTCCCATGGCGTCGAGGCACTCACATTCGACGGGGCCCCTGAGAAGCCCGCAATTCCCCTGGCGGCGCAACCGGCTTTCGCGGCGGGAACTCCGGCTTTCGCGTCCTGGCGAAAGACGCTTTCCCTGAAGGCTCGAACGTTGTATGGAAAAATCAACCTCGCCAACGACGACGCCTCGGCCGAGGTCCCGCCCCCGCAGATGCCGTCGACGCCGAAAAATAGAACAGTCGCCGCCCTGGCCTCCGGCGGGACATCCCTCGCCGTGACCGCCCTGGCGGGTAGCTTGACTCTGTCGGGTGCGGCGATCGTCGCCTCCACGGCTTTGTGGGGGCCGATCATGGCCTCCGTTTCGGGTTTATTGGGCGCGGCCGCGGTCGCCGTCTCCGCTTGGCGCCAGTGGAAGCACCCCGACTCCCCTAAGGTCACGGCCCTCGTTGCGGGGTCCGGCTTTCTGCTCATTGGCTCCAGCCTGGCTCCGGTGCTCAGCGCTCTATTGGGAGTTGAAACCCTGCGATTGACGGCCATGGGCCTGATGATCGTACTGGCTTTGGGATTTGAGTTCCTCAATGGGATGCATGACGCGGCCAATTCGATCGCGACCGTTGTCACGACGAAAGTCCTCTCCGCTCGCAAGGCGGTCCTTTGGGCGGCTTTCTTCAACTCCATCGCTTATTTCTTCTTCGGGGCGCATATCGCGACCGCCATCGGCAGCGGCTTGGTCGTTCCGGCGGTCATGTCCAACACGCTGCTCGTGGCGGCCTTGCTGGGAGCGAGTCTTTGGAATTGGCTGACCATTCGATTGGGCATCCCCGTCAGCTCGTCGCACGCTCTCATCGGCGGCCTCGTCGGCGCGGCTCTCGTCGCCGGCGGCTTCGGGGCTTTGCTTCCGACGACTCTGGTGGTGACCGCAACCTTCATGATCGTCGCGCCGATCATGGGCTTGGCGGTCTCCTTCCTCCTCATGTCCTTGATCGACTTTCTCATACGCGGCAAATCCAGTGTAAAGACGAACCAGACATTCGCCGGCCTGCAGCTTGCGTCCTCGGCCATGCTCAGTCTGGGTCATGGCGGAAATGATTCGCAGAAAACGATCGGCATCATCACCGCCCTCATGTTCGCCAATGGTTTGCTGGGCGCCCAATTCTATGTGCCCTGGTTTGTCGCCGCCGTCTCGTACTTGGCGATGGGCCTGGGGACGCTGGCCGGGGGATGGAGCGTGATCAAGACCATGGGGGAAAAAGTCACGTCCCTCGATAGGCCGATGGGAACTGCGGCCGAGGTCGGGGCCAGCACGGCCATTCTGCTGGCGACGGTTCTAGGCGCCCCGGTCTCGACGACCCACGTCGTGACCGGCGCGGTCGCGGGAGTCGGAGCGGCTCATAATGGAAATAAATCGGTCCACTTGCACACCCTGGGAAAAATCGCCTGGGCCTGGGCGCTCACGATCCCGCTTTCAGCGCTGGTGGCCGCGATGTTCTTCTGGCTTATTAAGCTGGTCCTCGGCTAGCCGTCCGGGAGAATCTCCATCCCAAACCGAAATGAAAGCTCTGTCCCAGCGCCCCCATAGGTTGAAACGCGAGGTCGCAGGCGAACCCTCCCAGGCGCATCCCGGCTCCCACAGTCAACCCCGAAAGAATTCCTAAATCCGGGACGGACCGGCCATGAAACCCGGTGCGCCCCACGACGGCCAGGCCGCCGCCGACGAACTTCTCCCATTGCGCGCCGAGCTTGAGGTAAGGCCTGCCATAGAGCGGGACGGTGAGTTCGCCGGCTCCTAGCACCCGCCCTCGCTCCCGATTCCACGTGTAAGCCGCGCCCAACGCCGATTCCAAGGGCAGCGGCGCGGATTCTTCGATGAAGCGAAGCCGGCCTCCCGCGTTGCGCACGGCCCCGCCGATTTCGAGGGCCGCATGACGGTGCGATCGATACATCGCGCCCACGTCGAAGGCGAAACTCGAGGCCGTGCGCTCGGCCAGCGTCTCGCTGATGACCTTGGCCGAGGCTCCCGCGCGAAGGCCCTCAAGCGGCTCGTCTGGGCCGGCCAGGTCGACAACCTCCTCGATTTCGAAGCGATCCCAACGTTGGCGAAAAATGGTCCGTTTGGGGGCCGACGTCCCGCCTCCCGAAAAATTCCGCCCGTAGGCCACGGCCAAAGCTTGGGAATGGGGGGAAAAAGCTCCCCGAACGACGCCTGCATTGTCGATTTTCTCGATGCTCGCTTGGGACAGGCTCGTCAAGGACACGCCGACCACCCCTCCCAGCCACTTCAGTGGGAGGGCCAAGGCCATGTAGTCATGATGCACGGATTGGGGCAGTTCCGCCCGGGAATAGGCTATCTCGGGCGACCTTTGGGAGGCCAAGCCCGCCGGATTCCAGTAGACGGCCTCGGGGCCGGCGGCGCAGACGCTCCGAGCCGAGCCCATGCCCGCGGCGCGGGCGCCGGCGCCGATGGAAAGAAACTGGGCGGACGTCGTCGCCGTATCGCTTTGAAAGGCGGCGCGCGCGGTGTTTGGCGAGGCGGCCGCCGCCAGCAGGAGCGCGACAAAGCCTCTCATCGCACGATCACCAGCCGACGGACGCTTTTTTCGCCGCCCGCCTCGATGACGGCGTAATAGGTGCCGCTGGCGGCCCCGCGTCCGGAGCGATTGCGTCCGTCCCAAGCGAGCATGCCGTTGGCCGCCGTCTCTCCATCCCAGACCCGCTCGCCGCTTAAAGTCAAAATCCTGACTTTCGATCCGGCCGGGAAGTTGGCGAACGTCAGCGACGCGGCGCCGTAACTGCCGCTTGGAGAGCCGATTTCCCAGGGCTGAGGGAACACCCTGCCCGCGCTCACCGCCGTTCCCGCGCTCGCCAAAAACGGCGCAAAGGCCGAGAAATGATCCAGCGCCGAAATCAGGAGATGTTCCGTTTGATCGACGGCCGAGGCCAGCGGCACCCATTGCGCGGAGGCTTCATCGAATCGGGCGAGAATCAGGCGCCGTTCATCTCCCCCGGCCGGAAGATGGGCGGGAACATAGGCCAGGATGAGGCGCACGGGCTTCAGCGGCTGACGCCCTTGAGCCGTCAATTCGAAGCCCGCCGACGTTCCCAGCGACGTCAGCCCCGCCGTCAGGCTGCGCGGCGAGGTCAGATCCTGGGACAAGCCCTCGGAGAGTGAGACCGTCGTTCCAGGAGGGAACGTCCCGGCATCGAAGGTGATCCTGATCAGACTTGACGCCGCAAAGGATGGAACGAGACTGAGAACCATCGCGCCGGACCCGACGACGCCCGAGGAAATGGCCGGAACCGAGGTCGTCGTCGAGCCAATGACCAGGTAATTGGCCACCCCATCCCAGTTGAGGGCTCCCACGCGCGCGTAATACGTCGTAGAGGCGTTCAAGCCGGCGAAAGCCGCCTGGGACGACCCTGCGTCAGTCACGGTCGTCACCGCGATCGCGGCAAATCCAGCGTCAAGCGACAAGTCGACGCGGTAGCCTTCGCACGCGAGGGCCTGGGGCGTCAAAGGCAACGGCATCCAGGACACCGTCAGCGCGTTGGTGTTTCGATGGGGAAAGGGCGTCGCGGTGGAGGCGGGCGCCGCGCTCAGCGTCGAAGTCGAGCCCAGGGGGGCGTATGCGCTGGCGGTTCCTCCATGAGACCGCGCCGACACGCGCGCATAGTAGCGCGTATTGGCCGCGAGGCCCGTCAGCGTCGCCGCGAGGCCGCCCGTTTGAGATGAAACCGCCGGAGCGGAAAAATCAATCGCGCTGGAACATTCAACGAGATACGCCGTGCCGGATGGATTGCCGGCCGCAGACCACGTCACCGTCACCTCGCTCTGCGCGATCGCGGTAAAAGCGGGCGTCGCGACGCCGGGAGTCGCGGCCAAAGTCGCCCCCAAGCCGCCGTCCAAGAAGGGACCGCCGGCGGCTTGAACACGGAAGTAATAGCTCGTATTGGCCGTCAAACCCGAGAAGATCCAGGAAGTGCCGGTGGTCGCGCCGGTCAGCACGGGTGCGTTGAACACGGGGGAAGTCGACGAGTGCGCGGTGTAGGAAACGCCCGGCGTATTGGAGTTGGGATCCCACTGCAGGAGAATGGACTGCGTCGTCAACGACGTCAGTCGAGGGTTGGAGGGGGCGACGAGATGGCTGAGCGTCACCGCGCTCACCGTCCCGGTCGATGTCCACCCGCCGTTGGCATTGAGCGTCGCCAGGCGAAAATAGTAAGTCGTCAAGGGTTGAAGCCCCGTCAGGACCAGTGAGGAATCGGCGCGGTTGTTGGTTGTTGTCGCCGCGCTCACCACATTGAAAGAAGGGGACGTCGAGGCGTCCAGGACATACCCCCAACACGACGCCGCTTGCGGCGCGGCGGGACATGGCGTGAAAGCGACCGTAAAGCTGGAAACGTAAGGCGTTATCGCGGGCAAGCCCGAAGGCGGCCCAGAGTAGGTCGAGGTGCTGATAGCACTCGACAACGGCCCTGGGACCCCCGCCCCCGTCGCGGCGATGAAATAAGAGTACGTCGTGTTCGGTGCCAAGCCGGTTTGGGTGTAGGAGCCAAGCGCTCCCGCGTCGAAAGAGACCGCGGGGCTGGTCGCGTAGTAAAGAGAATACGCATCGCCGCCGATGACGGAGGACCAACTCCAAACGATCGAACTTATTCCCAGCGTGGTCGCGCCTAGACTCGAAGGGGCCGAAACGGGCTGCGGACTCGAAGCGACCTTGCCGTAACCCCAGGTATTGTTCGGCACGCTAGAGGTGGCCGGATCGGCGCGGGCCTGGGCCTGCAGGATTTGGCGCAAGTCGGAAACTCCTCGATTCGGCCCCCATTGCAGACGAGCCGCCAGTA
>ERZ1292630.4758-Hain-H41-02um-R3-4758-length-11410-cov-5_pt1 | contig 11410 bp, 13 predicted proteins | sample MGYA00564408_ERZ1292630 | MGnify/ENA primary metagenome ERZ1292630 (study PRJEB36523, sample SAMEA6512641) | groundwater metagenome | collected 2019-01-08 | study: AquaDiva: Metagenomics assemblies of 32 groundwater samples | reverse complement strand
ACTCGTCTCGAAACCAGTTTGTGGAAAACCATTTTCGGTCGCTTGGCACAATCGCTTCGCATCTTCGCGGCTCAAACGGCGTTGAACATAATCATCCACGCGATCTCATCGCTGATGATTTCAAACTGAAGATTTCCAGTTAGTTCGCCTCGATAACACGAGTGCCAGCGATATAATCGTGGAGCGCCCGTTTATCTTTCGTAAAAATGGCAATGGCGCATCCGAGGAAAAGGACTGCTTGGGAGACGCGCGACCCGATGGCCCTAACGAAAGAACGGCCGTAAGCGATCGGTTGGCCGTCGGCAAGGATCACTTTTACTTTCAGGAGCTTTTTTCCCAGGGTTTGCCCGCCTGAGCCTACCATGAGCGTTTCGTAGACAAGGAACAGCCCTATGCTCAACCACCGGTCTGCGACGCCAACCGCCATGCCGACGCCAATTGAAACGAGGCCGACTAGGATGCCGTCGATTACAATCGCGGCAAAGCGCGCCAGGATGCGGGCCGGCACGATATCGCCGCCGACCTGCATGTCGGAGGTGATTTCCCTGGGCGCGTTTAAGTCTGTTGGCTTGTCCATGACGATTCTCCTTGTTAAGCGGATTTAAGGCTGATTAAGGCGGGAACGAAATAGACCATGGCGTAGATGAGCGTGGCCAGCGTTGCGACCAGAAGCGCCGTATTGAGCGGGCGTTCTCCAGTGATCAGCTGCTTGGGCTCCATAAAGAAACCGGCGCAGATGCCCACAGCCAAGCCGCCGGCATGGGCCCAACCATCGACGCCAATCCGCACGCTGCCGTCGATGATGGCATAGGAAGCCCAAATCGCCAACACCACGCCGAGGCGGCGCTCCCGGACGATAAAGGCAGCGCGACGCCGGATGAGCACGGTCGCGAGGAGGCCGAGCAGCCCAAAAATCGCGCCGGAGGCGCCCACGGCGAGCGTCGCATTCAAGCAGCTTGTTATCGCCCCAACAATGGCCGACCAGACGTAAACATAAAAAGTTCGCAGGGAGCCGAAAGCGTGTTCGCAGGCGATCCCAATAATATAAAGAGCCGTCATGTTCCCGAGCAAGTGCTCCAGATTACCATGAAGGAACGCATAAGACAAAAGTCGCCACAAATCTCCTGAAAAAATCCTGGCCACGTCCTTGGCTCCCGCCTCGATAAGCAGCTCATGGCTGGATAGAACACCGCGGGAGATCTGAAAGTAGAACGCAAGCAGGCAAAGCGCGATCAAGGTCAGCGAAAGCGGCGGGCCATCGCCATTCCGCGTTCGAACTCAACGCGCTCATCCAGCATCTCGGCGGTGATAATAGGCGCCTCTTCCATCAACGCCTTTCCCCCGTATCGAGCATGACGCCAAGCGCCAGGGCGACGCGTCGATCCAGGTGCATCTGCGTATCCGGCCCCAGGTTCAGCACATAACGGTCGAGGATCGTGAAATTGCGGTTAAATTCTCCGATCACATCCTCAGAATCTTCCTTGCAGATGATGAAATTAGCCCGCAAAGCCCCATAGAGCGTGCCGACCATCCGCCTCAGCAGCGAAAGCAGGATCGAATCCTCGCGCGCCTGCGCCCATAGGGTGCCGTCAGGTCTTATAATCCGCCAGCGTTTTCTCAGAAAATCGTAAATATGATTCTTATGGAAATGGGCCAGAACGACGCCATCGGGACCCCGCACCGTGAAGGTTGCTGTCAACGCGACGAATCGTTGATCCTGCAAGACCTCCACCAACGGATCGGTTTTAGATGAGTCGCGATATATCGTCACGTGGCGCAGCGGCCACAGAGAAACAACAGTGAACAAGAACACGCTAAAACCCACGAAAGCGCTGATCAGCGCTCCGTAAAGGAATGAGGTGAACGGCGAAGCAACAAATATCCCTACCAGCTGGAAACTCACGGATCCGGCGAAGGCTGCTGCTGCCAGGCCCGCCGTTATGGCGAATAGACTGCTAAGCAAAAACGCGGGCCGCTCGATAAACAAAATCTCGGATCCTTGTTCATCGCAGACAGAATATTTTTCGTTGATCGCGAGATGCTGCTGGCGTAATAGAAAGTAATTGCGGTGAAAGACCGGGTCCACGCCTTCAGGCGGCAGACCGGTTGGCCGGCTGGACGGGACTGTAAATGCAGTCGAGCATTTTGGGCAGCGTACGCTGGTTCCCTGCAATTCGTCCTTGAGGGTATAGCGCGCGCCGCAGCCGCAGATCGCGATAACGGGCAAGTGTACAGTATAGACCGGGCCGCTCTTAAATTCAAGCGGAATGCCCCAGGTTGCGGACTGTGACCAACGTCTTCTTGACGGGCCCACACATTCGGAGCACACTGTCTCTGATGAGAATTGCTCATGGCATCAGATTCTCGTTCATCCTAGCGGCTCTGGCGGCAGTGATCGTCCTGCGTCCTCTGCGCGGTGGAGCGGCCGCCAATGATCGCCCCAGCCCAGGGACCCTTGGGCTCAGCCTTAATGTCCCCGGCATAGGGGTGCGTTATTTCCTCACAGAACGCTATTCATTCGAAGCCAAAGCCCAGACCAGCAAGAACACCGTAGTCGCGGGACTGAGAACGTACCGCTACTTCCAATCACGTTACTTCTTGCCCTATATGGGCATGGAAGCCGACTTCATTAATTTCAAGGGGGACGTGACCAAGGGCACCGGCATGGCGTTCGGGCTGTTTGCAGGAGGCGAGCACTTTTTCGCCAGGCGCCTATCGACACAATTCGATTGCGGACCGGCATTGATCCATTTGTCCAACCAAGCCTCACGCGTATCGGTTGACACCATCGAGATCGTGATGAACCTGAGCGTGAATTTCTATTTCCTAGGCGGCGCCGCTAAAGAGAGAAAGCCATGAGAAGACTATTCCTGATCGCGCTAGCGTTATCACTACAGCCGCGCCCGACTCGCGTCTACGGCGACATTCATCTCGGAATGGCCGCCGCAGCGAAGAAGGCGGTTGAGAAGTTGGACGCTCAGGCGCGTACGGCGGCAGGCTCCGTCTATTGGACGCAGTATTACGACGACCCCGCCATATTCACGCAGACGCTCAATGACCCCGCTGGCGATTGGGAACTGCCGATCAGCGAAGCCCCCCCATCCATCATCGCCTACAACACCATCGACGTTCGAACGATCCAATACGGCTTGTCGGGGAGTTATTTCTATGTGCGCGTGGACTACGCCGGGACCATCCCCATCGCACCAATCGCAGTTTCAGGGCAGACCGTCGGTCGACAGAGCACGAGCTTCATCATGGACACCGACAACAACAACCTGACCGGCGCCAACGGCGAGTCCCAGGGCGGGGTTCAATTCTTGGGAATGGACATATATTACGGCCTGGGAGTCGAGTACGGGAGCACCTGGCACAGAGCTCCGTACGCAAACTACAATTTCCCGACCAACGACGCTCATGTCTACAGCGGGACGCTTCCCGGCGAATGGCGTTCGGGCGGACCCGGCCACACCTTTGTCATCGCCCGATTCAACATCTCAGGGTTGGGGGCCTACTTCCCCCGCGGCACGACGGTGGATGTCGGGTCCTGGTCTGAAGCCGAAAGCAACGGCTACCACCATTTCGCCTTCGACCCGGCACCAGCGACAACCTGGGCAATCCCCCCCTGAGGTCGCTGATTCAAATCCAGCCCCTGAAGCTATTCTTTATTAGCCTTGACCTGCCCATTTTCGCCCCGGGACCGGCTTGCCGGAAAGGGCCTCACCGACGCCGTTTCTAGGGTTTCCCGAGCTGGATGGTCCAGAATTTGATTTCGTTATGAAGCATGGCCAACTCGGAGGTCTTTGACTATGAGGCTGTCCGGGCCCTTGTCAGCGCTTGCGGGGCGGGAGCTTTTTCAGGAGCAGATAGAACTCCCCCAAATCCCACACTTTGGAGGCCTCGGCCTTGGCGTCGGGGCCATGCCCCAAGAACAGGTCCACGCGCCCCGGACCCTTGATGGCGCCGCCCGTATCCTGGCACAGGACGAAGCGTCCGGATTCCTCCTTAGCGAGCATGAGCCCCTGCGCGTCCGCCTGCGGCAAGGGCAGCCGCACGTAGGCGGGTGCTCCCAAAGGAACGGACTGGGGGTCGACGGCGATGGAGCGGCCCGGGGTCAGCGGGCGCTTGATGGCGCCGAAGGGCAAGCCGTCGCCCGGGGCTTCCGACACGTCGAAGAACACATAACGGGGGTTCTGGCTCAAAAGCCAGCTTTCGCCCTCGGGGTGCTCGATGAGATACTGCTTGATCGTCGCCTTCGTGGCTTCTTCGCGCGTCATGGCTCCGGAGCCGACCAAAGCCATGCCGGCGCTTTTGTAGGTCGCGCCGTTGTTGCCGGCGTATTTAGCGATCATCAATTTCCCGTCGGGGAACTGCAGCAAGCCCCCTCCCTGGATGTGCAGATCAAGGCGGTCGAAGGCGTTATCGAGCCAGGCGACTTCCAAGCCGCGGCCCTCGAGCTGCTTGCGCACATCGATGTCGCGGCGGTCGAAGTAGGGCACCAACTGCCCCGCGGCGTCCACGCGCGCGCCCAGGGTCTCCCCCTTGTATTTCGGGTTGAAAGCGCCCAGGTCCAGGGTCACCAGGTCGGTCGGGCGGCGGTAGAGCGGGTAGGTGAAGCGCTCGGTCTGCGCAGGGCTGGCGGGTAGGATCGGCTGGTAATAAGCCGAGAAAAAGGCTCCTGCGCCCCGCGTCGAGCCGACAACGCGCAGGAGTTCGAAGCCCTCCTTTAACCCGATCTCGAGTTCCTCGGGCGTGCGCGACTTGCGACGCAGTTCGAGCAAGGCCTCGACGCTCTCGACCAGGCGCTGCGCGCCGACCGTGCTCACGCCGATCTGGAAGGTCTTCTCGCCGAGACTGCGAAGATAAGAGAGGTTCTGCTCGCAGGCGCGTTCAAAAGAGCCGAGGTCGAGGTCGTCCTTGATCCTCGGCCACTCGGCCGCGGACAAAGGCCGGATCGCCTCCGCCGGCGGGACGCCGCGCGGAGGAGTGACGCAAGCCGCGAGCAAGAGGGCAACGCAGAGCGCCGACAGGCCGCGAGGGAGCACCCGAAAATGATACACGAATCGCGTGGGTATTCGGGAATTAATCTTTTGCCCTGAGAAGAGTCGAGCCCGGGCCAGACACCGGGCGAGCGCTCAACGAGGTCGCTCCTTCAACCTCTCCCGCCATAAAAAAATAACGGTCGCCCGCTCTCAATTAAAACTGGTCTTAAAATTTCTTTTGTGTATAATGAGAAAATTCGTCATAGAGGCCCCCATGAAGACGATCGCGATCGCAGCCGCCGTCCTGCTTGCCGCAAGTGCGCGCGCGCACACCGACCCCCGTTTCGACGGCAAGCCCTCAGATCCCCTGCCTTTCATCACGATCGAAGCCCCAACTCCCGCCTCCCGCTCCGTCAACGCGCGCTTCTGGGTCCAATTCGCGACTCCCGGAGACGGCAAGGCCGCGCGCAACATCGCCAACGACTCCGGTATCAGCATCGAGGAAGTCAAGCCGGGACATGCGGCCGGCATCTCCACCCCAGAAGCCTTGGAGCTCGCCAGAAAGGCGGGAGTCAAGATCCTATCGGTGAGCTCTTTGGAGCAGCGCTTCGGCACGCTTGATTTCCCGGCAAAGGACTCGATCTATCACAACTACGAGAGGATGGTGAAGGCGTTGAATGAGATCGTCGCGAGTGCACCCGACATAGCGTCCAAGTTCTCCATCGGCAAATCCGTGCAGGACAAGGATCTTTGGGCCCTGCGGCTGACCCGCGGCGTCAAGGGCGCGGCCGCAAGCGCCAAGCCCGGCATCGTCTTCCTGGGGACGCATCACGCGCGCGAGCACCTCTCCACCGAAATTCCCCTGATGCTGGCCAAGCACCTCGCCGACAACCGCGCGCAGCCGGAGATCGCCAAGCTGCTCGACACGCGCGACATCTACATCATCCCCATGGTCAATCCCGACGGCGTCGAACACGACATATCCAACGGGACGTATCAGATGCACCGCAAAAACATGGCCCAAAACCACGACGGCACCACGGGCGTGGACTTAAACAGGAACTACGGCTACGGTTGGGGCGCACGGGGATCGTCGAGCAATCCCAATAACGATACCTACCGTGGTCCTTCGGCGTTCTCCGAACCTGAGACCAAAGCCGTGAAAGCCTTCGTCGAGTCGCATAAGAACCTTAAAATCCTTCTCTCCTATCACACCTACTCCGAGCTCATTCTCTATCCATGGGGCGGAAAAAACGACCCAATCACCGATGAGATTGATGGCAAGCCGGCTCACGAAGCCTATTTGGCGATGAGCGAGGAGATGGGAAAAATGACCGGCTATACGCCGCAGCAGGCCAGCTCTCTCTACCTCGTCTCCGGCGATACCTGCGATTGGGCCTGGGGCCAGCACAAAATATTCTCCTTCACCTTCGAACTGACGCCCCAGTCGTTATGGGAGGGCGGCTTCTATCCCGGACCCGAGGTGATCGCCGCGACGTTCGAGGCGAACATACGGCCCGCTTTATACTTGATCGATCTGGCGGATAATCCGATGCGGGCGAGGGAGGGGACATCCGCTTTCGCCCTCACGCCGGCTAAACCTAAAGTTGGAAAAGCGCTGCAATGACGAAGTGGGACATGGTCTAGAACCAGAACTGCGCGGTCAAGATCGTCGAATTGGGAACGCGCCCGTATTCCGTCGTCTTCTCCCCCCCGAAACGCTGCATCGCCGCCGTCAGGTGCAAATCGTTGAGCGCGTTCCAGGTCAAGCTCGGCATGAAGAATGTGGAGCCATCATCGGCGTTGGCGATTGCGACGGCCTCGAGCTTGAGCAGAGGATTGATGTCCTTGGAAAAAGTGGCGCCCGCGTAGTTGCGCGTCGCTCCCATCCGGCCGTTGCCCGCGTGGTAGATTTCGACGAGGATGGCCGCCTCCGATTTAAACGAATAGTCGTAGCCCAGGCCCGCTTTCCAGTAGGGCGGCCGAGTTTCGGGGTTAAACCAAGCCGCCTCGCCGTGCAACGTCCCCTCGAATAAGTCGCCCGCGAAGTCGCCGCCGAGCAGAAAGGAGCCGGTCGAGCCCGCGATCTTCCCGCCCAGCGCGGAGGCGTCCCAGCCTTCCCAATTGGCTCGTCCCCGCATCAGCAGGGAGTGGTCGACCCAGCGGTCCCGCGGCGCCCACGCCAGTTCGGCCTGACCGAGGTCGCCCACGCCGGCGCGGCCGTAGAGGGCATCCACGCCGGGGCGCTCGTCGCGCTCGAAGGTGAGCGGGTTGTACGGGTTGAGCACGTCGGTCGGGTTCCACAGCTTGCCCGTGCCCCAGGCCACGCGCTGGCGCCCGACGCGCACCGCGCCGCGCTCGTCCTCGACGCCGACCCAGGCGCGGTAGGCGCCGTGCCCCCAGCCGTTGGTGGTCCCCGTGGAGATCGTCTGCTGCATCTCAAGCCAAGGCGCGGGCGGCCCGAGGCCGAACAGGCGGTACTCGGTCGTACGGAAGAAGGAGCCGGCGGCGACTTGATGGTCGTAGTCGATGTGCGCCCTGAGATAGGATGTGTCCGCGTCGAGGCTTAAGCGCGCGCGGGCGGTGTTGAGGTTGTAGGCGCGGCCGTCCAGGGCGGAGTGCGAGTACTGCCAAAAGTTTTTCAGGGTGCCGCCTGCTTTAACGGCGGCTAAGGCCGACGGTGTTTGAAATGGAAGAACCACACAAACACAGAGAACGGAAAGGACGGTGAACATTGACGATCCCGTTCCCTTTCCCATTTTTTTCTCTGTGTCTCTGTGGTTCATTCTTAACGGCGGACTTCATCGGCGCGAAGTTCACCGTCGTGCAGATGGATGACGCGTCGGGCGCGCTCGAGCACGGCGGGGTCGTGGCTGGAGAAAAGAAAGGTGATGCCTTGCTCTTTGTTGAGTCCTTCCATCAAGTCGAGGAGCTGCGCGCCGGTCTTTGAGTCGAGGTTGGCCGTGGGCTCGTCCGCCAATACTAAGGAAGGGCGGTGCACGATGGCGCGGGCGACGGCCACGCGCTGCTGCTGGCCGCCGGAGAGCAGGTCGGGACGACGGTCGGCGAAGCTTTCCAGCGACACCGCGCGCAAGGCCTCGAGGGCGAGCTTGCGGCGCTGGCCGGACTCCACGCCTTTCAGGACAAGCGGATACTCGATGTTCTCGGCGGCCGTGAGCACGGGGATCAAGTTGTAGGCCTGGAACACGAAGCCCAGCGCGCGCAGCCGAAAATCGGCCTGGGCGTGGGCGTCTAGGGCGCAGACGTCTCGACCTTCGTAGCGCACCGCGCCTTTGGTGGGCCGATCGAGGGTGCCGATCACGTTGAGCAAGGTGGACTTGCCCGAGCCCGAGGGCCCGGCCAAGGCGGCGAAGTCGCCGCGCGCGATCGCCAGGTCGACTCCCTTGAGCGCGGCGACCTTGGAGCCGTTGTCGTATATCTTCTCGATTCCGACGGCCGATACGAAATCAGACATGTCGCAAGGCCTCCGCGGGCTTCAAGCGTCCGGCGCGAAGGGCCGGCGGCAGCGCGGCGAGCAAGGTGATCACGAACAACGAGGCGCAGGCCAGCGCGTGCAACCTCCAGGACGGGTGCATGTAGATGACCGAGGGAAACGGGAGGAAATAGGACAGGGCCTCGCCCAAGGGCAGATGCAGGCCGTAGCGGCCGAAGGTGCCGATGAGCACCGCGCCCAGCATCGCGCCGAAGGCGGCGCCGACAAGGCCCAAGAGCAGCGACTCGGCCAGGATCAGGCGCACCACCCAGCCCGGGCGCGCGCCGATGGACATAAGCACGCCGAACTCGCGCACGCGCTCGAAGAGGCTCATGAGCTGGGTGTTGAGGATGCCCAGGGCCACGATCGCGAAGACGATGACCAGCACGACGCTGAGGATCGCGTTCTGGAAGGCCTGCACGCTGATGATCTCCCGGTCGATCGCCTTCCAGGTGATCGCGCGCACGTTGCCGGGGCCAAGCGCGGCGTCGAGCTCCTGGGCCACGGCGTCGGCCTGGGTGATGTCCTTGAGACGCGCGGCGAGTTGGTTGGCCTGCCCCGGGCGCGCCAGCATCTCCTGCATGGCCTTGAGCGGCACCCAAACGATTTGCCCATCGAAGGACTCCGAGCCGGTCTCATGCAGGCCGACCACGCGGAAGGCCTCGGCACCCATGGAGCCGTCCGCGGCCTGGGCCATGAGCACGACTTTCTCGCCCAGACGCACGTCCAAGCGCGTGGCGATCTTGCGGCCCATGACGATGCCCTTGCCGTCGGCGTCGAGGTAGGTCCCCTCCTTGATGTAGGTGGCCATGTCGGTGAGCAGGCGCTCCTTCTCAGGCTCGACGGCGCAGATCAGCGCGCCCAAAGACGCGTTGGGCGCGGAGATCAGTCCCGTGGTCTGGATGCGCCGGCCCCAGACCGACACGCGCGGGTCCTTCTCGAGCAGGCGCGCGCCGGGCTCGGGGTCGATCATGAACTTGTCCGGGAATTTGGACTCGTCGACGTCGCCGCGCTGGATGCGCACGTGGCCGGTGATCGAGCCCGTCGCCTTTTCGATAAGCTGGACTTGAAGCGAGAGGATCAGGCTTTGCCCGAACATGATCGCCGCCAAGCCAAAGCCCATCGCCGCCGCGTTGATCAGGCTGCGGCGCCGGTTGCGCCAGACGTTGCGCCAGGCCAGGCGCATCATGCTAGCGTCCTCCTTTCTGCAGGCGCTGGTAGCTGAAGAAGGACTCGTCGATGGCGAAGTCGAACTCGAGTTCCAGATACTGCAGGATGGTGCGCTGGCCCTTCTTCTTGGCGGGGACGCACTCGAGCCTCGTGGGAACGCGGCGGCCGCCCAGCATCTTGATATCGGAGAGCGTGATCGTGCGGATGAGCTCGCCGCGCTCGGAGTAGTCGAGCTCGTTGAGCGCGATCACGGCCTGATCGGAGTCGTAGAGCGCCACGTCGAGAAGCACCCTGCCCCAGACCACGGGCGCGTCGCGTTTGGGCAGGGCCTCGATGTGGTAAATCGTGCGGTCGGCCTCCTTGGTCGTCTTCAGGAGCTTGTAGGTGTAGTCCTTGGTGATCGAGTCGGCTTTGACGATGTCCTCATAGGTGAAGTCCGAACCCTGCCAAGTGTTGTGCATCATCGTGGGCGGGATCTTGATGACCCGCTCGACCTTGGGCAGCCACGCCCACATCTCGGTCCTGCGGCGCAGGGTGGTGTTGCCGCGCTCCTTGGCCGGGGAGCGGATGACGATGAAGGCGAAATTGCGGTCCTTGTTCCAGCCTTCGACCTCGAGCGAACGCTTCCACTCGGGCGTCTCGATGGTCATGATCAGGCGCCCGTGGCTGGAGTCGCCGCGCAGGGCCTTATTGGCCTTGTCCACGATCGCGGCGAGCTCGGTGAAGCCGGGCTCGGCCGCCGTCGCCTGAGACGCCAAGGAGAGTAACACGGCGAACAGGAAGCTCACGACGCATTCTATGAAACTACGAAGGTGGAGCAACCCGCCCGCTATTTGCCGCGGTCGCCTTCAGGGGCCTGCTGCCCCCCCGCTTCCCTGATCCAGCGAAAGACGATGGCTCGGCGTCCTGCATACACTCTGTCCCGGACGCAGGAATCGCAAACGAATTCAGGCCGATAAAATTCCAGAAATCATTGAAGACAGACCGTCGTTAATCGAACCCCGCTAGACCGCTGATATAAATCTTTTTGTCCTTGGTTTTACCCAGGATCAACACAGCAGGAAGGCCCTTTTGCACTCCCAGAGGATCTGGAACTTCAAGCCCTCTCAACACCAGCGCTTGCCGTTCGATAAACCTTTTGTCAACGGACTCGGGCGCGACCCATGACGGTTTGGCCAGAACCTTGTCCATGCCGCGACGTCCCAACGCCGCGATAAGACGAGACATCGTTCCATCCCCGGCCATTCCATCCCAGGGGCAATAGATCTCGACGTTCAAAAGGTCTTCGGCATCGCAGGCGATGTAGTCCTTCAACTGTCCCCCGCCCTCGCGGCGCAGACCAGCTAAAACAGCCTTCTTCGCCTTGTCCCAATCTTTCCAAACGGATTTTGAGATTTGGGGCCGCATGGCGCATTGCACAGTGTCGATCAGTCCGGAAATCTCGCTGGACGGAGCGCAGGACTCGTATTCGATCTCATCATCTTTGGCGCTGTTTTTTAATACCTTCAGCGCGGCCAGAGCCTTTGCGTATTTCCGAGAATCGATGTCGCTCTCGATCTCTTTGATCGAGGCTTGATAAGCCGCTGTCGCAGATGTCTCTTGCGCCAGGACGGTCGGGCTCGCGAGCAAGGCCGCGCACAAAAAAACGGCAGCTGCGACACGGAAAATCATGCAACGAATCCTACCATGCGTCAGTCCTTACGTCAAAGACCGCTAGGAGCGTGTCCAAGTAATCGTCCGGATGCGTGATCGGTCCGGTCCGCGT
>ERZ1292630.4757-Hain-H41-02um-R3-4757-length-11410-cov-7_pt1 | contig 11410 bp, 5 predicted proteins | sample MGYA00564408_ERZ1292630 | MGnify/ENA primary metagenome ERZ1292630 (study PRJEB36523, sample SAMEA6512641) | groundwater metagenome | collected 2019-01-08 | study: AquaDiva: Metagenomics assemblies of 32 groundwater samples | reverse complement strand
ACGGCGGCACGAATCGCGCGCACGCAATCGAGCGCGGCCTTGGTGCGCAGGGTAATTTCAAGAACACAGATGCCGCCGCCGACCAGCGCATTGGCCAGCGGAACCGCATCCTCGACGCGGTCCAGCACAATCCAAGATGCTTTGGCGATGGCAGAAAACACGACGGGCAACGAGTAGCTACCGCGGCGCAGTCGCCAGACGTGAGTGGCAGGCGTCTTGGCCGTAGGGTTGGGGCCGACGTTGGTTGAGTTGACTCTCACCGAGAAGGGTACCGTCACGCCCCCTGCGGCCCCCAAGAGGCTGCAAGCGAGCGCATCGAGCGACACGTTGGTGCCCGTGATGCTATTTACCGCCACACACCCGGCCCTCGTGCGGCCGGCAACCGTGACAGCAACGGAAATCACGCGGACGGTGGTGCGCGGCCCCGCTTCCCCGATCCTGATGCCGAATCCTGCAGCGCCCGAATTAGACGAGTCGGTACTATTGACGGTGATGGCGACCGACACCAGGGCCACGCCTGCACCGGGGGGCGGAGGCGCCGGCGTGTCCAACAAAGTGGGCACCCAGCCGCCCAGCAAATTCCAGGGCGGTACGCCGGCAACGCCGATGGAACACGAGCTCGAAGGCCCGACCAACGCCGACACGGTGATGCCTGCGACGTTGCCGCCGTTGGCGCCTACTGCCACCAGCGAGGTCGGCGTCATGGCGGCCGTCGGCACCACCGCGGATGTCGTTGGAATGGGCGGCACGACGATGTGGCCCGCGCGCACTTGGTCCGCCACTACCGCGGCCACCGGCATGTAGCGAATGTTGCTGTACACCGATACCTTCGCGGCGCGGAGGTGGAAGAACGGTTGCCCCTCAACCTCCTGGTTGCCGAACAGGGCCCCGAAGCGGATGAGCTGGGACGGTGCGACGGGCGCGAAGATCGACGCCACCACGGGAAGCGACGCGGTGAGCCGGCCGACGCATATGCCTGCCACGTACGTCACTGGCGTGGCATCCGATGCCAGCAAGCCACCGAAGGCGGCCAGCGCCGGATCGCCGGACTGGGGGGCTGGCAGCCAAAAGGGTTGCACGTCTAGCTCCCTGGGATTCGATTGCAGCAAGTAGGACTCAAGCGCCGTCAGGCCAGGATGGGTCATCGCTAAAACGGCAGAGTCCGTGATGGTGATGGCCGTCGCGGAGCCCAGCGTTGCTAAGCGACACCCTTTGCGAAGGAACGACGGCACGGGCGACATCCACGCCGTGTCCTCCGCCGAGAGAAACGGGGCGAGCTCCTCGCCGAGTCGCTGCCCTTGCTCGAAGCAGTCTGCGGTGGACTCGACTGCGGATTGAAGCCCGGGACTGGCCCCAGACAGGTGTGGGACTAGGATCCCGGCCGTGATTCGACCACCCCCGAACGCGACAATCGTGGTTTTCGCGACGGACAACTGCCCGCCTTGCTGCAACGAGCCGACTTGAAGACCAATGACCCGGGTTAGGGAATAGCCGGTTCGCAGGACAGGCGACACAGCAGCCACACCCGAGCTCGCGGGAATCGAGCGAGGCAGCACCACAATCACGCTGCCCGTGATGGCGACACGACTGGGTCTGGGCGCGGCGTCACGGTCGTCGCCGGTCACGTCCAACGCGCTGCCGATAAAGTGTCCACGGCCCATCGCTATCCCGACGCAGGTGGCGCCGACGTCCGACGTCGAGCAGTTCACCCACAGCGTCGACGCGCTCACGTCGAAGGTCACGTTCAGCCACACGGAGGCGAGGAAGGCTTCGCTCGCCCCGGCCTCAGCCGACAGCGACGGCTGCCACGAGCTGCTCAGCGGCAGCCTCGTCGAAAGGGCAATGGCGGCGACCTCCCGGGGCGTGAAGGTCGCCGGATTCGGAAACCCCGTGTTCGCTACCGGCAGGGTGTTGCTGTCGTCGGTGGTGAGAGTTGCGTTGTCATCGTCCGCGCGAATCGTGCAGCCGCGCACGGCGATGCGGCTCCCGACTCGAATCGGACGCCGAAAATTGAGTGCGATTCGCGGCGCGATGACATTAAAAGGGGACCGCGCGTTGGGATTGGGCATCAGTGACACCGGGGGGGGAGCCCAACGCACGCCGCTGGGTAATCGCGTGGCCGCTGAAATACCGATCGTGGCCGTCGCTCCGGGAGCCGCGCCCCCCGCGGTGACTTGTGTGGGCGGGACGTGCGCGGCGCAGCCGATGCTTGTCCCGTCGGTGAACGCGATGAACGAACCCGGCAGGATCTCCGCGTCGATGACGATGCCCCCTGCAATGGCAGAGCCCGTCACGTTGACGAGCTGAAGAAAGCGGGGCAAAACGACCTGTGAGCCACGCTCACTCATGAGCTGAGACACGGCGGTTTGCGACAAGATGAACGGCGCCGACGCGGCATTCGGAATCACGGCGGTGTTCTCAATGACCAGTTGGCCTAGCACGGTGCACCCGTCGAGCACCACGGATAGGGATTGCCGAACGGTGACGTCCAGGTAGACGGTCGTTGGAGATTGGCCTGCAACGCACGAGAACGTCTCGTACACGACGACGGAACTCGGAGCAGATTGTGCACGCACATCGGAGGAACCGAGCAGCAGCAGCACCACCACCACAAGGCGCGGCCAACGGCATGTCGTCACCACCATATTTTGTGTTGTGTGTTGTTGAACGGTGATGACTCTGGACCAGAAAGAGCACAGACACCCGCACAGCAAGGCTAGACCGGGTCCACATGCATGTCATCACGGGTCTAATTGGTTGTTGACGACACGCACATGCGAAACTCGCTTGGGAGAGGGGCCATCGCAGCACACACACACCGAGAGAAAGGGCGACAGTGACTGGCCGTTCGGTGGCAGATGGAACGGAGGGTAACGGATGATCGACCATAAGATGGGAATTCAGTATTTTCGGTGGTTACGCCCCTGTGGCGGTCATCCACTGCACGAAGGCAGCGGCAGAGATATCGGCGGTTCCGTCGACGATCCAGGGAAGCAAGTCACCCGCACCGGGCCGTAAATTGTGTTCGAGAGAGAGGCAGCTAACGACGAAGTCGATGAAGCCGTCCGACGGTATGTCGTAGGTCTCGTGATGGCAGTGGTGAGAGGTCGGCGCCACAACTTCCGGATCCCCTGACAGGACGCCAACGATGATTTCGCGGCAGACGGCCGGCCACTCGGTCACTAGGTGGGCGTGATTGATATCTGACATGGCCGCGTAACACACCTTGACGTTCGAGGAGGGATCCGGGAGGCCGGATAAGTTCATGCGTCGCAATAGGGCGTTGGCTAAAATGAGGCCGAAGGACTCTACGAGGCCAGCAGCAAGCTCCACGAGCGTCAAGCCTAGAGCCCACATGTCGGCACGATCGTTGTACGCGTCGGTGCGCGTGCGTTCAGGAGCCATGTAGACACCGGTGCCGATGACTGCCTTCGCCTTTGTGGTGCCGAAGGCGGAAGCGGCGTCGCTGGACACGCCGTCGTCGCTCGTGGAGGTCGGCCTATCGACGAAGTGACCATCACAAGATCCAAAGTCGCACAGTTTGACGGTCGGTGCCGACCGGCGTCCGTTGTCGATGTCATACCCGTAGAGCAAGTTCGCCGGTTTGAGGTCGTTATGAACCAAGTTGCAGTTGTGCAGGCAGGACAGCCCGGAGAGGACGCATGTGGTCACGAAACGCAACGCGTCCTCGCTCATCACCGGGGCTAAGCGGTGGTTCGGTCCTAACCGCACGGTGCGCGGTGACGTGTCCCCGAGACCCGGCGCGGCTGCGGCGCTCGGATGGCCGCGCTGCGATCTCGAATTCACCGACAGCGAACCCTCCATCAGTTCCATTGCAATTTTAATTTCCGCATTGGAGTTATTAACACAATGAATCGCGACGATATTCGGCACGTGCACGATGGGGCGTGGGTTCGGTGAGGTGCGAGCCGTGTGGTTGGAGAGACGAGAAATGGTCATCAGCTCGCGACAGATCATTTCCATCGCGGGGGCATCGTTGCTCAGCTTCATTTCCTTGACAGCAATGCGCTCCGGCGTCGCACGAGTAGGGGCGAAGCTGGCCGCCAGGGCATATCCGGGTGTGCCTACCGTGGCCTCGGGCACAGCCGTCAATTCGCCTATCTTTACCGAGCCGCTGGTGCCGTGGCCAATCTGGTGCTTCGACGAGAAAAACGCCTCAATGTCGCATGATCCGTGCTGAAAATGTTTGATTTCTTCCACTTGCGCCTCGATGCGCGAGAGGCTGCCGAGGCAGCCGGACACTGCGGACGTCGAACTGCGGTGGCCGAACGACTGATTGCACAGCGATGAGAAGTCCAATCCGGTGGCCGGCCCACCCTGGCCCAGCATCGGCGCGAACGGCGGAAGGGTGGCCGGAGACGTCATCAGCGTCGAGGCACGAACGAAAAACGCCACACGGAAAACGTGTGATGCGCCGTGGCTGCTTGTGGTGCGCGCGAGAGAATGGTCCACCAAAGAAAGGTATGCACCCGTCACGGCAAGTCTCGCTGTCACACATGTGCCGACAGACGGATACACAACTTTGGCTCGACGACCACCGAAGAACAACCACAATATAGGCAGGTGATAACAACTGAACTGACGGGAAAACGATCGGTAGACATTCGCGCCTCTCCGGGAGTGGCAGGGCGGCATTGGCAGTGTCACGGTCGTCGTGAACACTATTGCGATGTTGGAAAGTGGGACGGGCGCGGAGGGAGGAAGGAAGGGGAGGTGACCGCGTACTACGCCGCTTCACGTGCACCATTCTGTGGCGGGGCATCCTCGGCGCTGAAGCTTCTTCTTTTCTGGGTGGTGCGTTCCGTTGGCGTTGCGGCAGGTGAACCGACCGACACGTCGGAGGCTGCGCCGGACGACATGCGCATGCTGTTGCCGGCCGAGTCAATTCTAGATGACGTCGACAGGCGCCGTTTGAAGTCTACCAGATCCGTCCGCGGTTCGTCCCCGTCGGTTGACGGTTCCGCGGCACTTCCGGCACGCTGACGTCTGAGGGGCGACAGTAGGGAGTCGTTCGACTGCGGCTGGGCCTTGTCACCTTGTCCCGTGATCGCATGGCCCTCGGCGACCGGTGCAGGGGGCGCCGTCGTGATCGCGGGCGGCGCCGCGGCCCCTGTGGCCGCCCCTCTTTCCACCTCGCCACCGGCCGGAATGGTGAGGAGCGGCGGGGCGTCGGGAAAGTAAAAGCTGTCCAAAGGAAGGGGAATCCACTGCATTCTTGAGAACGCGATGTGGTCGTCGATCCACTTGCACATCCGGCGAATGTCTTTTTCTTTGAGCGCCGGAAACGACTCGACTATTTCGTCGGTGAACTGGTCCACGTCGTCGTCGATCCCGTTCGTGATGCGCGCCCTGATGACGTGGTACTTGAGCCGAACGGTGGCGACGATGGATCCGGGCTCGCTAGTCAGTCGGCTGATGCTTTCCTTGCGAGACAGGTCCAATTCTTCCGTCTCGACCGTCGAGGGGTGGCCACCACCCGGTTTGGGAGAGCTGGCAGGGACAGGTTGCACCGGAACGGGTTGCAGCCCCGATACGAGGGCGCCATCGGGCTTTGCCGCCGACCGGTCGGTCTTCGTTCCTACCTTCGGCTCGGTCTTGGGGCTGCTCTCGCGGTATTTGTCCTCGTTCCCCGCTGCTTGTCCCTCCTTCACGCCCGCCGATGCGCCACACCCCATTGTGTTTTGTGCGCCTCACGAAAGTCGCCGGGCGGGGGGCAGAGGCCACGGTGGATGGTTGTGACAGAGTGGGTTCCTTTCGTTGCCGGGGGGTTGGGGGGATCTACGAACTCAATGTTTGAGAAACACCGCGGAGAGAGAGAGAGAGGGAGAGATAGGCCATCATCATCCTCATGAAGGCGCGGGGGTACAGTTGAAAGGGGTGGAGGGGGTGACGGGTCCTCTCTCATGGGAGCAGGGCTGTCTCCTCCCGAGCTCACCGAACCGATCCGGCCACTTGACTCTGCACCGCGCGAAGCCGCTGGCGAAGTTGGGCATTTTCCGCCATCGATGACTGCAGTTCGTTGCTCAGCTGGGCGACGACCGTATCCGCTTCCTGGCGGTCGCGTTCGGCCCGCTGCCGCTCACCGACGAGGGTCGATTCCAGCTGCGACCGCTCAGCCACACCCTCGCTTTCCACGGCCACGATTTTATCCTCCAGCGTTGCGAGCTCCGTGTTGAGTGCTTGCACGGTCAGTTCAAGGGCCCGGAGCTTGGCTTGAGCGGAGACTGCGGCTGTGCCTCCGTCGGTCGGTGGTGGAGCGCTTTTGATGTTCGGCTCGTCCTTCTCCAGCTTGGAAAGGAAGACAGCATCGGGTCCCGGAAGCGTGGCAGCGTCTGCAGCCGCTCGGGGCGGTGGGGCAGCGGGAGCCGCCTGTGATTGACCCGACAACAACCGACGTCGCATCGCCAACAGTTCGCGCTCCTGCTTCGCCTCACGTTCCCTCGTTTCGCGCCGTTCCACGTCGAGCTGCTGTCGGAGTCGGGCAGCTTCCTCCTGCAACGCAATGGCGCTGACGTCCGGAGTGGATAGCGAGGCGGGTGCCGCCGCTACGGGGTGAAGGGAGCGGTACCGACTGGGAGAGGCGCGTTCCATGGAGGACGTCTCCGGCGGCAGGGGGGCATCCATTACAGCGGCAGTCGCCCCCTCGTACACTTGAAGCCTTCTGCGCAGTGTTGAAACATCCTGCTGTGCTTCGGTCAGAGCTCGTTGGATGACTTGGAACTTCTGGGCCACCACCACCCGTTCCTGTTGACTGCGAGCGGCGTCTTCCTCCAGCACGTGAATGCGGTCCTGCAGCAGTCGCCGCTCCACCAAGCAGGTCTGGTACAGGGGCTCGATAGTTTCGGCGCTGGCACACTTGCTCTTCAAGCTGTCGCGATCGGACTCGGCTTCTCGCAGCTGCCGGAGCGAGGATTCGATTTTTGCATTAAAGAGCTCCTTTTCTTGCTCAGCGTGGCGCAGCACGCCTTCGCTGTGCTGTCGCTCTGACAGCACCTCCTGCTGCAACGCGCGGTTCTCCGCCAACAGTCGCTCCATTTGGATTCGATGGTCCAACGCCGATCCAGGAGGGACGACGGCCGACGACGCACGGGATGGAGACAGCGCCAGGTCGGTGGGGCCTCCCCTAACCGCGCCGCGGAGGCTCCCGAGCGTCGGCGAATTTCCCAGGTTCGCTTGGAAAGAGCCATCCGATTGTGCGATTCGTTGCGCGGAGGCACCGCCATGGCTGCCGGCGGCCGCTTCGTGCGCGGCGCGCAACGTTCGGAGCAGATCATCACTATCTCGCAATAGTCGCGATACAAGGACATACCCGTCCTCGACAGCTTGCACGGACGGGCTCTGCAGCGAACGCTGGCGGTCGGCTTCTCGGACGGTTTCCGGCATCGGCTGCCGCATGGCTGCGAGCAACTGCGCCAAACGCGGATTCGTTTCACTGTTGACGACGCTCACCGCCAGAGATTCTCCAAGCTGACGCTGCTGCCGCGCTTCGTGAAAACGGTCCAGGGCGATTGTGAGGGGCCCGAGCGCAGGCAGTATGACTTTGCTCTCAAGTGCAATGACGTAGGCGACGAGCTGCTCTAACGCCTGTTGCATCGTCGCGCCCCGCTGGGAAGCTTCATCTCGTTGACCTTCAACGTAACGGCACTCGTCGATGACTTCGCTCAGCTGCACTTGCAAACGGCGCACCGCCACGGCATCGGCTTGTGACGTCATTCCAGAGAGAGGATACGACCTGTCAAAATCTCAAAGGGAAGGGCTCAACACGGACGTCGACCACTACGCGGGATGTGCGTATCGGGTGGTCGCTGGCCTTGCCACGTCATCAATGGGACACGACGCGATGGAGCCTCGTGAGCTCCTCTCTTGTGGGAAGGTCGAGCCACATGCCCCCGCAGACAACCGGGCGGTTGCTGGAAGCAAAAAATGGCGACCGACCTGCAGCAAACGTTGACGACGGCGCCACGGAGCTTGTTGGTGGCCCAACAGGCCGCCAACTGTGATCACGAGCGGCACGGTTAGCAACCACTAGCGCGGAGCGGCTCAGTGGTGGTAAGCCGCCCGGAATGACCTCGAGCAGCGTTGCCTGCGTCGCCCCACCAGGGGTGGCGGCGGTGAGCAGGTTGCCAGGGGATCCACGCACCGCGGCGAGGCGCTGCTGAAAGAATTCTTCGCCGCATTCGCTCAAGGCGGTCACCACCCGGGCGTGCTCCTTCTGCCGCTGTGTCGCTTGCGGCAACGCGACGAAGAAAACGCGATTGTTTGGCACACAGCTGCAGAGCACCTCGGTGAGAGCATCGCGGGCCAGCAGAATCGAGTCTCGGTGGGCAGCGAACGTGGCATCGTTGGCGTCCACCGAAGGAATCGGCACGAGTTTGTCCATGCCCGTGATGACCACGAGCGGGACTTGGCTCCCCGGTGCGCATTGGGTGACGGCATCAAAGAGGTCGGCGAGGGCCTTGAGCGCCGCGGTGCAGGTGCCTGCTCGTACGAAGGAGGTCGTGCACACGATGCGATGCACGGGATCAATGAGCGAAGGGTCGTGCGGGGAAGGACCCGCGGGGAGCCGACTCCCGACGACGTGTCGGAACAGCCTCTGAATCCAACTTCCAGCGACCTGCTGCTGTTGGCTGTCTCGGTTGAGACGAGCGGGGCTCAGTTTCGCGATGCGCTCCAGAAATGATGAGGTCGACTCCACGAAGTCATCCGCCGGGGCGACAATGATGGCGAGCCTCGGCCGCGCGAAGGGTGCCGCAGTGGAGCCTCTTGCCTCCCGCTGCGTCATCAGGGACCGGACAGTCACGGCAGGTTCCGGGCCTAGGACGGCCAAGTCGCTGGCGATGCCATGATCGCCGAAAACCGCACGAAGAAAGATTCGATCGAACACGGCTGTTGGTATCGCGGCGGAGGATGTGGTGGCCTCGCGATCCTCATTTGCCTCAAGGTTTGCAGAAAACGCGGGCGGTGTCGCGAAACTGTACTCTGCCGCCGAACTAGGGCTCGCGTCCGCCAGACTGTGCGGTCCAACCCCCGTATAGTGCAATCCCGGCGTGTCCAAGAAACGGAGTGGTGAATCGACGTCACTGTACACGCCGAGGCGAGCGGTGCCCCAAAGGGCGCCGCACCTGCCGACGGGTGCCTCCCATCCAGCGAACGCATCGCCCCCTGCCAGACCCACCACGCCGTTGATCAAGCTGGACTTTCCGGTCTGCCGGCGGCCCAGGACCACGACGACGTCCATCGGTGCCCCTCCTGCACCGACTGGCGCTGCCCGGGACCCCGAGTCCAGCGGCGTCACCGAAGGGATCTGCCCATCCCTCGCCGCTTTGGGCGGCGCAGAACAGTTCGCTGGGTCCCGGTGAGCCTTGATCAACGGCGGCGGCCGCCTGGCCGTCGCGCTCAGGTTTGTGCGCATCGTGCCTGGGGTGTCAAATGCGCCCAACCGCTGCGGCTGCCGCTTTTCAGGCTCCGCCTTGTCGGAGCGACTGGAGGCGGTGGCAACGCTGGTAGGCTTCGCGGGTGGCACACCCAACGGAACCGCGGCAGGCAAGCGGTCAAGCAAGGCACTTGTGAGCGCGACGCGGTGGTATTGTCGGCGCGAGAGCATTCCGCCTCGGTGCTGTGCCGGATGGCCCATCACCCGACGGGCGCGGTCGTCCAGGGCGTCGTCGCCGATACTGGATGCTGCGCAGACGGACGCCTGTGCGTACGGGATGCCCGTGGAGCCGCCGTGATCGTCTTCGACGCCGTCGATTTCTGTCGGCTGGAGCAGCGGTAGACGGTCGACGGTTGCAGCGAGTCCGTCGTCATGCTGATCATCGCTACTTTCACTTGCGTCGCCCACGGTCACATTTTTCGCGCGCAGAGCCACGTGCGTACCTCGCGACATGCAGAGCTTAGTGTGACGTTATGGGGGGGCCAAGTTCAAGCAAGCAGTTCAAGCGAGCAAGGGGAGAAAGAACCATCAACCGTGAGTTTTTCGGTTCGCGCGGCGTTTTCAAATCTCGCGCGATTTTTGTGGTGCGATTGTATCGCGGCCTCTGTCCCTGTCACCGAGGACCTGCCCGGTGTTGCACGAGGCGTCGTTTAGGACCCCTCGTGTGTGTGTGTGTGGTGTTGTATGTTGTGTTCACAGAAGAGAAAAGGGAAAAAAGAAGAGGGATGGTGGTGGAAACGATACGGGAGGCCTTGCTGGTGGAGATCCATGAAGGACGTCGCGCAAGCGTCCGGTCACATGAATAATAATTTGTCCGCCGTCAGGGGAAAGAGAGCGAAGAAAGAGAAACGAAACCGGAGATGCGGAAGCCGAAGAAGGTAGACAGACTGACTGACAGACAGACAGCATGAGGGGGTAGCGTTAGAAAACTAATGGGAAAAGCTCGAAGGGGGGGATTGAAGTAGGTGCGTCAACGTTCAAAAGCGACGTTCATCAGTCCCTGTTGGTCGAATCGGATCACGCGGAGCCCCCCCGCCGCCTTGGAACGGCGCGGGCACAAAGTACTGGGCTCCGCCTGCAAAGGCCGTCTGCTGAAGCAGCTGCGGTCCCATGAACTGGAAACCTTGGGATGCAGGGACAGTGATCATGTGATACGAGCCATCCCTGCCGGCCATGACGGGCATCGCGACGGGCCCCTGCCGGCCAGCGTACATGTGACTGTGGTCGTTGGGGGAAAACAGCAGCGGTGCAAATTGCGGGTTGGATGGCTGTACCATGAGAGGGGGCTGAGGCTGCTGTGGCAGCATGACGAGTCGCTGCGGCGAGGGGGGGTTGTGGCCCGCCGTGGCGGAAGGGGGGTTGAATCGGTTCGTCGTCGGCGGTGGTTGCCAGCTGATGGCACCTTGGGGCGCGACGGCGAAATTGAGAGAGGCTGGGTCCACGATGTACATGCCGCCGGCCTGCATGGGGGAAAGGCCGAAGTGGGGCGCGCCGGCCGGCGGCGGAGCCGCCCAACTGCCGGGCAGCGAATGCGCTTGGGGGGTGGGATGCGCGGTGCCGGTCAAGTGGGGCGGGCTGTTGCTGGGCGACGGTGTGGTGTGCGGGCTCGCCGAGCTGGTGCTGACGGCGGGGCTGACCCGGTTCTGTCGCTGGCTTCGGCAAGCCAATGTTTCTGCCAGTTTCACGATGAGCGGTATGGTCGACGAGCGCAAGAACAACTTGCCATTGGCGTCTCGAGATGCGGCCAGGGCTTCCTCGACGCGTTCAAACGTGACGTATCCCATTTTTAAGTTGGTTTGCTCCTGCCGGCCCTTGGACGACGTGTCGTCTTTGACGACGGCCTGAATGACGTTGCCGAAGTGGCGGAACGTGGCACTCAGCTCCTCCGGGGTGGTGTCACGGGGAATGTGACGGATGAATATTTTGGTGGTTTCTTCGCTCACGTACGTCAGGTCC
>ERZ1292630.4225-Hain-H41-02um-R3-4225-length-12259-cov-6_pt2 | contig 11413 bp, 9 predicted proteins | sample MGYA00564408_ERZ1292630 | MGnify/ENA primary metagenome ERZ1292630 (study PRJEB36523, sample SAMEA6512641) | groundwater metagenome | collected 2019-01-08 | study: AquaDiva: Metagenomics assemblies of 32 groundwater samples | reverse complement strand
GTATTAATGCCCTTGGTCGGTTTTCTTTAAACGAAGTTTCTAATTTATTGATGGCGTTGATTTGGCAATCTTGCAAACCATCTGTTTGCAAAGCAGGTAAATCCAACAACCTTTTACGAAGCGATTTGTCCCGCTTAACCCAATCTCTCAATGTTTCGGGTCGGTGAAAACTAAATACTTCTCTTGCCCGTGGTTTTGGGTCGGTAAAGTCGGTAAATCGTGTTACTTCGCCCGTGCTGATGTAAACATAAGGCAAAGGTTCATTTTTCAGGTGTTTGAGTTTAGCGTTTGCATATTCTTCACCTTGTCCTTCGTGAACATTCATCCGATGTCCTTCTTCCTCACGTTTCGCTTCAATTACTCCGCATGGTTTGCCTTCGACAAACAAAACATAGTCCGCAGGTCCAACGTCAGTCAAATATTCTTTAACAGCAACGCCAATTCCAGCATTCAGATTTACTTGCTTAATGCTCTGAATAATCCAGCCGCAAGCAGTCAACTGCTTATCAATGTTGTCTCTTGCTATTTGTTCTGGATTTTGATTCATATCTTCCTTTTAATATCCTATCCTTGTCTTGCATCCGAAACGAAGAATTATTATCGAGAAATGGGATCAAGTCCATTCCTGGCTACATATACTTTTTATTTATGATTCTATATTGTTTCAGTACCGCAGGGTTGCATCTTAATTATGAATTATGTAAAACGCTTACTTGCATAAACAAATAAGACCATCTTTTTGAAGATATTTAAAATGTGGTAAAAGTGATCTGTAAGTGCTGTCTATTGGTGGTTATTATAAAAGAGTGGGGGTGTTTTGCAAGACAAAAGACATTGGACGCAGATATACGCAGATAAACGCCGAGGTCAAAGGCAAGACTAGAGGCAGGAATTATGATTGAGGAATTAAAGAATTGAGAAGCTAGAAACAAGAGGCAAGAAACAAAAGAAAGTAGGCATTAGGCAAAATTTAGCCACGGAAGGCAGAGGCAAGTCGCCTGAGGACGACCCTGTGGGCAACTCACAGATCCGACTCAGTCGGGATGCCGAACATTAGGTTTGTTTATATGTACTTAAACGTTGTTTAGTAACGTAGGCAATAATCAGGATGTGTAGAGAAAGGATTCTGAATAAGTGTATTATTCGGATGAGTGGCAGCAAAGGCCTTACTCCTTCTACGTGGTATATAGAAAGCAGAAACTCTCTTGATTCATCAAGTACGGACTCTTTCACCAAAACATTAAATGAGTTCTTAATATGACCGAAGATTTTGCCGCCCCTGATTAATATTGCCATAAGACGTTCACCCGCCGACTCAAGCCATTCGGGACATTCACTTAGTTGGCTGTACCATTTCTCGTAGTACTGAATATTATCATCACTCAAATCGTTTATGGGTTCCGGCAACTCCAGCCCAAGATTTTTCTTGATCCGCCAGCAGTGCAGCTTAAACAAAGATTCGATATCATTTTTCCTGACTCTGTACAATATCTCTTCCCAGTCTATCCTTTCTTTATAATATTGGCTGGTCATTACAAAATCACATAAATCCTGAATCTGAAAATTGATTAATTCCTGATGCCGTATCACATCGTGAACAAACTTATGGTAGATTTGATCTGTCGGGCATGGAATATGTGTTTTAATGCCATCCATCTCTACTTCTACCGTATTTGCCCAAAAGGAATCCATATCAAACAGGCTAATGTATTTTTCAGGTACCGGTAAATAGTGCATATCTATGGCGATATCCCTGCCTTCAAAATCTTCGCTGAGATCGTAAGGAATTCGGCCTCCTACATAATGCAGACCAGCAGTCTGCATACATTTCCTGGCCACGGGAAAATCCTCTTCCTTAATGAGGATATCCAGATCCTCCATTGACCTCAAATTCCAATTCTCATAAATATTCTCACAAAAATTTATTGCACCCTTTAGTATGATGGCCTTTATACCACATTGATTTAACGAACGAATCATGTCCTTTAGCACATGCCTGATAACAACATTTCTCCCCACCCCCCTATGATATTCGAGTGACATAATCCGGCGGGTTTCCGGTTTTAGCCTATCTTCCAGCCCAAGTTGTTTTATTTTGAAAAACAGGAATGTTATTACGCGATTCTCTTGTGCTATATCTATGACGTCTTTCCAGTCTATGGATTCTAATTTATTCCATAGTTCATCAACACTCTTTTCACCCGTCTTAAGGCTTAAGAGTCTGGCAATATGTCTTTTAGTAGTTGGTTCATTCATATTTGTGAAACCAGGCGTACGGCATCATTCACATTATTTGTCTTTAAGGAATAACACTTACTTTCCCTGACCAGCCCCGTCAGGATTGTAACTGCTTTTCGTTTGTAATTGTGAACGTTAAACGACTGTCTCAGTAACTTAATGCACATCTGAGATTTGCTAACCGGCCTTAGTTCATTCTTGAAACGGCGATTGTGTTTTAATTCGACGATGGCATACGGTTTTACTTTTCTAACAGATAATTTGTTTCTGGTATCAGGATTAAAATACAAAATATCTTCTGACCTGCAGTAATACCCGTTTTTTTTATCTATTAAATTAGACTTTGCCAGCTTTTTAATTGCTCCATCCTTTATTAAAAAACTTCGTGGAAAAGGAATGACCATGAGTGACTCAGGGTCTATTAAGACTATATCATCGGAAAGACAGCGATAACGGTTCTTAGTAAGACTTAATGTCAGTGTGGTCTTTCCGGAACCATGCTCGGCAGGTAGAAGAATAGCTTTCCCACCCTTTACAACGGCGCCTGCATGTAATTGGAAGAATTCCTGAAGATGTGACAGGGTATTGCACGTAATCATCCATTCAAGATGGGAAAACAACTCTGATTTCCAATTAGTTTGATGTTTTTTCCTGCCGTCTATAAAAATCTCGTATACCGTACCGGCGACACTATCGTTTCTCATCTTCAGTAAATAAACAATATCTGCATGGCCGTTGCGCTTGACCCTCGAATCAGGATAAATCTGTGAACATAATTCTGCCAGCTTCCTGTTTCCAGTCTGTATAGAAAATCTATGTGATTGAAGTTTGTAATTTAACGAATACATAGAAATCTGATTGCAAAAAAAAAGCCCTATACCGGAACGGTAAGGGGCTTATGGCTTCAAAAGTTCTTTTTTTATAAAATCTTTAACTATTATTAATATGTATTCTAATACCAGCTTACTTCTTGGCTCGAAACATTTCTCCACAATTGTAGCTATTTCTTTTATTGAATGTTTTCCATCACAACACGACCAGGTGAAAGCTGCCGTAATATTTAAACTATGTACTTCATCTTTCTCGGTATCATATAGTATACAACCATCATCAAGTTCTTCAAGTTCGACGCATTCCTTAGCTGCCGGTACAAAGTCCTCATTTATCTCCATTTTCAAGACACATTCCGTAATTTATCTTGTTTAACATGCTTTATGTAAAGATCCTCGATGAGGTCATATGTGTCTTCCAATCTGAAAACCAGTTTTTTTAGAATGCTCAGTGCAACTAATGGATTGCCTGTTATCAATGTTTCCAAAATATCTTTACTTATAACATTCAACCTGCAATCTGAAATAGTCTCAGCCGTAACCGTCCTTGGTTTATTTGTTATAACTGACATCTCCCCGAAAAATTCCCCAAAGCCTAATGTTGCTAAAACTACATTTCCATGTGTTGTTTTTCTGCTCAATTTGACTTCGCCTGAATTTATCAAATACATTTCTGTGCCAACGTCTCCTTCTTTAAACAACACAGTCCCTTTCGGAAATTCTTTACCGGCCTCTTTGAACGTTGTACCAGCTAAACGCATATTACCATCTCCATTTTAGATTCAATTTATATTTTACATAAAATACTTCTGTAAAACCACAAAGTCAAGTTATAACTATTATAATTATAAACCTTTATCTGGAAATATAGAAAACTAATAATGGTTCGCTGCCCATAACAACTCAACCTTCCAAAAACAAATTAAATTTCCTACTCTGAAATGTTTCCGCACTTAGCGAGCATATTATGGGCATCTTTTATAGTATATTGAATTTCTTTGGGTATTTAACCTGTTATTACATCTCACAAGTTTAACTAAATAAGTATAACCTAAATTGAGCGATTTGTGTAGCCGCATCCTTTAGGTTGCGTAGCTTACGAGAAATTCACATACACCCATCGGATGATGTGAAACGCAGGCTAAAGCCTGCGGCTACTATAATATAGAAAATAAAATCGCTCAATTTAGGTATAAATCAGTGTTGTCCGGTTAGGTTTTTGCGTGTGTTCCATTAATTGTCCAAAAGCTGTCATTCCCGCATTCTTTTAGCGGGAATCTAGGATAAACGGGCATTTAGATACCCGATAAAGGCATTCGGGTATGACAAAAGCCATGCATGCAAAAACCTAACCGGACAACACTGGGTATAAATAAATAATTTTATCACTATTTTACCTTATAGATGAGATTTTTCTTGACGAAAACAGAAAACATGGTAAGTATGATAGTTTTAGATAGTTTTAACACATCTATACAATGACTTATCACATACACGAATTAACAAAAGATATTGGCACATTCCATCTGACTGCTATTCTAATAAAGAGGGCAAGGGAATTGATGGATGGGGCGCCAGCACTGATTGCGACAGATTCAAGCGATCCAGTCCAAACGGCATTTGAAGAGCTTGCGAGCGGAAAACTTAACATTACTGATGAAGTTGTAACAAAAGAGTAAATAAGGGAACTTAATTGCTCAAAGTATTGTTAACCTAAAAAAGCTCGTAAATAAAAGCCATATCTGGAGATTTGCAATATGATTAATGTCAAGAATTTAACAAAACGTTATGTAAATATTAACGCTGTAGATAATATATCTTTCAACGTAGAGGAAAACGAAACTGTCGGACTGCTAGGCCCAAACGGTGCAGGCAAAACTACTACCATGCGAATATTAACCTGTTTTATGCCGGCAACCGCCGGTTCTGCAACGGTAGCCGGTTATGATGTGTTTAGTGACTCATTGAATGTACGTCAGCAGATTGGATATTTACCGGAGAATGTTCCGCTTTATCTGGATATGAGGGTAAATGAGTATCTGATGTTCCGCGCCAAACTTAAAAATATACCCAGAAGGGAAAGAAAAAAGAGAATAGATTATTGTCTCGACATAACCGGAATAAAAGATGTGCAAAATCAGATTACAGGCACCTTGTCAAAAGGTTACAGACAGAGGGTGGGCCTTGCTGATACCTTAATACATGATCCAAAAATCCTGATCCTCGATGAACCCACCATTGGACTTGATCCTAACCAAATCATGCTGATCAGACAGGTAATTAAAGATTTAGGCCAGAAACATACTGTTTTGCTGTCAACACACATTCTCCCGGAAGTTGAAATGGTCTGTGACAGAATCATGATAATCGACAAGGGGAAGATAGTGGCAATGGATACACCGGCAAACCTCATGAAACAGTTAAAAACCGGTTCAAACGTAGTTCTAGAGGTAAAGGGTGATGGAGAAAAGATAAAGAACAGTTTGTCCGGCATAGATGGCGTACGTTCAGTAACATGGAAAGAAAAGGGAGATGCTAATGAGTTTTATGTCGAAGGTTCTGGAGAAGGTGATATCAGAGAAGCTGTATTTAAGTGCATTGTAAAAGATAATTATATACTGCGCGAAATGAAGCGACATACCATTACATTAGAAGAAATCTTTCATCAAATAACCACCAAGGAAACGGAGGAAGTCTCAGACAATGCGTAACGTATCCACTATTTATCAACGAGAGATCAAATCCTACTTCTATTCACCTATAGCGTATGTAGTAATTTCTGTTTTTCTTATAGCCTCAGGTTTTTTCTTTGCCGGTAATTTACAATTCTGGCAGGAAGCATCGCTGAAAGGCAGCCTTGATTCAATCCAGTTTTTCCTCCTTTTACTTACACCCGTAATCACCATGAAGCTCTTTGCAGAAGAAACGAAATCCGGAACGATTGAGACCCTGATGACTTCACCGGTTACGGATTTTGATGTGGTTTTTGGCAAATTTCTCGCCGCCCTGAGCTTGTATATTGTGATGATCTTACCGACGTGGATATTTGTCTTGTTCCTGACCATTTTTGGAAATCCGGACTTCGGTCCAATCTTCTCCAGTTACATAGGCCTTATACTTATGGGAGGTCTATTTGTTTCTGTCGGCTTACTGATATCATCATTCACAAAAAATCAGGTTGTTGCCGCCGTAATCGGGATAGTTTCGTTGATAATACTCTGGGTAGTTGGGTTTTTAAGCACATACGGTGAAGGCTGGTTTTACGAGACTCTCAGATATGCGGGGACTTTTGATCATTGGGAATCTTTTACAAAAGGCATTGTTGATACAAGGGATGTAATATACTATCTAAGCTTTTCGACATTACTTTTATTTATTACGGTAAGAAATGTTGAGAGTAGAAAATGGAGGTAGAAAAGCCATTGAATGAAGAAGTAAAAACAGCAGTGCAATCACAGGACATGCGAAAGACAAAAACTTTAATTGGCGCTAATGTCATTTTTATGATACTTATCGTTATAGCTATCTTTGTCTTTGTCAGCTATATAAATGACAGGCATTATTACCGTTTTGACCTTACTGCATCCGGAAGATATACATTGTCCGCCAAGACAAAGAAAATCCTGAAAAGCCTTGACCAGCCGGTTTTTATAACTTCACTTCTGGTACAAAACCAGGACTATCGTTTCTACGGGCAGATTATAGATATACTTGAAGAGTATAAATATGTAACAGACAAGATAAAGGTCACCCTCTTAAATCCACTGACAGATCGTACTAAAATAACAGAGCTGGCAGAAAAGCTCAAGATGGACCTGGAACAATTGCAGTTAAATTCAATAATCTTTAAATGCGGAGACAAAAGCAAACACGTACAGCAGTCAGAGGTGATCGAAAGAGAGTTTCCTTTTAAGTTCAAGGGCGAAGAAGTTTTTACATCTGCAATATTAAACGTTACACAGGAAAAACAGACAACCGTCTATTTTGTCAAAGGACATGGGGAAAGAGATTTTGGAGATTTTGAACGTGCAGGTCTGGGGAATCTGGCAAATTCGATAAAACGTGCTAATTATAATATCATACCACTTGACTTATTAGAAAAGAAGCGGGTTCCTGAAAATTGCGATATACTCTTCATTGCCGGACCTACAAAAGCTTTTTCTACAGAAGAAACAAACTACATTCGTAACTACCTTGGAACGTCAGCAAGATTATTGGACGAGAAAGGCGAGCTTAAAGAAGGAAAATTACTGGTAATGCTCGAACCTGTTGTGGGCGCAAATAAACCGTCCGGCTTAAATGCATTGCTTGGAGAATACGGTATAATTGTAAGGGATGATGCAGTTGTATACAACAAAGTGAACATGCCCCTTTACGGTATGCAAACTGTTGTTGAGATATATATCAGCGATGATAAGTATCTGGAACATGAAATAACAAAAGATATTGAAAAGCTAACATCAGTATTTTATGGGTCAAGCGTAGTCAGTGTCGCCCCATTAAATGATACAATGGCTTTTTCTGCAAAAGCTATTGTGCGTGCCCCTGACAGCAGTTGGGGTGAAACTGAAATAGCCGGTAAAGAGAGGCCAAAATATGATGAGGACGCAGATATTGCCTCTCCTATTACTTTAGCAATAGCGGCAGAGCTGAGAGAGCCGGAATCAACTCCAATTACAGATGTCACAACCCCGCCACATGCTACAAAGGCGTTCGAAGGTATAGGGAAAAAGGGATCACGTATTGTGGTATTCGGTGATACGGATTTTGCCGCAAATGCATTTTCTGATAACCCCGGGAATCAGGACCTTGTCTTAAATTCCGTAAGCTGGCTGGCTCGCAGGGAAAAAGAGCTAGGTATATCACCTAAAGCTCCCGACGTCAGAAGGGCTATTATTAAACCCGCAGAACTAACTGTTATTTTCTGGTTATCTATTGCTGGGCTACCATCTATTGGTATTATAATTGGTGGTTTTGTCTGGTGGAGAAGAAGAAGATAATCCGAGGCTGAACTTAGACAGGATCAACATATTTACAGAACTAAGCCAAAATTAACCTATAAAAAATTATGAAGTTTAGAACAACCATAATACTCTTAATAATTGCCGCCATAGGAGCCGCATACATATTCCTGTATGACAGGAAACAATACAGGACAGATGAATGGGTGCAAAGACAACAAATGGTTTTGCCGGACTACAAAGTAGGCCAAATCAATAAAATTGAGTTAAAAAAGGAGAAGGATACAATTATCCTGGAGAGCGCTGACAATGTGCGATGGAGGATGTTGCAACCTTTGCAGTTAAGAGCAGACAAAGCTGAAGTAAAAGACATTCTCTCTCAATTTGAATTTCTAAGAAAAGTCGGCACCCTTAAAGAAAGCGAAACCGAAAACTTCAATCTGAAAGATTACGGCCTTGACAAACCACAAATTGTTGTCAACCTCTGGATGAAAAAGAGTGCAATTCTAAAAGGAACTAAGGAAGCAACAGGCGCTGAATCTAAATATACCATTAATATAGGCGACAGGTTAGCTGCTGGACAAAACACTGTCTACATAAACATAGAAGGGAGCAAAGACGTTCTTGTAGTAGCGGCGAAATTTCTTGAAAAAATCGACAAGGATATAAATGACTTAAGAAATAAATGGGCATTTGAATTTGACGAAGATGCGGTAGAAAGGCTTAGAATCCAGAGCGGCCCGAAAGAGCCTATAGTGTGTTCCAGGGCTGATCAACACTGGTGGGTGACACAACCTGTCTCAGACCGTGGTGATGCTGATAGAATCAAAGACATTCTTAATGAATTGAGAAATTTGCAGATTGCTAAAGCTGATTTTGTGTCAGATAACGAAGAAGACATAGTCAAACACGGCCTGGACAAACCCAGACTTACTATAAGTATTGGTTCTACAGGAGGCGATGTGCAAAGTCTCCTTTTGGGACACAGTCTGGATGACAGGGTTTATGCAAAACGTAACGACGAAAGCTCTATTTTTTTTGTACACGATGTTGTCCTTAGCGACCTTGATCTGGAAGCAAATGACCTGCGAGACAAGTTGTTGTTGAGATTTGATTCAATAGGTACTTACGGGATAGAAAAGGTTGAACTAAAATATCCTGATACTACCCTAACTATGGTAAAGACTAAACAGTATGATTGGATGATTACATCACCATCTGAAATCCTGGCAGACAGCGACACGGTCAGAGAATTCGTAGAAAAAATTAAGGATTTACAGATCCAGCAATATGTTGATGATAGTGGGGAAAACTTTGATAAATATGGGTTAGGTGATTCATATGTAGAAGTTTCTGTATTTAGAAAGATTGGAGAAGGTGAAACTGTAAAGTTTATGATCGGGAATTCCGATGCAGATGGCGGATTGTGTTATGTAAGAAAAGATGGAGAGGATGCTGTTTATTCTGTGCCTACAGAAAAGTTCTATGACGTTGCTGCAAGCGGATTTATCGCTTTCAGGGACAAAGTGGTTCTGGAATTTCCTAAAGAAAATGCACAGGAAATAGTTATCAGCAGGGATGGAGAAACATTCGTATGTAAGAGGAATGAAGAGGCCCCTGTCCTAAAATGGAATCTGACCAACCCTGTTAATATGGAAGCTGATATAAATTCCGTAAATCAGGTGGTCTGGAACTTATCATTTTTAACGGTTAGCAAGATCATTGCCCTTTCCGCAGAAGACCTTGGTATGTATGGGCTTGACAAGCCCTTTATGAAAGTATCTGTAACATATGAAAAATATGGTAGTGCTGAAGGTGATGGTGAAGTCATTAGTAAAAAAGGTGACTTAACGAGGCCAAAGGAAAGGGTAACGAAGACACTCCTGGTCGGAAATAGATTAGAACCTGAGAATGATAAATCAGGTTACTATGCAAAGTTTGCTGACGAAGATATAATTTTTCAGATAGGCTGGCCTGATGTCAGGGATTACAGTGTTGAACTTGTAACAAAGACACTGTTTAAACTTGACTCTTCAAAAACAAAGTCATTAACGATAAAGCATACAAAAGGTGAAACGTCTTTCCAGAAAAATAGTGATAACAAGTGGGTAATGATTCTGCCGGAAAGTAAATCATTAAAAGGGAATTTTGCAGACCGTATCATATCGGCAATGAATTCCTTGGAGGCGGTGTCTATTGTCCAGTACTCAAACAAAGATTTGTCGAAATTTGAACTTGATAACCCGCAATGTATCGTTACCGTAAATTCTGACGATGGCGAAGACTCATTGCTGGTAGGTAAAGAAGAAGGGTCTGATTATTTTGTTATGAGCAAGGCCACAAACTTCGTCTACCAGGTGCGAAGAAAAAAGATAGACGATATTATAGAAGAAAGCGTGTTATCTGAAATTCAATAAAAGCAAACTGTTTAGCCGCAGATTCAGATAAATACTCTTTTCAGCAGCAAAAAGTTATAGGATTCCCGAAACGTTGCCTCTGCTTCCAGAAAACTTCAAACCACAAAAGACTTAGGGCATCGTCCAACGTTTCATTTGCAAATAAATATTAGTTTGGTGGACAACCTGCCTCATTAACATATTTGTGAAGACACTTTCTTTTCTCACAATCTTATTATGGAATCAAAAGATATTAAGAATATTACAGACATCATCAAAGAAGAGAGCAGGGTTCTTTCTAATTTGATTGATGAAATGGGGAAGGTGATTGTAGGGCAAAAACATCTGATAGAAAGGCTCTTAATCGGCATCCTGGCAAATGGCCATATCCTGTTGGAAGGCGTCCCGGGATTAGCAAAAACACTTTCTGTTATGTCCTTGGCAAAAGCAATTCAAGTAAAGTACCAGAGGATTCAATTTACTCCCGATCTCCTACCGGCAGATTTGATAGGAACACTTATTTACAACCCTCGTAGTGGCGAATTTACCACAAAAAAAGGCCCTATCTTCTCAAACATTATTCTTGCCGACGAAATAAACAGAGCGCCAGCGAAAGTTCAAAGCGCACTTCTGGAGTCTATGCAGGAAAGACAGGTAACGATTGGTGATGAGACATTTAAACTTGACGAACCATTTCTCGTACTGGCTACTCAGAATCCCATTGAGCAGGAGGGCACATACCCTTTACCAGAGGCACAGGTAGATAGATTTATGTTAAAATTAAATATAGATTATCCCAGCAAAGTTGAAGAACGTGAAATCCTGGAAAGAATGGCATTCACAGAAACAAACATAAAAATAAATCCGGTGCTATCCCACGGTGATATAAAACGTTTACGTTCGGTAGTCGATCAGATTTACATTGATGACAAAATAAAAGATTATTAAATCGCGCGGAATAATACAGAAATAAAAATTTCATAATAAT
>ERZ1292630.4753-Hain-H41-02um-R3-4753-length-11417-cov-5_pt1 | contig 11417 bp, 7 predicted proteins | sample MGYA00564408_ERZ1292630 | MGnify/ENA primary metagenome ERZ1292630 (study PRJEB36523, sample SAMEA6512641) | groundwater metagenome | collected 2019-01-08 | study: AquaDiva: Metagenomics assemblies of 32 groundwater samples | reverse complement strand
GTGTTCGAGCGCGGCGGGCGCAGCATCAACCCTGTATTCCCCGAGATTGGCCTGCCCAATTCGACGGGGCAGATACAGCGCCTCGACGAACCTGGCCGCCCCGATTTGCGCCAGTCGAACCGTGGTCCGGGCACTGGGCTTCGCGTTGCCATCCCCGTCCTCAACATCCACAAAACGCGGCTCAACGACCCGTTCATGTGGTTCATGGGGACCAATGACCAGCAAGGCGATTACCGCTCGTCGGGCTGTTCTGGCTGTCATGTTGTCTATGCCAACGACCGCGAGCCGCGCCACAGCAGCGTCTATGCGCAATATGGTCGCGATGGCCAGACGGCGACGGTCGATCCAACCATTTCCGACCTGACGCAACGCGCGCCGGAACATGGGACAGGAAGTGATGAGGGCGGGCATGGCGGCCTGATCCCCGCTGGAGCCCCAGAGCGCCGCGAAAGCGGCCACCCCATCCGCCATGCTTTCACCCGCGCCATCCCGACCGCGCAGTGCATGAATTGCCACATGCACCAACCCAATGTGTTCGTGAACACTTACCTTGGCTATACGATGTGGGATTATGAGAGCGACGCGCCGCACATGTGGCCGGGACCGGAAAACACCGCGCCCCGCCCCACTGGCATGTCGGATGAGGATTACAACCGCATCTATCGCAACCAGCATTACCCGACCGCCACCGAGGTCCGCGCCATCAACGAGCGCAACCCCGAAGGTGCAGCGACGCGCGGGCTGTGGGGCGATGTCGAGTTCCTGCGCGATGTCTATAGTATCAACCCCGACCTATCCGACACCCAGTTCGCCGATTATCACGGCCATGGCTGGAACTTTCGCGCGGTTCTGCGCCGCGACCGCGAAGGCAATCTGCTCGATGCCGAGGGCAATATCGTCCCCGCTGATGACCCAGAACGCTGGCGCCGTAATGGCGAGGGTGAATTTGCGCCCGTCGGCACCAACCCGGGGCGCACCGTCCATCTGATGGACATCCACGCCGAAAAGGGGATGCAGTGCGCCGATTGCCATTTTGCCCAAGACAGCCACGGCAATGGTTTCATCTATGGTGAAGTCGCCAATGCCATCGAGATCGGCTGCAAGGATTGCCACGGCACCGCCGATGCCTATCCGAACCTGCTGACCTCGGGCCCTGCGGCCCCGCCGGAGGGCACCAATCTGGCGTTGCTCCGCAACCCCGATGGCCAGCGGCGCTTTGAATGGGTGGACAACCCCGATGGCAGCCGCAAGCTGATCCAGCGCTCGCTCACCGACCCCGCTGTGACATGGGACGTCAGCCTGGTCCGCGACAGCGTGACGCGCGGCAATCCCAACTTTAACGCCCGCGCAGCGCGCGCCAAGCTGATGGGCCGTGTGGCTGAGGACGGCCAAACTCGCTGGGGGGCAGGCGTTGCACCAGAAAACCGTGCGCACGACCCCGAGCGCATGGCCTGCTTCACTTGCCATCTGTCGTGGACCACCAGTTGCGGCGGGTGCCATTTGCCGATTGAGGCAAATTGGCGGACCAGCGAACATCATTTCGAAGGGCTGGAGACGCGCAACTTTGCGACTTATAACCCGCAGGTCGCGCGCGACGAGATGTTCCAGCTGGGCATCCACCAGACGACCAAGGGCAATATCATCGCCCCCGTGCGCTCATCATCGGCGCTGGTGCTGTCATCGACCAATATCAACCGCGAACGCATCTATGTGCAGCAACCCCCCGTAAGCGCGATAGGATTCTCATCGCAAGCCTTTGCTCCGCATTTCCCGCACACCGTGCGCACCACCGAAACAAAGACCTGCTCCGACTGCCATCTGGCGCAGGACGAGGACAATAATGCGATCATGTCGCAGCTGCTGTTACTCGGCACCAATTATGTCAATTTCGTCGGCCTCAACAATTTTGCGGGGCTAGAGGGCGGTTTTCAGGCGACCCGCGTCACCGAATGGGACGAACCACAGGCAGTAATCGGCAGCTATCTTCATCGCTATGCCTACCCCGATTTTTATCGCCTGCATGTCGATCAAAATGGCCGCGAACTGCGCAACTGGGTGCGCGGAACCGCGTTCAACGATCATCTGTCGGGCGAAGGTGGCGGCACCGAAGAGTTCCAGAACGTCGTTCAGGGCACGCGCGATGCCGTAGGCTGCCTGCAAATGCGCGGCGAATATATGTTCGTCGCCGAAGGGCGCGGTGGCTTTGCCGTTTATGACATCGCGTCCATCGCCAACAAGGGCTTTTCGGACCGCATCATCACCGCGCCATTCTCTCCGCTCGGCCATGACCAGCGCGTCGAAAGCCGCAACGCAACCTGTATGGCGCTGCCCACCAATCAGGCGATTGCCCCAACCCGCAGCACCGAAATACTCCGCACGATCAATCAGGAACAGGCGTTCCACCCCATCTATAACTATGCGGTGGTGACCGATGCCGAAGAAGGCTTGATCCTCGTTAACGTCAACACCTTTGCCGATGGCGAGTTGCGCAATAACAATCTTGACCGCGCGGTGACGTGGAACCCAGACGGCGTATTGAACGGCGCACGGCACGTGACGCTCGCCGGGCACATCGCCTATATCACCACCGCACACGGCCTTGCGGTGGTTGACCTTGACGACCCGCTCCAGCCCCGGCTGACCGCCAACATTGCGCTCGATGGGGCGAAAGCAAGCACAATTCAGTTCCGCTATTTGTGGGTCAGCGACGCGGGCGGTATCAAGCTGTTCGACACCACCGACATGCGCGTGCCCGTGGCGGTGCCGTCGGGCGACATCGCCCTGCCCAGCGCGCAGCGCATGTATATTGCCCGCACCTACCTCTATGTCGCGTCGGGTGACCAGGGGCTGGTGATCATGAATGTCACGCGTCCCCGCGCGCCTGTGGAATTGATGCGCTATACGGCTGGCGGCACACTCAACGATGCACGCGATGTGGTGGTCGCATCAACCAACGCCAGCCTGTTTGCCTATGTTGCCGATGGCCGCAACGGGATGAAGCTGTTGCAATTGACCAGCCCTGCCAGCCAGCCCAACTTCTATGGCTTTTCGCCCCGTCCCGTCCCCGAACTCATCGCCTGGGCACGCACGCCAACCCCCGCAATCGCCATGTCAAAGGGGCTGGACCGCGACCGCGCCGTCGATGAAACCGGCGGGCAGATTGCGATATTCGGGCGGCTGGGATCACGGCCATTTACGCGGCCGGAAATGGAACGGCTGTTCCGCACACCGGGCGGTTTGCTGTATAAGGTCAGCGACCAAACCGACATGGCGGGGTGGATTGGGCCGATGTAATTAAGTACAGGGCGATAGACCCTGATGGATTTAAATTGAGCCAAAACCGTTCGTGCTGAGGAGGGGCCGAAATTGCAAATTGAGGCACCATCTCGAAGCACATGCAAGGACTACCCTTCGCGACGGTGTTTCGGCCTTAGACCTCAACACCTCCTCAGGGCGAACGGTTTGATGTAATGTCATCTTGTTCTACGACCCTATCGGCTCAACACCCACAGGGAAATTGACCGACCGCGCAACAAAACATTTCTCGTGCGCGCGGGCATGCAGTGCGTCGGCATCATAGCGCCGTTCTTCGTCGCTCAGCGTGACGCGCGGGTGCAAAGTGACAGCGGTGAAATGTCCACCGCCATCCGCATCTTCGGTCATCACGCCGACGGGGTCATCGACATAAGCGGTCACGATTATCCCCGCCTCCGCCGCCAGATGCAAATACCACAGCTGATGACAGGCGGAAATCGACGCGACCAGTAATTCTTCGGGGTTCCACGCGCCTGCGTCGCCGCGAAACGCAGGGTCGGACGATCCCGATATGTCGGGCTTGCCCCGCGCGGATAGCCTATGCTCGCGGCCATAGGCGCGATAATCAGCAGTCCCTTGTCCGTGATTGCCGGTCCAGTCGAGGTGAAGCCTGTAATGATGCTCACGCATGGGTGTATTTAACTCCCCGTCGTCCCCGGCCGCTCGCCGATCAAATACCCGACCAGCCCCTGCATCCGCTTGTCATACCGCGCCAATATCTCGCCATCACAGGCGCGGTCAAAATGACTGACCAGCTGAGCACCGTTCCAATGGTGCAACGCATAAGCGGGATCCTCGGCGACAATCATTGCGCGATCATCGGGATGGTCAGCGTCAATAGCACGCAGATCAAGCGCGACTTGGGGCGCGGTCGATGAACAGACCGTAGCGGTCAAGCCGTTCCACTGCACGCTAAGCGAGCGGTGCAAATGCCCGCAAATCAGACCCCGCAGCTGCGGCGCATCGGCAATGGCGTCGCCAAAACGCTGTACCCATGGCTCGGTGGGGTCGGTTGTCATCCAGTCCAGCCCCGAATCAAATGGCGGATGATGCATGACGATATAGGTCGGAATATGCCGCTGTTCGGCCAGTCGCGCTTTGAGCCAACTAGCGCGCACTTCACAAAATGCGCCGCCGTGCCGTCCTTCCTCGAGCGTGTCGATGACGATCAACCGGAAATCGGCGAACAGGCGGTCATATTGAATGAAACCGCTGCGATCCGCAAAGCCCGGAAACACCTGGGCAAAGGCTTCGCGCACATCATGATTGCCCATGCACGGCAACACCGGCCATGGATAGGCCGCAAAAACGTCGCGCAGCCGGGCATAGCTTTGCTCGTCGCCCTGATCGGTCAAATCACCCGTCGCCAGCATCAGGTCGGGCGCATTCGGCCCCGTCGCCAACCGATCCATCACCATATCGAGCCGTTGCTGATTATATTCATCGGGATTCCCAGAATCAAAGCCGATGTGAATATCGGTGATCTGGGCGATCAGCATATGATTATGACCCTACGCAATTGGCAATTATTCGCCATAGAGCCGCACAGTGGCCGAGTCTGTGACCGATGTCACTCCCTACGTGCTCGGCCCTCTTGCCGTCGCCCATTAGACCGACGCGCGGGCTGCCACGGCGCATTGGCCCGCGCGCCCGCATGATATTCGTGGCACGACGCGCACGGGCTTTCGACGTCCGCGCCCGAGTTTTCGCCGCCGTGGCAGTCGCGGCACACCTTGATTTCGGGGATCAGCAACTGGTTGGCCGATGATGAACGCGCAGCCGCGTGGCAGGTGCTGCACTCTTCCTCGTCATGCGGGCGGTGGTCAAACCAACCATGCTCCAAATAACGCATCGGCTGATTGACCGGCAACACGCGCCAATTGCTGTTCCCCGCCGCAGGAGCGAAAATGGTGTGGCAATCGTAACAGGCCCCGCCGCGCGAGAAAACAGCGCGCACCGCATCATCGGCGCGGGTGGGGCGCGCCGCCGTTTCGCGGAAATAGATGTTGTAAATCTGCCCTTGCGCAAACTCGCCCGGCCGACGCCGTGCCATCCCGCCAAGGGAAATCGGGCGCGTCGGCGGGGTTGAACGATAATAAGCATAAAGATCGGCCACCACTTGGCCCGGCTCGCCGTGCCGCAACGTTCGCGTCACGCCGCCAACGCTTTCAAACGACAAACTATGGCAGGACTGGCAATCGCGCTCCATATCAACGGGTTCGAACCGCACCCCATCCGCCGTCGGCTTATGACAATTGGCACAGTCCAGCCCGCTCGTGCGGCCGTTCGTCATCCGTAAGCTGCGCGCCATTCGCGCAACCCCGCCCGCTTGCTGCAAATGCATATTATGCGGGAACTTGAGCCCGCCTACGTCGCTGGTCTGGGCGTTCAGTGTCACCCGTGCAAAGCGCGGCGTCGCGCCCGGCGTTACCTGTACGCGCGGGCGAAATTGCGGGTGCGATGTGCCAAAATCGCCGGCATCGCCGATCCGCGTGTCGGTCAAACGGCTCGACATGTCTTGATGGCAATCGGTGCAAAATTGTTGCGCGGTGGCGGGCATCGGCCCCGCCCCTTCATGTTCATTGTGGCAATCAACGCAGCGGCCCTGATCGCGGTTAAATGCCGCACCAATGCGGATGAGCGCCGCACGAAACATCCCCGGCTCGCCCCGCGCCGCCAATTGGCGGTCCATAGGCGCATGGTCGTGCGCATCATCATGACAGCTTTTGCACGCCGTATCGGTGACGGCGACAAAGGCGTCGGTATGGCAAGACTGGCAATCGCGCGACAGCGACGCGTGCGCACTGCTGAGCGGCCCCGACGACCAGCTCATATCGGCATGGAAGGACGCCGGGCGCTCCTCGACCCCGCGCCAGCTCATATAGGCCCATATCGGCGCGATCAGGAACGCCGCCAGCAGCAGCAGGCTGAATGCCCATGCCGACAGCCGCCGTCCGGGAAGCAAGCCGCGCAGCGAAAACGCCTGCGCCTCGTCGCGATCGAGCGCGCTGTGGCTCAGCTCATCGGTGCGTGCAATGGTCAGCAATATGCGTGGGTTAGGTGCCTCGCTATCAACCCCCACAGTGATGCGGTGCCCGCCAAAGCGCAGCTCTGCGCCATCGCCTGCATCAATCGTTGCCGATGTGACGGTGCGGCCGTCCCACTCGAACCCCAGCCCCGATGTTGTCTGAACCTCGATATGGCGGCCATCATTGGTGGTGATCGTCGCATGGCTAGGGTTGACCGCAAGGTCGGCGAGATGAACGTCACACGCCGCATCGCGCCCTATGCTGATTTGGTTTTTATCGCACGCGCTGCTGCGAATAATCTCGCGCCCATCGGCGGTGATCGAAACACGGCGGAGGAGGAAGCTCATGATTCTGTCTCCCCCATCACCAGTAAAAAAACACGCTGACGATGTGCGCGGTCAGCGCGGCAATCAGTGCAAAGGTCATCGGGACGTGGATATAGAGCCACACCTCCAGCAACGCCTTGAGCTTGAGGTGCCGCCTTAATCGCCCCAGCGCCGCGAGCTTGCGGGTCAACAGCACGTCGATTTTCTCCATCGGGTCATGGCCACTATCGTGACGTGGCCCGGTATGGATGCGCACAGCGCCGAGCGCGCTGGCCGTGGCACAATCTTTGTATCGCCCCGACAGCCGCGACCATGTTGACCCGGCGAAGGGATCTTGATCGAGCGAACCGCGCACGATCGCGGCATCGTCTGCGTTCAACGGTTGCGCCGCTTCGTGCAATTGGCGGTCAATCCCGCGTATATCGTCGAGCATCTGCGCCTGTGTCCGCTCATCGCGGTTGTTCGACAGCGCAGACGGCAGCATGCTGTAAACCGTGATGCCCCAGATGCCCGATACGATGACCAGCATCATCAGGCTCCAGCTGAGCGTGTGGACGTTCCAGCCAAGTTGGAACCCGCTATGCAGCGTGCCGATGACGGCCAGCGACAGGCCCAGATAGACATGCGCCGACGTCCACGCCTTGAGCGACCATGCGCCGCGTGTCATCGCCCGCTTGCGGATACCCAGCAGCGCCAGCCACACGATGAGCAGCGCGCCGATGGTGCCCAGCGTATAGCCATACCAGCTGCCGCCATTGTGGCGCGGGGCAACATCGACCAAAAAATAACTGACAAGCGATGTCAGGGATACCAAAATCGCGACCTTGAGCCACGCGAAGCTTGCATGGGCCAGAAACCCCGTATGCAGGCTGGAACGCTGGCGTTCACCCTGTGCGGCGCGGCGTTTGGGGCGACTAGCCATCAGTCATCATCCTGCGTCAGCCGCGCAACCGACAGAAATGCCTCTGGTGACACGCGGATTGCTGCACCCGTCGGGCACGCCCGCACGCACGCTGGGCCGCCCGAAATGCCGGAACACATGTCGCATTTTATCGCCTTTTTCGGCACTTCAATGCCCTCGGGCGTATTGGCCTTTATCCATTTCTTGGTCGGTTCGCCGGGCCCAGGGCCAGCCCCGAGGAACAGCCACGACAATAGGCTGGGTTTCTTGGGTGGCGCCGCATCCATACGGATGACACCATAGGGGCAATAGCGCTGGCAATTACCACAGCCAATACAGGTGTCGTCGATAAACACTTCGCCATCGGGGCCACGGTGGATAGCATTGGGCGGGCAATCGGACATGCAATGCGGATGTTCGCAGTGGCGGCAGCTGGTGGGCACGTGGATATGCGCGAATGTTGCGCCCGCCTCTCTGTCGAGCCGCGACAGCCCCTCATGGCTGTCAGCGCAGGCTTTCTCGCAATTATCGCAAGCCACGCACAGGGTTTCGTCGATGAGGAGCACATCGGTCGCTTCGCCAATCCCCTTGTCCACAAGGAACTTGGCGGTTTCCGAATAGAGTTCGACCGCACTGGAAAAGCTCTCCTTGCGTCCTTCGATGAAGCTGTTGAGGTCTTGGCGCGCTGCCATGTCGCCGCGCATACGCGTCGCGAGGTCTGGTTTGGTCGCGAGTATTTTCCTGAATGCAGCGCCAGACACCTTGACCACTTCGGATTTGACCGCCGCCTTAACCGTCGCTGTCCGCGCGCCGCCCGCGATAACCGCCATTTCCCCGACATAGGAACCGGCGGGTAAGTAGCTCAAAAATACAGATTTGCCGCCAATCTGCTTCTCGACAACCATTGACCCTTGCCGCACGACAAAGATATCGTCGCCGTCATCGCCCTCGGTGATGACATGCTGTCCAGCGGGGATGGGGACGATTTCGGCACTGTCGAGCGCCTCGGTCAGATCCTCAGCCTTCAGGCCGGAGCCGAACATCTGGAGCAATTGCCGCTCCAGCGAAATGCGGGTGATGGCGCGCTTGGCCCCCGGCACCGACGCCATCAGTTTTAGCGCCGCCGCCCGCGACATTTCAACGAGGATGGCATCGCTGCCCGCGCGGATGGTCGCGCCGCGTCGTCGCCCAGAAATCAGGCCCACTTCGCCAAAAATTGTTCCCGTCTCGATAGCTATAGTGCGGGTTGAATCATTGGCATCCACCTCCACCACCACATGGCCATCGGCAATGGCGAACAGCGACGATCCCGTATCATTACGTTCGAACACGACACCGCCGCCGCGATAGGATCGCACGTCCGAATCGAGCATGAACTCGCGCAATTGCAGCGGCGACACATCTTCGAAAATGCTGACACGGCTACCGATGAAATCGAGCCAGTGATCAACGCTGTGGTTACCAGGTAAGTCGGCAAAGCGCGCGGAGAGCAATTTCTCGTCCACCGGCTTGAGGTCGGTATTGCCCGCGATAAACTCGACGACGTCATAGCCCTGGTTCATGCAATGCTTGATGAGCGGATAGCCCGCCAACGCGCCGATAACAAAGATACCCTGCGCGGTCGTTTCAAACGTCGGCGATAATTTCGGGAAAGCCTCGCGGTCCGGCCCGGTAAACTCTACGCCGCAGCTTTCAACGAACCCTCGCGGTGGTGCAGAGCCGAGGCGGGCGATGATGCGGTCACAGCGTATCCGTTCCTCGCCATCGCGAGTTTGCAGCGTTATCCAACCCTGTTCAACCGCAGACGGTGATGTTTCGGTCTTGGGCGTAATGCGCCCCTGCCCAGCCAGCTCCATAAGCGCGGCAACATTTGGCCCCTTGGCGCGGATGAACCCGGCATCACGGTTGAGGATGGTAACGACATTGCCCTGCGCCGCGTCGCTCGCCAAACCGAGCGCGTTTTCAATCCCCGCGTCGCCGCCACCAACGACGGTGATATGCTCATCGACATATTCTGTCGGGTCGTTGAGCTGATATTGCACATGCGGCAGGTCGGCGCCCGGCACGGCGAGGCGGTTAGGATTTCCCTGTGTCCCGATGGCGAGGACGATGTGCTTGCCGCGCCAACTGCGTCCATCGGCAGCGGTAACGGTAAAGTCGCCCTGCGCACCCGCAATCGCGCTGACATCCACATCATAGGCGATGGCGAGCGCGCCGCCCTGTTCGCTCCAGCGGTCCAATATCGTCTCGCGCTTGCCCGCATCAAAATCAACATCCGATCGCAGCTCAAGCTGCACCGGGGTTGCCATGATATGCTTGCCCTTTTGGTATTTATAGATGGTGTCGGACAGATGGTCGGTTTTTTCGAGCAATATATAGGACAGGCCACGGCCCGCCGCTCGCCCCGCCGCGCTTAGCCCCGCAGGGCCGGAGCCAACAATGATGATGTCCAGAACTTCGCTCACACCCGATCAACCCAAAGCAGCAGCCTTAGATGACTAATTTGGAAGGTGCGCAAATGCGGCAATTCGATTCCCCCCTTGCCCCGAACGGACAAGCACCAATCAACCGCGACCATGATTATTCTGTTATGCGAAAGCTATGCCCCGCAACCGCGCCCTGCGTCAACCGACAAGCCGCACTATTGGCCAAAATTATGCGTCTTGTCGTTCAGGCCATGAACGCATGGTCCGCAAAATGCGGCGGCATGCCCGCCAAGGCAGAGTGGCCCGCCAATGGTGGATGGCCAGCGACAGGTTCCGCTGCGGATGGATCAAACGCCGCCCACCCCGCTGGGCTGAGCCGCTCTATCGGGCGAAAGCGCGCTTTATACGCCATCCGATCCGACCCTTCGACCCAATAGCCAAGGTAGACATAGGGCAGACCCGCCCGCGCCGCACGAATGATGTGGTCAAGGATGATAAAAGTCCCAAGCCCGCGCCGCGTGGGGTCATCGGTCTCGAAAAAGCTATAGACCATCGACAGCCCGTCAGCCTGGCGGTCGGTCAGGCATGCGCCGACCAGCCTGCCCGCTTTGCCATCTGGTCCACGTTCCCGATATTCGACAACGCATGTTTCAACCGGAGAATGTTCGACCATCGCCGCAAAGTCGCCTTCGCTCATGTCCGCCATCCCGCCCTCTGGGTGGCGTGAGCCAAGGTAGCGCGACAACAGATCATATTGCTCTTCGGTCGCCCAAGGGGCGCGCGCTTCGACAATTAGGTCGTCATGCTGGCGCATTGTGCGGCGCTGTGATGCCGTTGGTTCGAACGCTTCGGCGACGACGCGCACCGAAACACAGGCCGTGCAATGATGGCAGCTGGGGCGGTAGGCGACGTTCTGGCTGCGGCGAAAGCCGATGCGGCCAAGGGCATCATTGAGTTCTGCGCTGTTACCACCCGTCAATTCGGTGAACACCTTGCGCTCGCTCTGCCCCGGCAAATAGGGGCACGGCGTCGGGCTGGTCACAAAAAAACGGGGAAAGCGAAATGGTGCCGTCACTGGGAATCAGAGCCTTGCTGTATCATGCGCCCGCAAACAGGGTCGCCGCCAGCTTATGACAAGCGCAGCGCCGTGGTGAAAGCCCATTTACCATCGCGGCGCGCATTATGTTCGCGCTGATTCAAAGCGGGACAGGGTGGGTCAGTGCCAAAAATCCCCAAAGTTGACAAAGTTGACACCAAGGAAGCCTTTATTTCCGCCATTTTGCAAAACCCTCTCCGCCATGCTGCGCATGCCATCTCTCCCGCTCCCCTGCTTATAGGGGGGAGTGGATTTGCGGCTTTCTTTGCCCTTCCCCTAGCTCCCGCTAGCGGTTTTTTTGTTGCTCGTCTTTGCAGGCAAATC
>ERZ1292630.4748-Hain-H41-02um-R3-4748-length-11418-cov-18_pt1 | contig 11418 bp, 12 predicted proteins | sample MGYA00564408_ERZ1292630 | MGnify/ENA primary metagenome ERZ1292630 (study PRJEB36523, sample SAMEA6512641) | groundwater metagenome | collected 2019-01-08 | study: AquaDiva: Metagenomics assemblies of 32 groundwater samples | reverse complement strand
AGCGCCTTCAGGTTTTCCATGATGCCGGTATACTCCAATTCCGCCATGGGCAGCATGGCAGCACCAAAGAACCCTTGGCGTCGCATGCCGATGGCTTTGTCGGATACGGTGTCCCGTACTCGGTTCCAGAACGGATGGGCGAACGCGTCCGCTGGTTCGGTGAACCGTCCTTCGTGCATGGCGAAGGCGGCACAGGTGATCACCGGAGGGCCATCGAAGTAGCTGATACCCGACTGAAGCGGGACCGGCATCAAGGGCATCTGATGAGACCCGCGCATCCCTCCGGCTACATAAGCACCGACTGCATAGGGCGCTAAGACCTCGCCCGTCGCCGGAAAATCCTTCTGTACTCGCACCAGCATCACCGGGTCGTCCTTGCCGGTGTACTTCCCGGCAATGTTATGCAACCGTGACGTGGATGCCGCCACTGCTTGCTCCCCGCTGGCGACGGACCACACCGATTCCACGACGTAACGTTCAGTGTCCCGCAACAGCGCGGCGATCTTGTACAACTCTTTCGGGGCATCGAGCTCGATGAGCTTGTCACCTTCAGTATAATTCACGTCCATGATGACGAAGCGAAAGCCTTCTGCCATGTTGGGCGCCAGGATCAAACCTGGTGTGTTCATGGGGTCGGCGAAGGCCAGATACAGTGGTAGATTAAAGGCACCGGGATCGGTCTTGTCGGCCGCGAAAAACACAAAAGGCTCATTCGACCGCTCGTTGAATTCCATCTCCGCCACGGCCGGTCCCATCCCGCGCACATTGCCTGAGAAAGCGTCTTTCAACAAATCCTGACCGGCACCGTACAGCCCCTGCTGCTTGGCCACCTCTGTCCCGGCGAGGAAGGCATCCCAAGCCAGTTTATGGACGGCTTCGTGGCCTGCACCATGCCTGTGGCTCATCAAGATCGCGATATCGTCACCGGTGCTGCTGATGTAATGGTCGATTAACAGCGAGGAGCCGTGCTGGGCGATATAACTCCGAACGGTTGCCAGCACTTGCTGCGAGGGACAGATATGGCCGCCGATGGAACCGATATCGGCTTTGATGATGCTGAGGGTGACTTTCATGACGACACTCCTCCTCTACGACAATGGAATAGAGTTCCTGCCTCCGTCTATATTGAGCAATCTCAATGCCACAGCGTTTAGAGACAGATCTTTCACAGATTCCCATGTTTGGTTTAGGGAGATACGAAGCACGAACCTCTTGGATCAGGCAATCGGTTGGGGTAGTCGTCTACAGAGCAGTGAGGTTCGATGGGGCAAGATGCAACAGTGGACGAGGTGTTGCACCGGGTCTTGCACCAGGTAGACTCATGACGCCGATGTGCCAACAGCACACGGAATTTGGATTGACTCTCGCATGACCTTGCGATAGGCAACACCGCAATACTTACGATCGACGGGTCCCGCTATTCCGGCAGTGGCACCATAATGCGGTAAGCCGTCGCGTTCTCCGCCGTGACCGCGCCGACCTGTCCGATCGCCGACGCGATCCTGTGGCAAGTCGACAAGACAGTCCGTCCTGTTCGCGGCGTGACGGACGTCACGGTGAATCTTCGGGTGGGATCCGCCTTGTCACCGAAGTATGATGTCTGAGTCAGCCAAGATCCAGCTTGGCTTGCCCTGACGCAGTGCGTGGGCTGTGGGACGCTCAGGCCGTCAGATAAGAGTTGGAAACGGTGATGGCGCGGGGCTCACGCCGGAGCAAGCGGTGGATGACCGAGGGGAAGGAATAGGGACGGCTGGGATGAGCTGACGAGATGATGGGAGAACTTTTCATACGTTTGTCTGGTTTTATTGTGGTGCTCGGCCTGATGGCCTCGTGGGAACTGCTGGCGCCGCGCCGCCGCCTGACCACCTCCAAGGTGAACCGTTGGGTTGCCAACCTCTCGGTTGTGATCATGAACGCGGTTGTTCTTCGCCTGCTGTTCTCTGCCGGCGCGGTCGGTGCGGCGATGCTGGCCGCCGACCACAACCGGGGCCTCCTCAACCAAGTGAGCTGGCCGCAGGGGCTCGAGGCGGTTCTGGCGGTTGTCGCGATGGACTTCGTGCTCTATTTGCAGCACGTCATGTTTCATGCCGTCCCGCTGTTCTGGCGCTTCCATATGATGCACCATGCGGACCTGGATTGCGATGTCACTACCGGGCTCCGGTTCCACCCGTGTGAGGTGACCCTGTCGATGCTCATCAAGCTTGCGGCAATCGCGGTCCTGGGCCCCTCACCTCAGGCCGTTCTGGCCTTCGAGGTGCTGCTCAATGCGACCTCCATGTTCAATCACAGCAACGTGCGCATGCCGACGTCGGTCGATGGTGTTCTTCGGTGGATGATCGTGACCCCCGATATGCACCGGGTTCACCATTCGATCCAACCGAGAGAAACCAATACGAATTTCGGGTTCAATCTGCCTTGGTGGGATCGACTGCTTGGAACCTATCGAGATCAACCCGCCGATAGCCACGAGAGGATGACGCTCGGCTTGAAGCAGTTCAGGGACCCCGCGCGGCTGACCCTCACCGCTATACTTCTGCTTCCCTTTGTGGAAGCGACGGGTGACTATCCCTTGAGCAATGGCCCCTGACCAGGGCGCATTCGGGAAGCAGCATGTCCATCGTCACGGTCTTCGAACAACAGGCCCAGGAATACGACAAGTGGTTCGATGCTCACGAACCGGTCTATCAGGCCGAGCTCGCAGCGCTTCGAAAGTTTCTTCATCCCAGCGGCATGGGAATAGAAGTTGGTGTTGGAACAGGGCGCTTCGCGGTTCCACTCGGCATCCGATTTGGAATCGATCCAAGTCGACGCATGCTGAATATCGCTCGGCAGCGTGGCCTTCAGGTCTGCCAGGCCGTCGGGGAACGGTTGCCCTTCCGTGACGGGCAGTTCGATCTGGTTCTGCTCGTCACCGTCATTTGTTTCGTGGATGATGTGCCGGCCTTGCTCCGGGAACTCAACCGGGTGCTCAAGTCAGGGGGACAATTGGTCATCGGCTTCATCAACCGGAACAGCGAACTTGGCGGGTCGTACGAATCGCGCAAGGAAGCGAGCATGTTTTACCGGGAAGCTCGGTTGTATTCGGTAGAAGGAGTGGCTGACCGGGTGAAGGCCGCCGGCTTTGACTCACTGCGGTTCTGCCAGACTTTATTTGGCGGTCCCGATGAACTCACACCGAGAAATCTGGAAGTCCATGACGGCTATGGCGATGGCGGGTTTGTCGTGCTCAGTGCCGAAAATACAGCGAACAGCGAGTAGCTCATAGCTCGGAGCTTTTGGCTGTTCGCTGTCAGCTATTGGCTCAGCAACCAGCGAGGTGATCCATGAGGATTCTCTTTATTCTGAACGATGCACCCTACGGCTCCGAGAAACTGTACAACGCGCTGCGCCTTGCGATGAAGTTGCAACAAGAACATGCCGACGCCGAGCTCCGCATCTTTCTGATGGCGGATGCCGTCATTGCGGCGTTGCCGAATCAGACCACACCCCAGGGCTACTACAACGTCGAACGGATGCTCAAAGCCATCCTCAGCAAAGGCGGGCAGGTCAAGGCCTGCGGCACCTGCATAGAAGCGCGCGGACTGGAGAAGCTGGCCCTGATCGAAGGCATCGAGGTCAGTACCATGAGCCAACTGGCCCAATGGGTCATGGACTCAGACAAAGTACTGACGTTCTGAGAGTCGCTCCGTCGCCGGCAGATCGTTATGATGCGAGTTACACCCTCTCGACAACGGATGTGCCATTCCCTGAGCTATCGCTCCTATGTTGACGATTGATGGCTCTCTCTACTCCGGCAGCGGTACTATTGTGCGGCAGGCCGTCGCCTTCTCCGCCCTGACCGGCCAGCCTATCCACGTGGTCAATGCCCGAGTCAAACGAGAGAAGCCGGGCTTGCGCCCGCAACATATTCGCGTGGTCGAGGCCATCGCCGAGCTCGTCAACGGTCGCGCTGAGGGGCTAGCGCAAGGATCGCAGGAATTCACGTTTCGCCCAGGGCCTCTCAAGATAGGGCGACATTACCACTGGGCCATCGGCTCTTCCGGCTCGACGACTATGCTGGCGCTCGGTGTTTTACCGGTGCTGGCCTTCTCAAAATCGCCGGTCACGGTCGAATTGCGAGGCGGACTCTTTCAGGATTTTGCTCCGTCTGCCTTCCATCTCCAGCATGCCTTACTTCCGGTTCTCGACAAGATGGGGCTCCACGCAGAAGTGGAGATCGTGCGACCCGGTTATGTTCCACGAGGCGAGGGTATGTTGCAGCTCACGGTGAAACCGCTCACTGGTCCCTTACGAGCGCTCATCCGAGAAGAGCCAGGTCCGGTGACGCGATTATGGGGTATCGCCCTTTCCTCCCATCTCAAAGACCGGCAGGTGAGCCGTCGCATGGCAGAGTCGGCACAAGGTGTGCTCTCCGAATCTGGTTATCAGGCGGATATGGAGATTCGTCACGACACAGAATCACCGCAACGAGGCGCTGCACTCGCACTCTTCGCCGATCGGGCAGAAACCGTACGGCTCGGGGCGGACCAAGCCGGAGCTTTGAGAAGAAGTGCGGAGTCGATCGGCAAACACGTCGCGAAGCAATTGCTCGAGGAGCTTGCGTCCGGCGCGACGCTGGACCGATTTGCTGCCGACCAAATCATTCCCTTTGCAGCCTTGGCAGAAGGTGAGAGTCGATTCACTATTCCGACCGTCACTGATCATGTGCTCACGAGCGCCTGGCTGGCCGAGACTTTTCTTGGTACGCAGATCCGCATCGATGGACAGCATCTAGCGATTCAGGGGGCGGGATTCTGGCCGAAGGGAACGGATATCAACCGATGAGGGTCTCGGCCCTGCTTCCGCTGTTCCTTTTCTTTGTACTGTTGGTGATGCTCCCCTTCGTTTTCGGCCAAGTGTTCGCGTCGGCACTGGTTAAACTGAAATTGGATCCCGCAATGGCTCTCGTCGTGGTCATCGGGATTTTCCTGGGAAGTCCGATCAACATTCCTGTGAAGCGAATTTCTCGAACAGAATCGGTGTTGGCAAACCCGCTGGCGGTGTTCGGATTATCGAGGTGGTGGCCGGTGCTCCAACAAATGCGCCGAGAAACCGTGATCGCCGTCAATGTCGGCGGCTGCCTTATCCCAGTGGCGTTGGTAATCTATGAAACAGCTCATCTGGTGACGGCAGGCTGGCGGCCAGTTTCCGGACTGCTCCTGGCGATCTTCATCAACACGGTGGTCTGCTATTGGCTGGCAAAACCCATCGAGGGGATTGGTATTGCGATGCCCGGCCTCTTTCCTGCCATTGTTGCATCCGTGAGCGCGCTGCTGCTCGTTCCGGACCAAGCCCCTCCGGTCGCCTTCGTCGCCGGCGTGCTCGGCCCGCTCATCGGCGCGGACCTGGTCCACCTCCGCGACATCGAAAAAATCGCTACCGGCATCGCCAGCATCGGCGGCGCCGGCACCTTCGACGGGATCGTCCTGTCGGGAATTGTGCCAGACTACTTGGCATGAAATGATGATTTGGTTACTTCACAGGGATTGTCCCCGCTCCTCCCTTTCCCCCTATGCGCACTTTGCTACAGATGACTGTCTCCCCTTGTGGCGGAGTTCCCCAAACCCGTTGACCTTCCTTTTCCATATCTCGACTAACGCACTGAGATATGAATTGGACTCCTAAGTTGCTGGCGAAGCGAGTCCTGGCCTCGTCCTTGCTTGACACTTAATCACAGATCCAAGTCGTCTTGACCAGGGATTGTTGAGGCATTGAGCGCACGCAAGAGCATGAAAGGAGGGGTTTTATGTCCGTTGCCAAGATCATCGATGATCAGTACTGAATCGCTCAAAAGGTTCGAAGACGCTACTGAAGACACAAGCGTCGTACTCCTTAATGGCACGCTCACCGTTCCATCACAGCACCGGATGTTGCCGAGGTGAAAACCATGAGACGCGTTTTGATTGCATTCATCGGTGTTTCCTTCCTAGCAGATCTTCTTACCGGGCTGCCTGCCTTGGCTGAACAAACGGATGAGGCCATACAGCGCGGGCAGAATGTCTTCAAGAGAAACAAATGCAGCATGTGTCATTCGATTGAAGGGAATGGCGGCACAAAGGGACCGGACCTCAGCCATGTCGGCTCACGCCGAGAAGCGATATGGTTACAGACGTTCCTCAAAGATCCCCGTTCTGTCATTCCGCAGGGCAAGCAGCCGCCATTTAAGGGAACAGACCAGGAGCGAGAGGAACTGGTGACGTACCTCTCTTCGCTACGATGAGTTTCGAAGCAGTAAGGAGCCTACTCGTGCGAGATGCAACAGGCTGGCAGCGACGCCTATGGATCCGGCTCGTCGGATTGTTCAGCATTCTGCTGGCTTCAACCTTGTGGCAATGCTCGCTTGACCAGCGACGCAACGAAGCAGTTTCCCCTCCCACCATCGCGGATGCCGCCTACGTGGGTTCTCAAACCTGCCTGGAATGCCATGCCGACCAGCGAGAGAAGATGGAGTCGAGCCTGCATGGGAAGATTCTGCTCACATCGGTGGCTCGCACGGATCTCCAGAGGCAGGGGTGCGAAGCCTGCCACGGCCCAGGGAGCCGACACCAGCAGGATTACTCCGACCGTTCTGCAATTATCACCTTCGGACCAAGCTCCCTACAACCGGCTGTCAGCCAGAACGCCGTCTGTCTCCAATGCCATATGAAAGGCCGCCGACTCTTCTGGCAGGGGAGCGCTCATGAAATGCGGGATGTTTCCTGCGTTGCGTGCCATTCGGTCCATAGCGCGCAAACCCGCCAGGCCAATCTGAAAGCGCCGTCTCAACTCCAGTTGTGCGGGCAGTGCCATGCGATCAAGGCAGCCATGGCATTCAACTGGGCGCACCTGCCGGTCCGTGAGGGCAAGATGCAATGCGCCGATTGCCACAACGTCCACGGGTCACCGACGGAATCACTCATTCAGGAAAACAGTGTGAACGAGAACTGCTATCGATGCCATGCGGACCTGAGAGGACCGTTTTTGCATGAACACCCGCCGGTCCGTGAAAATTGCATCTCGTGTCACGTGGCTCACGGCAGCAACAATCCCCGACTGCTGCGCATACGGGCTCCGCGGCTCTGTCAGCAATGCCACAATGAAGCCCGTCATCCCTCTACGGCATTCGGGTTACCGGGCGGCTTGGCCGATCGGCGGATGCTCGGACGCTCATGCCTGTCCTGCCATGTCAACATCCATGGCTCCAACCATCCCTCAGGCTTCGCCTTCACACGCTGATGCCTATGCGAAGACGGGAATATGATGACCCCACACCACCATCGAGTTAACGCTCTCGCCGTCGGGATGGCCGGTGTCATTGCATTCACGGCCTTGTGCGGGGATGGACAGGTCCGCGGTGAGGAAATCGGGCCAGCTCCTCGCTGGAAGGAGGCCCTGCCGTTCCGGCTGGAAGGAGAGGTGGAAGCGGGATTTCAGACGTTGAGCGGGAACACCGGTTCGCCGACCTTCTTTGAATATCGAGATCTCGCAGGGAAGCCCACCATCCCGAACCTGCGGTTGAAGGCAGAAGACTCAGTGGGAACCAGGTTTCTCGAACTGGGCGGGAGAAACATGACCAGAACCGATGGGTCCTTTTTTCTGCGTGCGGGAGAGTACAACGCCTTTCAATTCGACTTCGGCTATGACAGGCTCCCCCATATCATTGGCTTGAATCGTACAACGATCTACAGTGATCAGGGAGGCGGCAAATTCGTTCTCCCCGGCGGGCCCCTCGATCCGGTCACCGAGGGAGCGTTCAATGCCGGTCAACGGAATGCGATCGCCTCGTCCGTGAACAGCCTGCTTCATCCCACCAGCCTCGGTTTTCAAACCGATACGGCTCATATGGCGTTCCAATACCTGCCCACCCCTGACCTCACACTGACGGCCAACTATTCTCGAAAGGAGAAGTCGGGCACGCGCCCATTTGGGTCTGTGATCGGCACCCCCGGCGGGCCGGTCGTGGAATTCGCCGCCCCACGCGACGAGCGCATTCACGAAATGGGAGCGACCGCCGAATATGCCAAGGACTGGTATCAGCTCCGCATGAATTACACCGCGTCGCTGTTTGACAACGGGATCAATCAGGTTGAGTGGGACAACGTGTGCGGGGACGGGGCCACCTGCGGAAACCCTTCAGGATTCGGCCGTGCCGCCATGATGCCGAACAACCTGGCGCATACTTTTTCCGGGGCCGGTGGCGCCAGCCTGCCATGGTGGTACACCCGCCTCACGGGAAGCGTTTCCTACGCACTCTGGCGGCAGGACCAGGGGTTTACGCCGGTATCGACGCTTTCCTCGCGCAATTTTTCCGATGCGGGAGCGACGAGTCCGAAGGCCGCCATGGACGTCCTGCTCGCCAACTTCGGCCTGACCAGTCGACCTACCTCCAGCGTCACACTGACGGCACGGTACCGCTACTACCACCTCGACAATAACACTCCAACGCACACGTTCACCAACGCGCTGTTTCCTGGTGATGCCGGCGTCGTACCACCGAGAAGCACGATGCCGATCAGCTTCCGCAAGCAGAATGTGAGTACCGATGCTGCCTGGCGGATGACGAACCACCTGACCGCCAAGATCGGGTACGAATGGGAACGCTGGGGCCGCTCGTTCCGGGAAGCCGCGGAATCGGACGAGCATATCAGCAAGGCCGCGCTCGATTATCGGCCCACCGGCTGGGCGATCAGCCGGCTCACCTATAGCCATGCCGTTCGCACGATCGGCGCGGACGGCTATGTGCAAGTCAGTCCGATAACCGCCGTGGTGCTACCCCAGTTTAGAAAATTCGACCAGGCCGACCGTACACGCGACAAGGTCGAATGGTTTCTTCACGCCACCCCGCTTGACCCGATCTCGTTCTCTTTGCAGGTCTATGCCCAGCAGGACCATTTTTTTAATACCAGCTATGGGCTGCAGCAGTCTCGAGCCTATGGCTATTCCGGCGACGTGGCTTGGACACCGTTCGACCGGCTCAGTTTCAGCGGGGGCTATGCCCACGACGATTACCAGTCGCGCCAGCAAAATTGTTATATCCCGTTGGCCTCCGTGCCCTGCGATCCGACGAACACCTATTTCAGTCACCCGCGCGACTTATTGGATACGTGGCACGCGGGGATGCATGTCATCGCAATCCCTCAGCGCCTGGATCTGAGCCTGGACTACCGTTACACATTCGGACGGAGTAAATACGGCATGAGGGGACTACCAGGCGGAGACCCCGCCGGTGATCCAGTCCCCATGCCGGATATCAAGAATGTCTTCCACATCGTGCAGGCTTCCGCGCGCTATCGTGTTGCGCTCCACTGGACCCTCAAAGTGATCTATCTCTACGAACGCTACCGCGAATCCGACTTTACCGTGGACAATGTGACGCCGTCACTGGCGAACGTGGTCGTGGACGGCTTCACAACGGCGTCTGCCGCGGATGTACGATCGGTCCTCATCCCGATCCAGCACGGAGCCTATGAAGCCCATTTCACGGGGTTCAGCGTGGCGTACCAGTTTTAATGACGGCAAGCCCTCGTCGATTCTTTACGGCCTTCTGGATGAGCATCCCCTGCTGGTGACTTGCGCCCTTTTGCGACAGGCCGCTGCCTTGCCCTGTAGCAAAGTTCCCCAATCCTCCTCACCTTCATTTCCCGCCTCCTCAATAACCCCTGTGATATCGCGTAGGTGCCAAACCAACAACCGATCGCGTCCTGGCGTCAACCTTGCTGGAGACTCGATCATGGATTCGAATCGGAGTTTGATGGGCCATCAACCGCGCATATGCGCGTGACAGGAAGGGAGAAGTTCTATGTCCGTTGCCAAAATCATCGAGATCAGTGCTGACTCGCCTAAGAATTTCGAGGATGCCATCGTGCAAGGAATAGCCAAAGCATCCAAAAGCGTTCACGGCATCAAATCGGCTTGGGTGAAGGAGCAACATGTCGTGGTGGAAAACGACAAGGTCGCCTTGTATCGGGTGGATCTGAAAGTCACCTTTGTGTTGGATTGACGAATAGCGCAACGAGTACGTATCTGTGTCACCGCCAGCCAGGGGGAGATCGTGGGTTACCGTGAGTCGGCGACGGCTCCTTTACGATGCCATAGGGCTCGTGCTGATATGGTCGGTCGCCTTCGCGGCATCATTGCAAGGCTCCGAGTCGCCTACCGAAGCAGTCCGCGGAACAGTGAGCCGGGTTCTCAGTATCCTCGAAGACCCTGTCTTGAAGGACCCGGCGAAACTCAAGTCTCGCCGTCGCATGCTGGAAGAAGTAATCGCGACACGCTTCGACTATGCGGAAATGTCGAAACGCACGTTGGCAGCCTATTGGCCTCCGCTCACCGAGGCCCAGCGTACGGAGTTCGTCGAGCTCTTCAAACGGTTTCTCTCAGACCGGTACGCCGAAAAGATCGAAGGCTATAGCGGAGAACAAGTGGTGTACTTATCGGAACGGATCGAAGGGACCTATGCTGAAGTCCGAACCGAGCTCCGTTCAGATAAGACGACCATTCCTATGGACTACCGCCTATTCTCAAAGGACGGCCGGTGGCATGCCTATGATATCGTCGTGGACGGGATCAGTTTGGTGAAGAACTACCGGAGTCAGTTTCAGAAGATCATTCGCGAGAGTTCCTATCAGGAGTTGGTCAAGAAATTACGAGAACGAACCCTTACCGGGGAGAAGAAAGCGAAACAATGACCGGTTATCTGTGAGATGCGCGATCGGCAAATCCATCAGTTACCCTCCATCTCCCTTTCCCGGCCACCAATTCTTAGCCGTCGCCTGCAAGTAGCCGAACACGACATCCCGTCTCGATGCAATGCCAACCAGGGTTCTTCCCCTCACAACAGGAGCCCGGATGAGATGCCGTTCCTGAAGAAGCCGGGTCAAATCCGTGACCAGCATCTCTTCGGTGGCCGTGACAACATTTCTGGCCATTATCTCTTCCGCTGTGATTTGACGAAGGTCTTTCCCCTCCTCCATGACTCGTAACAGGTCGAATTCGGACACTAGACCGACGAGCGTGAAATCTTTTTCCACGACGGGCACGGCTCCAAAGTTCCGGTCAGTCATCGTTTCCGCGATGGCGATCCCTTTGGTATCCGGGCTCACTGTATAGACGTCATTTTCCATAACCTGTCGAACAGTCAATGTCTTTGGGTCACGCGCGTTCACAAAATGTTCTGCCGCTCTCATAACGCCTCCCTCCTTCTTTAGCCATTATCCTCTCTCCATCACTGCACAGCAAGTCTAATGCCACTCGGCCGGTTCGATTGTCATACTTGTCATATAGAGAGAACTCATCTCCTGTTGTGGGTCAAGACCGCACGTCATGGCCATCAACTCGCAGAAGGTTGTAGCAGAAGGCGGCAGCACATCAAATCACATTGCCCTGAATTGCTACATGGAC
>ERZ1292630.4743-Hain-H41-02um-R3-4743-length-11425-cov-5_pt1 | contig 11425 bp, 7 predicted proteins | sample MGYA00564408_ERZ1292630 | MGnify/ENA primary metagenome ERZ1292630 (study PRJEB36523, sample SAMEA6512641) | groundwater metagenome | collected 2019-01-08 | study: AquaDiva: Metagenomics assemblies of 32 groundwater samples | reverse complement strand
GGCATAATCACCAATCGGCCTTATCTCCTTGCCTTCGCTATCCTTCATCACAAAACACTTGATTGATTCATCAAGTGATTGAGAAAGATAACCCGCTACCAAATCATGAAAACGCTCTGGTTCGCTCCTATACAGCCAAATAATAGACAAAATATTTTGCAGTTGCTCGGGGCTAAAGTCATAAATCTTTCGTGTTACCTTGCGGAAGATATTGCGGGCGTCTATCATCAATACCTTGTCTTTCAACGCTTCCGGTTTTGCTTTGTTGAAAAACCATAATTCACACGGCACGGTTCGGGTATAGAAAAAGTTAGAGCGGATAGCGATCATGATATCCACATCGCCGGTTTCAATCAGTTTCTGGCGCACCTTGGCTTCACCCTGACCGGCGCTTGAGGCTTGCGAAGACATTACAAAACCAGCACGCCCGGTATTGTTCAGGTAACTATAAAAATAGCTAATCCAGATATAGTTTCCGTTGGAGACTTTCCCTTTTTTGTTCACTCCGGGAAGACCAAAGGGCAAGCGCGGATCGTTTTTTATTTTATCCGCGTCAATTTCATCCACATTAAACGGCGGATTAGCCATTACAAAGTCGGCTTTGCCTAACAAATTATGCGGGTCTTCATAGTAAGAAATAGCTTTCTTAATGTCTCCCACAAGTCCATGCACTGCCAAGTTCATTTTAGCTAGATTGATGGTAGTGGCATTTTTTTCCATCCCATAGAAATTAAGTTTGTCGTTGGGGTTTTGGTGCAGTTTTTCTACAAACTGCGCGCTTTGCACAAACATGCCAGCACTGCCAGTGGCAGGATCAAGCATTGTGCCTTTTTTCGGCTCAAGCACATTGGCAATAAGGGAAACCAGGGAAACCGGTGTAAAAAATTCACCGCCGTCGTGGGCTTTTTGATCGGCAAATTGCGTCAGGAAATATTCATAAATACGGCCAAATACATCGCCGGTAACCTTCTTTAATTCTTCAGGGTTTAATGCCCGAAGGAGTTGTCCTAAAATTTCATTATCCAGCTCGCGATATTCTTTTTTGGGGAGCACACCGCGCAGTGTTTCGTAATCTCCTTCTATAGACTCCATCGCATCAATAACAGCTTTGGCTCGATCATCGCTGTCTTTCAAGCCCACCAGATAATCAAATTGAGCCTTGTGCTGTAAAAAAATTGCGGATTTTTTGCTGAAATCCTTTTTCGTCAACTCAGGGGTTTTTCCACCGCGTGTCGGCAAGCTGGCAACGATTTCATCTTTTACTGCCAAATAACGGCTGTATGCATGGCGTAAAAATACCAAGCCCATAACCGGCATAAAGTATTCATTACTGGCATAGTTGGAATTTGCCCGGAGTGTATCCGCCGCGCTCCAAAGCCTTTTTTCTATTGCTTCAATATTTTCTAGTTGTGACATAGTTTTTATTTACCCCGTTAGATAAAGCCACCGTCAGCGTAAACCGCTCGCCCCGTTAGATGTTTACTATCTAACGGGGTAAAAGGACGAAGTTCGCTAACGGGGTTCACTTAAAAAGTAATCCTTTCTCTTTAAAACTTGTATAACCATTGCTCGTAATAATGATATGGTCAAGCAAAGCAATATCCAATATCACACCTGCCCGGACAATATTTTCTGTAAGTTGTATATCTTCTTCTGAGGGTTCAGGATTATTTGATGGGTGATTGTGAGCAAGCGCCACCGACGAGGCAAAATGCCGAATAGCCGGTTCAAAAACTTCGCGTGGGTGCACCAAGGAAGCGGTCAGAGTGCCAATAGAAATTGTTTCCTTGTGAATCAATTGATTGCGGGCATTAAGATAAAGAGCCATAAAATATTCCTTATGCTTATCGCGCAAATCTGCAAGCTGGGCAACTATTGCTTTGGGAGAATCAAGAATTGGTAATGCATCGCTGAATGAATTTGCCGCCCGCTGACCAAGCTCCAGCGCGGCTTTAATCGTGATGGCTTTGGTTTCCTCCAATCCTTTAATGGAAACTAAATCATCTTTAGACACCGCTAATAATTTTGATAGAGGATATTTTTTAAGAGTATCTTTGGCAATATCTAAAGCGCTTCTGCCGGCTCTGCCTGTCCTGATCAGGATTGCTAAAAGCTCGGCATCGCTTAAATTCTCGGCACCTTTTGCAGATAGCTTTTCTCTTGGCCTTTTATGGAGTGGTAGATCTTTTATCTTTGCCATATTAACCTTTGATTAAATCAATAGTATGCTAACAAATACAATCAAATCTTCAAATATAAAAATACGGGAAGCCGGCTTTTAACACGAAATGAAGTTTGAGCCGATGGATTCGACACGGGGTCAGCGGGGTCAGGGGTCAGGTCTTTAATCTTGCTATTTACTCCGTCAAATTCTATGCAACAGCAAAGGGCCAAGTTTGCTGTTGGCTTTCATACTTGACCGTTCTTCGTTTATATTAATAGCTTAGCTTGATACGAACAGATGAAATTCACCAAGAAAGAGTCTAATACTTAGCCAACCTCAAGATTTTCTGTTATCCATGGTAAGAAAGTTTATTTGTTTACGTCCATGTAAGATAAACTTTATTTTTTTCTTTGAATTGCAGAGGGAGGATCTTGAGTCCTAAGCGGAAAGAAAAGTATGCGGAAAATTTACTGATTATTGTAAAAAACTGAACCTTTATTTGTTTATCTGCGGTTATCTGTTTACCCTGTGGAATAATTTATAGTGACACAAACGCAATGAAAAATCCTACATAAAGGGAAGGTCTTGAAAAGTGATACTACAAGTACCTATTCCGCAGGGAGAACCTGTGTCCTGACTCAAGAATAGTTCATTGAATCAGACCATTTAGCTTTAACTTTTTCAACTATTTCCCGGGTAATCTCACGACTACCCTTCGCCCGGGCATAATTCTCAACTTCGTTAACAACCATAGGCCTCACAAAAGCAGGGGCACGCGAAACTAAAGATTTGGCATCGTCATCCCAGGATATTTCTCCTGCCTTCACAGTTCGATTCACAGGCTGCTCGATCTTTATGTTTTCTTCCTTTTCGTAAAAAGGATTTATCTCTGCGCCCTTCCCGCTTTTTGTTATCAGGACATTGCATTTAGCATAGCGTAATATATTTTCTGTTGAACTCCCAATATCCAGGCTATTAACCGCATGTATACCGGTACGGCCTAAAACTAACAGAGAGGGCTTCTCTTTCTCAGTATACTTCAATATCTCGTTATATGGTTTGCCTTCAAGAAGTGTGGTTTCTGCATCCAAACCCAAATTCCTTACTTTATTTAAGGCAATCTCAAGATGCCCGTGATATATTTTCTCCAGCCCTTTATCTATGACATCTTCATGCAGCTTCTCCTGCTCTTCCGATTTAAACATCTCACCCATTTCACCGGAGAGGATTTTGGCAATACCATTAAAGGCAACCCGATGGTAATGAGGATCAAAAACTGACAACAACTCTATCTCAAGATCATATTTTGCGGCTAATTCACTTGCCATTTCTACCGCCCTGAAAGATTGTTCACTTCCGTCAACCGTAACGATTACCCTGCCTTCAAGAGGTTTGTAATTCTTTACAATTAATACGTCAGTATTTATCCTCCTTACTACCCTTTCACAGACACTGCCTATCAGATTACCATTTACTTCGCCAAGCCCCAGGACGCCTATGATTACGAGGTCATAATCATTGCTCTTTATATCCTTTACCAACTCAATATAATTTTTCCCTTCCAGGATATTTCTCTTAAAAGGAATCTTTGATTCCTGACTTTTCTTTTCCAGACTATCCATGTAAGAATCTGAAATCATTCGAAGCCCTTTGCCAATCAAAGTGTTGTGAAATTCCCTTTGCTTCTTAAGCTCGTTTTCTTCTCTGTACTTTTCGGGTAAGCCACTCTCCATTTCTCTGAATCTCTTGTGGTGCAGGCTGGCGGCATAAACGTGGCCTCCTATTAATTCAGAATCGAATTTCTCTGCTAACGATATACCTAAATCTGAACAATAGTCAGAGTATTTTGAATTATCTACCGGAATAAAAATCTTTTTATACAACTATTTACTCCTTAATCAGTTGGCACTAAATGTTGTTGGCTGTGTGGAATATCGCAACCTTCACCCTGTTAAATATCTCACAATATAAGTAATTAAGTAGTATAGCAAAGATAATATCTTAATATGATAATCACAGAGAATAAAACTTATTTAACAGGGTAAAGGTTACGGCTACTTATAATTATTTCTTCTTTGAAGCCTCTTCTTCCGCCAGCTTATTCCATTCTTTTCTCGCTGAAAATACAAAGAATACACTTAGCAATATCAAAACGCTCCAAATCACCGCAGGCGGAGTCCCTTTCTTTCTCACCTCTGCCACAGCGGTTTCTTCCTTCACCGCCGCTTTTTCTCCCTCTTTTGATTTTGAGATAGTCAGTCCTCTCAAATATGCTATAAGACCCTTTATCCTGTCTTCACCAAGTGTATTACCCCACGGAGGACATAACTCAGATTTCTTCATTGCAGCAGAACCTTTTGTAATAAAGTTAAGCAGATAATCATCAGTGAGCGCCGCCATATACTTAACATCCGTTAAATCTCTTGGACTTGGTTCAAGGTCAATTGTAAAATAAATACCTTTACCATTAGCCGACTTTCCATGACACGGGCTGCAATAATACATAAATGTCTCTTTAGGAGTTGTCAAATAAACCTTTATTTCTTCAATCAGTTTGTATTCCTTCTCAGGCTCAACAGCCTTACTCTGTTGAATCTCTTCTTTTGGCTGTTCGGCTTCTTTCCCTTCAGAACCATCAGTAAACCTGAGAAAAGTTCCTGCTGCCATTAAGAAACATATTAATCCGATTATAGTATTCTTCATTAACATCTTCTAATCTTCCAATCTATTCCTTGCTTTTACAAGACATCAGGAAATGTGTTATAGCGGTCGCTTCTTCATCAGTAAGATTATAATTTGGCTCCACTGCATCGGGAGTCTCATGATGAGGGTCTTTTAAATGGAAGAAAATAAACCCATTTTCAAGCCTGTCGCCAACCCTTTTCAGATTAGGGCCAACTACGCCGCCACCTTCAATCGTGTGGCAGGTCTTGCACCCCTTGGCTCCATATAACTCTTTTCCCTTGCTAATCTCTTCCTCTGTAGGCTCAACATCAGCAAATTTATCTAAAGGAATCTCTTCACTTACAAAAAATTCTTCAACAAAATTAGCTGCTGTTTCAGCCTCTTCTGAAGTGAGATTAAATTTCGGCATCTGTTGTAACAATGGGCGGATAATATCCGGAGTCTCGACAAAACCTTTTATCCACGACCCCTTCAGCTTGCTGCCTTCGTGTGTCAACTCAGGCGCAAAAGTACCGCCGTTACCCTGTATGTTATGGCACGTCATACATCTGACATCATTTAACAGCTTTTCAAACTCGTTAGTTGGTTCATTCTTTTCACTGCTAACCGGCAGCAATTCTGATACACCCTCAATCTCATGACAGATAAAGCACCGGTTCAGTTCAATTATCCTTTTGCCTTTTTCAACAAGTGTCCCCTCTGGAATTATTGAAGATTTATTTTCTGTATCTTCCTCTGCACCTTTACTTTCGCTTACTTCATCTGTACCTGCTGTTTCTTCCTCCTCCGGTTTAAAATCCCAGTCTTTCATAAGATATTCTACTAATTGCCTCAATTCATCATCTTTAAACCTGTATCTTGGCATTTGTGTCTGGTGGAAATAACTTTGAGGCTCCTTGATCCAGAGGTATAACCAATCACGGTTAACCTTCTCTGCTACGGCGCCAAGGTCAGGCCCTACTCCTACAGCGCCGCCCTTGCCCTTAACCGGATGACATATATTACACCTCGCACGTCCCCAGATTGCCTTGCCGCCCGATACCAGTTCCTCCATGTTTTCGTATTCATCATCGGCCAAGTCATCTTCATTTTTCAATAAATAAGGTTCCCATTCCTGCTTAGGCAGTTCCTTGTCCGCAATACTTGTCAGATATGCCAAAACTGCCTCTATCTCATCATCACTCAGCATAAGTCTCGGCATTCTGGCGTTAGGAATCATTTCACCGGGATTTGATATCCACTTTTTAAGCCACTCTTTGTTTGCTTTATGTGTTACATTCTTAAGGGTAGGCCCGTTTTTGAGACGCTTATGAGGGTCTTCCGGAACGAAAGGCAGATGTTTATAGTCTTTATCACCCCTGTACATCGCCTCTAACTCAAGGAAAAGAGGGTCCGGTTTTGGAGGTTCTGCAAAAACCACCCTACCGGAAACAAGAATATAACCAAGGGCTATACAAGCTATTACGAAAGACGATATATAATTCATATCCTTAATCATTTTCACTATATTTTAAATTTATTTTTGTTTTTATTTTTCTTCAGCAGGGATTACAGGCGGGAATCTTCTTATCCTTCCAATAACCCAAAATTGAATGCTCGCACCCATTATTATGGCAATAATTACATAAAAATACACGCTCTTAGGTGTAGTCACTTCCAAAGTTAAGTAATACCATGATGAGATTGATTTTTGACCTCCAATCTCTTTATTTGAACCATCCCATACAGCTAACGCATACGGGATCAGGTTACCTGTTTCAAATTGTATATCTATTTTCTTGTCACCTGTTACGAGGGGCCTTGTTATCATAACCTTCCATTTTCCGTCTTTCCAATATCCCTTACCTTTTGAATCCTGGCTACCGGATGGCTGTACAGCAAGATTTCGAAACCCCTTTGCATTCATCTCCCTGATTGTCATAAGACCTTTAAACTTTTCTTTCGGAGCCTCTGTTGCCTCAGTACTCTCTTCTGTCACATCTTTAACTTCAGTGACTTCTCCTTTTCCCACTGCATGGCCTGTTTTTTCCTGTTCCCCGGCAACAACACCGCCGCCATCAGTAGCAGTTTCTAAATCATCGCCTGCACCTTTTTTATCCGCATGCAAGGATTCTTCGTATGCTCTCCAGTGCCAAAGGACTACGCTATTGCCAGACTCTCCCATGGCAAAGTAGGGCTTCTTAAGCCCCTCAGGTATCTTCGTTGGAAATTGAAGGGCGACAGCATCGCTGTATACCTCACCCTGTTCATTTGTCATATCATCCCATTCTATCAGGAATGCGATGTCTTCTTTGTTATACATGGATTTTATTTTTATAGAATTTGCAGATGGAGTCCAAAATCTGGGGCTTGCAACTATCTGGCCTGCCAAAGGCAACTCAACTGAGGTTGCTGTACTCCAAGCATCATCATCGGGACTGTTCGGCAGGTTACCAACAACCAGCTTCGATTTGAGAACAACCTCCGTTTTCATATCGTAAGAGATTGATTTCACGTAATGTGTAAGATGCCACCGATCTTCATCGGTAAGATAATCCGCATAAGAACCCATCGGTGTTTCATTAATACCTGTTGTCACTGTCCTGAAAATATCTTCTGTTGAATTACCTCCCTTGAACAGCCAACTCTTTGTCAGATTCCTGGCTTTATAAGGAAGGTCCCATTTCCCCTTTAGTGTAGTTGTAATTGGCCCGTCAGCCCTGCCGTCTTCGCCGTGACATAGAAAACATTTAGCGTCCTTAAACAACTTCTTTCCGCGTTCTGCCGATTCTGAATTAGAAGACGCTTCAGCGCCAATCGATACCACTGACGGAGTTTCTTTCCTTTTGAAATCTTCGTTAAACGTCTTAATGTAATGTATAACCTGCCACCTTTCCACAACGGTCAAGGTGCTCCAGAAAGGCATGGCAGAACCTTCCACACCACTCGTAATTATTCTGAAAAGATCCTCATCTGTTGGAAGTACACCGAGCCCTGTAGAGCGTATTTTATATTCGTTTCTCGTGAAATTCCTGGGTTTCGGATCTAAACGTGGAGCGGCAGGACCATTACCATCACCCGTTATTCCGTGACAATAGTAGCACTTCTTCTCGTAAATCTCCTTTCCAGCCGCAATTGAATCAGATGTTTCCGGTATCTTTCCAGAAACCTCTTTCTTATAAGTCCTGAACAATTGCGAACTCTGAGCAAACCCCTCGCTGTGACACAAGAAAGCTAAAGGCACAGCAAGCAAACATATAAATAAACCTTTTAAAATGAGATTATTTTTAATCTTTTTCATAATTAAACCTTCATGCCCCTCAGGGTGCCATAAAGCATGAACATTGGATTCCTTGCCAGCCCGACAAGTCAGACTGTGTTACAACGTCATTCTGGCGGGCGAAAGCAAGGTTACCTCCCTTTCGGGAGTAATCCAAATCCAATTTATTTTATTAGTGCTCCATCTCTTCTCTTTGACGCGCCACCACTCCAGCAGTCACATATTCACCCATTATAATCTTCCAGATTTGCGTATCCGTTAAAACATCTTTCCAGGCAGGCATGGCAGAATCCCAGGGCGTAGACACATTTGGAAGCCCGGGGCCGCCTTCTTTGATTCTCCAAAAGGCAAAATTTTCTACTACCGTTGCTATCGTACCAGGATCAGTAAAATTAATAGGCCTCAAACGAAAGGCATTAGCAAAGGGGCCATTACCATCGGCCTTTGAGCCATGACATGGACGGCAATTCTGTTGGTAGAGGATTTTCCCCTCTTCTACATATCTTCTTTTAGTTTTTTCATCAGCATTTGCAAAAGGATTTTCTAATTTCTCATACTCCTGCAACAAAGTAGGATGCTGAATTCTCAGCTCCACTGGCGATGCCGTGCCAGACATTGTCCCTGAATAAACAAACCAGCCTACTAACAATGGAAATGATATAACGATTATTTTTTGAAATAACGTCTTTGTCTTATCATCACCGGCAGGCAGGATAAAACTCAAGAATTTTGCCCACTTAAGGTCACTCGTTGAAACGTATACAAGCGCGCCAAGTATAGCTAAAATCATGTACCAGAGCATGAGTGTGCTTGGTGTCGGCATTGTATGATCCTTTGCCAACAAAAACATGAAAACGTAAGGGGCAATAAATTTTATAATGACAAAAACAATCAATATTGACACGATTGCCATTATCATTGAATATGAATTTTTCTTATTTCCCATCACATAACCTTCCCTGCTAAAAACGCATCCTTCTTTTCAGCTTATGCTGAATTTATTTCTGGTTCAAGAGAAACGAAATAATCCCGTAAAATTCTTTTGTGGTCAGCATTTCACTAAAATTGCCCGGCATAATTGAGACATCCTGTTTCTGCATCTGTGCAATCTCATCAGGGTAAAAAACAAGTTCCTCCATTTTGCCATCTTCATCAACCATCAAGACCACCTCTTCTTCATTCTGACTCACAAGGAGGCCGTTATAGGCCATTCCATCATTCGTCATCAGATACATCGTCTCAAAACCCTTTACAATTACTTTACTTGGTTTGAGGACTGATTCTATAAGGTATTGAGGTGTCTGCACTGCGCCTATGCCGGTAAGATCAGGCCCAACCTTTGAACCTTTCCCGTTTAAGAGATGGCACTTTGAACATGTAACATCTCTCGTATCATCAAAAAAGATCAACTCGCCTTCTTTCGGATCTACCTCAATAGGAGGAACCCATGGCACCACCTTCGTCTTTGATGCCTCAGGAATCCGGTCCTTAAACTTCATTACCGCACCGATATCCGTCTCGCCCCCCAATGTTTGCATATATGTAAGTACAGCCAGAATCTTTTCTCTATCCAGCATGATTGGAGGATCATATACTTTTGGCATTATCTTATCATAACCCTCCACTATAAACTTATCCGGTTCAACTATTGATTCAACTATATATTCCAGACCGGAACTCAAACCTGTCGCCTTTGCCCTCTCTTCTGCCCTTGAGGCTAGACCTTCCTGGTTAGGACCCCTTGTAGCGCTTCCGGATGTGCCAATGCTGTGACACGTGTGGCATTGACCATCACCCCAGAATATCTTTTCGCCTGCTTCAGGGCTGACTCCGGTAGCCCCTCCTCCATCTCCACCGCCGGAAAGGCCTGTTACGTATATACAAACGTAAGTAAAAAACCCCAAAACTGCCACTGTAAATATTACTGCGTTTAAAAAACTTCTCATTATTTATAACTTCTCCAACATTTATTGTTGTAAGAAACTTGACAACTTTGCATTTACCGGCAAGAGCCTATGCATGCTTCTTCTTTTTATCTGCAAGACCTGCAAGCCAGAAAACAAAGGCCACAAGTGCCAGAAATAGTATGACAATCAAGCTGACCGTCCAACCCATATAAGCAATACTCGGAGTAAATGCGCCTGCAGAAGTATCCTGCATATACCCGTAAATATGCCAATTCATTCTTAAGCCCGAACGTATAAAACCCATTAATCCCATAAGAGTAACAATGGCTACGCAGAGAAGCAACAGGGCATACTGTGACCTGTGCGGTATTTTCCCCCATTGTATACCGCCGACTTCCTTGGCATCTTTAAAGATCAAGACATCTATAACTGTATTAACAATCAAACAACTTATCACTATTGAAACCTGTGTAACAGACAAATACCTCAAAACCAGGTTTGCCTTTTCCATAACTACAAATCCATAATACCAGAAGTAAATTACGGCCATAACGGCAGTAACTACAAACAAGAAGCTCTGAGCGAACTTGCCTTTATTTGCAAAAGTAAGAAGGAGAGCAATAACAATTGCAATTATCTGGAGAACAAGGCAAGTGATAAGAGGAGAGACATACTGTTTTATGTTTTCTTCCAGATCTATTCCCCTCAGTCCCAAAGCATACCACGCCAGATACATCACTGTAAGACCGACAGTGATAATCAGCGTAATCCTTGCAGCGCTACCATGGCTTGAGAACGGCTTTGTCTCGCCTTTATTGGCTCTTCTATATAAGAGGAAACTGAAGAATGTAGACAATATCAGGAGGTTTACGACTGCATTCTTTGCAGCCATAACCCCGAAAAATTTTGAAAATGGATGATATTGTTCCCCGATAAGGGCTCTTTCTTCTCCACTTAAGGGTAAATTATGCGGCGTCAGCCAGACAGCAAAGCAGAAGAAGATTACTATGTTTATGTATTTGATGTAAGGAGTGTATCGTTCAGCGCCCTTTATCCTGCTCATACCATTCCATAAGTAATAGTTACCGCCGATAAACAACATTCCAATAAGAATAGCCTGGATTATGAATGTCCAGGAGAAGGCGCCTCCCATCATAATATTTCCCATAACGGGGCTGGCGCTATAAACTTCTCTTCCAAGATAATAACCGGCAAATGGGAGAGGTATCAAGGCGCTCAACCCTATGAAATTACCAATATACCCCATCCAGTCATAATGCGCCCTTTCTTCATCAGTTTTCGACCCCATGAATTTAACAGCGGCATAAGCGCCCACCACAAAACCTCCAAAGGCGACATTGGCGATAATTCGATGAATATTAACGGGCATCCAGAGGAAATTATAGAACG
>ERZ1292630.1765-Hain-H41-02um-R3-1765-length-20730-cov-8_pt2 | contig 11425 bp, 5 predicted proteins | sample MGYA00564408_ERZ1292630 | MGnify/ENA primary metagenome ERZ1292630 (study PRJEB36523, sample SAMEA6512641) | groundwater metagenome | collected 2019-01-08 | study: AquaDiva: Metagenomics assemblies of 32 groundwater samples | reverse complement strand
GCGGACCACCTGGAGCTGGCGCGGTCGCTGCACAACCTGGGGCTGGCGTACGGGACGCCGAGTTGTCAGCGCCAGTACGATGACGCCATGAATGCGTTCAACAAGTACAAGTACGCAGTAGCGGCTCAAAAGCTCGAGGAGCTGATGGAACGCGTGCCCGACAAGCACGGGAAATTCTACCACCAGACGGTGATCAGCTTCTCGGTGGCAATGAGCAGGATCAGGAAACACGAGGAGTCGATCGCGGCGATGAAGGAGTTGGTGAAGGCGTCGGCGCTGCGGTTCGGACGCGTGGACCTTGCGACACTGCGTGCGACGGTGGCGCTTGCGAACGCCTACGCGGCGGCGGGCGAGCTACACAAACGCACTGAGTTAGTGACATCGCTGGTTGAGACGCTGGAAGCGACGCTCCAAAGCATGGAAAGCAAGCCGGAGGAGAAGAAGGAGTACCTGCTGACGAAGGCGGCGCTGGCGAACACGTACGGGACGATGCGGAACGCGACGACGCAGAAGGCGCTGCTGGAGGACGTGCTGCGGGGGCTGATCGAGCTGGGCCCGGAGGACGACATCGAGATCATCCGGAAGCACGTGAACAAGGCGCTAGGTTATGGAAGGGGTGACTTCGCGATGCAGGCAATGGACGTCGAGAAGCCGACCGACCTGTTCTCACCCCTTTCTCGTAACCGCCTGCTAGTTACGGAGGAACCGACCGCAATGCCCGAAGACTTATCGCCGGTTACAGTTGTTCGCGCCAGTTGCAATTCCGACACAGCAACATTGAGCGCCGCCGACGCGACATGCCTTTTCTTCTCTGCTGTCCTCGACGACGACGACGCAAACGATGACGATCGACCCGTCGACCTTGAGTGGAAAATCGTAAATCGCGAATTGCCGCGAGTCGCCGACGACCCAAAGCCACCCAGAGATTGTGAGGACGAAGACGTGTTGATCGGCGTAGAGTTGACACGGTCACCGGACGATGATGGAGGAGACGATGCAGACGACGAAAACGATGCAGATGATGAAGTTCCCTTCCAGCCCCCATCCCACCATCAACATTCAGCAGAGGGGGAGGTGCAACGCAACCGCTTGGAACCGTCGGATGGCCCACCAGTTGACACACACCTTGACACCATGTGGAAGGCGCCCTGCATTCCGGATCCATTCGGCGGTCTCTTGCAGGACGACACGGGCGGCGGCAGCTTGATCGTCGCTCGTATCCCGACGGCTTCCTCATTCCTCCTTGTCGGGGGCCGTCCGCCCACCCTCGAGGCGGAGCTGCAGCATAACATGACGGATTCACTAGCTATCAATATCTGCGGTGACGAGGGGCTCCTCGTCAACAGCAGAACGCCGGAACCGGTGGTGGTTCCGGATGTGGTGGTTCCGGATCCCATAGACGCGGCGTCGTTTCACGATCGTGATCATGATGGGGACGAAGGACCACCGATCACAGAGGGCTGTGACGGCGATGACACCGGTGAGGACGGTGAGGAGGTACTCCAGCCGTCGACCAAGAGCAGCAACCACGAGGTTCGTCGATGTCGCATGCCTCCTCCAATCTATGTAGGGGGGTAACATTCCCGCCGACGACCCATCGGACCCTCGAGATTGGGAACGGGGCATGTGGGCTAATGACGACGACGCTTGCGCTGGACGCGGTGGGACGATTCGCTGGTGGATTCTTGTTATCCACCGTGGTATGCGAGCTGTTGACGCTTCTCCCTTCGCTCAGCTCGCGAAGCGACAGCGATGCGTCTTCTGTGGAGCGCCCTCATCTCGGCCGGTGGCCTCCTATCGCTGCCGCTTCAGTCCTCCTATTCGGGTTGCAGTACGCGAACCACCACGGTTCGAGACTACGATGGCAAAAAGTCCGTCATTAATCGGTCCACGACCGCTTCAATCGAAACTCGCATCGAAATTGGTACCCAGCGGCAAGTTGCAACATTGCATTATGGAACTCGCCGCTGACATCCGTCTTTTCTTCCCCTTGCCGCACCGCCACGCAACACAAAACAAAAAGGTCCTACGCACGAGGACCCGAATCGTGCTCACATACGCGTATCGCTCCGATGTTACTGCTTGCTTTTCTACCTACCCTTCCGACCGGTGGCTTTTGCATTTCCCCGGTTGTAAACAAAACAAATGCGTTTCGAGCATCTGAAGGGCTAGAGGCTTCCTAATTCCTTCGAACACATCATGTTGTTGTGTGAGAAAAGGCATGGCAGTGTGCCCCAAATACGCTATGCCTTTAGGCGTCAGCAACAGCAAATGTTGTGCTGTTTCAGGCAACCTAAAAAAACACAGTCGATTTTTTCATTCCTTCCTGCCTTTCATTTTCTTTGAATTTTCAATTGAATGAATTTCAAATCGTCCTGTGGGGGGGGGGGTTACTTTCATCATCATCGATCGAAGGCGGCGCCGTCAGTCTCCGGCATCCGCGCGGCGCCCCTCCGCTTCCTCCCCTTTACGGGAGAGCCGGAGGAGGCAATGCACAACTCGTGATCTGCGAGGCTTGACGCGCCTGCCCAGAAAAAAATAACATTCCGTGACGTTCTGAGTGTGTGTCGAGGAGTAGTTTCTTTTTCCATTTTCTCGCTGCGCTAGTTGGATTTTTTCCAGTGAATCACCCACTCGCCAAAGCGAATCCCTAATTCCACATCCATTCCAATTGTTTTCCAATGTTGCAGGCTCCTCGAGGCAGAGGAAGGGGTAGCGGTGACGGCGCACAGGGGCAAGGGATGTCGCCATCGTCCTCACCCAGAATTCGTCGTTTCGACGTCGTCCCGTTCGCGCCTTCGTTCGCCACTGCCTCCGCATTCAATGCCACCACCACCTCCGCAGTCATCAGGGGGAGCGGGACAGGCGGTAGCGGTCACCACCACGAGGAGGAGGAGGAGCGGGCACCGCTACCAGTCAAATGTCAACCACCCTCTCCTCCTTCACCTCCCTACGGAAATGTCGCTGCATCGTCTCATTGGTTCAAGAAGCAGCCCACCCATCGGATCCATCTCATGCCCAGTGCCGCCACGCCGATCGAGCCGCTCGGCTTGCCTGAAATGGCAGAAGACAGTCCCTATCGTTTCTTCGTGAAGCGCGATGACATGGTGGGCGGCATGGAGACCACGGGGAATAAACTGCGGAAGCTCGAGTTCCTCATGGCGGACGCGGTCGTCAGTGGCTGCGATGCCGTGGTCACCGCCGGAGGGACGCAGTCCAATCATGCGCGCGCCACCGCGGCCGTCGCCCGCCGCCTCGGCTTAGCTCCCTATCTTGTGCTTCGCGACGACGGCCACAGCGTTCGTTTGAGCTCCGGCAACTGTTTGCTCAACCGGCTGCTGGGAGCCAACGTGGATGTCATGTCGCGTGAAGATTACATCGCCAACGGCGGAGGGGGGGCCGCGGTGAAGCGGAAGGTGGAGTCGCTCGAGGCGACCGGAGAGGCGGAGAAGCCGTACGGCATCGACGTCGGGGGCTCGAACTGGCTCGGCTCGTGGGGCTATCTGCAAATGTGCCGAGAGGAACTCTTCGGCCATGTCTATTCAGCAACGACTGCGCCACAGCAACAACGACAACCGTACCCCACTTCGACGACGATGACGAGTGCCGCGGGGATGGAAGACGTCGACGACGACGAGGGGTTGAAATGGTCTCCATCGCCGGTACTACGATGGTCGGCGATTGTGAGCGCCGCGGGATCGGGAGGCACATTGTGCGGCTTAGCCCTGGGCACCGCGTTGGCCGACTTCGCAGCGACGTCCGTACATCACGGAGGAGGATGGTGCGGCGGCGTGGCGACGAGGAGGAGTGCTACTCATCGTCCGTTGTCGTCGTCGCGACCCCCGGCGGTGATCGGCTACGGCGTGTGCGACGACCCGAATTGGTTCTTGAATAAAGTCGCTTCGCTGCTCGAGGAAATGGTCACGGACGGCGGCGCCAATTCGCTTGTACAGCATCGACGACAATGGGGAGCCGGAAGTGGTGGAGGTGGATCGCTCTATGACGACCTGACCCGATCCCTTTGTGAAGTGCGCGACGCCAAAAATCTTGGATACGGCAAGGCGACGGACGAGGAGCTGCAATTTCTGTGTCGCGTGAGTCGCGAGAGCGGCATCGTGTTCGACCCCACGTACGGCAATAAAGCCCTTCACGCGATGTGGCGCGACGCCAAAGTCGGCGCGTTGCCTCTCGGCCCTTTTGCTGCTGCTGCTGCTGCTGGTGATGGTGGCGGAGGTGGCGGCGACGACGACGCCATGGGTCGATCACACGGTGGCCGCTTCAGCGACGTGCTGTTCATCCACACCGGCGGGGGGCCGTCCGTCTTTGAGTGGAATGCGCGCCTCAGTTCGTTGCCCCCTATTTCGTAGCGCACCTCCACCCTCCACTCACCGCTCTTCTATTTTTCTCCCTACAAGAGGAAAATAGGCTGGCCGTTGGTGGGGTTTTATCTTTTTGGTGGGGTTTTCATCATCACGCGTGAGAGATAACTCATAATCACAAAATGTGATTTACCTACGGCTGTGATTTTACACATTTACTTCCGCCCTCCAATTTTTTGTTCGTAGGAATCGAAAGAAAAAACACATCAAACACCGTACCCCCACGAACCTTACCCCGTGTCGTCCATTATGCCCCCCAAGATGTCCAACGCAGGGGCAGCCTCACCGCAGACCTCTGGCCTCCCTGGTAATGCCGCAGCCTCGCTGACCAACGCCTCCATGCTGCTCGCGCTATCCACGACATCCTCGTCGTCCCCCAACACAATGATCACCGCCACCAATAGCAACTTGAGCCCGCAGCAGCTCGCGCTTCAGCAGCAGCAGCAACAGCAGCAGCTCCTGGCGTTGATGACGCCCAAGCCGTCGATTCAACTCTACTTGGACGTGGCGACGCGGGTGTTTCCGCGGGTAGAGAAGCAATGGGCAAAAATGACCGCCAATTGTGTGCAGACGATCGAGAAGGCCGAACAAGAGCGCAAAGCCGTCCTCGGCTCGCTCGACGGTCGCGTCAAGCAGTTCCTAGGCGAGCGACAGGAATTGGAACGCGACATTGATACGGTGAAGGGACAACGACAGAAGCTGCGTGACGCCATCGTCAGCGACAACGAGCAGTTCGCCATCGATTTCGCGAAGAATGAAACGATTCAAACGGAACGCGTGACGAAGCTCAAGCAAAAGCTGGACTTCGAGACGGCGCAAGCGGAAGAGGCGAACCGCTGGGACCTCGTGCGCGTGCAGGAGAAGAACAAACTGCATCAGTTGCGGCTCAATATTGAACGCGTGGAGTTAAACCATCAAAAGGAAGTGGCGGCGATGAATGCGGATCACGAAGCCGCGAAGCGTAAACTGCGGGACGCGCTCGTAAAACGGCTCCGTCGGGCACGCGACGCGACGATCTCACTTCAGGACGGAAGTGGCGGCGGCGCGGCTGCCGGAGGGGATGGCGAGACAACGGATAAGGGCAGCTCCACCGCGGCTGCCGGAGGGGGCGGCAACGCCAACGGAACCACCGCGGGCGCCGGTTCATCCTCCAGTGGGACCTCCGCTGGGAACAGCGCCGCCTCCGCCGTCACGCGGCGCAATGAGATCTTGGCCCGCGAAGTCAGCATTCACTACCGAGAGGCGCAAACGCTGCAGCAGGCCATTCGCGACCTCACGGCGGAGGAGCAATCGCTCCGCCAGTCGTTGAAGGACGTCCGCACGCAAAACGAGCGGCTGCTCGAGCGAAACGCCTCGCACGCGAAGACGAAGAAGATATTGACGGAGAAGCTCGCGGAGCTTCGGCGGCAGCTTGCGCAAGTCGAGGCCAAGCGCGCGACGACGCAGAGGGAAAAAACTCAGGCGTTACGGAGCACGACGCTCCTTCAGGGGGTGGTGATCGATGAGCTCAACGACGAGATTGACGTCAACATTGAGCGGCTCGATGCCCTCCGCCGGCAGCTGCGCGCGACGCAGGCAGTGGCCGTCGACTCCGATGTGCGGACCGGGTTGGCGATGAGGTTTTTGATGCGATGCTCCTCGTCGATGCCGCCTCCTCGGATCGTCCCGGAAGCATCTCCTCTCCTCGCCAAGGATCATGGCTTTAATCATCATCATCCTTCTGACGGCGACGCATTGATGTCAGCGGCCCCTCCTTCGTCGATTCACCCCCCAAACTCTCAGCGAGGTTTGAGTGGTGCCGTCGCTGCGTCAAACATCCAGCCGCGCAACCACAGCGGAACGCTGGCGCTCTACGGAACGTCCGCCGACGTTGCCGCCTCCGTGGAGCCCGCGCCGCTGCGGTACGTCGAGATCCCAGTCGTACTTGGCTCTCCGGATGACGTCTGTCGCGAAGGGCTAGTGCTACTGCTGGGCGAAAGCAGCGCCGCCGCCGATCCGTCTTCACCGACGGGTGCGATGGGTCGTGTGCCGCGGAATGAGGCACGAACCACCAGCGGTGGTGGGGCCGCCGCACCCCAACCCTCCTCGTTGACGGTGGCGACCGTCCACCAGGAGGACAGCACCGCCACTGTGCGGCACGTCGACTTCCCTCACCGTGCGCCCAGACCGGTCGTGTGGGACCGACTGCAGGTCATCAATCACTTGGTGCAACTACTCGAGTCGTGAGTAAAGAGAGAGAGAAAGAGAGACAGACAGTATGTGATGACAGCCGTATCTGAGTGAAAAAAATGTGGTATGTACCAATCGCGAGCGCTCAAATCGTTTTATTCCGCCTTGCTTTAGTTTTGCCCAGTGATCGTTTTTGTCGCATTGCTTTTTGCCTAGTTGCAGGATCACAGTGAAAGTTTGTTTTTCGTTCTTTTTTTGTTTTCCCTGATGGACCCCGAGGATGCCAACGCGGGAGGCGAGGAAGGTCAGGCGGTCGACGAAACGGTGCCCGAGCTGTGGAAGCTGGCGAAGCCGCCCGCACCGGCGGACGACGACGGGAGCAAGCCCCAAGGGCCCCAGGTGGGCAAACTCGTCAAGTTCCTCAACGACATTGAAGATCAGGAAGAATTCGAGACGAGAATTGCCGACCGTGACCCCGCGACGAGCCAAAGCTTGTTGACCTGGGCGACCTTGACCCAAAAGTTCGTCCTCGTGGAGTGGCTCGTCAAGCGTGGCAAGAGGGCCGCGTTCGCCTTCTCGAACGGGAAGAAGGAAATCACCATTGCCGACAAGTGGACCGAAATTCGCAAAGAGTTGGAAGAGAAGGAGCGCGAGAAGCTGCTCAGCCCCCCGGAGGACACAACCGCCGCCGATGAGGAGGACGACGAGGGGAAGGCGCCGGAGCCCACCGCCGAGCAGTTGGTCACGGACGCGCTTGGCGACTTGAGCGAAGAGCTCGGCAATCGGTTCCAATGCATCGTCAAGATCATCGGCGAGCTCGGCGTCTATCAAGGCGCCCGCGACGAGCAAGGCACGAAAACGGGGCTCGGCCAAACGCTCTTCCCGAATGGCGACATGTATTGCGGCATGTACTTAGACAACCAGCGTCACGGGCAAGGCACCTACTACTTCGCCCAGGACGGCATGATCTACACCGGGCAGTGGCGCAACAATCTGCGTCACGGGGTCGGCCGCTGCGTGTACCCCGATGGAGGCCGCTACTTGGGCCTGTGGGTCGACGATCAGCGCCATGGCGAGGGGCGGTATACGTACCCCGATGGAAGCAGCTATAGCGGCGAATGGGACCACGGCGTCAAGCACGGAAACGGCTCGTATAGCTTCACCGACGGGTCGAGCCATGTTGGCGCGTTCGTGGACGGCGACTTTGCCACGGGGGAATGGCGCCTCGCGGGCGGCCTCGTGCGCTACGTCGGCAGCTTCAAGAATGGTGCCCCGATGGGCAAAGGCGTCTACGTCTTCAAGTCGAGCAAGGATCAGGCGCAAGCGTATTTGCAGGAAGGGCACTACGACGCGTCGAGGCAGTGGATTCCCGGCCGCATCGCCCCGATGGACGGCACCGATGGCGCAACGGTGGACATCAACGTGCAACGGAGGCAACTCACGGCGACCACGACGAACGAATCCGGCACCTTGAACACCGAGGATTTGGTCAAGGCAGTCAACTTCGGCCCTGCCATGGGGTGGTTGAACGCGGTCGACCAAGAAGGAGCGTACGACGTCGAGAGCCTCCAAATCGCGGGCGTGAAGCACAACGTCGCGTCGCATGACATTGAGGAGGTGACGTTGAAGCTTAGCGTCGCCGACCGTCAAACGGGTCGCCGAGTGAAGGACGCCGACCGCGTGACCCTCCGGGAACCGGTCACCTCGCTCGTGGTGCTGCTGAATGACGGCTCGAAGACGATGGCGCTCGTCGTGCAACAGCCGAACTGTTCGCTCATGTCCACGGACCAGCTCTCGTTTCCGCGTATTCAAGTTTCGAAGGGAGGGCGACTATCTGGCGAGGTCATCGAGTGGGCGTCCGCCGCTCTGCGGTTGCAATTGTCCTTGGAAAACACCACGTCGCTTCCGATTCAGCTGCAAAGCGACCTCAGCGTCGGCAGCGCACCTCACGGCTTCTGCGCGTACATGCAAGCCGTGCATCCCGACACCTTGGCATCCGCACAAGCCAAACTCGACGCGGCCGCGCCGTCGGCGTCGAATGGTTTCACCAAGTTGAGGCTGGTTCGCTTAGAAGACGTCTCACGGCTGTCCACCGACGCCGCGTCGATGGTCGCCGCTTCCTTCGTTTGTAGAGCGATTCGCGAAGGCCGCCTGGCGAAGCAGACCGTCGATCCGCAGCGGCCCCCGACGCCGATCGCCCCGGCCCCGGAGCCGCGGCCGGACATCGAGCCGCTGGTCGCCGCCGAAAAGGCGAAAAACGCCCCGAAAAAGGACAACGAGGACGAATAAGGGGGGACGGGCGGTGGGCCGGTGACTGGAGAGGGGCGCAATGTCGCTTCCTCCTTCGTCGTGTCGCAGAGTTCTTCTCTCTGATTTGGCCTTCGTAGAAGACGCTTCCTTCATCATCGTCTTCTGTATGTCAACTTCGTACCCCTCCTCTTCTTCTCTGTCCCTCTATGTCTCCCGTTGTGACTCACTTTTTTCTGTGTTCTATTTTTTGGTATGTTTTCGAGGAAAGTGTCACATTTTCACCGCGCGCTGTAGACAACCACACAGAAGGCAAAGTGAGGAACTTGAAACGACAATGTGTACACGCAAAGCATGGGGGGAGCGGCAACAACGCAGCAAAAGCCCCTCTCCTCGCCGCCCTCTCCAGCCCCTCCCCTGATCGATGACTGAGGCAATTGAGCGCCGTTGGGGGGGGGGGGGGGGGGGGGGCGATCATTTCTCCAATCCCCATCGAAGAACCAACACATCCCGGTGGTGCCCGTGTTTTTTTTTGCTCTTCCGCAACAGCGTTTCCTATTTTCTTCTTCTAACCTTTTTTTTGTTCCTCTCCTCAATCTAGAGGAAAACACGTTTTTTGTCACGTTTTTTACACTTCAAACCCCCTGAGGAAAGGACGACAAAGACGATTCATCAACAAACGCTTTCATCAACAACCACCACATCAAATCCATGTTCTTCTCGACGTACGTGCTCACCAAGAAGGGCCCACTGGCGAAGATTTGGCTGGCCGCCCATTGGGACCGGCGCCTCACCTCGAAGGACGTGCGCCTCATCGACCTGAACGACACCGTGCTTCACATCGTCAAGCCGTCCGTCCCGATCGCCCTCCGCACGTCCGGTGAGCTCATGCTCGGCGTCGTCCGCATTTACGCCGTGAAGGTCATGACCCTCTTGAAGGATGTGAACGAAGTGACGACGCTGCTGCTGCGCCCGCGGCAGATCCAATTGCTAAAGGGCGGTGCGGTCTTCGCGACGGGCGCCGCCGCGGCCGCTTCCGTGGCGGGGGGCAAGGACCTCGGCAAGGACACGACCCTGGCCGTCACCATGGACGTCATCGTGGGCCGCGTTGGCAATCAGCAAGTGGGTGACGCCGATTTCGGAACGATCGCCGATATCTTGGCGCCTTCCAAGAACAAGGACGCTGCCAGCAAGAAGGGGCCCGCGGATGCCGACGCCGCGGCATGGTTCTCAACGGCCGGTTCATCGCAGTTTCAGGATGAAATTCGGCTGTCGATGGACGACTTGAACGTCCTTCGCGCCGACCTGCAAGCAATGGAGGCCCTGGACCCCGCCTCCGCGGCGCAACGCCTCCGCGGCGAGTCGGGCACGACGGGAAGCAAGTCCAAGAGTAGCGCCTCGAGCGTAGAGAAGGCGCGCGGCCAATCCGATGCCGAGGTCGCCGGTCTTCTTGGTGATCAGAACATGGGGGGCTTCGACGTGCCCCTGCCAGAGGACCTCGCAAATATGCAACTTACCGCGGGGGAGCTGCTCGATCAGCAGCCCTTTGGCAACTTTGACGACCCGTTCGCGCTCGGTGCGGCCCCTGACATGCCAACGTCGGCGGCGCCAGCCGACCTCCCTGGTGGCCTTTCCGCCGTCCGCGGCCTCCGAAAGATCAAATCCATTCCCCTTGACTCCAAGGATCACACCGTTTTGAAGAATGAGACGGTGATGAAGAACGCCAACGACCGGCGGGACATTGTGACCGCCGAGCGTCGCCACGGCGCGGTCAATGACCGCGACGCGGCGGATCGCGCCGTCATCCGGAACGCGGATGCGGCGGTTGGCGCTTGCGAACCCTTGTCGCTGCTCTACGACGACACCGACACGGAGCTGCGCGCAGCCTTCACCAACGCCCTCCGGCAAAGCGTGCAGAAGGCGTTGGAGGCGATCGAGGCGTCCCGAGGTGGCGCCGCGGCGACGGCTGCGGGGGATGCGGCCCCTCCCGTACCATTCGCAGCGGACGACAACGGCGCTGGTTTCATTCCCGATCCAACTTTGGAGTTTGAGTATCGCCCGGACGCCGCCGACGAATTTTCCTCCGTTAACGCGCCGAACGCCGAGGAGGGCCGTCCATCGCGCAAGCGTGGTCGCGGGGCCACTGAGAACGAAGCGGGTGCCCTTTCCGCGTCAACGATCGCGACCATGGAGAGCATCCGGACGCTGCTGAGCAGGGCCGTGGCAATGCCTTTCTCCAAGCTGGTTGCGGGCAAGCGGCGGCAGGAGTTGGCGCGCATGTTCGTGGATTGCTTAGCACTGGCGTCTCAGCAGTTCATCGACGTGGCCCAGTCGGTTCCATTCGGCGACATCGTCGTCCGCAAAACCGAAAAGCTCACCTCGAGCGCCGCCGCGGCCGCAGCCGCCGCCGTGGCAAAGCAACGGTGAATATGAAAATGAATCGGACAATTTTCGAACGGAGTGCGAACCCTTCGGGCCGCAGCGGAACCAAAAAGGGGGTCATATTATCCGTTCGTTCGCTTTTCTTTCACGCACATATCCCCCACCACACACATCAACCCACGGGCACGAGAGAGAGGCGAGAGAGACCGGCAATGGGTGTGAACAGCCCCCCTTTTGTGTTCCGACGC
>ERZ1292630.4740-Hain-H41-02um-R3-4740-length-11432-cov-5_pt1 | contig 11432 bp, 10 predicted proteins | sample MGYA00564408_ERZ1292630 | MGnify/ENA primary metagenome ERZ1292630 (study PRJEB36523, sample SAMEA6512641) | groundwater metagenome | collected 2019-01-08 | study: AquaDiva: Metagenomics assemblies of 32 groundwater samples | reverse complement strand
TTCGACGAATTTGACAGCGCGCGGAATTATCTGAGCAAGGTGCAGCGTTACATCAAGGCTTATGACAACGTGAACTCCATTTCCCATCGCGCGGATTATGCCGCTGCCTGTCTAGATTTGTGGGAGAAGCGCGCGGCGTTCGGCATCTACAACGTGACGAATCCAGGTTTCGTCACCACGCGTCAGGTCATCGGGATGATTGAGAAGACGATCAACCCGGGCAAGAAGTTTGAATTTTGGGCGAACGACGAGGAGTTTTACAAGGTTGCCGCCAAGACGCCGCGTTCGAATTGCGTGATGGACGTGACCAAACTGCTGGCGGCGGGCGTGAAAATTCGTCCGGTCGGCGAGGCTTTGGAACATTCCTTGCGGAATTGGAAGCCGGAATAATTTAACCTGATAACAACGTGAACTTGCTCATTACCGGCGGCGCCGGATTCATCGGCTCAAACCTGATCCAGCACATCATCAACAAGGCTGAGATCAAAAAGCTCGTCAACCTGGATTGTCTCACTTACGCCGGACATCTGGCTAATCTTGAAACAGTTTCCACCAATCCTAAATACGTCTTTGAGAAAGTGGATTTGCGGGACAAAGCCGCAGTGATGCGGGTGGTGGAACAGCATGGCATCACGCATGTCATGCATCTGGCTGCCGAATCGCATGTGGATCGCTCCATCACCGGACCGGGCGATTTCGTGAGCACGAACATTGTGGGCACGTTCAATCTCCTGGAGGCGTGTCGCGGTTTTTGGAACGGAAAATTTGATGGCAAACGCTTTCATCATGTCTCCACCGATGAGGTATATGGTTCGCTCGGTGCGACCGGCTATTTCACCGAGACGACCCCGTATGCGCCAAATTCTCCCTACTCTGCGAGCAAAGCTTCCAGCGACATGCTCGTCCGTGCCTATCACCATACCTATGGTCTCAACACGGTCATCACGAATTGCTCCAACAATTACGGGCCTTTTCAGTTTCCCGAGAAGCTTATCCCGGTGGTGATTCAAAATTGTCTGTCCCGGAAAAACATCCCGGTCTATGGCGACGGCATGAATGTGCGCGATTGGTTGTATGTGCGCGATCACGCAGAAGCGTTGTGGCAGGTGTTGAATCGCGGTAAAACTGCGGACACTTACAACATTGGCGGGCATAATGAGTGGGCGAACATCAACATCGTGAAATTGATCTGCGATCTGATTGATGAATTGGCGCCTCAACTCGGTGGCAACACGCAAAAGCTGATCACCTATGTGAAGGATCGCGCCGGGCACGACCGCCGCTATGCGATTGACGCGAGCAAGCTGCAAAACGAGTTGGGCTGGGTGCCTGCTTATACTTTTGAGAAAGGCATCCGCGAAACCGTCCAGTGGTATCTCGACCAGCAGGCATGGGTGCAGACCGTTTTAAAGAAGAAGTAACAAGAAGTTCTCTTATTCGTTTCAGACACGTCTCAATTGAATAGTTGACTCTGACAGAAGTGGTTGGCTATTCTTTTGTAACACTTCGGGTGCAGCCGGGCTGTCTCTTCGCCATAATTCCAGGTTCGAGAGGTTAGCAGGATAATTCCATGCTTTCAACGCACACCTTTGAAGCCGGAGGTGTCGGTGATTCTGGCAATATTAAAGCAAGCCGCTCCGTAGTTCGCCGGATGTCACTTCCGTAATGAGCGGAGAAGTCTTTGTGGTGTTGCCACTTGCAACGATTTTAATCCGGGGGAAGATAGACGCGCTGGTTGAAACAACTTTGGCAAATGCAGAATAACTTTTCAGAAGCTGTGGAGATTGTCTTGAATCAAAAAATTCGTACGTCGGGCCGCCAGTCGTATGCGGCCGCAAACCTCAAAGCCTCGACCGCGCCGCTGTGGAAACGGTTGCTAGATGTGACTATCATTTTGCTCACCGCACCGATCACGATCCTGGTGGGAACTGCGGTTGCATTGATCGTCAAGCTGGGTTCTCCCGGGCCGATCATTTTCCGGCAGGAGCGGGTGGGATACAAAGGCCAGCGCTTCGTGTGCTTCAAATTTCGCACGATGCACGCTGGGGTGGAGACGGCTTCGCATCAGGGTCACACTGCGCACCTGATCAAGAACAGTTCCGCACCGATGACCAAACTCGATGCAGTCAAAGATTCCCGGGTAATTCCATTCGGCTCCATTCTGCGCGCCACTGGACTGGATGAGTTGCCGCAGTTGATCAATGTGCTGCGCGGAGAAATGAGCCTGGTGGGGCCGCGTCCCTGCGTGGGCTACGAATACGAAATGTATGAGCCGTGGCAAAAACGCCGGTTTGATGCAGTGCCTGGATTGACTGGCTTGTGGCAGGTCAGCGGCAAAAACCGGACGACCTTCAATCAGATGATTCATCTCGATATCGAATATTCTGAACAATCAAATTTCTGGCTCGATTTGCGGATCATCTTCAAGACCGTGCCCGCCCTGGTGGTGCAATGCTGCGATCAGCGGGCCAAGCGCAAGCAGGCTCAAAAGGCTGCCCTTCAAACGACGGTGGTATCTTCATCACCAAGTGTTGTTTCAACCCGGGTCAATGTGGCCGGCTAATTGCTGGTCAGAGCAGGGACTGCTTACTGATAAAAGTATGAAATCGATCAAACGAACAATCAAAGTTGGGGTGGTGGGCTGCGGTTATTGGGGACCGAATCTGATCCGCAATCTGCGGCAATCGGCCGATTGTAATCTCAAGATCATTTGCGACGCGAGCGAGCAACGCTTGAAGCACATGCGCAAGTTGCATCACGATGTCGCCACCACCAACCAATTCAATGATCTGCTCCAGGATGCGGAACTTGATGCCATCGTCGTTGCCACGCCGGTTCGTTTTCACTACGAGATGGCCAAAGCCGCCTTGCTCGCGGGCAAGCATGTGTTCGTTGAAAAGCCTTTGGCCCGCACCGTCGCCGAAGGCGAAGAACTCGTCGCGCTGGCCGAACAGAACGGCTTGGTGTTGATGGTTGGGCACACCTTCCTGTTCTCGCCGGCGGTTCGGCGCATGAAGGAGATCATTGACTCCGGCGACATTGGTGAAATCCAATACATCTCCGCGCGCCGTTTGAATCTGGGATTGTTCCAAAAAGACATCAACGTGGCTTGGGATCTCGCGCCTCATGACATTTCCATCATCCTTCACTTACTGGATGAGCAACCCACTTCCGTTTCCTGTCAGGGCAGCAGCCACGTCAATCGTCACATCGAAGACGTGACCATGATGTATTTGAGCTTCAAAAAGAATCGGTGTGCGTTCATTCAGAATAGCTGGCTCGATCCAAAGAAGGTGCGCCAGATGACAGTGGTTGGTTCGCGCCGCATGATCGTTTATGACGACACCGAGCCGCTGGAAAAATTAAAGATTTACGATGCGCGCGTGGAAGTTCCGGCGCATTACGATACGTTCGCGGAGTTCACGTACTCGTATCACTACGGCGATGCGTACGTGCCGTACATCAAGCAAGACGAACCGTTGAAGTTGGAATGCCAGCACTTCCTTGATTGTATCCGCGGTGACACGACACCGATCACTGGTGGACAAGCAGGCTTGGACGTGGTGCGGATTTTGGAAGCCTCCAGCAATTCCCTCAAGCTCCAAGGCCAGGCCGTCGGCTTGGGCCAGGCGAATGGCGGCCCAAAACACTCGAACGGAAAGAGCAACGGCCATAATGGCAACGGTCATGGGGTTGTGCTTCCCGCTGGGGCTCGAAATGTGTTAGCCGCGTGAGTGCCCCTGATCAGCTTTACCAGCGCATTGCTCCGGATGTGAAACTTGGCCAACGGGTCAAGATATTCGCCTTCACCAATCTCTACGGCTGTGCGGTCGGGGATGACTCCAAGATCGGCACGTTTGTTGAGATCCAGAAAGGCGCCCGGGTCGGTGCGCGGTGCAAAGTTTCCAGCCACACCTTCATCTGTGAAGGCGTGGTTTTGGAGGACGAAGTATTCATCGGCCACGGGGTCACCTTCATCAATGACCGCTTTCCGCGCGCCACGAATCCCGACGGCAAACTTCAGACCGAAGCGGATTGGAAATGCGATTCCACTCTGGTGAAACGCGGTGCTTCCATCGGTTCGGGCGCCACCATCCTGTGCGGCATCACCATCGGGGAGAAGGCGATCATCGGTGCAGGAAGTGTGGTCACCAAGGACGTTCCGCCCGGAGCCATCGTTGCCGGTAATCCGGCCCGGGTGCTGCGGATTGAAAAGGTTGATTAGTCGTTCGGAGGTTTCCCATCAGTTGCGCTTTGACCTTGGGGAATTGGGTCTTTCGCTGAGGAGGATTTTGTTTCATTGTCGGGCATTGCACGTGCTTGTTCCGATATTATTCGTTGCACCACAATTGAGTCGAACCGTGTAGCTTGAGGTCTATTTGAGATATGAATTCTGGAGTCCCACCTGATGCCCAAGGCGATCAATCGCCTGCCGGTGGTCTTGCGGTTGGCGATATCTTGTTCACGCTGTTCCGGCACAAGTACCTCATTCTCGGTTCGCTCATCCTTGGCCTGGTGGCGGTGGCCGTGGTTCGCTTCGTCAAACCCCCGAACTATGAATCCACCGCGCAAATCTACGTGCCTTATGTCGTCGATTCACCAGTTGTCAATCCTTCAGACCCAAATAATCCCATCATTCGAACCGCTGCAGGTGCCGACGCCGTAATGCAGGTTCAAGTGGACTTACTGAGGAGCTTTGACACTGCTGTGGAAGTTGTGAAAGAGATCGGTGCGGAAAGGATTCTGGCTCGTTATGGCGGTGGAAGCCATGAACGGGCGGCAGCAGGTGTAATTGCCTCTGGAATCTATGTCACTCCACCTCGAACGATGTCGCTCACGATAACATTTTCACACCGAGATCCTGAATTAGTGCAACCAGTGATGGCAGCGATTGTAAAGGTGTACATGCATCGACATCTGGTATTGCAACGCGGCACGGGCGGTGACGATTATTTTGTGGAACGCCGGGAGGATGCACGCAAAAAACTCGAAGGTATTGAGAAGGAACTGACAACGTTGAAGACCAATGCTGGTGTGCCGGATTTACGGGAACGGATGAGCGCGGTTTCAAAGGAGTTTGCCGATCTGCAAACCCAGGTGCTCAAGGCCCAATCGGACCTGGCCCGCGCCCGCGCCAAACTGGGTGGGTTTAGCAAAGTGACAAACCACCAAGCCGATGCCATCCCACCCAACCAGATCAGCACTTACTCGGATATTTTGGATCAGATTGAAGAGATCAAAAAACGAAAACGCATCTTATTGTTGGATGACCTCACCACCAACCATCCCTCGGTGGTTAAGCTGGAGGTCAAGATGGATGAAAATCTTCGGCAAAAGCTATCGCTGGAAAAGGAGTATCCAGCACTGACCAATTACATCAGTGCGGGGACAAGGTCGGGAGGTGATGCCACCAACAACGTCAGATTTGATCTGGAGTCAGAATGGGCCAGCATCAACAAGCTTACGCGAACCATTGAGGCCGACGAGGCAGTGTTGACCGGGCTTAGAGATGAAGCATTCCGACTCATGGAATTAGAGCCGAAACTTACCGAACTGGAGCGACGCCGCGATGCCGCGAAGAAAGACTACGAGTATTTCACAACGAGCGTTGAAAAAGCGAATGTTGATTCAAACAGTTCGGGTGGAGTGGCCCAAATGAGGGAATTGCAAAAACCAACGCCGCCGAAGTTGGATAAGAAAAAATTGATGAAATTGACGGGCGCGGCCTTCGGTGGCTGCGTCGGACTTGGGTTGGGTATCGCATTTTTGATAGATTTGATGTTAGACCGTTCGATTCGTCGCCCCTCTCAAATCATTCGCAGTCTGCGATTACCGGTAGTGCTGACCATCCCGGATGCAAACCGGAAAGCTTCATCATTGTTTTCTTGGGGGCGCCGGAACGGAAATCTGAAGGTCATGCGGCCGGAAAAAACTTCGCCAACGGGCCAGAACTCGAATGCGGTCGCCCCGTGGAGTCCGGATAATCAACTGCAGACACACATCGAAGGATTGCGCGAGCGAGTCATCACTCACTTCGAAGTGCGGAATTTGGAACATAACCCCAAGTTGGTGGCCGTCACCGCTTGCATGGATGGTGCGGGGGTGACGACTTTGGCGAGCGGCCTAGCGGCGGCTTTGTCGCGGACGGGCAATGGCAGTGTTTTGCTTATTGATATGAACACGGGCGAGGGAACGACCCATTCCTTTTACAAAGGGAAACCAGGTTACGGCCCATCGGAATCCCTTGAAACAGATTCCGAAGTAGAATCAACCAGCAAAAATCTTTCGATGACGAAAGCCGTCGGCAATCAATCCAAGAAAGATCGTCTGGCGGGAATGTTGCCACCTGATTTTCACGACTTGAAACCAAAGCTCAAAGCCGATGCATACGACTATGTCGTATTTGATATGACGGCCATCAGTCCAGCCAGCGTAACGCCTCGAATGTCAGGACATATGGACCTGGTACTATTCGTGATCGAATCGGAAAAAACCAAGGACCATACCGCTCGCAACGCATCTGAATTGATGCGGGAATCGCGCGCCAACGTCCTAGCGATTCTGAATAAGTATCACAATCCCGTTCCAAGCTGGCTGGCTCACGATTGAAGTTTCGCTTCTTGGCGGCATCTATGTTGCTGACAACCTTGTGATTGCGTTCGAGTTTTTACGATGTGAGCCAGCTCAGCATCGGATTTTAACCATGTGTAAAGCCATCTTAACTTCGGTCAGAGGTTCGCGCCAAACGTGCGAACTGACGGGGACGAAGTCTGCGCAACGCTGGTCATAACTCAGAAACTGTCTCCTTTTGATGAAAATCTGGATTGATTTGGACAACACGCCCCACGTTCCGTTCTTTAAGCCCATCATCCGGGAGTTGGAAAAACGCGGCCATTCGGTGGTGCTGACGGCCCGCGATGCGTTTCAAGTCTGTGAACTTGCTGCCAAGATGGGGCTGACGCCGGTCAAGGTCGGCCATCATTATGGTAAGAATCGCTTCATGAAAGTGTGGGGGCTTGGTTGGCGCAGTCTGCAATTACTGCCCACCGTATTGCGCCACCGGCCAGACCTTGCGCTCTCACATGGTTCGCGTTCGCAAATTCTGCTTTCCAATCTGCTGCGGATTCCGACGGTGATGGTGATGGATTACGAATTCGCCGAAACGCCCTGGTTGTTGCAGCCGCGCTGGGAGATCGTGCCGCGCGTGTTGCTCGAAGCCGATTTGCAGTGCAAGCATCCTGAACGCGTCAAAACTTACGATGGCATCAAGGAAGATGTTTACGCGCCGGATTTCAAACCCGATCCAGCACTTGGAAAGCAGCTTGGTCTCGATGCTGGCAAAATCATTGTGACGGTGCGACCGCCCGCGAACGAAGCGCATTATCACAATCCCGAGAGCGAGACTTTCTTTGTTGAATTCATGCAACGGCTCGTAGCCACACCTGACACCAAAGCGGTGTTGTTGCCCCGAAACAAGAATCAGGAGGCGCAGATCCGAAAAGATTTTCCGCAATGGTTCAACGACGCAAAAGTGATCGTTCCCAAAGAAGCAGTGGACGGACTCAATCTACTGTGGCATTCGGATCTCGTTGTCAGTGGCGGTGGAACGATGAATCGCGAGGCGGCGGCGTTGGGCGTGCCGGTTTACAGCATCTTTCGCGGAAAGATCGGCGTCTTGGATCGCCAACTCCAGAAAGATGGCCGGATGATCTTGATTGAGAAGATTGAAGACGTTCGCAACAAGATCGTATTGCAACGTCGGGAGAAATCCCAAACACAAACGAACGGTGCGCCCCGCAAAGCTTTAGGTGGAATCATTGAACACGTTGAGGCCATTCTTAAGCAAGAGTGCCAAAAGTGATTTAGTCCGTCGGTGTAAACCCAGACAGAACCATGAGCAGAGAAATCAAAGTCATCATTATTGCCGGAGCGCGGCCCAACTTCATGAAAGTGGCGCCCATCATCAAGTGCATCCGGACTCGTGCTGCTGAGCCTGCTCGCAATGGCGTCAGTGTGAGCTACAAGCTGGTTCACACCGGGCAGCATTATGATGAAAAGATGTCGGACATCTTCTTCACCGAACTCGGAATTCCCGCGCCGGACATCAACCTGGAGGTCGGTTCTGGTTCGCACGCCGTGCAAACCGCGAACGTGATGACGAAGTTTGAGCCGATTTGTGAACAGGAAAAACCTGATTGGGTGCTCGTCGTTGGTGATGTGAATTCGACGATGGCATGCACGCTCGTTTGCTCCAAGCTGGGAATCAAGGTCGCGCATGTGGAGGCAGGGTTGCGTAGCTTTGATCGCAACATGCCGGAAGAAGTGAATCGGCTCGTCACCGATGCGCTCGCCGATCTATTGCTGACGCCTTCAGCGGATGGTGATGAAAATTTGAAACGCGAGGGGGTGCCGGAATCCAAGATCAAACTGGTCGGTAACGTGATGATTGATGCACTCGTCGCCAATCTGGATAAATCGCGCGCCAGCAAGTTGCCGGGAAAACTAGGCATCAAGAAAAAGGGCTTTGTCTATGTGACGTTGCATCGCCCGTCGAACGTAGATAACCAGGCGAGTCTGACCACGATCATGGGAGCGCTGAAGCGCATTGCGGGCGACTGGCCGGTGGTGTTTCCGATGCACCCGCGGACGCGCAAGATGTGCGGGCAATTTGGGATTTCGCTCGAAGACGAGAAAGGGCTGCGCATCCTTGATCCCATCGGCTATCACGACTCACTTTATTTGACCGAGTCCGCGCGCTTTGTTCTGACCGACTCCGGCGGATTGCAGGAGGAGAGCACTTACTTCAAAACCCCATGCCTCACGCTTCGGCCTAACACAGAACGTCCGGTCACGATAACGCATGGCAGCAACAAGTTGACGACGGTCAAAACACTGGATGCCGACATTGATGCCGTTTTGAAGCAGGAGGCGCAGTCGTCAAAGATTCCGCCACTGTGGGATGGGAAAGCAGCGGAGCGGATCATAGATGCGCTCGTGGCTTTCAAGTGACCTTCGGTTGCGCCAAGTTTAGTCCGTCATGTTAAAACCGATTTTCACGCTCGATTACGAAATCCACGGCAACGGGGATGGTTGTCCGCATGAATTGATGGTGGAGCCGACCAATCGGATGTTGGATTTGTTCGAGCAATACGGGGCCAAGCTCACGATCATGGCGGACGTGGCGGAGATTCTGAAGTTCAAGGAATATAAAGAGACAACCGGTCGCGACGATTATCACTATGATGCGATCGCGCGGCAGTTGAGTGATGCAGTGCGCCGCGGTCACGATGCGCAACTTCATCTACATGCCTCCTACTTCAACGCGAAACATGAAGCCGGGCGTTGGGTGCAGGATTGGTCCGAGTATAATTTTGCCGGTCTGCGACTGGAACGGTTGATCGAGATCGTTCGCGCAGGTAAAAGTTACCTTGAAGATTTGCTGCAACCGGTGAACCCGAAGTATGTGTGCAATGTGTTTCGGGCGGCCAATTGGTCGGTGAGTCCTTCGCGCAACGTCGTGCGGGCATTGCTCGCCAACGGCATCACCGTGGACACTTCAGTCTTCAAACACGGGAAGCGCGAAGGAATCGTCAGCTTTGATTACTCAAATGCGCATAGTGATTTGCTGCCGTGGCGTGCGGACGAAGAAGATATTTGCCGCCGCAACCCGAATGGAAGTCTGGTAGAAATCCCCATCTATTGCGAGCGACGTTGGATCGGTGCCTTTTTCAGTATGAACCGGCTATACCGGGCCAAGATGACGCGGGCCCATCGGATTCAAAATCTATCACCAGCACCCAGTGCGCCGGGGCAGGGGGAGAAGCGTTCTTCCGGTTTACGGCGCAAACTGGCGCTCCTGACGGACCGCCATGCGTGGAAGGCTGATTTCAATCAATGCACCGGTAGCCAGTTGATCCGGGCGTTAGAGCGGGCGGAAAAGAAGATGCCAGCCCAAAAGAGCCGGGCGTTGCCATTCGTCCTGATTGGTCATTCAAAACAGTTCACGCGAGCGAACGAAGAAAGCCTGCGCCCCTTCCTCGCCTTCGTCAGCCAGCGTAAGGATCGTTTTGGTTTTGCGACGTTCGGAGATTGTCTTGATGAAGTCCGAACCTTTGCGGCAGAGAACTGAATCTCATTGCCTCATATAGTTTTCCTGAAATGAACCAGCCAACCTACGTGATCGTCCGTCCGGTGCGGAACGAGGAGAAATTTCTTCCGCGTACTTTGGAGTCGTTGGCGAATCAGACCATCCCGCCAGCGCAGTGGGTGATTGTGGATGATGGTTCGACGGATGGCACCCGGAAGATTGCTGAAGAAGCGGCGCAAAAATATCCTTGGATCAAGTTGGTGAAGCGCGCGGATCGCGGCTTTCGGCAGGCAGGCACGGGGGTGATTGAGGCATTTTATGATGGTTATGCCGCTGTCGGCGGGGAGCCGTGGGACTATCTCGTGAAATTGGATGGGGATGTGACGCTGGCGAAAGACTATTTTGAAAAATGCTTCGCTCGCTTTGCGGCCAATGAACGGCTGGGCATTGGTGGGGGCACGGTTTGCAAGCGTGTTGCGGAAGGTTTGGAGCCAGAATCAAAGATTGACCCGGTATTTCATGTGCGCGGGGCGACCAAGATCTATCGCAAGGAATGTTGGCAGCAGATTGGGGGATTATTGCGGCAGCCGGGTTGGGACACGTTGGATGAAGTGAAGGCAAACATGCTGGGCTGGTTGACCGCAACTTTCCCCGACATCACGTTGGAGCATCATCGTCCCGCCGGCGGTGCTTATGGGACGTGGAGCAACTGGAAGAAGAATGGTCTGGCGAATTACATCGCCGGTTATCATCCGCTGTTTATGGCGGTGAAATGTTTGAAACGAAGCATTCATCCGCCGGTGTTGCTTGGAGCAGTCGGACTTTGGTGGGGATTCTTAAGTGGTTACTTTCGCGGCATCGCCCAGGTGGATGATCGGGCTTTGATCCGCTATTTTCGCCAACAGCAGATGCGCCGACTGATGGGACGCCCCAGTCTTTGGGACCAGAAACCCGTGCTTCGTTGATAGAGTGACGAAGCGCGGATTCATTGTCATAATTTGGCCGGCACGATGAGTGTTCCTGGATTTATTTTTACCGCGATCTGCGGCTATCTGTTGCTGACGTTACCCCGGCGCTGGGCCATGGTGCCGTTGTTGATCGGCACGGCCTACATGACGGTCGGGCAGGCGATCCAAATCGGTCCAGCTTCGTTTACGGTGATCCGGTTGTTGGTGGTGGTCGGATTTATCCGGGTCAAGATGCGGGGCGAACGAGTCGCGGGCGGCTTTCACACTTTGGATCGGACGATGATCTGGTGGGCGGTGTGCGCGGCGATCACGAGTCTGTTTCATAAAAATCCCGGGTCAAATTTGATTTCCATGCTGGGGCTGTCTTACGATTGCCT
>ERZ1292630.247-Hain-H41-02um-R3-247-length-57804-cov-13_pt2 | contig 11432 bp, 9 predicted proteins | sample MGYA00564408_ERZ1292630 | MGnify/ENA primary metagenome ERZ1292630 (study PRJEB36523, sample SAMEA6512641) | groundwater metagenome | collected 2019-01-08 | study: AquaDiva: Metagenomics assemblies of 32 groundwater samples | reverse complement strand
CGTTCCATCGAACGTATCGGATACGAATAGCTGCATGTAAAACCCACTGTCAAATATAGGATTTGGCAAAGCCGTCAAACGTAGACTTTTTCCGTCCACGTCAACCGCTTGAAGAAGCGTCCAATAACCCACTGCTATAAGCGCGGGAACAAGGGCGTACCAAACCCAGCGTTTTTCCAACATTTGTCTGCCGATTGGTTTCCCGTTATTATGTTCTTTCATGAAAAACCATTTTCCCACGGAACAGCCAAAAACTCAAAGCGGAAACCGTTTCGTAAATACGATACGGCCTCATCGCTTATTTCTAACACTCGTACTCGTTTGGACGATATTCCTAGGATGGAACATATCGAAAACCGGTCAGTGGAGCGCTTGGATCAACGGGGATATACAAAGCATACTGACACTTCGCTATTGGTCGCGTGATGGATTTTTCAAACCACATGCATTTCTATTAATACCACAAGGATATACGCCGTTCGTTAGCTTATTCGACGGAACCGATCTTGAAGATCACGCTCAAGGGTCTTGGTACGTAAAAGACGGTGATCTTGTAAGACGCATCTACTACAATCACTTCCCGAATTTTAATCTCATCCCTCTAGCGATCGTAACCTCAGTCGCCGGAAGCGAACATAAGTTTCTTTTTCAATTGGTACAGATGTTTCAGTCAACTATCGGATTTATATTTTTATACGCTTTTCTATACGCGCTTTTCCGTTCTCGGATTGCCGCCTCGATCGCATCCGGCAGTTATATTATTTCAAACCTCTACGTAGATTGGGTACATGCTACGAATATAGCCGTAGATGATTTCTTCAAATATCAACTCCTGTTTTATTCCGTAATAGAAAAAAATGCTTGCGCGAATTATCGTAAAATCATTTCGGCCGTAATGTGGCTGACGTATTTTTTCATGTGCCTGACAACTCTAGAATCGATTGTATTCGGATACGCGTGGATCGTAGGCTATGACCTGTTCAACGATTATCGAATGCGCTGGAAACGATGGATCGTATTCGCATCCGCTGCATTTCTAGCAAGAGCTGTACAGATGATCCAATCTCTAGTCGCGTTCGGTTGGGACGGCGCAATGGCAGATTGGTTCGGTCGCTGGAATACCATGGCGAATCAAGACGGAAGAGCGTCGATTCTAGAACATTTTCTTTCCATTTCACGCGAGTTGCGATATCTGATCGGATTCGGATGGGACAAACATCGCATTATCGAATTGCATCTTCTTGTAATTTTTTTCGTCGCTTTTACGGGGCTCGGATTGTTGCTTCTCGCAAAAAACGAGAAGGAACGTTGCGGTTCTTGGTGGAAAACAAAGGCTCTTATTCCTGCGATTCTACTAATAGCCGGATCGGGTTTTGGTTTTATTTTTCCAGGAGCATCGTGGATGCGTTATGAGGGTCGACAATTCATTCCATTTTTCACAGCCATGACGGCATATCTTATAATCGAATGGCCTACGCTTAAAGGAAAAACATTAAAAAAATGGGTTGTCCTGTTATTGGTAGTTCCGATATTCGGCGTAATTATCAGACAAACTTATCTTACAATAACTAACATTCAAAAAGGAACGCCGACATACTCATTCGGAAAATACGACGACAGATTCTTTCAATTGGGAAATGAAATTCATAAGAATACTGATAATAGAACTTCGATGGTATTTATTCTACAGCAGAGCGCCGACTATATTCCGTTTCTACCAAACCCACAGTTTCCGAAGCGCGAGGGTTACGCGCTGGACGCGCAAATTATGTACGCGGCCGACGCTAACATATTGGCGTATAAAGATCAGACGCGTCTAATTCAACAACTCGAATCGGTAGTAGAAAAAACAAACGGCATAGTGACTCCTTACGTTGTGGCTGACTCGGCAGAAGGTTTGACTGGAATAAAAAATCAATTAATCAAACTCGGATATTCATCGACGCGCGAAGAACCTGACATGCTCGTGCCAGCTCAACCGTGGGTCGGCATGGAGTTCAAATTGAATCAACGTTAGTTTTTGCCCCAAATAGAGGTACCGTCCGAAAGAACCGTCTCTTTGTAGTTTTTCGGTAAATTCCAATAATCTTTTCTTCCTTTTTCAACGATCGCATAAGGACACGTTGAAATAAACGCCGCCTCGTTGAGTTCGTGTTTCTGTACCGCGATTTCAATACGCGACTGAAACGACGTGATTCTTTTTTCGTCACATCCTGAAATACGATCTATCATTTCTTCTGACACGCCGATCTTTCGCATAACCGACATTTGAATAGCAAATTGCCTACAAGCTCTGTCTAGATAGTACACGCTAAAAAAACGAAAAGATCCGCTATTCCCCGAATCCGCAACATTCAAACTTCCGGCTATAGTTTCCAATTGCGTTAATACTGTTTCATACGAAATCGGATAAGCTATCGGCCCTTCCCCCGGCAAAACGGGTCTACCAGTGTGAGCGCTATAAAATGCCGCGATTTCAGGCTCCGCGCACATCGCGGTTCCAGGCGAAACATTGGAAGATATCCATTCGATAACGGGTACTCTCGTCTTAATCGCCACGATATCAGGACTCTCTCGTATTATAGCTGTCGTCAAACTTCCAATGCTAACTAATAATAACGGCGAGAATATAGCTATCCAAAAAATAATTGGCTTTTCGGAAAAACGCATAAACCTCGACTTAAAAACCATCATCCAGCTTGTAATTGCAAGAAAAAACCAATTCGTTAAATGAATTACATAAACATCGAGTTTCGAAAAACTCCCTCGCGCGGGCTTTGCTAGAATGTAAATAAAAAATGCGGACGAAAATAACCCGAGAACTAATGGTATACGTTTGTTTATTCGAAAATCTACTTCTGATTGAGTTATCCAAACTGCCAAGACGCTCACGATTCCAAGAAACTGGACTACGGAGATAAAATGATCATTGTGCGTAAATACTCCGGTAAAAGGCGTGTGAAACCATACCGCAAAAAGAGCGAGCCATGCGGAAAAAAGAATCGCTAACCTACGCATTGCGGCGGAATTTATCTTACGGTTAAAACATAAAATCACACCACACAAAAACAACCACACCGCCATTACGATAACCGTATTTGAAATGAACGGCATTCTTGAAAAAACCACGCCATTGCGTTCAACCGTCTCCAATTTCGCCACGACATTCGGTTGCATTAAAATTCTGGCGATAAATGGTGAAATCAATACGGTAACGACTGATGTGGCTGCAACTATAGCGAGATTGATTCGCATAGACATTTTAGAGAATCGCGAACACAAAATCGCCGTCGCCCAAATGCCGGAAAAAAGAAAAAACCAAGGATAGATACTTGATAGCATTACACCGGCAACGATCCATGCCAATCCGCGCTTCCAATACCCTTGATCAAGGCGTTCCGCTCCAATGAACACAAAAGTTACTCCGGCGATAACGACCGGCCAATACGTTGAAGAAATACCTGGGCGAAGGCTTAGCGTCAAAAATGACGCCACCCAAACAACCGCAGAGTAAACACGCGCCTGATTTCGCGTACAACCGGTCCACTTTGTAAGACACCAGCTTCCTATCCAAATCGAAAATATGATCGCTACCCAACGACTAACAATCCAAAGCTCTGGAATCGTAACGCCATTTGGTAAAGTGGAATATAAAACTCGCAATAATTTTCCAAGCCATGAAAACTGATTAGCCGCGTCATTTCCCAAAACATATGCTCCTAACCAATGAAGGTAAATGTAAGCGTCAAAAATTCCTTGGGGCACAATCCTCACGCGCCACCACTCATTTGAAAGTGGCGCACCTGCGGTTAGATTCCAAATCCAGTATGGCAACCATGCCACAACAAAAGCAACCGCAGGGACACCCAGCCACCAACCTTTATTCATTTTTACAGTCGTCATGCAAGCGAGTGTATCAAGATTTTTCCAGTATATCCATCACGCGTTCCGCCGTTTTTCCATCACCAAATGGATTGGTCCAATCACGCGTTTTTGTCATTTGAGACCTCATTACGGTAAACAACGCGTCCCCATCTGCTTCCGAATGAAGAACGCTGGCGCCTACGTGTAGCGTTTCGGGCCTTTCCGTATTCGCTCGAAGAGTAACGGACGGAACACGAAGTATGCACGCCTCTTCCTGGATACCACCTGAATCGGTCAGTACGATTTCCGCCGATCCTTGCAATCTCAATAAATCCAAATATCCAAGAGATTCAATCGCGATAAACGGTTCTGGTAAATCAATTTTATTTTGATCCAGCAGGTTTCTGGTGCGAGGATGAACAGGAAATACAATCTTTAAATTTAGTCGCGACGCCGCGTTCGCGATCGCTCCAATGAGAGACCGCAAACGCGCGGGATCATCGACGTTCGATGGTCGGTGCATTGTAAGTAGAGCGTATGGGATCGTATTTACTCTAAGTCGTTCTGCGATGTCGCTTTTTTGATATGCAATTTTTGAAAAATGCAATGAGGCGTCAACGATAGTATTCCCTACAACATGAACACCCAGAGTTATACCCTCTTTTAATAAACGATCTTTCTGAATTTCCGTTGGACAAAACATCCACCGGGAAAGTCTATCAGCGAGCACTCTGTTGGATTCTTCCGGCATGTTCCAGTCGTCAGATCGTAATCCCGCCTCAAGATGCGCCACAGGAATTCCAGCCTTGTACGCGGCCAAAGCCCCTGCCAAAACCGAATTAGTGTCACCTTCAACCATTACGACACTTGGTTTTATCTCATCAAAGATATCGGCCAATCTCTGCATCATTAGTCCAAGCTGTTTAGATGCTGCGTGAGATCCTACGTGGGCATTCGCGATCGGTGCCGGCAAATTCATCTCATTAAAAAACTTCGCGTCCATTTCCGGTGAGTAGTGTTGACCGGTATGAATTATTCCAACCGCAATACCGCGTCGCGCGGCTTCAATCACTATTGGAGCCGTCTTGATAATTTCTGGACGAGTTCCTAAAACAATTGCGATCATACTTTATTGCGTCCTGTAAACCGCAAAGCGATCATGCGCTTTAACAAACGCAAATGACGTCGCATTTCTTTACCATAATTCAATTTACTCTCCCCATGAATGCGTTGCGTCAAAGGCGCAGGAATCTCCGCGATCTTTCGATTATTTCGAATGAGATAGAAAAGAATCTCTGCGTTGATATCAAAACCCGTCGATTGCAACGGCAGTTCCAATAGTTGATCACGTTTATACAACCTAAGTATCGGGCTGACTGCCGTAATTTTCGCGCCCATTACTAGTTGGTAGATAATAGTCGCGACATGAGAAACGAAAATTCTATACGAAGGAATATCCTTTCCATACCCCGCTAGTTTCGGAGATCCGGAAACTACGTCGACGTCACCCATCTGGAATCGCTTAAGCAGCTTAGCGACCAAAGAAGGCGCAAAGGTTAAATCCGTATCCATCGTTACCACGAGGTCTCCTTTGGCTTCCGCGATTCCGGTTCTAATGGCTGCGCCAAGTCCACGATTCCTGTCATGCTTCACACATCGCACCGATTGTCCTAGTGACGAAGCGATTGACGCAGTCTCGTCCGAACTTCCATCATCCACGATTATTATCTCAAACGGCATCCCTAATTTCATAAATTCTGGAAGTACTTCCGTCTGAAAACGACGTATATTCTCCGCTTCGTTAAAAGCCGGGAAAACGATTGAAATCATAGGTGAAGATATTTGCGCAGGATGCGGAAATATATGAAGAATGTCAAGTAAAAAACGCAACATTTATAATCCTTTCAATCAATGCGGAAAGCGAAAACCCTTGATTCACGACAATGCGACTTTCGACTGAAACGCCATGTCGCGCTCGTCTGACCGCCTCGTTTGCAGCATCTACGCCCAATGAATCATTCCAGTATGCATCCGGCAGTGCTTCTTTCGTAGCGGAATTTGTACTAAAAACGGAACATCCTGCAGCCATAGATTCGATTACAACTTTGTCCAAGCTCCCTGTTTCTGAAAGATGGATCAAGCAATCCGATTCGGAATATATCTTCGGCATATCGCGATAAAGCACGCTTCCCCGAAATTCAAAGCTATCCTTAAGATTGAGTCTTGTAATCTCTTCGCGAACTTTTCCAAAATACTGTATATCTAGACCGGTAAGCGGCTCACCAATCCATGTGAAGCGTGCGACTGAACATATTTCCTTGATCTTACCAAAAAATGCAACCGTCTGTTTTACAGCCTTTCGTTCTGAAATACGACCAACAGAAATAAAGCGCAAATCACCATTGTCATGCGAGATGCGAGAAACATTTGCGAATCCGCTTCCAATCCCATGCCCCATAGCGATCATTTTCGGAGTCTTGATTGGAAACGCTTCTGGTGTAGCCGTACAAACCTTATCAGCGAACCAAACAGCCGTTGATAGCGCTTTGGTCTTTGTTCCGTGCGTATACCAAAGCAAAAGGCGTTGCCCTGTCAGTCGCCACAATAATCCGCCCAAAACCGCCCAAATGGGCGTCATATGAACGAAAATCGCATCAAAACGCCTCGGTAGGATAAATAAATAAAAATATATAATTCGTGCCAAAATCCCTGAAGGAAGAATCTTTATTGAAACGTTAGAAGGCATCGAATCCCATTTACCATTACGAAGACACAAAACTTCTACAGACTCTACACGTGCATCTGCCGCGAACGCCTCGAGCCACTCACAGAAAAAACCGAGCGCCGAATCTTCCTGATCCACCGCTTGGGTAATTACAAGCAATCGTATCGTTTTATTCATATCTGTAACACATCCAATATTCGCTTCGAGCGCGCTTCCCACGTATATTCGGAAGCTCGGTTTTTAGCAAAAGATGCGGCCGCTTCTCGCCATGAACTATCATTAATAATTTCGATAATCTTTACAGCAAAATCGTCTTCCGTATAATTAAAAAATTTTGCAACATCATTATCCAACACTTCGTGCGATGAAGGCACTTCCGTTGCGAGCAACGGGAGACATGCCGCAAGGTATTCGAACTGCTTGAGAGGCGAAGTAAATTCCCTTCCAATCGCATAATTCGGTGAAGTCGTGAGAAGCCCGATGTCCGCTGCGGATAAAATCGAAATCGCATCTCGTCTTGGCATCATTGAAAAAAGATGGACTCTGCTTGAAACCATTGGATCAATACATTGTTCAATCCTCTTTAGATCGGATTCCGGACCTCCAATTAATACCAAATGCACGCTCGACGGAGTTTTAGCCCATGCTCTGGCTACGAGATCTACGCCCTTCCATGGATAAAATGTTCCTGTGTAAATCGCTATAAACGCATCTTCTGGTAATCCAAGGATTTTGCGGGCTTCTTCACGAGTCTTTAACGATTCAATCTCCTTCGGATCGAACCCGTCCGGCGCCAAAGCGGCATCAATCCCCTTTTTCTTAAGCCAATCCACCAAACCACGTGATATTGCGATATACACTGCAATCGAGCCCTTAATCCGATCCCAACGCGCCGAATTCGCATCAGGAGCATCGTGCAACTCAAGCGCCCACCGAGCGACTTGAACATCTTTCAACGCGTCAATCATTGCCGGATCGCGCGTATACCAAATGTCAGCCGTCTGTATCCGAGCCCATGAACGAAGCTTGCGAACAAAAAAATATCGCTGCAACGCATAGGCAATCTTTTTTAGAGGAAACCAGTCCCATGAAAGCGGATCTATGATACGAAGTGTGACATGCTTTAATAATCCCGGTTCTAAACCGTATTCGGTAAATATATCTTTTCCGCCGGCACGATCGGGATTGACAAGCGTAACGTCATGCCCTAGTCGCGCGAACCAAGCGCAGGTCTGCGATATCTGGTATGCGTGTGCGCGTTCAGAGGGAACGCGCACGTTTTCGACGTAAATTATCTTCATACATCGTAGATCTTATGACCGTTCGCGCGCCACCATAGATGATATGCGATTACCGTCCAAATCTCTTGAAGACGATAAACACGTGACGATTGATGCTCTTCCCACGCATTCCGTAAAGCCGTGCCATTTATCCATTGATGAGTGGCGATTGCTTCTTCCAATATTTCTCGCGCCCATTCCTTCAATCCAGCACGCAACCACTTCGATGTCGGAGGAAACCATCCTCGCTTTTGCTCGCTAGCAATTTCCGGCAAGCAACGATCCGCAAACGCGTCACGCCACAACGCCTTTGTTTTACCATAGGTGACGTGATAATCACTCGGCAATGACGCCGCAAACTCCACGATTGAATCATCGGTCAAAGGAACGCGTAGCTCGAGACCGCAACGCATCGTTAAGCGATCGGAACGCACAAACGCATCATCGCGCAACCAAGTTTCACGATCTAATTCCATAAAACGCGCGACACGGTCATGAGACACGATCCCATTTAATCTATTTCTCAAGTCTTCAAGAATCGGATCGTCATTTGCCGCTTCTCCGAACAAAACCTTTCGATCCAAAAGTGGCGTGGCATGAAACGATAACATTGCGCCGGCCTCGTCGTTTGCGCTCAAATTCTTCAACCACGTACGACTACGTGGATGAATTCCAAGGATAGCTCTGCCGATAGAATTCCGGAACAAGCTCGAAACGCGCTTGTAAAACTTATATCGATCATATCCGCCAAAAGACTCGTCCCCACCGTCACCCGACAAAACCACCACGACATCTTTCCTTGCCAACATCACGGCGGCATCCAACGCTACAGTGGAATGGTTGTTATGCGGTTGTCCCAAAGAATAAGCGACTAACTCCGCATTCTCGATTACATTCCGTTCGTCAATCGTTACCTCGTGATGATCGCATCCGTATTTTTTCGCAGTAAGTTTCGCGAGATCAGCATCGCGATTAAACTTCGGATCAGCGGTGTCATGTTTAAATCTTGTAGTGAATGTCTTTATCTCTCCATTCGGTTGAGCTGAACGCATCGAAGAAAGAACGACCGAGGAATCCAAACCGCCTGAAAGAAAAACGCCCACCGGACGATCGGAAACGAGTTGATTCGAAACCGCTTTATCTACAATCTGGACGAGAGCATTTTTAGCATCTGATTGTGAAAGACCCGACTGTGTATTTGAATTATTATAAAACGCTCCTTCGTCACAAAGTTTTCCATCTGTAATTACGTAGCGTCTGCCGGATTCAAGTGACTGAATGCCTTCATAAATCGTTCTCGGTCCTGGCACATATCCGACAGAAAGATACATTGATCTAGCAACAGAATCTATCTTCCATTTCTCCTTGAGGTGAAGCAACGCTTGAATTTCGCTAGCAAAGGCAATTCTACCGTTTTGCGTTGAAATAAATAGTGGTTTTATTCCCATTCGATCGCGCGCGACGTAGCAGACGTGTTCTTTCGAATCCCAAAGTACGAATGAAAATATTCCGTGAAATTGATCGAGATCGTGAAGATTATGCAAAGCCGCGGAGGCTAAAAAACATTCTGTGTCCGTACGTGATTCGAATTTCCATCCTTCGCTTTCGTATTGCTTTCGTAATTCGCGATAATTATAAATCTCGCCGTTATACGCAATCACAAATCTTCCATCCGCAGTTTTCATCGGCTGACGTCCAGCCGTTGAAAGATCGATAATTGAAAGACGATAGTGAACTAACGAACACGCGCCATCGGAATAATTCTCATTACCATCAGGACCGCGATGCCTAACGCTTAAACCCATCCGTTGAAGAAGTTCGGAGTCTGGAGTTCCTACAAATCCTGCAAATCCACACATAATGATTTAGCTCTTATCCGAACCTCTTATACGATCCCAAAAATATATCAAAGTATAACCAGCATAAATCGCCAAAAGATTATCTAATGGAATTCGATATTTGGTATATCCCGCAAAAAACGTGTGCATTAACGTGTAAACGATAAGAATGGCGAGCGGAAGCCAGACATCTTTGCCGCGGCGGCGTACTGATATGAAAAGTCCTATGAAACCACCGAAAATAACAATAGCTGAGGCGGTAGTAACTGCATTTCTCGCAAGCCAAACTTTCAACGGGTTGCCTGCAAAAGACCAAGGCGCGCCGGTTTTCACAGAAGGAAACAGCGATGGCTGCCAAAATGTTTTAAGTTTTAACAGATGTAGTTTTAAACGCTCTCCAAGAGAGGTCTTCTGATTCCAGTTGTTAGCCCGCTCTGTCCAATAATCATTAAACCCGACCTCATTAACAGGCCCAAGTCCCTTGCATGTCGAAGCGATGCTATTTGGTTCCTTGGGATGCCAGTTGGCCCAGAAATACGAATCACGAAAAGCGCCGTCACGTTCCAACTCAGCCTGTATCTCGGGACGCAAGCGATACATTACGTAATCGGGATTGGTCGAAGAAACAACCACGTCATCAACCACTTCCTGCGGGTAACCGCGTTTTGTCAGTTCGTATATATTTTCATTATTAGCTTTATACAAACCAAATCCCAAATCAGTAGTCAACGGCACGAACGCATGGAGCTCTTTCCAGTTCCTATAAGTCCATGGGGCAATCAACCCGGCTGAAAATACGGTCATAAGAACCGCCGCAACAATAGTTCGTTTAAAATCGAATTTCCACTTCCAAAAAAGCCAAAGTACGATAAACGGAGCGGCGACAAGAATGGTTCCTTGAACATAGGCCAACGCCCCGATAGAAAGTCCTGCGCCTATAGCATCGCGTTTACGCTTCGATTCCGCTAGACGCAGAACGAACCAAACTATCAATAAAAGGAAAAAAGAGGACAAGAACGTGTGGTAGTACTGTGTGTAATGATAGAAGGTATATGGATAAACCGCCATTATGAACGCGCCGACAAGCGCCGCGCGTTTTCCGACCAGACGCTTTCCTACCGCATAAACCAGCCAGATGATTGCGACGACAAAAACGTTTTGAACAATTGCTTGCGTCAATGTATTTTCCGGTCGGAAAACGCTGTAGAGAGCAGTTAGGAAAAATAAGTACCCTGGTGAGCGATAAGCCGACGCGCATCCGAGCTCTGTTGCGTAACTATATCCGTATCCCTGAAACCAATGCTGCACTAAATAGAAAAATCCCCATTCGCGATTTAATAGTGATGGATGGAATAGAGCGACAGAAAGCGCGCGAATAGCAATCGTTAATACGATCAATCCGATGACCCAAGCGTCAAATCGAGAACCGATCTTTTGTCCTCCCACTTGAGACAAGGGGGAGTTAGAGGGGGTTATGATCCCTCTCCAACCCGCTCGCTGTTTTTCATGAAGTTCGTTCTGTGACGGAAATGCCTTTGCGCGTTCAAGCGCTTGATCACGCATCCATTCGCGGCGTTCTGTTTCTTTGATTTGTTCTTCGATCGCGGCGGCTAGTGAAACCGGATCGTTTGGCTGTACTACACGACCGTCAATTTGAGGACGGAAAAACGATCCAACGCATCCGACATCCGTTGTGACGATCGGTATCCCTGCGGCCATCGCTTC
>ERZ1292630.3462-Hain-H41-02um-R3-3462-length-13848-cov-7_pt2 | contig 11435 bp, 11 predicted proteins | sample MGYA00564408_ERZ1292630 | MGnify/ENA primary metagenome ERZ1292630 (study PRJEB36523, sample SAMEA6512641) | groundwater metagenome | collected 2019-01-08 | study: AquaDiva: Metagenomics assemblies of 32 groundwater samples | reverse complement strand
GCTGCGCAGCCCACGGCCGCATGGTGACACAAACGTTCACGACCGCCGTGCCGCCATCCGCGAGGGGCATCGGAAGTTCGGCCGTTCGGGGTTCGCTTTCCACAAACGTGCTTGCGTCCACCTTGACGGACCCCATCAGCTCGAAGCCATCGAGTGTCGGGGGAGGGGGAGCCGCCGTGGTTTCGTCATCGTCGTCATCGCCGACAGGTGAAACGGAGCGCATAAGACTCAGTACTAAGAGACGCTTGACGACGGACCCATCGTCCTTGAACTGAGTACGGCACTTCAAGACGGTCGTCTCGTTGTTAAAGCCTAGGCGCCCTCCATTTCCGCGCAATACTGAGAACGCGCCAGTGGCGCTTCCTCGTTTCCACGCCACGGTGTAGCGTCTCGTGGACGACAAGCTCATCGCCATCACGTCTGAGATTGACACTGACAAGACAAATTCAGTGATCATTGTCGACGGAGATGGTGAGGCCGACGATGCCGGCAGCGAAGACGTCTGTGGAACGCATGCGGCTGCCTCAGCCAGAGACGATACGGTGTCGGGAGCACCCGATATGGCAGCGGGCGCGTTGACGCTCGCCGGCGGATGGTCGATGGCCGCGGCTGCCAGGCTCAGTTTGATCTTGTCGGTGATGCTCTCTTCGTCGTGCACCGCCGCAAGCGAAACCATGACTCTCGGTTTGAAGTCGGAGGCTTCGGCGGACCCCGCGGTCGGCCAATCGTTCATCATCGCTATCTGAATCGACACTTCGGCGCCGACGTCGATGACCCCTTTTGGCGGGCGAGACGCAAAAAACGTCGGGGCCGTGAATTTCATCTTGTACGAAATGGGAAACGCGGCGACGTTCCGGATCGACAGGGATTGAACCGCGCCGGCATGCGGCGGCATCGTAAGAATCGTGCGGTGGGCATCGATCCACGACGACGGCACAAGTACCGCGAGGGACATCAACAACAATCCTTTTCCCTGTTCCCCTTTGAAAAGAGGAGGCTTTACCTCGTGCCTCAACCGTGCGACCGCACAAGCAATACTTAGTGTATCAGTGAAACAGGCGTTCGGCAGGTACCCGTCCCAAAGAATGACGCTTCCCATCGAATCGCAGCAATGATTACTGACGAAGAGATGGGCGTGGCGGTTCTACGAGAAACAGAAACAGAACAGAACTACACTCCGCGCGCGATATCCAGGCGGAGGGAGCGTGGCTGCGGGCGAGCAGTCCTGGGGAGACGTGAGTCCGGAAGGGCTCCAGAGTTTGAAGAGGACGAGCCGAGTAGGGAAGGGACGGAGGGGTGTGGCCGGCGGCCTTTGGTCGGCGGCGAAGGATTCCGAACCGTACAATACGCCGACGGCAACAATGCAGTGGACGACTAACGAGAAGGGGAAAAAAAGACAGGGTGGAATCTAAAGGTGGTGGAGCGCCAACGGTAGTATCGATGCGTTGGTGGGACCGCGCCGAGGGGGTCGATCATCGGCGGTGATGCAGAGTTTGCAGGTGGTGCTGCACGGTCGAGAGCCCGTCCGGGGACAGGTCGGACAGCAACGCGAAGATAGCGCGAATCGCCGTTTCCTCGCGAATGGTGTGATGGGGGGCAGGGGCGGAGGCGTGCGCGTGGGCGGCGACATGTGGATGCTGATGATGCTGCTGTCGCGTCGGCTGCGCGGACGCCGCGACCTGGGGAGGCGATCGCGCGAGGCGCTGTCCGCCACGGGCCGCGGGTGCGGCGGCTTCCTCCTGATTCACCGAGCGACGCACGGCCGCAGCGGCAGCAGCGGGGCCCGGATGGCGGACGTCGTCGTTCGACATGGGCAGCGACTTCGAGGAGCGGCGAGGCGACATGCTCGATCGCGCTGGGACGGCGTTGGCTGCATCCGGAAATTTCGTCTCAGCGGTTTCTCGCTCAAAGGACGTGACATCCTGATCGTCCAAACGCTGCAGCTTTGAGCAAGCCGCGATGACGAAGGCGCGGTACTCCGGCAGCTCAGAAATCGGATTTTCGGACAAACCGAGCATGTGCAGCGACGGAAGGTGGCCAAGGTATGCAACTTGACGAAGATCCGAAATGAGATTCTTACGCAAGTAAACCTCGGATAACCGAGGGCAGTGACGGAAAGAATCCAGATCCGTGATCTTGTTGACGCTGAACGAGCACACCTCAAGATTCGGAAACTGTTCGATGACACCAATGTCATCCAGTTGCACGCCGCAAACGTTCAGTTTTTTTACATACAACGGGTTGTCGACTCGCGACTTTTGCAACGCCAAGTTGACCGTCAGCGTTCCTGCCATCTTGTGGGACTGATTGATACGGGGGGGCGAACCGTGACTTCCGATGCGATCAAGTGAGGGGGAAGGGAGAAGCGATCCGCCAACACCAATTGCGGTGGTAACAACGAAGTCCGTCAAAGGTCTTCGCGAGAGGGGTGAAGCCCGCGGAACGATGCAGGCAACAATCCACCTCCATCACGAGGGAGCCATTTTCCTTCGGGATCGATCCATCGCGATTGGTGTCCACTCGATGATGTACTGCGCGGATGGCGTGAAGGCGTCGTTGGGGTGCGTGTACACGGCGGTGACCTTGCAGGGAAAGCCGCTCGTTTCAAGCACGCCGTGGATCATCCCGCCGACGTACGAACACAAGTTCAAGTCCCCTTCCGACTGCCGAGGACGCAACGGGCACAGCACGGGATTCACATCGTTGATGAAGTGGACCGCGTCGCTCGGCCCGTAGCAGTCCTTTGGAAGAGGTTCGCCAAACCAGCGGCGCCACATGCATGTCGCGACCATTTTGACGACATCGTCGCACGTCGTTGGGCGCGTGCTTTTGTACGTCCGGTCAGTCGCCGCGGCCAGACCCATGGAGCGAATGCCAGCTGCCTTGCCCATGGCCGCCAAACGCGCCTCCCACTCGTCCCAGGAGGGACAGGCGGTTCGACGTACAATTTGATTGAAGAGATAGATGGTAAAGGCGGCTGACACCTTCGCTTGCTGCGCCGGTGGTTCGTCTTCCCGCAGCACGCGGTCCAACGGTGACGCGGCAGCAGCAGGCGGGCGAGACGGCACGACCGACATACCACACGTTCCACCCGACTATTGAATGGGTAAACTGTTTGTACTAAAAGCAAACGCAATGCGCAGATCGAGGTACGTGTGTCTCCAGGTAGCTCGTGTTTGCGAAAGGTGAGGCACACATTTCAGCGTGCTTTGCCAAACTTGATCACATCAACGTGGTAAGGGTACGGGCGGACTTTTTTTGCAAATAGGCCAGGATCACGCGACAACCTCAAGGGCCGAATGGCTGACGTGTTCACAGGCGCAGGCGGCCAGCCGTAGGTGCCATCCAATTTTCGTCCGACCAGGAACAGTGATCATCTACCGCGTGAAAAACGTACGCATGTCGCTGCCTTTCCGACAAGTTTTGTGCGCTTCCGTGAATGCATTGGCCGTTAAACATGACGAGGCTTCCCTTTGGACACTCGACGGGAACCATCTCCGCGGCGGCATCGACAATAGGCAAGTGTCCATGTAGCTCCGATTTCAGCGTCGAGCCCGGCACCAGCTTGCAACGCGCGGACAACGCGCCATGCGTGAAGTGGGACCCCTTGATAGCCATCAAACAAGCGTTGTTGACGTCACAGTCGTCAAGGGCGAACCACACGCCTACGCAGGACATCGGCGACGTGTGCAACCACGTGGAGTCTTGATGCGGCTGAACCGCGGCCCCGACTTTGGGCGACTTCATGATGTACATGCTTTGAACCACGCTTGGGCTGCGCATGCCGACGCGACGCAACAGGGACGAAAAAAAAGGGTGTCCGGTGAAGGATCGAAACAGCGATCCCTCTCGCAAGTGAAGACCATGGCCCACCTTGTTCAAATTGGCGACGGTCATGTTCTCGGGACGCGTGCTGTCGACGCCGGCTTCGAAGAAGAACCTAACCTTGTCGCCGCTCGTCATGAAGTACTCGTCGCTCGTGTGCTTTTGCGAGTACGTGTCGAATGTTGTCGGTCCGCCGTGAGCTTTTGGTGCCGCGAGTAGCCGTTCGCGTTCGACGTCCACAATAGAAGCAATTTCGTGCTTCAACGCCTCACAAAGGTCGTCAGAAAGCAGCTTCGGAATACAAGTGATGCCATCGCGGAAAAAAGCATCAAGATGCTCTTGTTTGATGAGCGCAGTGGTCACGGGTGCCAGCAGAGGCGAACCAGCTTCTGCGCTGGTGTTTTGCACGGAGGCAACCGACATCACGTTGCGATACGGATGGAAAGTGCAAATGCCGGAGGCCGAAGCCGGCTTCGCAACGGCGGAGTGTAGCGCAAGCAGTCGCCGCATGCCGTTTGACTGTTTTCGGCTTGATTCGGTAAGGGCTCCGAATGGACGACAAGGCGGAAGGGAGGCGAACTAAATCTTTGTCCGCGCGAAGGTGCGGAATGAACAGTCAACAATAGTGGCCCGGCCCAGCGGGATACATTGTCGGACACTCGGCCTCGAGGCAAGCCAGAGGTTAGTTTCGTGGTTGGCACGCGCAGAAGGAAGACGTTAGAGGGGGGACGAGAGGAGGGCCTGGGTCCTCACCAAGAGATCGCCGAGGGATGTAAAGGGGCGGTGCTGCGTAGGATCAGGCTCCATCCCGAGCGGAGGATACGATGTCCAGTGTTTGTGAGTTCGCCGGAGGCGAGAGAGCGAATGGAGAGAATCAGTGGCCCCACGGACTTTCGAGCTGGTCGTGTCGAAACCCACGAAACGAAAGAGGAAAAGGTCATTGCTGCAGGGCCGCTGCAAGGGAGCCTCGTGTTCCAAACTTGGAGGTGAAGTGCACGATACGCAGGCAGCGTTCATACGCCACGAAGGCCACGACGGTGGTCGGCACCACACGGCACACATTGACGAACACGCCTCGATACAAACCTTTCACGCCATCGTTGCGGTAAATGGTGCGGAAGCACGTTCCCATGGACGCGTAGGCCGGGTCGTTGACGTTCTTGCGGTCCTGAAGCCGAGTGCGACAGACTTCCAAGGGGTTGCAAACCGCTGACGCAAAGGCCTTTGATGCCGCGGAGGCCCACGCGATTCCAAGGGCGGGCGGAGGGGAGTTCTGGTGATCCCAGCCCATGTGACGCTTGATCACCTCGTATAAGCCGACTTGGATCGTCGTATGCATGCTCAACAGAATTTGAGGACCGGCACCTCGAAACAAGCCAGCAGCCCCCTCGTGTTTCACGATGTTGCGCAATGCCCGGAAAACGCCGGACTTTTTTGATTTCCCGTCGATGCCGGATGTGTGAGGGTTGGCAATCTTCGTTCCCGCCGCTAGCGGCGCGGCACTTGCCGCGTCAGGGGATTTGGATTTCAACTGGGCGCGCGTTTTCAGCACATTCAGCGGTGTAACCAGAATAGCGGTGGTCACCGCCGCGGCGCACGCCGCAACAAAGTCGCCAAGGCTGTTGCTTCCGTATTGTCTCGCAAGCGCCTGCTGCACCGTGCGGAACAACGTCAGGTACGTGCCCCAGCCAATACTGTGGGCGAGCACGGCGACCCGCACCCCCTGAAAGAGAGACTTGACGCCGTTCTCCTTCACCATGGCATGGATGCTCCGAAGTCCATCGCGTGTTCGGCTGGTCTGCGCCGCGTGCAAGCGCGTCCGAATGAGATCGAGGGGATAGAAAAGGGTCATCGAGAACGCACCACCCATCACACCGGCCGCGCCGTGCATCCAGGGCACGGGTGGGGAATCCAACCGCTCGTCGTCATCGCTCGGCGGGCTGGACGACGTGAGCGACATTCGGCGTTCGCGGAAGGGAAAGGCGCAGAGTTGTCCCCACCCGCGAAGGTAACTGTTTCGACCCCCCAAAAAACTGATAATGCGACGGGGAGGTCTGACAATAGGCCCGCGTGTCATTTTGTGACGTCTGGTGATTCGATCGGGACCGCGATTCGATTAGAAGGCTGATTTGCTGGCGAAAATCGCGACATCTGACTTCCCCCTCGCCTGGTCTCCGGGTAGTACGCAAAGTAGAGTGGATTCGGGAACGTTATATGCAGGCGGTTGAATGGTCACTGCAGTTCGGGCCACTGGTGGCTGTGGCTGCCAGGCTCATCCAGTCGCTCAAAGCCGTGCCGGCCGAACACGTCTCGCTGCAGTGAGACGACCTGAGCCGACATGAGCACGCTGGAAAACATGGTGTTGATGTACACCAAGGAGGCGCTGAGTACCGGCAGCGAAACGCTAGTCTTGGCGGTGACCTCGCTGAGCATGTCGCGGTACGCTTGCAATCCATCTCGCAGGGCTTCGGGAAAGGCACAGAGCAAGTTACTCAAATTTGGATTGGCCTCAAAGGCCTTGGTCATTGGGGTTAACAAGAAGCCTTTCAAAATGCATCCCGCCCGGAAGGTGGCAATGGTGCTCGGCAGATGGATACCGAAACCGTACACCTTGTCCAGTTCCCGAAGGCATTGGAACATTTGCGCGTAACTCGCGATGATGGCCAGCTTGGTCGCGTGGTAGAGTTTGCACAGAAACGCCTCCTTGTCGGCGCCAATGAAGCTCCAGGAAACCGGGGGCAGCACGCGAATGCCACAAGACGCATTCTGTGTGCGCTCGTCCTTGAACATGCTCATCTGACGCGCGATCACGGCCGCATTGAGGCTCGGTGCTGGCACACCGACTTCGAGCGCCTCTTGCGCGGACCACAGGCCCGTGCCCTTGCTGCCAATCTTGTCCCTCACCACGTCACTCAGGGGATTGCCGCTATGCAACTTGGCCTTGGCAACCTCGATAGTGATGTCCAGCATGTAGCTGGTCAGGAAGCCTTTGTCCTTCCACGCTTGTAGCTCGGCGGCAATGTCGTTGTTGCTCATGCCACCGTGTCGCATGACGTCGAAGACTTCGGCCCAAATCTGCAAAATCGCGTACTCTCCGGCATTGTGGAACATTTTCACGCAGCTCCCCGCACCCCCTTTTCCGTTCATCGTGACGCACGGACGACCGTCGTCCGCCTTCGCCGCGGCGGCTTCAACGATGGGCCGCACTTCCTCCCAGACGCTGAGCGTGCCACCAGGAAAAAATGCGGGTCCTTTTCGTGCGCCCTCCTCGCCACCAGAGATGCCCATTCCCAGAAAGCGCAGACCTCCGGCCTCCAACTCTGCGGCACGTCGACCTTGATCCTTGAAGTGGGCGTTGCCTGTGTCGACAATGATGTCATTGGGCTCAAGGTGTTCGCGAAGTGACTTGATGGTTGCGTCAGTGGCGGCTCCCGCTTGGACGAGAATAAGCACCTTGCGGGGTTTTGTCAACGCGGCGACGAAATCCTGGTAATGCTCAAAGCCGAATAACGACCGACCCGCAAGTGGCGTCGTGCCCAGAAATTCAACGGTCTTCGCGTAGGTCCGATTGAAGACGGCGACGCGGAACCCCTTCTCGGCGATGTTGAGGGCCAAGTTGGACCCCATCACGCCGAGACCGATGATGCCACAATCACAGCTCATCACGAAGAAGACAGGAATAAAAGAAGGGAGAGAGGGGTGCTACAGGGGCAAAAAAGCTACTGGAAAATAAAAGGACGAATAGTAAAGCCAACGGCCCGTGATGGGAAAAGGAAAACGACGTCGCTTCCCCGATTTAGGTGGACCCTCGTTGACCGGCGGATGATGCCTAACAAAACAGTTGCCACTACCGAAAAGTACATATTGCGGACCTCGTATGGGGATCACGCTGACTTCTTTGAGCTGAGTCGGGTGGCCATAGCCGCCATCGAAGCCGCGTCCAGTTTGTGGTGACCGGAAAACTTCCCATCGCTCGGTTTGAGATATTTTTCCGACAGCTCGTTGTTGATCTTGCGTCGCTTCTCCTGTTCCTCGTCATGCAGCCGTTTGACGTGCACAAGCTGCGCGGCTTTGTCCATTTGCTCCCATGAAGGTTCTGGCATCAGCGTTTTCGACAGTTTCTCACTCAACTCGCGGTGCTTTTGTGTGGCCTGGTAGAACAGTCGCGACACAGAATCCGCGATCTCTTGCGCGGGTCGCTGAATTTTTTCCAACTCCTCTTCGGTTTTGGGTGGCATGTACTTGCTTTTCAACGCGTCCATGCGCTCGGAGTGGGATTCGACGGACTGCGCGTACAGCCGTTGAACCAGGGCTTGCGCGTCATCAGCTGACAAGGGAGCGTCACGGCGTCCCGCGCCAGGACGTTGACGTTCAAGAGCTTCCTGAACGCTTTTTTCGTGTCGAGCGCGGTGAGCGCGCGGAAGATCTTCGTACAGGCGCCGAATCAAGCTGTCTGTTTCCTCGGTGCCAAGAGGTTTTTTGTGCATCGTCATCTGTTCGCCCGCCCACGACGCGTCGATCCACCAGTTGCTGGACGAGTCGGAAAGCGACGACGCTGGTCGAGCGGAGCCACGGCCGGTTGACTGCATCTCGCTCCCAGCGCGGCTAGGCGGAACACCTCGCGACTTACCGAGGCCCGCTGCATCACGTTTGGCCATTTTTTGCATGGTAGGTGAGAGCGCCAACGGAGGCAGTGACACTGGGTCGTCCCCCGGAGGCGCAGCCTCTCTCTTGGAGTCCTCGGAAACGCTTGCGCTTCGAAGTCCCGCGTCGGACCTCAGATGCGTTCCAAGCACGCGGCGCAACTCACCGTGACGACAGCACTGGTACGGTGTGTTGCCTTGAGCATTCACGCAGAAAACCAGAGTTGGGTCCAACGAAACAAAGAATCCCGCAATCTCAGAGGCGGCAACGTCACCGGTCGAGTGCACGGCCAGAACGTGCAACGCCGTGTCGCCGGCCGCGTTGACAACGCGAACGAAGTCACGCGGTTTCGGCGTGGCATTGCCTGACTTAATCGGCAAGGCTTTTCCCGATCGTAGCACCAGGCCCCGCACGACGTCGATTGACGGCTTCTTGCAGCGAACGGCCAAATGGAGAAGGTAATCCCCCGTCGCTGGCGCGATGGCATTGTGCAGCAGTTCATCGGTACCCTTCAAGTCGATGTCCAGCACCTCAAACACCGTGATCCAGTGACGAAGCTGAACGAGACGGATGATGGTTCTTCGCACGGAAGCAAAAACGAGGTCGCGCGACTCCGGTGTACGGCCATCGACGCCCAGCCGAATCAATTTTGAAAGCATGTAGCGACGCTTCAGCGATACGGCAAGCCATATTATGTCGCCTTCAACAACGTCGAGCGTTCCTGGTGTTGGCGTGGCAGGCACACGGAATTCTCCAACAACGCCGAGGAGGGCTGGAATGGCATCGCGTTCCTTCCACAGCAGGGACTCGAAGGCGGCCGTGTCAGACTCAATGATGCTAGAGGCGAGTTGCTCGCCAGGCGGCCGCGACGTTGCCGCGGCGTCGGCACGATTGGGTGACGCCGACGACGCAGAGGACGAGCGACCAGACCGGGGCGTGGTCGATCGAGATGAGGACGACGACGACGAAGACGGCGAGCGAGTAGACATTCACACTCCTCTGAGGATTGGGAGCCCACTTGAGGCAAGAAGTCGGCGTATCGCGAAATGGGAAGGGGGGACAGCACATCAAGATGGCCAGTTTTGAAACGATGGTAGCCGGCATGGGATGGAGAAGCGTCGTCGAGAAAATACACAGACTACGACGACTACTGGAACCGTTCGGTGTCGCCCGGGGAAGTCGGCGTCGTCGGGTTGCCTGCTGGGGGCGGCGGGGAAAGCCCCATCGCCCAATACCATTTCTCGACAGGAGGCAGCGGCTTGCGCTTCCCGTTGGCGACCGTTTCGTCGACGTAACCGTGCTTCACCAAGGGATAGTGCGTCGAGTAAACGTGATGCTTTGTTCGAGACAAAAATCGCGCGGCCGACAAATGTGGTGCCGCCAGATGCTGCGCGCGGTGTAATTCGTACTTTGTGATGATTCGATCCAGCGGCGTCGAATGTAGCAACGACGCGGCCATTCCCCCGTCAGATAGAGGCGATGGTCCGGCTACGCCGCCTCCGTACCGGACAGACGACGACGCAACGCCTGACTCACTGCCCACGACGGAACCGGCACGCTGCGCGGCATGGCTTTTCAGTTCGGCAACGACTTCCGCGCCGTTGGCTAGCGTCAGCAATATGCGGCCAGAGGTCGCGGGCACGCCGCGAGACGACGCAATCCCGGGGATCGGCACTGCAAATCTAGGTAAAGGTGGGTGTGGTAATGTGGATTGTGCAGCGGCGACATCAGCGTCAAGCTCACGCTGGAGGTTCTGGTCGGCCAAACAGTCTCGAGCTCCAGAGGTAAGACGAACATACGTCCGACCGGTGTGAGGCAGCCGCGGAGGGGCCACTGCGCCGGCGTACAATTCGCGTCGCCGTTGGTGTGGGACGTACGGAGGTGGCAACGAGAGCATGCGCTCCAATTCCGGCAACGCCGAAGAATCCACTGGCTGCGACATGCGAGCGCACGCTTTCAACTTCCTTGGGGGACTGTGATGTGCTGTCGAAAATATTTGCTCCTTTACCTCCGCGTGATTAACTCGAGTCCGATATAGAGGGAAATAGAGCGAAAACGCAAGATACTTTATGACCAGAAGATTGCATGTTTAGGTGCAGAACAATCGCGCAAGGCGTTTCGTTTCTTCGTGACGGTGGGTCACGACGTCGGAATGTCAACGTCACACGCATGCCGGTCTGACCGACACGCTTTCCAACTGTTGAACCGCTTCTCGAGTCAGCGTCGTCAAGTATGCAAACCGCACCGGTCCCAGCAGGACACCACCAAACCAACGGCTCGCGACAACGGCGACGCCGCGGACGTCGCTTGGGTCCCGCAACCCTCTGAGCAGCGCATCCCCCGCGTACCGCTCGCCGTTGTCATCCGTGGCATCCGGCCGGTTCTGCCACACTGGATACCGAAGGGCGAACATGGCTGGATGGGCAGCGCCGTCGGGAATGGAACTCCTCACCGCGGCGACGAACCGGTGCAAACACTCCGGGCTGACGACTCCGGCACAAGCGTGCACCAGAAAGATGCTTCCCCGGTCCTCGATCCGCCGTGTGACGGCGATCAGATGGCCGTCTTCCCGAAGCTGATCCAGCAGCGGCAGCGGCCGTCTAGCGGCGCCCGACGAACCGACGAAGTATTGCGTCAAAGTCATCTGACGCGGGGCGGCGGATCTCTGCTGAGTCGAACCGGCTGCCACGGCAGCTGACTGTGGTGGTGCCACCGCCGTTGCTGGGGACCCGGGAGTCGTCGAGTCATCGTCCTCGGGCATCACTTCGACGAGCGTCGGCTGCGTGGAGGGTGGAGACGGACAGGCGACACTAAGTGGGGAATCGGTGGCATCGACATCGATGACCTCGATGCACGTCGATGGCTTCGTCGTGCCAGGCGATCGGCGACGTTTTCGGCAGCGGACAGTATCGTCCATCGCACACTACGTGCTGTTACTTTTCCCTGTGCGCTAGCGAGAACCGTCA
>ERZ1292630.4736-Hain-H41-02um-R3-4736-length-11437-cov-10_pt1 | contig 11437 bp, 9 predicted proteins | sample MGYA00564408_ERZ1292630 | MGnify/ENA primary metagenome ERZ1292630 (study PRJEB36523, sample SAMEA6512641) | groundwater metagenome | collected 2019-01-08 | study: AquaDiva: Metagenomics assemblies of 32 groundwater samples | reverse complement strand
TCGTGAATGCCATTCACGCGCGCTCCCAACTGCGCTACAGCCCCATGTCGGTTGACTTGGAAATAAGCGAAAATCCTTGTGAAACAGCGGTGATGCTAACACGGCTTTCCCTTGGCAGTCAAGAAAAGTGGACTGGGCAAGCCCAATTGTCTTTTGTGCTTGCAGCGCGCGCAAGACAAGACGGTCTGGATCTGTCCCATCACGGTTCTTGACAAACTACAGAGTCATCCCTACCATGGCCCCTCGGCTCTGGCTTTCGGTCTGGCCAGGGCTCTTTTTTTTGGGAGCATTTCAGGCGATGGGAAATCTCGTGGTGATCGGGGCGCAGTGGGGCGACGAAGGCAAGGGCAAGATCGTGGATATCTTGGCCCGCGACGTCGATGCAGTGGTGCGCTACCAGGGAGGGTCCAACGCGGGGCACACCGTGATCAATGATCGGGGCACCTTCGTGTTTCACCTCATCCCTTCAGGCATCCTCTATCGCGGGACGCTCTGCATGATTGGGAACGGGGTCGTCGTGGACCCGGCCTCATTGATCGAGGAGATGGACCATCTCCAGACGCAAGGGGTGAAGATCGGAAAGAATTTTGTCGTCAGTCAGCGCGCCCATCTCATCCTGCCCTATCACAAGGCCATCGACAAAGCGTCTGAACTGTCGAAGGGCTCTCGCCGGATCGGCACGACGGGGCGAGGGATTGGCCCCTCCTATGCCGATAAGATGGCGCGGATCGGTATCCGCATGGGGGATTTGCTCAATCCGAAGGCGTTTCGTACCAAACTTGAAGAGAATCTGGTCGAGGTCAATTGGTTTGTCGAGAAGCTGTATAAGATGGAACGGTTCGAGGTCGAAAAAGTGTTCCAGCAGTATATGGGCTATGCCGATCGACTCAAGAGTCATATCGTCGATACCGTGATGCTCGTCAATAAGATGATCGATGGACGGGGGACCGTGTTGTTCGAAGGGGCGCAAGGGACACATTTGGATGTGGATTTCGGTACCTATCCCTTCGTCACCTCCTCCAGCTCAACGGCCGGCGGTGCCTCAACGGGAACCGGCGTGGGACCGACGAAGATCGACGCGGTGCTCGGGATCGCCAAGGCCTACACCACGCGGGTCGGCAGCGGACCGTTCCCCACGGAATTGACCGATGCGGTAGGAGAGGGACTCCAAGCGCGAGGGAAAGAATTCGGATCGACCACGGGGCGCGCGCGCCGCTGCGGCTGGTTCGACGGCGTCGTTATGCGATACGCCACCAAAGTGAACGGACTCACCTCGCTGGCCGTCACGAAGCTGGACGTGCTCGACGGCTGCAAGGAACTCAAGGTCTGCACCGGCTATCGCTTTCAAGGAAAGCTCTATCGAGACATGCCGTCCGATCTCCAAGCGCTGACCGAGTGCGAGCCGGTCTACAAGACATTCAAGGGATGGTCCGGCGCGACCACCGGCGCGACCACCTATAAACAGCTTCCCGTGGAAGCCAAGCGCTATCTCCAGTATCTTGAGGATCTCTCCGAATGTCCCATCGATATGATCTCGACCGGTTCGAAGCGTAGCGAAACCATTATTCTTCGCAACCCACTCAAGGCCCGCTCACGCGCACGGTAAAAGATTGATTTCCTCTCTAGGCATAGACCGATCAACAGTGGTACAATTCGCACCCTCCATTCTGTGAGCCGGTAGCTCAGTTGGTAGAGCATCGCCCTTTTAAGGCGAGGGTCCTGGGTTCGAGGCCCAGCCGGCTCACCATAAATCAATAGGCTACGCATTTCGGACTGTCCAATGAAAGTCCATTGGCCATTTTCCCCACCAGTACACTACGTTAGTTTCAAAGATTGCGGTCACCGAGCAATCGAAATCTCGACAGATATTTGCCTGCCAAACTAGACCGTTCGAAACGTGGTTTGCCCCAGTTCTCTGTCTTGGGGATCGCACACGGCGTACATGGGCAATTAGCCTGGACATTTGTTTGTGTAATGGCTGATACTTCTGATCCAGAATGTAAGGTGTCTATCAGTGGCCAACCAATGAGTCTTCTGTCATTGTAAGAGTAGGTCATTCGACTATGAGTCAGTTGCTCTTGTCGAAGCGTGATTTCAACCGGGTGGCTGAGACCGCGTTTCATGCCCGCCAAGTCCAACATTCCTCAGCGCTTCCAGGGTTGATGAAATTGTTATCCGAGTTTGTGCCGCATGAATATTCCGCCTGCGGTCATTTCTCGTTGAAGCAACAAGATCAGCCAGGTTTGGGACATTCAAGTTACAACCAGGAATTTTGTCAGTTGTATATGACGCAGGGGTTGACCGCAGATCCGGACGTCCTTCGTTTCGCACCCACACGCGTCGGGCAAGCTCCATGATTCTCCTGACTGCGGATTCACGCTCCGAGACGATGAAGGAAGCCGCCAATCTAGGGGCCACGGAATATGTGCTGAAACCCTTTGCTCCGGAACGCTTGATGAAGTCCATTCATCAGTTTTGCCGAGGTTAGATGGTCATCAAGGATAGTAGCGTGGAAGCGCGTGAGGTGTCCGTTGCAGCGGGCGCTCGCGGAGGGAGCCAACGATTACATCGTCAAGTCCAACAGCGTCAACGAACTGACGTCGAAACTGGAACACGTGCTGACCGTGCCATGTGAAGGGTGCCGGGCTGTCGGCGACACACCGCACGGAATGCCTTCCTAGGCCGCACGTATTCCAAGCAACGCGTGCACGTCGACGTCCGATGCGGTCGAGGGTGACACCCGACGCAATCAGTGCAGGCAAGGAGGCCTAGCATGACAACGGCACCCAGAGCTGAAAAGCCGACCATCTTCATAGCCGAAGATGAAGAAGGTACCGCCATCCTGCTCAAATTTCTTCTGGCTCGAGGAGGCTACACCGTCGTGCACGCCGCGGACGGCCAGCAGGCACAAACCATGATCGACCAGATGCCTCCGCCCGCGCTGGTGCTCCTCGACATCATGCTGCCGTACCTTAACGGCCTGCAACTCCTGGCACACATTCGCCAGAAAGCCGAATGGCAGCATGTTCCGATCATCATGCTCACTGCCGATTCGAACGAGCGTGATATTCAGCAGGCCCTTGCGGCAGGGGCCAATGATTACATGGTGAAACCGTTCAATCCCCGAGAGTTGACTGCCCGGCTGCAACGGTTCCTCACAGTCCCGTCCTGACGACTTCGTACCATGGATGCTGGATGGACAGGGCCAAGCGCGTTCGGGTCGATGGCCCATGTCGGATGGATTCTCACCATTACCATCCATGCCTTCATTCTTCTCCTCTTTGTGTGGATTCTTGTCCTCAGGGCGCTGCGCCGAATGACGGAGCGGCGTCGACGGAACATGGTCGATGTCTGGCGCCCGTTGCTGGCCGAAAGCCTGGTCGAAGCTCCCGCTACGCTGCCGTCCATTCACCCGCGTGACCATGTCCTGTTCCTTTATCTATGGAACTCCATGCAAGAGTCGATTAAGGGAGAGGCCTCAGAGCAACTCAACGACGTGGCACGCCGGGCCGGTATGGATACCGTGGCGCTGCGACTTCTCCACACAGGACGACTTCGGCTACAGCTGCTGGCCGTTGCCACGCTGGGCCATCTTAAAGAGGCGTCCGTCTGGGACGAACTGGTCCGGCTGGCCCATGCGCACAATGCGTTTCTCTCCATTGAGGCGGCGAGGGCAATGGTCCGCATTCGCCCCAAGGCCGCGATCCCACTTCTTATTCCCCTTATCAGCACACGGAGCGATTGGTCTCCGTTGAAAGTCATGGCGCTGCTGAACGAGGCGGGGGCTGATCTGGTGGCGATCGCACTCGCGCAAGCCACGGTCTCGGCACCACCGCCCATCGCTGCCCGTCTCATCCGGTTGTTGGCGTCACTGCGCAGCCCCTCTGCGCTGCCGATAATTCGCCAGCTTATGAACGAGCAGAAGCCGGCCGAGGATGTGATTGCCGCCAGTCTCTCCCTCTTCGGGGAATGCAGTGATCCGCAAGACCTTCCGATGGTCAGGGTCTATCTCACGCATCCCACATGGTACATCCGCGTGCAGGCTGCGACGGCGTTGGGAAAGATCGGGTTGGAAGAAGACGAAGCGCGTGTGATCGGTCTTTTGGGAGATACCCACTGGTGGGTTCGCTACCGGGCTGCGGAGGCGTTGTCGAAGCTCCCGTCCATGACCGAGGCGAAAATGGTTGAGCTTCAGGCTACCTTGCCGACCGTCGAATCGCAGGAAGTCATCATGCCCTTCCTCACAAAACTCCGCGCCACGAAGACTGCCACGGCCCTGCCGGCGGCCTAGGCGCCGCGTTTCCTTGGCGCCCCTGCGTGGCTTGGCATAAAGCGCAGCGCCATCACCCCCACGGCTTCCTGAAGAATCACGAATCGGTCGGCTTGATCAATGGGCGAGGGAGAGGATTGACCACGGTCGAGTGTCCATCCCTCAGGCACCTCGAGTGTGAGGCCGGGCAGAGGCTGGGGAATCTCCAACTTCACCACATAGGCCGAGCCATCTCTCTCCACGTCCACCTGCACACTGTTGCGTGCGCCCCACCACTGTCCGAACTGTGAGACAGAGCCGAACCAGGCATAGGGCCGCACCCCCTCCACGAATCCTTTTTCGAATGCCAGCTTGTGGTCGAGAATGTTCGGATGAATCAAGACGACACACAGCCCGCCATACCGGCTCACCTGGCGCGCCACTTCCAGTGCTTGTGGGAGCCGGTCACCCAGCTTCGGTAACTCCTCGTCTTCGATGGTCACGGGGAACTCAAAGACCTTCACTTCGCTGCTCGTCAACCGATCGTAGTTGAGCTGATACGGCAAATGGGTCAATGAATTGTTGGCCGTCGCCGTCGAGCTATAGAGATATCCGGTCGCTCGCAAGGCTTGGGGCAAGCCAAACGGATTCGATAATTCTCCCGGCCTGAACGACACCACCGTCTGGCCGGAGAAGTGTTCGATGAGAAACTTGCTGACGCGCAGTTCACCAAGAATACTCGCGTTGTAGGCGGTCGTCCGGTCTTTCACGAAGGGCGCGTAGGAGGGATACGCCTCTCGTCCCGTCCCCACCGGGAACCGGTTGAAGACCTTCGAATGGGCAATCGTGTGGCTCCCCAGTTCCATCCCCAACTCCGAGAGCCGCGCCAGATATCGGACTCCCTCGTCGTTGAAAAAAATATCGTCGTTGTAGTCACGAATATATTTGACCTGGATGAAATAGGTCCCGACCAGCCCCTGGCTCTTTTCGTATTCTGCATAGTCCACAGCATTCTTGATGGACTGCGTAAAATCGATGTCGTGCGTTAGCATAACCGAGAGCGACTTTCCAAAGGGCACCGTCGCCACTGTCACGGCCTCCTCCTGCTCCGTTTGATAGATCGACTTGAGCAGGCGCAACCAGACATCGAGCGTGGGATCAAATTGATTGTCGAACACCTCAACCAGCTCGTCCGCACGATTGTTGTAGCCCTTCAAGAGCAGAAACCCGAGATCGAGTCCGATGGCGTAGGCCCGCCCACGGCCATAGGCTTTCTGCGTGATGGCCGCCGTGCCGTCTTCGAATACAGCCAGCGGCGTGACGCTCTCGGTATATCCATAGGTACCAAGCACTTCGAGCCCCTTCTCCTGGACTCCCACCCGTAGCTGTCGTTCGCGCGGCTCGGTAAAGGATGCGAGGAGGGGATCCGTCTCAGCCAAGCGAATGTTGTATCGCTGGCGCGAGGCGACGGCATCGTGAAATCCAAACACCTGGTTCAGCCCACCGCCCAGCACCTGCACGCCGATCAAGGTGCCCCCAGACCGCGGAAACTCCGCGAGTTTCGCCAGCGCGTCGGAGGACAACACCTTCCCGGAAATCATCGGGTACACCAGCACTACTTGATGCGTGAGCGCGTCATCCACATCGTGGGTGATCTGGAACGGCACCCCGATCGACTTCAACCCGTGGGCCAGGCCGAGCCAGCACGAGTCGGGATCGGTCAGGAGAATGGCCAGCCGGCTCTTCGACCCCCGGCTATAGGTTTTCCAGTCTGCGGGGACAGGCGGAGGGACGACGGACACATGACCGGGACCGGCGACACCGGGAAACCGGAAGAAATCCTTTTCCGGAATGTCTTCGGGCTTGATCGCATGCGGGCCGAAGAGCATCCAACTCCCGATCACGACGGCGAGAAACACGATCGCGACCCCTGTGAGTCGCAGCACCGGCGACCGTTCCATAAACCCTCACCAATGGTAGATCAGATTGATATTCCCGCCCCGGCGGACGTAGAGGAATCCCCGGTCTTCGTAATAGCCCGAGGCCTCGGCCGAGAAGCGATCGGTCAGGGGAAAGATCGCCCCCCACTGAATCGTCCGGCTCCCGACACGGGTAAAATCCTGTGCCGCCACAATCCGTTCTCCCGACGTGCCGAAGGACCCGGAGGCAAACAACTGCAGCCGGTCGGTCGGTCGCCACGTCAACTGCGAGGCGAGCGTGATCGCGCCGGTGTTCGGAATGATATAGAGCTTCTCCGTCAGCCACAGGTTGAAGGGCAGGTAAACGGTGAGCCCGGGCATCAGCAGATCGATGTCGTCTTTCTTGTAAGTCAGGCGGCGATATCCGAATGACAGCTCAACCGGAGCTAAGGAGGCATGCACGCCCCCTAACCCCTGCGCCAGCTCGCCGACGAACGAGTAATTGGGGGTGAACTTTGGATTGATGGTCCCTTGGGCCGCCACATAACCCCAGGCCCGTTGCCACAACGGGCTATAGTACTCGGTCGAGACCGGCGTATCGTGAAAACCAAAACGATTGGTCGGCTCGACCCGCATAACCAGCGTTTGATCGCCGATCGGTTTCGCGACTTCAAACAGCAGATCCCGCTCATCCGGTTGATTCCTCGTATAGGAATAGTGTCCATAGCCGACCTTGGCATAGTCGCGGTACGGAAGGCGTAATCCGGTCAGCCCTTGCCCGATGGGTGCGCGGGGAGACGCACCCAATTCTGCCTGGACGGATTGAATCTGCCGCTGCACCTCCTGATCCTTCGTGTCCGCAAAGATCGACTCGTAGAGGCTGAGCGCCTCCATCCGATCACCACGCCAGAAGGCCACGTCGGCACGCCCCTTCCTCGCATCGACATTCTTTGCATCTTCCCGCAGCACCTCGTCATAGATTGCTTGTGCTTCATCGAACTGTTTCTGCCAGGACAGCACCTGAGCGAGGGCGATCCGGCTTTCGCGATCGGCCGGATGTCGAGTCAGGACGTCGCGATAGAGCGCCGTCGCCCCTGCATGGGCACCCTGCCAGGATAATAGTTTGGCCAACGTGGTGCGGGCTTCGTCATCATCCGGCCGCAGGGCGAGATACTCCCGATAGGCGGCAATGGCCTCCGGATAACGTTGCGCCGCTTCAAAGCGGCGTGCCTGCACGAGACTCTCGGCGGTGGGAGCTGGGAGCTGGTTCTTCTTCGCCTCGATCACGGACGATTGAGCAGGTGCTGATGGCTTAGCCTTTAGGGCCTCCATGCGTGTGGCTACCTCCGGATCGTGCGTCGCGGCGAACACTTGTTCATAATAAGGCAGCGCCTCGCTGCCGTGTCCGCTCCAGAACAAGACGTCGGCCAACCCGCGTCTGGCGTCCAGCTGAGTGGCATCCTCACGCAACACAGCCTGGTAGAGCTGTCGGGCCTCATCGAACTGTTTGTGCCACGACAGGACGCGGGCCAGCGCCGTGCGGATCTCCAGGTCGACGGGATGTCTTGTCAGAATGTCGCGGTAGAGCGAGATCGCCTCGTCATACACTCCCTGCCATGACAGGAGTTTCGCCAAAGTGCTTCGCGCCTCGTCGTCCTCGGGGTGGAGCCGAAGATACGTGCGGTACGCCACAATCGCCTGGGGATACTCGTGCCGGCGCTCGAAGGTCTGCGCGGTCTCAAGTATCTGCCGTGGAGTCTGTCGCCCTGTCCCAGCAAACAGGACTGAGCAGCTGAGGAGAACCGATACGAACATCATGAAAGACATGAGCAGGGCTGGACGTCGAGATGTCCGCATAGGAGGAAGTCCGATCATTCCTGCAGTGCCAGGAATCCTTTTAGATCGTGTATGAGCACCCCGGCCAGACTTCGATGCCGAGTTTCCTGAGCGATGGTTTTGACCATGGCTCGCACCTCCGTGCGCGAGCGGCCGGCGAAGGTCACTCGTTCCGGCCGAACGGTCACCCGGTGATGGACACGGAACCAGACGAGACGCCTCGGTGTGTCCACTGAACGCGGCGGCGGTTCCATCACCAGTCGATGCCGGTCATCGTCCACGTAGGCATCGGCGAACTCCCGTCGTCCTTCGCGCCTGAGCACCACATGGCGCTCCACCGGCAGCGGGGTCGTTTCAACTGCCAGCCACACAGGCACCTGTGCGAGTGTGCCATACCGGAGCGTGTCGTCTGCAATGGCCTGGATTTCATCGAGTTCAGTCCGGTAGCTCATGATCGCCACTTCATCCACCCGGTCTATGACCGAGTAGGCGATCGGTCTCCCCTGGACGGTCGGCGAGGTGAACCAAAACGGCATCACGACCGACAGACGTGTACGTCCGGCGATCGCCTCCTTGAGATGATCGATGGTGTCCAGATACCGGCGCGGTCCGGACGCGTCTGCGAAAAAACCGGGTACGAGATAGGGTTCGATATCCACTTGCACTCCCGCGATGGCATCCCAGTGAACCAGTGCGAGGAGTCTCTTCACTTTATCGGCTAATACTCCCGGTTCCTGTATGGCCTCCGGATAGCCATCGAGCGCAAAGACATCGATGTGTCTCGCTTTGGCGAAGGGAAATAGTGTCGCGTAGGAGGCCCATAAGGTCTCATCCTCGGAGATTGCAGGCATCTGGATCAGCACTCGTGAGCAGCCGGCTCTCTGGCACGCCTTGATCATGGCGTGGGGATCCGTAATGGCTGCCCGATAGTCCCATACCCAAAAGCCGACTCCCGGCGACGACCGTGCGGTATCGGTTTCCCGGATCAGTGTACACTCCTCCAGCGCCAGCTGAACGTCTCCTCCGTCCGTCCGCACGACGAGGGCAGACAGTCGTCGGAGATCCAGCCGCCGTCCTGCCTCTCTCAGTGACACGTGGAGGTCGAACGGTCCGGTCACGGTAATGATAGGAACATTGTCTTCCCGCCGGTCTGTTTCGTGATCTGTCAGCGAAAACGTGGCCCGTCCTGCTGCGGTACCTCGGAGATGGAGTGTAGTGTAGGAGAGTGCATCAAGCAGCTGCCCCTGCCGCTGCAGGGGCAAGCGCAGGCCACAGGGTAGAGGAGGCCCCAGATGTATGGTTGTCGTATGGCCGACTCGTTCTGTGTGGGTCTCGCAATTTCCAAATCGCTGTCCCTGCGAGAAACCTGGCAACAGCTCAAGTGTCGGCTCAGATGGCCGATAAGAAGAGAGTGGAAGGGGGCTGTCGGCTTTTCCCTTCAGAGATACCGCCGGCACAGGGTTCTCGCCGATGTAGAGGAGTTCGATTTCGTCGGCCTCCGATGAGATTGACTCTGGCACCACGATCTCTTCAGGAAAGGCACGCGCAGACTGCAAGACGAGAGCGAACATCAGCAGGAGCCCCCACGCGACAGGTCCACTGCCGTCCCACGATGAACACACATCCACCAGGGCCGAGGAGTGATCGGTTTTCATTTTATGTTCAGTGCCCATTTTTTCCGTCTTTCACGTTCCCATTCGAGCATCTATCCTCTCGGGCCTCCTGGGGGCAGTGCCAGATTGCCGTCTCATCACGCGGGAAATTGAACGGGCAGAACAGCCTTCAACAGGACTGAACAGAATAGCGAGCCTGCATTCTGGTTTGCGAATATTCACGGACCTCCTTTGACAGAGACCTGCAAAAGAGAATGATACGATTGCCTCCGAGGGTATCGTCGGCGCGCGCTCATGTATAAATGTCACAAGCCTGTCATACATGCAAAGATGTAATGTTTTATGTGCAATTCCATCTTATGGAAGTTTGTCTAGATTTGAAGGCCTCTCGTATCCTGGTGCATGGTCTTTGCGTTATTCCCCAGCACCCACTTGTCACCCCGGCAACTTCGGACCTTGATTCGTGCGTTTGTGTTGGAGGTGCCAGCCAACCGGGCGACCGTGGGCTGTCGGCGGCAATTGCCACACGGCCGAGTGATTTCAGAACGTGATTCGCCGAGCCGTGGCCCAGGCGTGTAACGCAGAGGCCCGACTAGACGGCAAAGTAGAGGTTGATGAAGCTGCTTTGGGGGAGTCCTCAACCATCTGTGGGGCCGAGCTGTGCAAGGCAAATTCGTACTGGTTGGGCTCCTGAAGCGGAGGCGGGCGTGTGGACACCCGACCAGTGCCCAATGTGATGCGGGGGGGTGCGCGGCAAATTATCCGGCAAAAGGTTTCGGGTCGCAGCACAATGTACTCGGAGGGATTCCGGAGCTATGCCGGATTCTGCACGTGCAGATGTTCACCCACAGTCACCGCCTCCACATGAACGGGATAGAGAATTTCCGGAACGTTGCCGAGACCAAACTGCGGCGCCATGTCGGCATCCGACGGAGCCACTTTGTGCTCTATCTGAAAGAGATGGATTTTTGATTCAACCACCGACATGAGAGTTTGCTGCTTCTGATCGGTCGACTCTTGAAAAAGCTCGCCCAAAACTGGACTAGCTCCATTTTTGTGATATATTTTCAGTAGTTTTGGCAGCTAGGACCGGTTCCAGAAAGTTGTTAGAGCTTTCCTTGCTGATAATCCTGACATCGATGATGCTATTGAGTGAGGTGGGGATAGATCTTCTTTGAGAAGGGGCCCATTGGCTTCGCCGACCCCATTGTACTCTCCTCATCAAGAAGCTCGTCGAAATCCTCAGGGGAAGCTTGATTTACATGAGGGCATGTGGGCTCTGTCCGTTCCTGTTGGCTTGGGCGCTGCGAATATGAGCCCTACGGATGATCAATTTTATTCTAGTGCAATGATACCTGTTGCCGAAATCGGAATTCAGCGCACAGGTAAAATAAACAATCTGACCGTAGATGCTGCTCAAGTAAATCCAGCCCTCGACGAGATCCAGAAATAGTTCAGCTGTTAATAAGACTGATTGCGCAGTGTGTTGTTGTCGCTAACTGACAGGAATTTGAGCGTGTGGGCGAACATCATTTATTCAATCTCTCAGTGGATCTTTCTGCTGTATCTTCTCGGCCTGACCGCAGGATACTTGATGCTGGACATCATTGCGGGTCTGCATCTGCGGCGGTACATGGAGGAACGATCTCTTGAAAGTCTCCCGCACGGGTATACGGGCTTTGAGCCACAGGTCAGCCTGCTCGTTCCGGCCTACAACGAAGAGACGACCATTGTCTCCTCGATCCGGTCTCTGCTCCAGCTCAGCTATTCGGAGTACGAGATCATTGCCATCAATGACGGATCGAAGGACAAGACCCTGG
>ERZ1292630.4735-Hain-H41-02um-R3-4735-length-11438-cov-7_pt1 | contig 11438 bp, 6 predicted proteins | sample MGYA00564408_ERZ1292630 | MGnify/ENA primary metagenome ERZ1292630 (study PRJEB36523, sample SAMEA6512641) | groundwater metagenome | collected 2019-01-08 | study: AquaDiva: Metagenomics assemblies of 32 groundwater samples | reverse complement strand
ACGACGGTCTCCTCCTCCTCGGCTATGGCGTCATCGGATAAGGATCCAATATACATCATGACGAGCTGCAGCAAATAGTTGGCGAAGATGGCCATCTGCGACACGCTGATGAAGGCATCGAGCCGCGTTGTATAGGGCACCTTGGGAACGTCCTGGGTGACGACGAACAGGTAAGTGACCACGCCAAGATACGCGGTCGCCGAAATAGCCGCCCGGTCCGCGACGTGGGTGTCCATGGAAAAGGTCCCTGCGGAGAGCAACACCAGCACGACGACACCAGTGACAATTTTATTCAGATAATAACTGGGATTGCGGTGCAGGGTCACATTGAAGTGCGCGCGGCTATACGATGCGTCGAACACTGGATAGTAGCTGTTCATGACCAGCGTCGACGTCTCGCCGAATGCCCACTCGGTGAGTTTGGGTGCGTTGGAGAGAAAGTTTTTATCAATCGTTGGCAACACGAAAATCGCCCCGGCGACGTCCTTGTTGCTCCACTCGAGACTCACCGTCACCACCTGCTTGTCGAAAGGGAAATCAGACAGCTCAATGATCGCGCGGAAAAATCCAAAGTATCGACTGTCGATGTAAACCCAAGGCACGCCAGGAATGTCGGGATACGCTGCCGACGTGAACATCATTGGCGGCCGTTTAGACGAATACGTCGTCTCGATGTATTTCGGCTGCACGTCAACGGAGTTCGTGAACTCAAGTTCCGCAAAGCCGATGCTGTCCTTGACGGTATCGTTGAGCTTTGTTCCGTCGAAAAATCCGGCGCTGTCTTGCGGAAACCAGTCGAGCAGCTTCGGCTCCTGGTACGCAGCCAACAAGTAAAAGTCCGCCAAGAAACTTTGCTCCACGCCATTCACCTTCTCAAGTAAATTCACGCTGATGGCAGTGAAAACTCGGAGGACGGAACCCGACGCGGTGGAAGCCGACGCCGGAGGGGCGGCGACGAGGCCCCCCGGTTGGGCACGGGCGGTGAGGTGGTTGGATTGGATGAGGGCGACGACAACAATGAGCAGCAGACGCGACACCGTTCCGATTGCGGTTGCGGCCTGGTGCGGCGGCGGCGTGCACATTAGAAGGTTTCTTTCAGATTCGAACGCTCTAAACGGTGGGGAGTTATTTCGAACGCCAGCAGAGATTCATCGAAAGAAGCTTGACGGCGCGGAACTAAAAATATCTCTAAACCTACTGCTACTGCGACTGGACTATACAGCGCCTCACGCATGTGGCGACTGCGGCAGGTGGCGTGACGTTCATGGCTATGCGCGCGCGACGTACATCATCGGCGGGATTCTACGGCGTCGCGCACGAAGGCGCAAGGGACGAGCAGGACGCGACCACACCCCGATCCGGGCTTCGAGAAAAAAGAAGGGACGCTGCTTTCCGGCATGCCGGGGACAAACCGGGTCGCCGATGGCCACGCGATTACGTCGACGGCGACCACGTACGACGACGGAGCGACGACGCGAACCGGCAGATCGCTGAGAGGTCGCCGCGGCGAAGCAGCGGTCGTCGTCGTCATCGACGTCGGATGCGGCGGCCTGGGCCCCGTCGTGGGATGCGACTCATGGATGGCTGAGGACGGCACCTTGTCTCTGCCCCTTCCGGACGTCACTCGGCGGCCACAGGAGGCTGGGGAGAGCGGCGGCCGCGGAATCGCCGCGAGGTCGGACCATTCGCCGGCCGTCGGCGATGGAACCCGCCTATTCGCAGCTGACGACGCCTGAAGCCGCTGGGCGGCCGCGGGAGCATACGCAAGGGCCGCGGCTGAGGTGGTCCCACATGCCGTGAGGCCCGAAGGTCCAGTCCGGGTACGCTCGGAGGGCGGGAGCCGATTGGTTGGCCGCGGGCCGCAGTATTCGACGAAGCCGATGGCGGAGCCGCGATCGACGAACACCTCGACGCGCTGGGATCTCCGAAACGGAGCGTCCGGTGGCATGGGCAGCCGCCTCCAGCGGCCGGCAGTGGTCGAACGGAAAGAGCATCCGCCGGCTGCACCGCCAGCGTCGCCCCCGGTCAGAGGGGCGGCGGATGGCGATGCCGATCGCCACGACGTCACCAGGTCATCTATAGTGTGGATGAGAAAATTCAACTTTGCAGGGGGCTGAGCCTGGACGTGTAGTCCGCCGCGAGGGACGCGTGATGACTCATCGGCGGCGCCGGCGAGGGACTCTTTCAATGCCGCGTAGGCAGCGGTGCACATTGCGGAAGGTGTGTGGCAGCGCCCGCTGGACGAGAGAGCGCTGCCAGGGCGTCGACACGACGATGGTCCAGGAGGAGCCCACAACGGAGGGCGGCTGCCTCCACACAAGCGGAGTCGCGTGATCCCAGGCGTCGACGCCCTTTGCTTAGACCACGACCGCTCGGCGTCACCCTCTCCGTCCTCTCTGACTTGTTGCTCGTCCCGTTCGCCGGCGGCGTGTTCGCTGCTGCTCGCCGCGCGGCTGCCCAGCGGCGTGTCGGTGCTGTCTGATTGGTCATCATCGTTCGCGACATAGTGACCACGCAGTGGTAAGGGTGACCCTCTCCCCCAGCCAGCGTCGGTGACGCCCCCGTCCAGCGTGGTGGAGGTCGCACCCTTTGTGACGATGGGCACCCCAGTTGAACCGCGCGGAGGGTCTCCGTGGCGTTCCAGCAGTAGCATGAAGTCGCTCACGAGCGCCCCAAAGGACATCTCGGCCTTTCCATCATCCTGCATGCGCAAGAGGCAACGGCGGGGCGTCCCGCAATCTCTTTGGCTGCCCATCTGGGAAAGAGACATTGAAGGAGGCCGAGGTGCATCACGACGCCTGTCAGCCATGTGATGCGCCACGCCGCCGCCGCTGTCGTTTCTCGGCCTTACGCTGCTGCTGCTGCTGAGCTGCTCGTCACTGTGTTGTTGGTGACGTTCTCGTGAAAGCGGTCGCCTCCGCGTGCACGGCGGGGGCTGTGGCGCCGACGCGAAAGGATACATCCCCGCCAACGACGTGGCAAAGTACCGTCGCGCGGCCGGACGCGGCGTGGCTCGCTCCCCAACGGCACCTGGCGTCACAGGTGGAGACACCACCGGCATGGCCCCCACCGTGCGAATGCGATCTCTGAGGTGTGAAGACTCGGTCGACGCCGGACGTGGCGGTGGGATGGGGCGGTAAGGCTCCTCCCAGCACGAGGCATCGTGATGATGCGATAGTCGCATGTCGAATCGGACCACTTCCTTCCCCTCCGCGTATTGACAGAAAAAAAGACGAGCATTGACGAGAGAGTGTTCAAGTCCCGAAGGGTGACCACGTGGACAGGGACAGAAGGAGGGGGTACACCGAATCGCTTGCTATCGACGCGTCAAGCCCCCAACCAGCCACGGCCTGAGGTCAAGTGTTGTTGTGGGGACTACAAAAAAGCGAAGAAGAGTAGGCCGCGTAGCGCTCGGATAAACAAAAAAAACTTGTTAGCACTTGCTGCTTGTAAGGCGACTCGCTGCGAGTCAACTTGACCGCACCAGCGGCCGCTGTCGTCAAGGGCCGGCGTCTCCCGCACCTTTTTGGTTGGACGCCAGCTGCTGCTGTCGGCGGCGGCGCGCGGTGTGAAGGTGTTCGAGCAGTTTCGCCGCGTCATGACCCCTTCCCGCGGCCTCCATCGAGGAAACGACTCGCGACGACACCACATCCTTCACATGTTCCACGCCGTGCTGCTTTTGGAGTTCAAGCAGCGCGCGGAGTGACACGAGCCAGCTGTGCCGGTGGCTCGCCTGCACCACCAAACCGTAGGCGGCGGCTGGGGGTCGCGGAGCGCCCGGGAGAGCCTTCATGGACTGCATGCACGCTGCCGCCTCGCACCACAACTGACGACGCGCCAAGACGGTCAACAGGACGGAGTAAGTGTTGACATCACACGCCTCGTACGGCATCGAATCGAACAGTTGCAAGCTCCTCAACCAGTGCTGCTGCGTCGCAGGCTGATGATCTGAGGATTCTCGCGTCGGTGACGAAGGCGTACTACTAGCGGCGGCGGCGGCGCTAGCGGCTGCGGCCTTCGCGAAGCTGCTGATCGCCGTGTTGTATGTGGTAGTGTTCATCATCACGGCGCGTCGCTGCATATCGGCCAGGAGCTGCTCGACCACAGGGGGTTCCTCCACCGCCGCGGAGAGGGCGCAGTTGAAGAGCAAGGTCAGCGTGGCATGTTGCTCGCGAGGCACAACACTTGGAATCGTCTGAAGCGACGCAAGTGCGGCTTGCCAGTTGCGTACCTTACCAAACTCGAGCATCTTGTCGGTCGCAGGCAGCACCACGGGACCTAACGCTGCCGCCTCGGGTTCGCCCCGAGGCGCGTCATCGCTTGCGTCCGAGCCATCGGCCGCGGCATCAACGGTGGCCGTCGCCGATGGGATGCCCTTCTTCACGGCTTCGCCTTTACTGGAGTCCGCTTGTGTGCGTTTCGTTGCCCTGGTGGTGCGGGGGGAGCTGGGCCGAACGGCTGCGGCTGAGGAGGGCCTGATGGCATCGAGTGCTTGCGCGATGTCCCCCGAGGGCTCGGCGTCCGTCACTCTGTACGCTGTCTTGATGTGCTGTCGGACGTCCTCGGGGAGCGTCGAGATCAGCATCAGGTCGAGCTCCTTCGTGATCGACACCAGCTCCTTGAACATCGTCGCGTGGTACAAGGCCCGGAGCAGCATGGAGCGAAATCGGGGCGTGGCGTTGTGAACCCGCCGGGCGGCGCGCGACCGCAATACCATGCCCAAGAGGTCCACCGAGGACGTCAGCGTGGTCGCCCGGACGGTCGTTGTCGTCGTCGTCGACAAGTTCGTGGGAGGCATGGCCAGTAGCAGCGAGGTGCCGACGAGCAAATACGCGAGTTTCTCTCCGGCGACCTCGATCATGGCTTCGTCCACTCGCAGCTCCTTCGCGAGCGCGTAGGTCGCTGTGGCATCGCGTCGATCGAGATGATGCTGCAGCATCCCGAGGACCACGTCAGGGTGGCCGACGTCGAGACCTTTTTCCCGCCACTGTCGAAGGAGGACGGCGCGCTGTTCGGGTACCGTGTAACGCATAATAACGCCAGCGCTGCACTCGTCAACGTCACCCCGGTCGCTTAGCTCCTTAAAGATTCGCCTCATCTCGGTGAACCGCCGCGCGCGGCCATACCCGGCCATGAGACTAAACCCATGTCGCTTGCCTAGATCGCTTAGCTTGGAGCGAACGTGCTGTTCTAAAGCGGCGCACAATTGGCCTCGCATTCGGTGATCGATTGCCTTGGGGCTCATCGTCCGGAGTGCCATGCCGACGGCGTATTCTAATTTGAGGTACGGGTCCTTGATCTGGGGCTTCAACTGAAGCATCATCGCAAGGCCGTGCTGCCAGTCGCTCTTCGTCGACAATTCGACGCCGCGGCACAGCAGTGGCAGCGGAAGCGACGCGAGCTCGGCGGCGGACAAGGTGGAGAAGTCGGACTCGAAGCGTCCCCACAATCGCAGTCGCTCGAGGGTTCGGAGTCTCGCGGCGATCAGTGTGAGGTGAAGGGACTCCATTGGCGTGTACTTCCGGAGCCCCACAGCCCCAAACAGCGACGAAGAGGGCGCCCCACCCACCCCGGCGGGATCAGATCCTTCTGCCGCTGGAGCCGCCAGAGGAGCCACCACATTCACGGTGACGCTGCCGGCGGCCGCCGTTTGCGGTGCGGCCGCCACCGAGCGGTGCAACGACTCGAACCATTCGAGATATTTATAGTGCGCAGAAAAGGGCCAGTCCGCGGTGGACACCGTCTGTCCTATCATGGCGGACACGTTGCCGACGAGGTGCGCGGCGGCGGTGGCGTTTGGCTGCTGCCACTGCGGCTTCTTCAGGAGCGCCGACAGCGCCGACAGGCACGTGCTCCATTGCAGCGGCCGCCTGCCTTCATTCTCCACCGTGGCCACCGTCCCCATGGCGGCGGCCGCGGCGCTCACAGACGCAGCGCAGAGTTCCCCACTTACCGTGCTTTGCTCCCAAGCAGCGAGGTCGCTCATGTAGCTGAGCGTGGGGTTCACCACAGGGGCAGATTTTTTGTTTTTCGGGCGACTGGCGACCCAGGCCTCCTCAGCCGCGATGAGCACGGCGCGTTGCTGCTTGAGCGCCGCTTCGCGCTCCAGCCGCGCGACTTCTTCCTGTTGCTGCGCCAACTGCTGCTCGCGCAGGCGTTCCCAGTGACTCAAGTCTGGTGCCGCCGCAGTGGAGGGCGCCGCCGCGTTTCCGAACGGAGAACTGGATAGCCCCGCAACGGACAGAGAAGCAAGGCCGCCGAGCGTGGGGAGACCGAAGCCCCCTGAAGTCAACTCCGATGCGAAAGCAGAGGAAGTTGGGGTCGCACCGAATGGAAAGGCGGCGGACGGTGCCACGGAGGGAAAGACGGTCGCCGTAGGCAAAGGCATGGTCACCACGACGTGTTGAGCGGCAGCGGAGGCGCCTGGCTGTGCCGCGAGGCTGCTGCTGGGAGCGGCTGTCGTCGGCGACACCGCCTCCTGTTGGTGGTACTCAGGGCGCTGTTCCTCTTGCACCGCAAATCGGTTCCTGCTGCGCGGCGGCGTGGCGGCGCTTGCGGCGGTCGGGTCGTCTTGCGGCCGCGCTGCTGCTGCTGCTGCCGCCGCGGTGCGTCGGGCGCTTTGGTCGTCACTAGCCGCGGCTGGTGTGCGGTGTAGAGGCAAGGAGGAGGTGGCTGCCTCTTGGACTTTCGAAGTAGAGGGCAGTTGGGCGGCAACAGGGGGTCGATATGCAGGCAGCGGAGGGAGATTTAAGAAGGCAAGGCTGACGCTTTTGCGTTGCGGTGACGACGTCGCGGGAACTGTTGGCGAAGCCTCGGTGGTTCCGGCGGTTCCAGCCTCACTGCGTCTGGGTAAGACGACGTTCGCCGCTCTGACGGAAGACGGTTTCGGCGGGCTCGGAGGTCGGCGTCCGGGGAGCGGCGGCGGAAAGGAAATATCCAGCAACGGGATCGCCAAGGTGCTTGGCTTGACGGTCGCCGCGATGGTCTGTCCGCCGGATAACGCTGCAACAAGACTCATCGAAACGTCGGTCGTCGTCGTCGTGGTTGTAGTTGTCTCGGACGGAGGTGGTGGCGGCGATGAGAGAATCATCGATCCGAACGTTACGGGGTTCGTCGAGGCTGGAGACGCCAACTCGACTCGCCGGCTGAGCGGCATCACCGCCGCAGAGGCGCTTCGGCGAGGGGACGCTGCTCGACCGGCAGGCGACGGTTGGACGGTGAAATGCGTCGTATCCCCGTCTGGATGGCCTCCGGCACCCGCCGTCGTCTGCTGGACGACGGTCAACGCCTGCGTCAGCGCTCGAACGGCGCGGCCGAGGGACCCGCCCGGTCTACGCGTGTGGTGTTCCCAGTGGTATTGACGCAGATAGTCGGCGTAAACCGCCCCTTTCGGCGAATGAGGGAGAGGACCGTCGTCGGCGGGGGAGAGGCTCGAGCCACCAGATGCACCGATGGCGACGTTGTAGTTCGCCGTCGCGGTGGACGGCGGCGGTAAGTGGACGCCGCTGCGACGCGCCGACTCAAAAATAATTCTCGCGACGCTGCTGCTACTGTTGTTTCCCCTCGCGGCGAAGGGAAACGCCTCATTGCCAGTGGCCGCTTTAGCGGTCACGGCGCCTTCTGACGCCGCCCCAATGCCAAACAGCGGCGAGGAAGCGTGCGTCGATCCACTACGACGCAAGGGGAGCCGCCCATCGTCATAGGGAAAGGTGGTGTTGTCTCCCTGTGGCGGCTGCTCCCCTCCCCGCGGCGGGGGTGCCGAGGTCGCCGCGGCGGCGAGGTAGCGACGGCTGCCTTCGCGGCGACTTTGAGTCGCGTGGATCGCAGTGCTGCTGGTTTCATTTACTGTAGGTGTAACTGACGCGGACTTTCTTGACAAGGAGTTCGACCATGCTACGCGGTGGCTAGTGGTATCCTTCTGGCGCGCCGTTGCGGCCGTCGATAACTGCAGTGGTAAAACACAGCCATTGCATCGATCCACTCTGAAGTGGCCACGCTGCGGCATCGCGGCTGAGTGACACCGCCGCATCGTCGCAAGCGCGCGGGGGGTCGCGTACGCTTGGCGCATGATGGATTCAAGAAAGAATTGAACAAACGGCGAAATTATGATTGAAAACGACCGATGCCTTTGATGTGTGAGTCACTTCCTTACCAAACGGCCAATTTTTTCCGTCGAGCCACGAAATTACGTGGTCTTCGGCGACGGGGAGACGTCCCTTAATCAGTGCAATTGGACGTTGTACTCCCGCGACTGCTTTTACGGTCGGCGTCGCGTCGCCTGCCAAATAGCGTGTTGGCTGCTTTCGCACGAGGAGGAGGACGCCGTGCGCGGCGCGTGTGGGCGGCCTTTCGACTGGCCAAAGATCTGTGCGTGACAACAAAACGTTGTGACAAAACAAACAATCGTCGTAACACCGTTCTGTTTCCGACGTTTGAGCGGTGGAGGCCCCCGGCACCCTCAGTAGAGGAAACAGCACAGAAAAACATGCATTCCATTCCAAGCAGTGTTGAATGAAAAGCAAAAGAAAATAAAGAAATAATTCGATAAACAATAACCCCCCCCCCCCCAAAAAAAAAAACCCGATGAAAGATCGACCATTCTCCCACCCATTTGGAACGACGACTGTTTGGCGGCGCGCTGTGACTTTACAGAATCTGGGCAATGTCACGCTGCTGTTCCGACGTCAGGGAGACGGGGAAGTTGACTTCGTAGGTGAGGGTGAGGTCGCCCTTTTCAGAGGGTACGTGGTGCACCGGCATCCCTTCCCCTTTCAGCACGCGCTTCTGCCCGAATTGGACGACGCCGTCCTCGTCCACCTCCACCTCGCGGTCGTCCATGTGCCGGAACGTTCGAGAAAAGCCAAGGAGTGCTTCGCGCAAGTTCAACGGCATCGTCATCTCGAGGTCTTTGCCCTTTCGCGTGAACAGGCGATGAGGCGCGGACGAGAGCGTGAAGGTGACGTCGCCTGGAATTTGGTCCGGATTTTGATCGGCTTCCATGTCGTAGACCAATTCAAAATTTTCTGGCGATCCGGGCTCGATTTCAATACCTAGCGTTTGATCCACCCGTGCGACTTTCTTTCCTTTGCACTGAGTGCACTTCTTCTTCACTGTTTTGCCTTTTCCGCCGCATGCTGTGCAAGGAGCTTGCGCTTGCTGAACGAACCCAGGCATAATTTGGATCCGCTGGATCGTGTGGCCGGTGCCCTTGCAGGTGCTGCAAACCTGAAAGTCCTCTTTGCTATCGGCACCGGTTCCTCGGCACTTTTTGCAGATGCGCTGCTTGTTGAGTTTCAATGTGTGAGAGGCGCCGTTGTAGAGGTCCTCGAGGTTGACGACCAGCAGCATGTTGTTATTGGCCCCTTTGTTAGCGCCGCCGCCTCCTTGGCCTCCGCCGCCGCCGAAGAACATCCGCAGGAAGGGGTCGTCCGGCATGCCGCCATTCCCGCCGCCCCGTTCGCTCGCCTCGTACTGCTTAAGGCCTTCCTCGCCCTTGATGTCATACACTTTCCTTTTACGACGGTCTGATAACACCTCATTCGCGCGCTGGACGAGCTGGTACTTTTCGCGCGTGGACTCGCCGTGCAAATCGGGGTGGTATTGCTTCGACAGGCGGCGAAAGTTACTTTTGATGTCCTTCTCGGTGGAGTCCTCCTTCTCGGGCAGTTCGAGCACTTCATAGAAATCCAATTCAGCCGTGACGAGGACGGCGGAGGCGGCGATCACCAAGACCAAAGCGTGCCACATCGTTTCACACAACTAGCCCGCGTTAATAAAAAATGTCAGCACCTCTTTTTTCTGTGAATTATTAAAGACTCGGCACCGCATCGAGGACGCGCTAGACCGCATTGTGGATTGTACCGCCGAACAGTAACTCCCGTGGCGAGGTGTGTTGGGGAATAAGGGAGAGACAGAGAGATTTCGAAAAGGCAAAAAAATGTTTCCCTCAATCTCAACAACACGCATATGGATGGTTCCTTCGCACAAAGAAAAGAATCGCGCTTCGCACTCATTCCTCCCATTTCAAGGCGGCGCTCTCTTTTCGCCATACGGTCAGCGTCGAAGAAAAAAAGAAAGAAACCAAAAAACCGTAAATATGCGCAATTGCTGCGGCCCGTTACGCATTGGGGTAACGGAGGAGGAGTCCCCGCAATAACGATAGGGTATTGACGCGTTTACGGTGAGGGCAGCGGCGATGAGAAAGCGTCGTGGCTGACGCCCATTTCCCGCGTGACGAAGTCGAGTAGACCTTCCAGCGACCTCTCGCCTTGAAAGACCGTGCGTCGGGTGAGGTCCCCTTCCTTGTGGAAGAAGATCACCGTAGGGTACCCTTGGATGCCGAACTGATGGGCGACGGACTCATCATGCGTCGTGTCGTGCTTCCCAATGGAAAATTCGCGTTTCTTCTTCGCGTCATGCACCACGCCCGCGAGTTGTACGAGCGGCGCGATGAGTTCATCGCAGTTCGAACCGCACCAGCTAGTGTAAAAGACTACGAGCCAGTGGCGTGTTTCCATCCCAGGACCTGGCCTCAAATACTGATTAAAATACGTGGAAGTCAGTTCGTGAACGTGCTCGATGGGGTCCTTCAGCTTGTGATCATGCACGCGGCGGGGATCATCCTTCGCCAAAGGCTTGGCGCGTTTTCCTTTTGGGGGCGGTGCGGCGTCCACGAAACCGATGAAGGGGGCGGCCGCCGCTCCCTTGGTGGCGTGGTAGTGACCACGACGCCCCTTCTTCTGCTGCTGCGCCAAGTGATGCATCCCAATATGGCGGTGGTCGGGAGAGGACCCTTCCTCCAAGACGCGTTGCCCGGTGGACATGATGATCACCATGATGAACAGCGACAGCGTCACGCACGTCGTCGCGACGAAGCGGTAGGTTGCCACCATTGTTAGTATTGTCGTTGTGGAAGATCCCCAGTGAGTGAGTCCAAGTTTCAAATGTAAAGGGAAAAGGATACTGAGAGTATCGAACGAAAAACAAAAGGATACCATGTGTGTCGTCAGCGGACATAAAAGAAAATGGTTCGTAGCGACGCAATGCCTTCACAAAAAACGACATTGCGAAGAACATGCGAAGTCGACGATGTCGTCGTTATTCTTCTTCCGGACCCAACAGGGATGCATTCCGATCCAAAATTTCCTTACCTTCTGCGAATTTTGAACTGAAGTCGAGTTGTGACGGTTGTACGGCATCAGCGGCATTCAAAAACGCACCCGACGCAAACAAAGGGCAAAAACGTACTGCTGACCGCCGATCGCCGGACGTTTTTCCGGTAGTGTTTACTACCAAAATCAACAGGACTACTCCGTGTGCCCCCGCCCGCGAGAACGCCGCGGCCGGCGACTGCGGTGGAGCGTCCGGCGCCGGAGGCTGTGGAGCAGCCGCGGCGAGAATCTCAGCGGTGCCCTCCCACTCGCCGTACTTGTGGACAA
>ERZ1292630.4730-Hain-H41-02um-R3-4730-length-11446-cov-6_pt1 | contig 11446 bp, 10 predicted proteins | sample MGYA00564408_ERZ1292630 | MGnify/ENA primary metagenome ERZ1292630 (study PRJEB36523, sample SAMEA6512641) | groundwater metagenome | collected 2019-01-08 | study: AquaDiva: Metagenomics assemblies of 32 groundwater samples | reverse complement strand
TACCGTATTGATGGCGTATTAACTTCCATTGGTGTGATGCAGGGGGCAGACTTGGCTGAGCAAGTCATTTCCCGAATTAAAGTGATGTCAGAATTGGATATCGCGGAGCGCCGGGTGCCGCAAGACGGCCGATTTAAGATTTCTATCCAGGGACGGGAAATTGATTTTCGTGTTTCCATCATGCCGAGTATTTTTGGCGAAGACGCTGTCTTACGTATTCTTGACCGGCAAGCGCTTTCCGATCATATTGAGGGATTGACATTAAACCAGCTGGGTTTTAATCAAGCAGCCATTGCGATTATTCGCCGCCTTAGCTCGGAACCCTATGGGATGTTGCTGGTTACCGGTCCAACCGGCAGTGGTAAGACAACCTCGCTGTATGCTGCAATATCGGAAGTGAATCATGGTCACGACAAGATTGTTACCATTGAAGATCCGATTGAATATCAGTTACCCGGTGTGTTGCAAATACCGGTTAACGAGAAAAAAGGACTGACCTTCGCGCGGGGGCTACGCTCAATTCTGCGTCATGATCCTGACAAGATAATGGTGGGTGAGATTCGTGACGCTGAAACCGCGCAAATCGCCATACAGGCTGCGCTGACCGGGCATCTTGTATTTACAACGGTTCATGCCAATAATGTGTTTGATGTCATTGGACGCTTTTCCCATATGGGTGTGGATCCTTACAGCTTTGTGTCTGCCTTGAACGGGATCGTCGCGCAGAGATTAGTGCGTTTGCTATGTGTACACTGCGCGGTGGATGAGCGTCCGGATGATAAACTGATCGCGGAATCCGGAATTTCCGCCGAAGAAGCGAGTCAATTTAAGTTTCGAAGCGGAAAAGGTTGCGGTCAATGCCGGGGAAGCGGGTATCGGGGGAGAAATGCGATTGCCGAGATTCTGATTCTGAATGATGAAATCCGCGAACTGATTGTTGCACAAGAGCCGATACGGCGTATCAAAGAAGCGGCACGAAATAATGGCACGCGTTTTCTCCGGGAAGGCGCTTTAGATATGGTCAGGCAAGGATTAACCAGCTTAGAGGAGGCAAACCGTGTCACGATTGTGGCGTGATCAGATTGAAGTTTTTCTGGCGCCTGAACGGGTGGATTTAGTTCGTTCAGCGCGAGGTTTTAAGCCGGTTCAATCCGCTAAAGTGACGGTATTATGCGAACGTGTTCAAGGTGCGCCTATTTGGGAATCCGCCTTGCGCCAATTGGAAGAGAAATTGGGGGATGCGGCTGGCACGGAACTGGTGGTGACGCTGTCCAATCATTTTGTTCGCTATGTTGCGCTGCCGCCGCAAGCAGAAATAACCTCGCCGGAGGAGGTGAAGTCTTATGCCACTTTTCGTATGCGCGAAGTTTATGCGGAGCGTGTTGATTCTTGGATACTCAGTATCAGCGAATGGAGTCCGGTGTATGGTGCGGTTTGTGCGGCAATACCTCGTGATTTGATGGCACGGGTGGAAGATCTGGCCGCACGTTATCAATTTAAACTGAAAGAAATCGAGCCTTATTTGGCATCTGCTTATGATCGATGGCAAAAGCTGTTGCGCGGCAATAAAATGTACTTTGCTGTGATAGAGACCGGGCGAATTTGTATTGCGCTATCGGTAAACGGAATTTGGTACAGTATACGAAATCAGCGAATTCTTCAAAATGTGGGGGATGAGCTTCTCGCTGCGTTGGATCAGGAGGCGGTACTGTCCGGAAATAAAGAAGCTATTGAGCTGGTTCATTTGTTTGCGCCTGAGCATCCGGATTTAATGTTGCCTGAGAACTGTGGATGGCGTACTGTGCCGATACAAACTGAGCAAATACCCGCGCTTGCGCATTATCCAACTGTGCCGGCCGATTATGCCAGGATGAATCAATGCCTCGCTTAAGATTAAAGTTTCCCGATCATGGGCAGTCCGTTCCGCGTATTGATTATTCAATACTGTTCATTGGATTGTTAATTCTTACTGGTGTGCTTTTGCAATTCCAGCAAATCACGGAAGAAGTGAATTACTGGACTAATCGCGTCGAGCACCTGGAAAAACAACAACAGCAAAAAAAGACTGCGCCACGTACCCGTGGAACACCGCGGGTCAAAGAATTTAGTCAGGAAATTCGCAAAGAAATCATCCAAGCCAATGCGGTTTTGGATCAAATGAATTTACCCTGGGAGGCGTTATTTGATTCAATCGAAAATGCGGCTTCTGAAGAAATCGCGTTATTATCATTGCAACCAACCGTCTCTAGCCGGACATTACGTATCAGTGGCGAAGCTAAGAATATGTCCGAGTTACTCGATTTTGTAGAAGCGCTAGAACGTGAGCTAACTTTTGAAAATGTGCATTTGTTAAATTACAAGATTAAACAAGATAATCCACATCGTCCGATTGTTTTTCTCCTGACTGCAGCATGGATTCAGACCTCTTGAAAACTGAAACACTCCAAACACAATTCAATCAATTGGCGATTCTGCTGCGTTGGCAGGTAGGCCGCCTTGGTAATATTGGTAAGATCGGACTAGGCTTAATTGTGGCTAGCGGTATCTATTTCTTTTCGGCAGTCCTGCCGCAGGAAACAACACTGCTGAAACTGAAAGAACGCGCTGATCTGCTTCAGATGCAGGCGTTATCCAAACAAATGCCGGGCGAAACGGAAAGCGGAAAACAAATGAGTGGTGAACAAGCACTGCAAGCGTTTTATGAATTTTTCCCGCGTATTGACTCATCACCATTCTGGATTCGTGAATTGGTGCAACTGGCTAAGAAACAAGGGGTGGAACTCAGTAGCAGTGAATATCGTCTGGTTAATGAAAATGACGCACGTTTAGCCCGGTATGAGATGATATTGCCGGTAAAAGGGAGGTATCCTCAAATACGTGCTTTTATAGCTGATGCGCTTGAGGCTGTTCCTGCGATGGCAATTTCCGCTATCGCCATTAAACGTGAGAGTGTTACCTCTGAAAAACTTGAAGCGCGTCTTGAAATTAATCTTTTTTTGAATAAATAAGATGGATCAAGCTGAGAAAAAACGAAAATTGATGGTAGGGGGTGCATTGATTGCAACATTGATCGCCGCGGTGCTGGTTGAAGAGGAAGAAACAGTCATTGATACAGTGGATACCATACAAACGGTCAAGCCATCCGGTGATCGAGTAAGGAATCAGGAAAATAATGTTGAGCAACTGGATGTGAGTAAATTGGGGCAAAGAAAATTCAGCGCCCTGGCTGGAGAGCTTTTCGCATCTACTACTTGGACACCCAAACAACCTCAAGTTAATCCGCAAGAACAGGCTATTATTGCCGCACAAGCTGCGAAAGCATCTGCTCCCCCGCCAGCGCCAACAGCACCACCTTTGCAGTTCAAATATGCTGGAAAAGCAATTGCAGACAATGAGACATGGGTTTTCCTCTCTCAGGCTGGGGAAAATCTCATTGCTAAGCTGGGTGGAAAAATTAACGATAAATACCGGCTCGACTCAATCAATGACGATGCGATTACAATGACTTACTTGCCACTGAATACCAAACAGACACTGACGATCAATACTAAGATGGCGGGAAACTTTTGATGAGAAGCTGGAGAATTCTAATCCTTAGTCTGTTGCTTGCGATTACAACAGGATGTGCCATCAATAACAAAACATTCGGTACCCGGAATGTCGGATTTGATGATGGGCAGAAACTCATTACTGAAGGTAAGTTTGAAAGTGGATTGCAAAAACTCGAGCAAGCAGCGCGCGAAGAGCCCGAGAACAGAGAAATCCGTACCGTACTGATACGATTGCGTGAAGAAGTTCTTGGCAAATTATTTTTTGAAGCGGATAGCTTGCGGTTTTCAGGTGATCTGGACCAAGCCGAACAAGGATATCAGCGTATTTTGAATATATACCCACTTCACGAACGGGCAAAGGAAGGCATCGAAAGCTTAAAATCAGAGCGCCGGCATATTGCTGCTGTCGATTCCGCGAAGGCGTTGCTGACACGCAATGATGTAGCTGGAGCAGAAATAATTGTGCGTGCCGTGTTGCAGGAAAATCCCCAACAATCGCATGCCCGCCAACTGATATCAGAAATCAATTCGCGTATGACACGTCCTGAGGTGTCTGATCTAGCGCTGGAATCCGCTTTTAAGAAGGCAGTGACGATGGAATTTAAAGATACCGACTTGAAATCGGTATTTGAAATCATGTCACGGACAGCCGGTATTAATTTTGTTTTTGATAAGGATATTCGACAAGAAACAAAAATTTCTATTTTTGTTCGCAATAATACGATTGAAGATATTCTCAAATTATTATTGATCACCAATCAACTGGATTATAAGGTGCTCAATAGTAATTCGTTATTGATATACCCGGGTACACCGGCGAAACAGAAAGATTATCAGGAATTGGTCGTACGCAGCTTTCATGTTGCTTATACCGATGTGAAACAAATGGTTGCCATGGTCAGGGGTATCGTCAAGGCGAAAGACATCTATGTGAATGAGCAGCTCAACCTATTTATCATGCGCGATACGCTTGAAGCCATCCGGCTAACGGAGCGATTGGTGTCATTAAACGATCTGGCGGAACCGGAAGTCATGTTGGATGTTGCCATCCTTGAAATCGCGCGTAACAATGATTTCTTGCTGGGTCCTAAAATTCCAACGTCAGTGACATTTAGTGGTTTTGGTGCAAAAGCCGCCACAGCAACCACTGCAGCTGCAGCTGGCCCAGGCGCGGTTCTGCTCAATCAGATTGGTTTTGATGGTTTTAAAAGTTTTGGCATGAATAGTCAAGCCGTAATAGATTTTAAACAAGGCCTCTCAAATGCCGACATACTGGCGAATCCCCGTATTCGAGTGAGTAATAAAGAAAAAGCCAAAATTCATATTGGAACCAAAGAGCCGTTTTTCTCAGCCAATGTCCAACCCGGTATTAACTCTATCATCACGTCCACGCCGACTTTTATCGATTTAGGGATCAAGCTGGATGTTGAGCCGCGCATCGGTTTAAATGATGATGTCACGATGAAGATTACACTGGAAGTAAGTAATAAAACAGGGACTGCATCAGGCCCGGGCGGCGCGACAGCGCCCATTGTCGGAACTCGAACTGCTGAAACCCTATTGACGTTGAAAGATGGAGAAACGCAGGTATTGGCTGGACTCATTGATAATCGGGATACGAGAGGGGTGAAAGGTCTTGCGGGGCTGTTAAATATCCCCGGGCTGGACAGATTGTTCTCTAGCCAGGAAATAATCCGTACTAAAACCGAAGTTGTGCTGTTAATTACACCCCGAATTGTGCGGAATATCGTGAAACCCACCAACCAGGAAAGTGAATATCATTTTGGCACTGCCAGCGAGGCGGGTAAATTACCGGTCACCATTAAAAAGACTGCAGCGCAATCACTGTCCATCGCGCCTTCTGGACCGAGCCGTGGTGCAGCAAGAAGCATAGCTGATGCTTTCGCGCCATCGGATGATCAAATCCCTCCCCCGAACCCTTTTGCCAATGCTGCTTCGAGTGCAACGGCTACCCCGGCACTTACGCTACAAGCGCCAACCAACGTGGGCTTGGATAAAGAATTTTCGGTTAACGTCCGGTTGGTTGGTGCGAAAGCTACGGTTAATACTGACCTGCAATTAACTTATGAAGCCAGTGTGTTGGAAGCGCTGGATGGCGGAGATAAATCCGGGACACGCACAATCAAGTTAGGTAAAGATCTCCCTACTGGTTTGGCGACACAGATTCGCTTTAAGGTGATTGCAGCAAACCCAGGCGCAACAGAAATTAATGTCCAGAATGCGGTCGCAGAAGACCTGGAAAATGGTGCTGCTGTTGAAGTAACACTACCGCCACCAGCAAGTGTTAATATCAAATAAGCGGAGCATGAGAAATTTGCTCGGAATCTCTGGTAAATCCAGGGGTTTTACGCTGATTGAGCTAATGATTGTTGTGGCGATCATGGCCATTCTGGCAACGGCAGCAATGCCATTGCGTGAACTCATGGTGAAACGTGAAAAAGAACAAGAGTTGCGCGTTGCCCTGCGGCAGATACGCTCGGCGATTGACGCCTATAAACAAGCAGTGGATGAAGGACGTATCACCAAGAAAGCCGATGAAACCGGTTATCCGCCCCGGCTGGAAGAATTGTTCATGGGGGTGCCAGACATTAAGAGTCCGGATAAGAAGGTGATTTATTTTCTGCGCCGCTTACCCAGGGACCCTATGTTTATTGAGCTGGATGTCGCCGGTATAACGGCTACTCCGGCTGTAGACACCTGGGGAAAGCGAAGTTATGAGAGTCCCTGGGATAGTCCCAAAGAAGGTGATGATGTTTTTGATGTTCACTCACGTTCAGAAGACATAGGCCTTAATGGCATTCCTTATCGGGAATGGTGATGGATATGTCTGGCAAGCCGAAGTACAAAGGATTTACACTGATCGAACTACTGGTGGTCATGGCAATCATCGCCACTTTATTAAGTATTGTTGCGCCGCGTTATTTCAATTCACTCGATAAGGCTAAAGAAGCCGTTTTACGTCAGGATCTCGGTATCATGCGTAATGCGATTGATCAGTTTTATTCCGATTTTGGTAAGTACCCCATTGATCTGGAAGAATTGGTCGATAAGCGATATTTGCGTAGCGTTCCGATAGATCCATTCACTGAGAATAGCAAATCCTGGATTGAAGTACCTCCCAAGAATCCTATGGAGACAGGCGTCTATGATGTTCACAGCGGCCATTCCGGACGCGCATCGGATGGTTCTTTTTATGAAGAATGGTAAGCGAATCCAACTTATTCAAATTTTCACAGCGAAAGTAGTATGCCGCAGCTAGAAAATGGTTTTGTTTATCTATGGGCTTTGTTTGCAGTTGCTTTAGCTGGGATTGTGATGGCAGGAACGGGGCAGGTATGGCAAGCCAAGTCTCAACGGGAAAAAGAAGCTGAATTGTTGTACATTGGCGAAGAATTCCGTAAAGCAATCATGTCTTATTACAATACCGGTACTAAACAATATCCGGAATCGCTGGAAGATTTGCTTCAGGATAAACGTACTCCGGCCATTAAACGCCATTTGCGTAAAATCTATAAGGATCCGGTAATGAACACAACTGAGTGGGGTATCGTTGAAGAGCCTCCACCCGGCAGTACCGCTGCAGCCAATAAGAACGCAGCGCCTGGTAAGAACGCAGCGCCTGGTAATAGCCCGGCATCCATTAGTAACCCAACATCGGGTAATAGCGCAGCGTCCAGCAATAATCCGGCATCCAGTAATAGCCCGGCATCCAGTAATACCCCGGCACCCAACAGTACAGCACCAATTAGTAGCCCGGTAACAACCTCCAATATTAGTAAGCGAATTATTGGCGTATATAGCCTCTCTGAAAAAAAGCCGATTAAGAAAGGTAAATTTCCTGAGCATTTTGCGAAATTCTCGGAAGCACTAACCTACCAGGATTGGAAGTTTGTTTATAAGCCGGGTGATGCCAGTAGCTCGACAAAGCCAGCTTCAACTCCATCAAAACCGGGTGCAACTTCACCAACTGCTTCACCCTTTGCGCCACAGTCTCCATCGAAGACAAATCCTTCGTCTTCTTCTGGGCAATCTTCATCGTCGGGAGCTGCTTCACCCTTCGCACCGCAATCATCAGCACCGTCTAATCCCAGTGCGCCCTCATCGGGCTTTCCTTCACAACAATAGCGGTAATTTTATAAGACCAGCATTCTATCCTCCTCAGGTACTGGAGTTGTCGATCAACTCGATCCGAATGACGAGATTTCGTGGACTTGTCGGATGCAAATTGCGGAAATATGAAAAATCTCATGGTAATGACGGGGATTTATACACAAACAATTGCCAATGCATCATTGACAGCAGTCAAAATCTAAGTCTAAGTCATCAATAAAAGGAAACGATAAGTTTCAGTATTTGTATGAATATCGAATTACAGTACGTTATTGAGTCATGTCAAATGATTCAGAGCTTCTTCACTGATGTAAGACAATGCTGATGTTAATTAATTGCCCTTTTATGCTAGTCTGTTTTGTATTGCTGCTTCCTACTGAATCAGCCATTCAATTGTTTAATTAGAATATGCCCATTACAGTCCTCTCCGCTAGGAAAGAAACAGTTTAACGGTCTCTCATTAATCGAATTTTGAACCGGAAAACCCACGTATTACCAGCGATTTTTTTGAGAAATGAAAAAATAGTTGAAATTGTAAGCCAGTAATTTGTAGGGATTACTCAATACAAATCGCTATGCCAAATGGGTATGGAATATGAGTGAATACATAAAGATACTGATCGTTGAAGATGAAAAGATCGTTGCAGTCGATCTGAAAAGACGCCTGACTAAATTAGGTTACCAAGTCACAGGAATGGCTGCCAGCGGTCATAAAGCGCTAGCGTTGATAGATCAGGAATTGCCCAATATTGTGTTGATGGACATTCACATACAGGGAGATATTGATGGTGTTGAAGCTGCCACCATACTGCAAAAAACACATAGTATTCCAGTCATTTACCTGACTGCTTATTCTGAAGAAAAAACCCTGACTCGAGCCAGCGCAACCAAACCCTACGGCTATTTGTTAAAACCGTTCTCCGATAGAGAATTACACATCATTATCCAAGTTAGCATAGAGCGTTACCAAAGTGACATTCTACTCATAAAGAATGAGCAACACTTTCGTCTTGCACTGGAAGCCGCACAGCTGGGCACATGGGAGACAACAACAGATTCTCATGAGATATTCATGGGTAAAAGTCCTGAGGGAAATCTTCAACCGATATCTGACTGGAAAAGCTTCTTTCGCACAATTAATGAAAATGACAGGCAGAAAGTGTCTGAATTTATTGATAAGCTACGTGGAAAGAAAGGTTCCGCCGCTGAGATAGAATTTCGTGTTATTTCTGATGCAGGGAAAAACTATTGGTATAAATTGTATGGCAAGTCATTTAAAAATCGCAACGCAGGAAAACATCAAATAATTGGTGTTTTGCAGGAAACAACCGAGAGCCATCTTGCAAAAGACCGATTGGCACAAGCTGCTACCGTTTTTGAATGTGCTACAGAAGGTATCATTATTCTTAATAAGGATAGGCAGTTTAGTTGCGCCAATAACGCCTTTTATGAGATTACTAAGTTTCAACCGCGTAATCTAAGAAATAAAGAATTACCATTTCTAACCAGCCGTTCTCTGGGCGAAGATAGCTACAGTAATATATGGCAAGGTATCGATAAGGATGGTCATTGGCGAGGTGAAATCAAAGCATCCAAGAGAAATAATGAAACGATGTATGCCTGGTTAACGATTGGATTCATTCCGGCGGATGTCAGTGATGAGAAACAATTCGTTGTGATGATATCGGATATTACGGCTATCCGGGAAACACGAGAGCAGCTTACACAGATTGCGTATTACGATAATCTAACAAATTTGCCTAACCGTATGTTGATCATGGATCGGCTAAAACAAGCCCTTGCAAAAGCTTCGCGAGACGCATCGCTGCTGGGTGTTTTGTTTATCGATCTGGATAACTTTAAACGCATTAATGATACCCTGGGCCATAGGCACGGTGACTCGATGCTGTGTTTCGTTTCACAAAGAATGCTTGCGGTATTGCGGGAAAGCGACACCTTGGGAAGGCTGGGCGGCGATGAATTTATCGTGATTGTAACGAATGTCGAATCCCGCGATGCGCTTATCAAAGTCGCTGAAAAAATACTGGAATGTCTCGCTAGTCCGGTGGTCATTAGCAATATGGAGGTCGTTCCATCTTGCAGTATCGGCATCAGTGTTTGCCCGGATCATTCCAATCATCCCGATGATTTATTGCAAATGGCGGATACGGCCATGTACGAAGCAAAGAACAAAGGCCGTAACAGTTACGCTTTTTACCACCCCTCTTTGACGCAACAGGCCGTCCATTACATGACGCGAGAGAGGGAGCTGCATCATGCTTTAATGAAAAATGAATTTCTGCTTCATTACCAGCCACAATATTCTTTAGCGCAGGAAAAAATAACTGGAGTTGAAGCGCTGATCCGCTGGCAGCATCCTGTTAAAGGATTATTGTCTCCCGCAGAAATTATCCCTGTCGCTGAAACTAGTCGACTTATCGTTGAAATTGGCAACTGGATTCTGACGGAAGCGTGCAGACAACTTAATCAATGGCGAGCCGAAGGCCTAAATGATTTGCGAATTGCCGTTAACATTTCAATCCGCCAACTTGCGGATAAGCATCTGCAAAAATTTATTGCAGATTTATTGCAGCAGTATTCTTTGCCTGCGCACCTACTCGAGTTGGAAATCACAGAATCCTGCTTGCAGAATGAATTGATTTACATTACCTGTTTAGAACAATTGAAAAATTTGGGGATACCTATTTCCATCGATGATTTTGGAACAGGGTATTCCTGTTTGAGTTCACTAAAGAATCTCCCGATACACCGGTTAAAAATTGATCAAAGTTTCGTGAAAAATATACCACACGATAACAATGATTGTGCTATTGCGGCAGCTATTCTGGCATTGGCCCAAAAGCTCAATCTACAAGTTACTGCAGAAGGTATCGAAACATACGATCAAATTGATTTTCTAAGTAATCTTGGTTGTGATGAGTTGCAAGGTTATTTGCTCAGCAAACCAGTCGATCCTGAACAGATACCATACTTAATCAAGAAATTGCCAGATCGGCTACGGGCATTAAAATTTTAAACTTTTTCCTGTTTATAGTTTATCCAGATTAATTAAAAATATGCCGCTGACCCATTTCGGTAATTTCACGAATCCAAAAGAGTTGATGCAGCTTGCGGTGGAAGCTTCTCCCAATGGCATGGTCATGACAAATTCTGATGGAAAAATTGTCATGGTTAATTCTGCGACTGAAAAGCTATTTGGTTATTCCAGGCAAGAATTAATTGGCCAATCCCTTGAGATAATTGTCCCTGAGCGATTCCGGAAGCACCACCCTGATTATCGGCAAGCCTATATCAGCTAATCAAAATCACGCCCGATGGGTCATGGCAGAGAACTCTATGGTTTGAACAAGAACGGAAAAGAATTTCCGGTTGAAGTGGGTCTGAACCCGGTTGAAACTGAGAATGATGGGATTTTTGTATTAGCTGCTATCGTCGATATCACTGATCGTAAACACGCTGAGGGAATGATACACCTGTCAGTTGAAGCTTCTCCCAACGGTATGGTCATGACTGATCATACTGGAAAAATTATGATGATAAATTCTACTACTGAGGAATTATTCGGTTATCAATGTGAAGAATTGGTAGGCCAATCTATTGAGACTTTGATACCGGAATCGCATCGCGGGCATCATCCACAATTAAGAAGTAATTATCTAAAGAATCCAAGTAGACGTTCTATGGGCCATGGCAGGGATCTTTATGGTTTGCACAAGGGTGGAAAAGAATTTCCCGTTGAAGTG
>ERZ1292630.4728-Hain-H41-02um-R3-4728-length-11450-cov-5_pt1 | contig 11450 bp, 5 predicted proteins | sample MGYA00564408_ERZ1292630 | MGnify/ENA primary metagenome ERZ1292630 (study PRJEB36523, sample SAMEA6512641) | groundwater metagenome | collected 2019-01-08 | study: AquaDiva: Metagenomics assemblies of 32 groundwater samples | reverse complement strand
GAGCGCGCGCCGAAAGGGGACGAGGAAGAAGGACGAGCACGGGCTAGAAGCAACGACCGCATACCCTCACCCCGTCCCTCTCCCTGGGAGGGAGAGGGGGTTGGACCCTCACGCCGGCCCTCTCCCCGGGAGGGAGAAGAGGTCCATGGATCGTCGTTTGATGTTTCGCACGATGAGCTTCGCGGGACGCTGGGGGACGTCTGGGACGGCCTGCTGGTGTCCGGCGGGGTCAATGCGGAGGTGACGCTTTGGTTGCCGCATGGCGGTGATCGGGCGTTGTCGTCGCAGACGGCGTTGGCGTACGCGACGGAGACACAAAGCAATCCGAAGGCTTCACCCTCACCCCGACCCTCTCCCTGGGAGGGAGAGGGGGATGCAGTTCAACAGGTTTTTCGTACTAGCGAACAAATTGCAATCAAGTCGGTGTGCGTCGCGACGCTGGCGTTCGGAGCGGCGGACGCGGTGGACCTGCTGTCGACACCACCGCGTCGCGGCGACCGGGCGATCGAAGCGGGTACGTCGTTTCGGTTCTGGTCGCGGGCGGCGGGGCTGGTGTTGGAACTACTGGCGGGACAGCGGTTTGTGCCGGCGGTGCGGCGGCTGGAGGGAGATCGATACGTCGGGTTTTGGCGCGTGGTGGCGAATGAGGAACGCACCTCGGAGCGATTGCAGCGATTGGTTGCGGCCTTGCCGGAGGTTTGTCGGGCGGCGGTCGTGAAGTGCGGGATGACCGACGCGTTCGCCCTGGTGGAGGACTTCCTTTCATCGTCGATTGATGCGCTGGTTCGGCGGAGTCTGGCGGGGGATGAATTGACCCATGCGATCGTCGATGCGTCGGGGCCGAGCATGCCGCTGCAGACGCGTTGGTTGCAGTCGCTGGTAGGCGACGATTCCGAAGTACGCGGCGGAATTGAGGAGCGGCTGGCGATTTATCGCAACGTACAGGGGTGGTTGTCGCGGTTGGAACCGGCGGCGGTTGATCGTACGTGCCGGTTGTGCTTGCGGCTTGAGTCAGCGGAGGACGACGGGTCCGGGGTTACGGACCCCCCCGAGCCCCCCCTCTTGCAAAGGGGGGGCCAGGTCGGCGGGCCGTTGTGGACATTGACGCTGCAGATGCAGTCGGCGGGGAATCGGTCGTTGGTTGTCGATGCGAGCGACCTTCCGGAGGCGGGCGGGGTCGGACCGCGAATCCTGCCGCAACCCTTCGACAATGCGCGGGAGCAGCTTCGCGCGGACGCGGCGACGGCGGCGCGGATTTTTCCGGCGCTGTCGGTGTGTGCGGAGCCGGGCGGGCCGACGACGTGCGGGTTAACGATGCAGGAGGCGTATGCGTTCCTGCGCGACGCGGTGCCGCTATTGGAGTCGGAAGGGGTCGCTGTGTCGCTGCCGAAATGGTGGCGCGAGGATCGGCCTCGCTTGCGGATGCGGTTGGACCTTCGGCCGGCGGAAGAGGGATCGGGGGGCGGAGCGCCGTCGATGCAGTTGGACGCGTTGGTGTCGTACGACTGGAAGGTGGCGCTGGGCGACGAGGATTTGTCGCCGGAGGAGATCACACAGCTTGCGATGACCAAGGAGCCGCTGGTCCGGGTTCGCGGGCGTTGGACCGAGGTGCAGCCGTCGGAGGTGGAGGCGGCGCTGCGGTTCATGGGTCAGAATGCGCGCGGGCGGATGCGAGTTTTCGAGGCGCTGCGTCAGTGCTACGCGGCGGACGATCTGGATACCGGGCTGCCGGTGAGCGGTATCCGGGGATTCGGATGGGTGGAGCGATTGCTGAATGCCACGGAGTGGCACGCGCAGGTGGAGGACTGCGAGCCGCCGAAGGGATTTCTCGGCGAGTTGCGACCGTATCAGCTTCGCGGAGTTCAGTGGTTGGATTTTCTGGCGCGGCTCGGGCTCGGCGCCTGCCTGGCCGACGACATGGGGTTGGGGAAGACGATTCAGCTTATCGGGGTGTTGCTGCACGAGCGTGAAAAACGCGGAGCAACCGGACCGACGCTCCTGGTGGTTCCGATGTCGCTGGTGGGGAACTGGCGACGGGAGTTGGAGCGCTTTGCGCCGACGCTGAGCGTGCTTGTGCATCACGGCCTGGACCGGCGCAGCGGTCAGGCGTTCGTGGACGAGGCCGTGGGTCGGGACGTGGTCATCAGCACCTACGCGCTGACACATCGCGACTTCGAGCATTTGAGTGCCGTGCAGTGGCACCGGATCGCGCTGGATGAGGCGCAGAACATCAAGAACCCGGCGGCGAAGCAGTCGGCGGCGGTTCGGTCGCTTCGGGCCGTCCATCGGGTGGCGCTCACGGGCACGCCGCTGGAGAACCGGTTGAGCGAGTTGTGGTCGATCCTGAACTTCCTCAATCCGGGTTATCTCGGCGGAGCGGCGGAGTTTCGGCGGCGGTTCGCGGTTCCGATCGAACGACACCACGATGCGAACCGCGCGTCGCGTCTGCGCGACCTGATCCGCCCGTTCGTGCTGCGGAGGCTCAAGAGCGATCCGAGCGTGCAGGTCGATCTGCCCGCGAAGATGGAGATGAAGGTCTTCTGCAACCTGACGAAGGAGCAGGCGGCGTTGTACGAGGCCATCGTCGGCGAGATGCTCGGACAGATCGAGCGGACGGAGGGCATTCAGCGGCGCGGATTGATTCTGGCGACGCTTACGAAGCTCAAGCAGGTGTGCAATCATCCCGTGCAATTCCTCGGCGACGGGACGGAGTTGCCGCATCGCAGCGGGAAGTGCGACCGGCTTGTGGAGATGCTCGAGGAAGTGCTGGCCGAGGGCGATCGGGCGCTGATCTTCACACAGTATCGCCAGATGGGCCACCTGCTCGAACGGCTGCTCTTCACCGCGTTCGATCGGAAAGTGCTGTTCCTGCACGGCGGGACGACGCAGCGTGAGCGCGACGCCCTCGTGGAACGCTTCCAAAGGGCAACGGACGACGAGCCGATCTTTATTTTGTCGCTCAAGGCGGGCGGGTTCGGATTGAACCTGACGGCCGCCAACCACGTGTTTCACTTCGACCGCTGGTGGAATCCGGCGGTGGAGGATCAAGCGACGGACCGGGCGCATCGCATCGGGCAGGATCGGACGGTGCAGGTACACAAGTTCGTGTGCCTCGGGACGCTCGAGGAGCGGATCGACGCGCTGCTCGCGCACAAGCGTTCGCTGGCCGACAACATCATCGGCGCCGGCGAGGAGTGGATCACGGAGCTATCGACTTTGGCGCTGCGCGAGTTGTTTGCGCTGTCGCGGGAGGCGGTGGGGGATGAGTGACGAACACCGAATTGGAAATGGCGAAGATCGAATGAACGGATTGTCGATTGATGATTGTCGATTGGCTATTGGCGAGGGAGAGTCGGCGAGTGACGCGCTAGCCCGGTTTTGGGGCAATGCGGCGAAGATTGAGGCGATTGAAGTTCGGATCGAGCCGCCGGAAAAACCGCTGGCGATTCTGGAAAAGCTGGGACCGTCGCCGTTCGAGCGCGGCGGATTTCCGTTGATCGGCTTTCTCGCGACGACATACGATAAGGTCAGCCGGTATGCGCTGGAACGCGGCGCGGGGCGGGCGGGGGAGCGATGAACGACGGATTGTCGATTGGAGATTTTCGATTGACGATTTGACGAAATGGTGATTTGGTGATGTGGCGTGTAGCGTCGCCCCTTGTGGGCGGCGCAAGTCGTACGCACCGGGAAAGCGCCGGGGACAAGCCCCGACGCTACACTTCGCTCATCCCGGCGCGCCGGGACGACTCAAATGGTCGTGTCATCCCGGCGCGCCGGGATCGCGGTTCGGATTGATCGAACTGGCGTCGCAAGGCTTGACGAAAAGCGGCGTCGGACTTACAAGCTCCGCTTCGTCGCCGATGTAGCTCAACGGTAGAGCACGGCTTTCGTAAAGCCGGGGTTGAGGGTTCGAATCCCTCCATCGGCTATGACAATTGCCGATTGCCAATTGGCTTGGCGCGTCCTGACAAACCCGCTTTCGCGAGGGGCGACCGCAATCGGAAATTGGCAATTACCCATCTGGGTTCGTGAGGTTGCGGGTTCGGAAGCACGCCGCCCACAGATAGGTCCACCCCGTTCCGACGACGACCCACCAGGGCCATGCGACCAGAACCGGCGGCGGCTCTCCGGTTTGTGGGTCGGGCCATTCCTGATAGAGCTTGAGTGCGACCAATACGAAGACGGATAAGATCATCGCGAGGGCGTTGAGCGAATCCCGGCCCCGGTGACGCGTCGTGACACCGAGCAGGAAGACGCCGAGCATCCCGCCAAAGACGAGTCCGACCCACTTGAACACTTCCCAGAGCAGTTGGTCGTAGCCGGCGAAGGCCAGCGCGACGAAGATCAAGAGCACGCCGAACGCGAAGGTGAAGATTCGCGCGACAAAAAGATAGTGTCCTTCGGTGGGCGATCCCCCCGAGCCCCCCCTTTGCAAGGGGGGTGGGGCGTGGCGCAGAACGCGGTAGAAGTCCGTGACGGCTGTGGACGAGAGTGCGCCGAGCGCCGACGACAGGCTGGACATGGCCGCGGCGAAGACGGCGGTGACGAGCAGGCCTTTGAGGCCGACGTTGTGGGGCAGCGCCGTGGCGATGAAGTGTGGGAAGACGCGGTCGATTTTTTCGTGGATGCGCGCGGGCAGGGCGTCGGCGGGTTGCGCTTGGTAGTAGACAAAAAGCAACGCGCCGATGGTGAGGAAGACGCAGACGATGGGAAACCCCGCGAACATGTTGAAAATAAGGGACTTCTGCCCGTCGCGGAGATTCTTGCAGGTGAGCATCCGCTGAGTGAGGTCCTGATCGGTGCCGAGGGCGGCCATGTTCAGCACCGTGGCGTGAATGAGAAGCACCCAAAACGCGCGAGTATTGTTGGGGTCTGCATCCCACGTGAACGTGTGGAACTTCTCCGCGTGGTAGGCGGTGGCGAAGTTTTCGCTCCAGCTTCCGGGTGTGAGCTGGAGGATAGCGACGACGGCCGCGAAAGCGGCAGACACGAAGATGGCGGCTTGAAACGCATCCGTCCAAAGGATCGCCTTGATGCCGCCATAGGTTGCGTAAAGCATTGCGACGCCGGCGCTGCCCACGACGACCCATTCGAGCCGCCAGCCGAAGACCTCGGAGATCGCCAGCGACGCGACGAGCAGCCGGACGCCGCTGCCGATGATCCGCGAGGCGAAGAACATCAGCGAGGCGGTGGTGCGCGTCCACGGTCCGAAGCGCTGTCCGAGGTATTCGTAGACGGTCGTAACCTGTCCGCCGTAGAAGGCGGGGAGCAGGAGGAGGACGATCAGGATTCGACCGAGGAACGCCCCGGCGTACATCTGGAGGTAGTTCCAGTTTCCGGCGAAGGCCTCGGCGGGGACGGCGATGAGGGTGAGGGCGCTGACCTCGGTGGCAATGATGGAGATGCCGGCCAGAAGCCAGTGCTGGCGGCGTCCGCCGAGAAAGAAGTCGGCGGTGCTTTTTTCGCCACGTCCGAACCACAGACCGATGGCGAGGGTCGCGATAAAGTACGCGACGAGCACCGCGAGATCGATCGGACCGAGTGACATCGTGGGGTTCTCCGCGCCGTGGGCGTAACGGATGCTACAGTGCGGCGGCGTCGGGTCCAAACGAGGATGGCAGCGCGACGACGGGTTGGGTTACGACCTGGCGTGAGACGAGGCGACGTCGGAGCGGAGGTTGTCGAGGGCGTCGAGGATGTCGCGGAGGCTGGAGGGTTTGTTGCGGGCGCGCCAGCAATCGGCGAATTCCCGCGCGGCAAAGGAGAGACGCTTTTTCCAGGCGGCGGGATCGACGCCGGAAGGGTCGCGTGTGCTGAAGCCCGCGGCTCGCATGACACGGACCTTGTCGGCGAAGAGTTCGGTGAAGCGGCAGGCGACGATGAGTTCATCGCGGTCGCGGGGGTCGGCGAAGGCGGCGGGTGCGATGCGTTCGAGAAACGCGATGGCGTCGCGTGCGGATTCGGCGGCACGGTCGGCGTCGTCGATTGAAGGGATGGTCGGATCAGCTTTGATCTTCTCGATCGGCTGCCAGAACAATCGCCAGGTCTCGCAGGCGTCGGCGATGCGCGAGGCGTCGCGGAGAAACCGGATGAGCGAAGAAGGTGCGTCAGGGACGCACCCTACGTGGTCGCGGCTCGGATCGGCGGGCGATGCCCGCCCTACAAATGTGCGAGCGAAACGCTCGTCGAAGTCGGAGCCGACGGGGTGATCGGCGCGCCAGGCGAGGGCGGCGCCGAGCGCGATCTCGTGCCAGGAGCACGCCAGCCCGTTGAAGTGACCGTGGTCGCCCCAGTCGGTGTTGAGCAAACCGGTCGCGCCATGTCGCTTTCCCGCGGCGGCGAAGTCGGCGATGTTGCGTTCGGCGAGGCCCATCGCGTTGATGATCCGCTTCCATCCGGTCGTGCCGGGGCAGACGATTGTATCCAGACCGGCTTCGACAAAGCCGCGCGTGCCTTCGTAGTCGGCGCGGTCGTCGTAGCCCCAGTGCAGCACGGTGAGGTCGCGCGGGAGGCGGTGGAACAACTCGGGATGATTGCGCACCACGTCGCTCCATACCTGCGTGCGGCGACCGCGAGCCGTACAGATCGCGTGCGTACGGAGAATGTGGTCGATGTAGGCTTCGCCGACGCCGCTTTCCACAAAACGCTCGCGGTTCTTGCCCTTGCCCAGGTCCCAGGGTTCGTCGCCGCAGATATTGACGATAGGTGAGGGGAACGCGTCGAGGATGTCGGACCAGATTCGCTCGACGAGGCGAAGGGATTCAGGATTGGTTACGTCAAGCGTTAATCCGCGAGCGCGCTCCGGCCAACCGAGGTCGGCCCAATCGCACGGGGGTTCGATTTCGGCGAGGCGTCGGTAGCGGGGCATCGAGAGGATTCGGCCCATGTGGCCGAGGGTGGCGACGGCGGGGACGAGGTCGATGAATCGCTCGTGGCAATACGCGTCGAGTTCCCAGATTTCGTCGGGGGTGAGGGCGTCGTCGGGACCGGTGATGTCGGGGTCGAAGGCGAAGGTGAAGGCGTGCTCGATGTAGAGCTGGAGCTGATTGATCTTGAGCGAGGCGAGCCGGTCGGCGAGGGACTTGAGCGTGGCGAGCGTGGGAACCTTGCCGCGAGTGACGTCGTGGAGCAGGCCGCGCGTGCGGAAGTCGGGCCAATCCACGATCTCGCAACATGGGATCGCGTCGCGATCGTGACAGCCCAACTGGAACAGCGTTTGCAGGCCATGGAAGCAGGCGGCGGGTGTGGCCCCGACCAAGGTGATCTGACGCTCGCGAACGGAAAGGCAGTACCCGTCAGGCTGGGCGATGCTCGGTGCATCGACCGCGATCGTGAAACGAAGGTCGGACTTGTTGGGGGGTGATTTCGCGTTCGCGGCCACACGGCTCAACCAATCATCGGCAGCGCGCCTCAGTCGAGCATCGTTCGGGCGAAGTTCCACGGAGAGGTTGCGACCGAGGCGGCAAACGCCGGGGCAGATACGAAAGTCTCTTGGAAGCGGCAGGAGCGGAGACCATTCGGCGGGTTGAGCTGTGTTAGACAAGGAGCGCTCCGGCAAGATCGGCGCGAGCCTACAGGCCCGTAAGTCAACAATTGCGCCGAGTATTGTCGTGAGGCGTGGTCGGAGACTCAAGCGCCCCGGTTGCGGGTCGGCGACCGTTCGTGGGACGGGGCGATGTTGAGCAGGCACAGCGTACTCTCCCGCAAGTCACTTGCCACACTGGGTGTTTTTGCGCAGGCGCGTTCCCGGATGCAATAAGAGGGTAACTTTCCAGACTCAGCTTGCGTGCGTGTTAAACCGATGATAGATTTGTGTCTGCGACTGGAATCAAGATCGGTCTTTGTTGGGCAAGAGGTCGGGTCGCGGCCCCAAAGAAAACGGCACCTCTTCTCTCGCCCGGTTGTACGGCGAAAAGACAGTGGTCGGCCGGCGAATGTCGCCGAGGGCGGAGTTCCCGCCCGGGCCGGACGTGTCGCTTGTGTTCCGTTTTCCTTTCTTTCGGAAGTTGAGACGAGACGTATCGGAATCGGCTGGAACGGTGAACCGGCCGGCCTTTTAGCACGTAGGACGGGAAAAGCTTCCGCGCTGATTGCGCGGGCGAGGAGTTCGATGAAGATCGCCATGTTGTCTTGGGAGTCGATGCACTCCATCGCGGTGGGCGGGATCGCCCCGCACGTTACGGAACTCGCGACGGCGCTGCACCGACGAGGACACGACGTACACATCTTTACGCGGCGGCGCGACGGACAAAAGCGCTACGAACGGATCGGCGACGTACACTATCACCGCTGCGCCTACGTCGGCCACGAGGAGTTCACCGAGGACATGACCCAGATGGCGGACAGCTTCGCCTGGCATCTCGGCGAAGTGGAATACGGCTACGGCGAGCCGTTTGATGTCGTGCACGGGCACGATTGGATGATTACGCGTGCCCTGGTGCGGCTCAAGAACGAGCGTCATCGTCCAGCGGTCATGACGATCCACTCGACGGAGTACGGGCGGTGCGGCAATGAGTTGTTCTGGCACGGACAGTCGAAACGGATACGCGATTTGGAATGGGAAGGCGCCTACGTCGCGGATCGGGTGATCTGTGTCTCCGAGTCGCTCCGCAAGGAAGTCTCGCAGCTCTACACGCTGCCGGAGAATAAGACGCTTTCGATTTACAACGGGGTCAACGCGAGCCGGTTCGACGCACCCGTGGACGTGGAGAAGATTCGTCGCTCATGTGCCGTGAACGCGGACGAGCCTTGTGTGCTTTTCGCGGGGCGTCTGGCGTGGCAGAAGGGGCCGGACATGCTGCTGGAGGCGGTTCCGAGCGTGTTGGAACGGCGTCCGGAAGTCAAATTCGTCTTTGCGGGCGAGGGTGAGATGCGCCCGCAGCTCGAGGCGCAGGCGGCGGCTGCGGGGATCGCTCGGTCTGTGCGCTTCGTCGGGTATCGGACGGGTCAGGACCTTGTCGGGTTGTTCAAGAGCGCCGATCTGGTCTGCGTGCCCAGCCGCAACGAACCCTTTGGAATCGTGATTCTCGAAGCGTGGAGCGCGTCGAAGCCGGTGGTGGCGACACGGACGGGGGGACCGGCGGAATTCGTCCGACATCAGGACACCGGGTGGACCGTTCCCAGCGACGTGGAGTCGATCGGCGACGGGTTGGAGGCGGTCCTGGCCGATGACGATCACGCGCGGCGGATGGGAGTGAACGGTCGGCGCGAGGCGGAGACGCGGTTTTCCTGGAACACGATTGCGGCGCAGACGGAGGGCGTCTACCTGTCGGTCCTCGGCGCGCCCCCTCTGAGCCCCCCCTTTACAAGGGGGCGGGTTGGGCCGCGCGCGGAACTGGAAGTGGAGGCAGTCATGGCACGAACACGATCAACAAGAGAACAACAGGGTAACGGTTCGGCGGCGACCCCCCCGAACCCCGACATTCATGTCGGGCGGATCACTCCGCCCGGCGTGAACGCCGGGGCTCGGGAGCGGGCGGCGACGGAAACGAAGGCCGCGGGGCCGCGGACCACAAGCCCCCCCCCCTTAAAAAGGGGGGGCTCGGGGGGGTCGGCGGCAGGCCGTGGATCGGCGACCATGACTTCACCCCAGGTCGAACCGACAGCGGAGCAAATTCGCCGCCGCGCGTACGAGATCTTTTTGTCGCGCAACGGTACGCCGGGCGATCCGATGACCGACTGGGTGCAGGCGGAACGAGAGCTTCGCGAGCGGCTTTGCCCGGGCAAGTCTTAAACGGCGGAGGCTGCGCAGCGCACATCCGAGTGCGTTTCGGTCGCTTACCACACGGGGCGGCGGGTTTCGGCGCCGCGCGCGGTTTGAAGCCCGCGACTCACGGGGCGAAGTCTTCGGACTTCGTGTAGCCCTCCGGCAGTTCGAACTTGAACGGATCCTTGTCGAACTTGGGATCGACCGTCAGCGACGTGACGGTGAGTTGGCGTACATTCGCTTCGCCGCCGCCCTGGGCCGAAAACTTTCGATCCGCGCGCCGCGGCAGGAAATCTTTCTTGGAAAAGAACCAGTTGGCTTCCTGTCCCTGACCGGCGTACTTCACGTAAATCTCGTAGCAATCCTCGTCGCCGACCTTGGTCGTGCCCTTCAGTTCCTTCTTTTCGCCGTTGATCTCGTCGGTGAACGGCGTGTCGTGGACGTATTCGAGCATGGTGATGCCCTGTACAAAGCGGCCCGCGCCGCCGAGCACCGCCGGATCGATGTCCACATAGGCCGTCTTCTTATCAGCGTCGATCACGTAAAACTCGTTGCCGTCGGAACCGGCGACGAGGTGCTTGGTTTCCTCGGATCCGGCCTGTTTCGCCTTCAGGTCATAGTGCCATTTTTCCGGGCGGCCGTTCTTCATGCCGCTGAGTATGACGGTGCCGTCGACGGTGGGAATACGGGCCGCGTCCGCGCCGGTCGTTTTGGTCGAGGCGGTGTATTTGACGGACTTGACGGCCTTGCAGGCCTCGTCGGCCTTTTTGAGGATTTCGGTCGGATCGGTCAACTCAGTGGATTTGGCCTTGTCGGCCTTGGCCCCTTCATCCTTTTTAGCGCCGGCGTCCTGCGCTGCGGCGACGGAGATCAGGCAGCAACCGAACAGTAATACGGAAAGGTTTCGCAGCATAATGGGTTCTCCAGTAAAAATCCCGGAAACATCTCGCCCTGGCACGAGTCGACAGTATACCTTCCGCGGGCACGTCCGGCCAGCTACCCCAACAGCGTCGGCACGATGAGCGGCGTTAGAAATTGTAACGCAGGCCGGCGGAAACGACCCAACTGTCGTATTCGTCCGGACGGTAGAAGTGGAAGCGGTAGTCGCCGGTGAGGTTGACGGACCAGCGGGTGTCGAGGGGGACGGCCCAGCCCAGGCCGAGGATGTAGCTCGTAATCCAGTCGCGAACTTTCTCGTGGTCGGCATACACGCGAAACGGGGCGAGGGAGTAGTGACCTCGACCCTCTCCGCTGACGTAGCCCGTTTCCAGCCCGGTGACGACGTAGGGGCGGCTGGCGGAGAGGCGATCCGACCAATCCATGCGGTCGGCGAGACCCCCCCGAGCCCCCCCTTTGCAAGGGGGGGGGCGGGGGACCAGCCAAGGATAGATTTCGGCGGTCAGGCCCGTGTAGACGAGGGCGTAGCGGAAATCCACTTCAAGGTTGGCGTTGAGGAATCGCTGGTGGCTGTGGTCCTTGGCGCCGCCCCCGCCGACAAAAAGGTTCCAGACGAGCCAGTCGGTCTCTTGCCGGCCCGCGGCGAGATAGAAGGACGTCAGACTGAGGTCGGTCTTGCGATCGAGCGGGGTGTCGGGGTGATTGAAAACGCCGAATACGTCGAACTTTAGAGGGATTTCGAGGCGGCGGTCGAGCAGGCGCCTGGTTTCGGCGAGTTTGGTGTAGCTGTTGCGGAAGCCGAGTTCGACATGCCACGGCCTGGCACTATCGGTCGGAGGCGAGTCCT